>ERZ1047472.2-NODE-2-length-378928-cov-25.768962_pt1 | contig 378928 bp, 310 predicted proteins | sample MGYA00383095_ERZ1047472 | MGnify/ENA primary metagenome ERZ1047472 (study PRJEB29581, sample SAMEA5548365) | metagenome | biome: marine; feature: coastal; material: water | depth 1 m | study: Short-term variability in the microbial, nano- and picoplankton dynamics... | reverse complement strand
CCATAATAAGCGTATACCTCAGTCGGATCTCCTGGGTTCACGTTGGGATAGGATGTGAATATCAAGGAAGGTTGTGTGGCTAAACTTATTGTTGAAGTGTAGCACAAAAAAGATTAGGCGTAAATGCGTACGTTATGATTCAAGCAGACCTATCCACTTAAATTCATACTCTTTTTCTGGTTCAGCCATGCGATCTGTAACTCTCTGGAGTCTTCCAGATAGAGCCATTAAGTAGTCGCGCGCTTTTTCTCCAGCTTCATTTAGGTCTGTTATGTGCTCTATTTTCCACTCACTTACAAGGGAAGAAAGGATATCGATGTAATCTTGTGCGGTGTACACTTTCGTACGTTGAGCTGCATCACTAAAATGACTCCATAGCTCACCCACTTTGTCTCCACTTTGCCTCATAAAATGTGCTGGCATAACAATTTTACGTCGCATCATATCCTCAAACGCTGTCATCATTTGACTTGGGTCTAGTTCAAATATGCGTTGTACGAACGCAGAGTATGCTGTTGCGTGTCTTGCTTCGTCTGCGGCTATAATTCCATTGATTTTAGCCAATAAAGAGTTGCCGGTTTTTTTAACTAAAGTGGCCACCCTTCTGTGGGAGATATTAGTGGCAAGCTCTTGAAAACTTGTATATACAAAGTTTTTGTAGGGATCTGTTCCTGTACCGATGTCAAATCCATCGTTTATTAGATGTTGTGTAGAAATTTCCATTTCTCGCATATCAACTCTTCCACACAGGTATAAATATTTGTTGAGTAAATCTCCATGACGATTTTCTTCTGCAGTCCATCCACGTACCCATTTGCTCCATCCGTTTGGTTCACCTTTGTTGTACTGTTGGTTTACTCCTTCTACGTCCATTAACCAGGTTTCGTATGTCGGCAATGCTTCTTCTGTAATGGTATCGCCTATTAAGACTGTAAGCAGGTCATAGTCCATTTCTTTTGCAAGCTCTTGTATCTCTTTAACTTCATTAAAGAACTCGGGATCGCGTGAGTCGGGAAGGAGATCTGCTGGTTGCCAATTGGATTCTATTGGCTTAAGGTATTTATCTAAAAGGTCATCCATCGACTTACCAATGGTAGACATTACTTCGAGGCGTAAATCGTGTAAACTCATATGTTGGATACGAATTTAATGTATTGCAGGTGTAAGATACCATATTTTCTTATTTGCATGGATTATAAAATAGAATCGGAGGCTACGAATATGGTTATCTTTGTGGTATCAATGAAGTTCGAAGAGTATCGTTTATCACAAGAGGTAAAGAGAAATCTGGAGGAAATGGGTTTCAAAAGGCCTACGGATATTCAGTTTAAGTGTTTGCCGCATATACAGCGGGGTGAGGATTTGTTAGCTATTGCTCAAACAGGAACAGGTAAAACCGCAGCATTTGCGATTCCTATTATAGATAAGATTCAAAGTATTCAGTATAAAGCTTTTGTCAAAGAAAGCGTTGTACGCGCGGTGGTGATGGCACCTACACGGGAATTGGCGCAACAAATCACGAAAGTGTTCAATCAGATTGGTAAAAACACAAAGGTAAAAGCACTTTGCGTCTATGGTGGAGTAGAACAAGATCATCAGATTAATAAGTTGCTGGAAGGGATGGATATCATTGTTAGTACGCCGGGTCGCTTATTTGATTTAGTGAGTCAGGGTTATCTTAAGCTTGATAAAGTAGAGATACTTGTACTTGATGAGGCAGACCATATGTTGGATTTAGGGTTTGCCAAAGACATTGAGGATTTAGTAAAGAAAATACCAGGACGACGCCAAACATTATTCTTCTCAGCGACAATAAGCAAGAAGATAAAGCAGCAGGCATACAAGATGGTTAGTAGCAAGGCTATTCGGATTCAGATATCTCCAAAAGATCCTGTAAGTAAAAATGTAAATCATCAGATTATATATGTGGAGATGGACGATAAACGTTTTTTCTTGCAACGTTTAATTAATGAAAATGAGGGATTAAAGTTTATTGTTTTTGTGCGAACCAAGGTACGCGCTGAGCGCGTGAAAGCTGCAATGGAGCGTGTAGGTATAGATACCCTAACGTTGCATGGTGATGTGGAGCAAAGTGATAGAGAAATACACTTGCAAGCCTTTAGAACGAATGCGTGTAAAATATTGATTGCAACGGACTTATCTGCCCGTGGAATAGATGTAGAAGGGGTTGATTTTGTTATAAACTACGATGTGCCTGAGGTAGCAGAAAACTACGTGCATAGGGTGGGTAGAACGGGCAGGGGAAGAGCAAAGGGGAAAGCAATTACTTTCTGTGCCAAGGAAGAAAAACCACTCGTTGTAGCAATAGAGGAATATACTACAGTAGGTATAACTAGAGCGACGGTTACTAAATCGGAGTACAGTGATACTGTAGAGTTGGCCGACGATGGAAAAGACGATTGGAAATCTCTGATGAAGCTTGTACCGAAAAAGAAAGGAAAGCGGAGGTAGTCCTAAAAGTATTGCTGGGATTGGCTACCAAAAAAAAGAGGCTTTGAACATTGTTCAAAGCCTCTTTTTTAATTTCTCGTTGTTTGAGAATTTTAAGGTCCAACATCGTGGTTGGCAGATTCCAATACGTATGGATGATTTATGGGGTACATATTAGCTTTACTCAATGAATTGAGTACAACATACATAAATATACCTGCAAAGGCTACAGTCGTTCCTATTTCAAGCATTCCTATTCCTGCTTTGTCTCCTACTGTACCGGGCATAATGAGTAAGTAGGTATCTACCCAGTGTCCAACAAGTATTACAGCAGCGGCTGTAAGTAATACCTTCGGCGAACGCTTAGCATTTCTCATCATAAGCACAAGGAATGGAGCTAAGAAGCACATAAAGATGTTTATTGCAAATAGGGTTTTGTAACCACCCTCTAGCCTAGCGGCAAAATATACAGTCTCTTCTGGGAGGTTGGTATACCAAATAAGTAGCCATTGACTCAAGAAGATGTATCCCCAGAATACGCAGAATGCAAACATAAATTTACCTAAATCGTGGACCACTTCGTCAGATACCATTTCCATATACCCCTTGGCCTTGAGGTATTGAACAATAACCATCATAACAGATAATCCTGTTACGAAAGAGATTGCAAAATTGTATACCGAGAACATAGTGGAGTACCAGTGTGCATCTATACTCATGATGATTAACCATGATAGAGCTGAAAAAGTAAATGCGAAAAAGAAAATAAAGAAGGCAGACCACTTAGTGGAGCTTTTAAACATATTAAGTCCTTTATCCTTATCTTCTGCTACGCTGTTGTTTCTTAGCTTCATACGTATGAGTATCCATGAAATAAGTACGAAAGGTATGAAGAAGAAAAGTGAAGTATTATTAAGTAACCAAGCTTTACTGTCTAAGATGGCATCTGTAGGTGCAGAGGGATCATCAAAATATTGTACCCAGTGATAAAGTGTATGCCTACTACCGATTACTACAGCTAGTAGAATTGCCGAACCCAAATACAAGTAGCTTGTTTGAGCTTCCATAATACGTTTGAGCATTACGGCCCATCCTGCATTGGCTACGTAGTTTACTGCGATAAAAAACAATGCTGACACAGCAAACAACCAGAAGTAGTAACTATTCAATAGAAGATTGGCCCATACTCTTGTCATCCAGGTAGGTCCGTGGTGTCCGTCAACTATTTCTGCGTGATGGTCAGTAGCAGAATGAAGGTCTTTAGTATCTTCTTTAGCATGGCTGTGCCCTTCATGCGCAGGGGTTGCATGGTGGTCTCCGTGTTCAGTTTCTTTATGAGATTCTGTTGCGTCATCTAAATGTACCACTTCGGTGGCGTGATGACCTATACTATCCCAATTGCTTTTCACATCCATAGCACCTACACCCGCGAGTATGGCTCCTATTACGAAAAGTCCGATGGCAATCATCTTAGCTCTTCCTGTGAATTCAAATTTTTCTTGCGATACTTCTTGTATTATATGGTGTCCCATTGTGTTGAGTTTCGGTTATAAATTAATTTCTGTTACTATTCTGCTGTATGTGCTTTGTCAGAATCTGAGTCAAGTATATCACTGTCTTCGGCAGCACTGCTTACTGGGATAGAAGAGGACTCCAAAGCGAACGTGAATTCGTCTCCGAATGCCAAAGATTTCACGAAGTGTATTACTTTCCATCTTTCTTCAGGATTTAGCATAAATGCATGCGAACCCATAAGCCCTTTACCATAGGTTATGGTGTGGTATGCTTTGCCAACAGGAAGATCTTTGATATAGTCAGACTGGTAATTAGGCCATGATGGAGCAGGCATTTTTTTGTCTTTGAAAATGGGACCGTTATTTTTACCTTTTTTACCGTGGCAGTGCCAGCAGTAGATATTATATAAACGTTCTCCTTCGGCTACATTATCTGTTGTTGCTAAAGTCCATGGAGTGTATTCTGCACTTGCTGCGTATCCATCACCGTTATTGGGGTATGGATATATAAAGGAAGCCTGACCTCGAGCAACAGTTCCATTTACTGGAAGTCTCATTGTCATTCCATTGGGATTGTTATCAAATTTTTTGTCTTGACTAAATGGTTCGTATGCTTGGGAGATGTACATGTTGGGTGCATACTCTATTCCTGGATTGTCTCCAGAACTTACACAGGATACCATGCTAAGTGCAGGTATGCCAAGAATAATTCCGTACTTTAATATATTGTTTAGTTTCATCGGATTATGTTGTCATTAATTGTTTGGCGAGTTCCTCTTCATCCGTAAGTGACGTATTGAAAGATGTTCTAGAAGCATCTACTTCTATAGCTCCTTCGCTAGTGAGCAGCGATTGTATTTCGCTAGCCGACAAATCTTGGGTTTCGCCATTGTCTATTGCCAATACCATATGATCGTCGGTTTGCCTTCTTGATAGCAAATCTTCTTTGATACCATGTATCATTCTGGTACGAGCAAAGAATAATATTACCATACCAAAAGCGGTAAATAGTATAGTAAGCTCAAATATGACAGGAATAAACGAAGTAAATACAGATATATCCTGTGGTTTGCCACCTATGATCATTGGCCAATCTACCACATTCATAGAATAGGCTAGAGTGAAACCAGTAAGGGATCCGAGTAGGCCACATAAGAATGCTCCTATTGAAATATTCGTTCTATCATATCCTAACGCCTTGTCTAGGTGATGTACCGGGAAAGGTGTGTAACAATCAAATATCTTTACGCCTTTCTTTTTGAGTGTGCCTACTGCATTCAGTAGTTTATCTGAGTCATCAAAGATGCCTACAGTAAACGTTTTGTCATCTAATAATATACTTTTATCAATCATATTACTCTTTGTCTTTTATGATAGTTTTTACCTCTGCCATATTGATTACAGGCAAGAATTTAGCGAATAAGAAGAAGCAGGTAAAGAACAAACCAAATGTTCCTAGGAAAATGCCTACTTCTACCCATGTAGCGTGATACATCACCCAGCTACTTGGTAAGAAATCTCTGTGTAGTGAGGTTACGATAATTACAAAACGTTCAAACCACATACCTATGTTTACCACAATAGAGATGACGAAGATGAACCAGGGTGTAGTTCGTGCCCATTTGCTCCAAAATACTTGTGGAGCCATAAGGTTACAGAACATCATGGTCCAATATGCCCAAGCATAGGGGCCAAACATTCTATTTGCAAATGCATATTGTTCGTACTCATAACCGGAGTAGGCTGCAATTACAAATTCTGTGATATAGGCTAAACCAACTACAGAGCCTGTGAGAAGAATGACCTTAGTCATAGCCTCCAGGTGCTCCGTGGTAATATAATCTTGATAGTTCATCACATGCCTTGCGATGAGAAGGAGGGTGAGGACCATTCCAAAACCGGAAAAAATAGCTCCTGCTACGAAATAAGGCGGGAATATAGTAGTGTGCCAACCGGGTATAACAGACGTTGCAAAATCCATAGATACAATGGTATGTACCGAGAGTACAAGTGGCGTAGAAATACCTGCTAAAATAAGAGCGACAACCTCATAGCGTCCCCAAGACTTAGCAGATCCATTCCATCCCATTGCAAAAAATCCGTACCAGTATTTTCTGGCTTTAGAAGTAGCTCTATCTCTTACTGTAGCAATATCTGGTATAAGTCCTAAGTACCAAAATACTAAGGATACCGATAGATAAGTGGAGATCGCAAATACGTCCCATAGCAATGGAGAGTTAAAATTCACCCATAGAGAACCGAAGGCATTTGGGAGTGGGAGAGGCCAAAAGCCTAACCATACACGCCCCATGTGAAACAATGGAAATATTGCCGCACAGAATACAGCGAATATTGTCATTGCCTCTGCCGATCTGTTTATCGACATTCTCCATTTTTGTCTAAATAGTAATAGTACAGCAGAAATCAATGTCCCTGCATGGCCTATACCAACCCAAAATACAAAGTTGGTAATATCCCAACCCCACATTACAGACTTATTGGTATTCCAAGTACCTATACCTTCCCATACAGTCCAAGCTAATGTGCCTGCTAGGACGAGTAAGAGTACTACACCTATAGAAAAACCTAACCACCAAGAGTTGGTAGGTTTGTTTTCAATAGGTCTACAGATGTCAGCTGTGACATCTGAGTACGTTTTTCCGCCGGTTACGAGCGGCTGTCTTATATCTGCTGAATACATATTAATTAGTGAGCTTTTTTGGTTGAAGTTGCTTTCGTATTTCTAATCTTCGTCATATACTGTACAGATGGTTTTACACCAAGCTCCTCTAGTACATGGTAAGATCTATCGTTAGCGTATAACTGAGCTATTTCACTGCTTTTATCGTTTAGGTCACCAAATACAATTGCATTTGAAGGACATGTCTGAGCACAAGCTGTAGTGAATTCATCCGTATTCATTTTACGGTTTTCACGTTTAGCGGTGAGCTTCGTAGATTGGATACGTTGTACACAGAAACTACATTTTTCCATTACTCCTCTAGAACGTACAGTTACATCTGGATTAATAACCATTTTACCGAGGTCATTACTGAAGTGATAGTCAAATTTCTCGTTCTCGTTATACCTAAACCAGTTGAATCTACGCACCTTGTACGGGCAGTTATTACCACAATACTTGGTTCCAATACATCTGTTATAGGTCATTTGGTTCAGACCTTCACTACTGTGTGTAGTTGCGAGAACTGGACATACTGTCTCACAAGGAGCGTTGTCGCAGTGCTGGCACATCATTGGTTGGTGTGCTACTTTTACGTTTTCGTAATAGTCGTAGGCCGTGCTTTCATCTTCAGAAGCATTGGAGTACGCCTCCATAACCTTTTCTTTGGTCATTTGCTCTCCTGCTTCTACGGTTTGATCTCCACCGTGTACAATGCTTAATTCTAGGTCTTTTTTAGCCGGAGCTTCAAAACTGTAGTATCTATCGATACGCAACCAATGCATCTCACGTCTGCGTCTTACCTCATCTCGTCCTACAATAGGTACATTGTTTTCAATACTACATGACACGATGCATGCACTGCACCCAGTACAGGAATTTAGGTCTATAGCCATAGCCCAGTGGTGTCCTTTGCTATAATCATAATCATCCCACAAGGAGATCATCTTAGGCTTATGAACATGACTTCCTGCTAGTGGATCTATGTTATACTCATCCAATGTAGCTTCTCGTATAATGTCTCTTCCCTCGATAGAGTAGTGGGTTTGAGTGATACCAAATTCGTAGGTTGGAGCACCCGCTACTTTTTCAATTTTCACATCACCAATAGTGTAATCAGCGAAACCGCCTTTCATCTCTACAAGTGGATATGCATTTTGCCCCAAATCCTTAAGATCATTTTTAACATCATCTGGAAGTATTCTTCCGTAACCCAATGCTATTCCGTAGGTAGACTTCGTCTGTCCTGGTTGAATAAGTACCGGTATTTGAATGCTGCCTGTAGGTACAGTTATTTTCACAACATCACCCGTAGATAGATCGTTTGCTTTAGCATCTGGCATAGACATCGTTAGGTAATTATCCCAAGTCACCTTACTTACCGGATCTGGCATTTCGTGAGCCCAAGGAGTATTTCCGTAAGCACCATCTCGAACGCCTACTTTTTGATAAAGTACAAGCTCTGTTGCTGCTCCTTTCTTCGTAGCGAGAGCATCTGCTGCTTTACCACCTGTGATATTAAATGAAGGCACACTCGGCGAAGCAGTTTTTTCTACAACTCCCATTTCCAGTGCTTTATTAAAGTCACCACCTACTGCACTAGAAAATACTTTCTTGGCGTATTTGTAAGCGTGCGATAAATCGTTTTTCTCAGAAACATCAGCTCCTGCCCATGCAGCAAGAGAGCTAGAGGCCTGTCTTCCTTCGAATACAGGAGATATAGTTGGCTGAGCCAATATAAATCTACCTTTGTATGGTTGTTTTATGTCCCAACTTTCTAGTGGATGCAGATCAGTAGCAATGTGCGTAGCATTACTAGAAGTTTCGTCCATAGTGATACTTGTGCTTATACGTACAGGTATTTTAGCTAATATATCTTCCGTTCCTGAATAGCTATATACTGGATTAGAACCCAACGTAATTACAGCACCATAAGCACCGCTCTTAGCCTTGGAAAGGAATGAAGTAAATGCCGCTTCATCGGCATTTTGTCCCATATAGTAGTTGGTAGTGTCGATGGTAGTACCGTAACCACCCAGCATCATATTAATAGCGTTTACTAGTAATTGATCTGCTTCGTTGTTACTTCCACATACTACAAGTCCTTTGTTTCCTGCAGCTTTTAGTTCTTCCGCAGCTATTTTAATGTTGTTACCCGCTACTTCCATTCCTTTATGAGGAGTAGCCCCACCGAGTTCTCTGTAAAGAGCAACAAGGTGTTGACCTACGTTACTCATCTTCATGGGAACACGTACATCGGCATTACTACCTGTGAGAGACATAAGAGACTCAAACTGATAATGTTTGGACATTTTACCGTTTTTTGGAACTCGGTTTTTACTGTAGTCTGAGTGGAATTTGATTGGGCTTATCCAAGTACCTAGGAAATCTGCACCAAAACTTACAATTACATCTGCCTTATCAAAGTTGTAGGCTGGTATGATTGCTCTACCAAATGAGGTATTGTTTGCTCTTGTAATACCAGAATAGGATATGGGATCATACGCAACTACATCCGTGTTGTTGTATGTGGCAGAAAAGTCGGCAATAGCTTGTTGGCTGAGTAGACTAGTGCTACCGTCTGTGACTATAGCTATTGATTTGCCAGCTGCTTTTACTTTATTTAATGCGGTTACAACTTCTTTATCAAAATCTTTCCAAGCAATTGGTTTTCGCTTTCCTGCTACCATTGCCCCTTTCAGACGATTGGTGTCGTACAATGAAAGAAGAGCAGAGTGTCCTAAACCATCGAGTCCGCCGCCAAAATAGGTAGCTTCTTTGTTTGGCTCAAATTTGATTGGTCTACCTTCACGTACTTTTACAAGCACAGGAAATCCTTCTGTATTACTAACAGAACTACTTGCGTAGTAAAGAGGTACACCAGGAGTGACATTATCTGGTTTCTCAACGTACGGTATTGCTTTTTTGATTGGAGCTTTGTTACACGCCGCAAGCGAAACGGCTCCCAGTCCAAAACCGAAATATTTTAAGAAGTCTCTTCTGTTGGCTCGCGTAGAGTCGTCGTTTGAAAAAACTTGCTCTAATGGCAATCCTTCGGAAAATTCGTTGGCGTTAGAAGATACAAACTCTTGTGTTTGGTCTAACTCTTCTACACCTTTCCAATAATTATTTGAAGACATAATTTGATTTTCTTTAATTGATAATTAATAGTGACACTTGCTACATTCTAGACCACCGTTTTCTGCTACGGTGATATAATCTTTACCTTCAGCTAGCATATTTTTGTGTGCCTCCTCATAGTAATCGTTATTTTCAGAGTCAATACCTCTCTCACGATGACAGTCTATGCACCATCCCATTTGTAGTGTGGAATACTGATACACCTTATCCATTTCTTGGATAGGGCCATGACAAGTCTGGCAATCTAGCTTGCCTACCACTACGTGTTGTGAGTGATTGAAATAAGCTAAATCAGGTAAGTTGTGAATTCGTATCCATTCAATGGGCTTCTGCTCGTATCCCTCAATATATTCCATGTTTTCGCCGTCATACCCTATGGCGTTGTATATTTTTTGTATTTCTGGGGAAGTGTTTCCGTTATATTTTTCTGCGGCTTTCACATACTTATGGCAATTCATGCAGGTATTAAGTGATGGGATACTGGCAGATTTGGACTTCTCAACTGTACTGTGGCAGTATTTACAATCTATTTCGTACTGCCCAGCATGTATTTTGTGAGAGAAATTTATGGGTTGTGATGGAGCGTACCCTTGCTGAACACCTACTTCATCCATCCCGAATTTGTACCCAAAACCACCAAGAATAACGACAAGAGCTCCAGCGATTACCAATGTGGCGATGGTAGGGTTCCAAGAGTCTATTACCGGTTTAATTTTGGCTTCATAAAAAGACGGTTCTGCCTCCTCGGCAAATTTCTCTTTGTTAAGTTCTGACAAATGTCTCTTGATACCAAAAAGTAATGCTGCTATCGCTAGTAGGACTACTGACAGGATGATCAAAGCTAGGAACGTAGATTCCGAATAAAATGATGACATACTATTTTTGTGAAAATGATAAAGTGCTAGGTGAAGTAGAAAAAATCGCTAAAGCGAGGTATTTTTTTTGATTGAACATTCAGTTACTGCGTTGATTTCACGCGGCTGCAAATATAGTTAGGCATTAAAATGAGGCACTTTCAGATATGCACAATTTTTCAATTTAGAAGGTTTTCAAATAGCTACTTTTTTTAAATTTAAACACCTCTTTATCAGCAAATTGCATTGAAAATTACGTTGAAAATACACGGTGCAAAAAATTACCGTTTCAATATTTTTTTTTATCAAAAAAAAATTTAAAACAAGCTAAATGTCACTCAACAGAGGGGTACTTATTTTTCGAATTTTTGGTACGCTTTGATGATGTCTTTTACCAATCTATGTCGAACAACATCGTTTTCATTTAGTTGCACGGTTCCTATACCTTTTACATTCTTCAGCAGGTTTAACGCAGGCTCTAGACCGCTCTGTACTCTCGCCGGTAAGTCTACTTGTGTTAAGTCTCCTGTAATCACAACTTTAGAGATAGGCCCCATCCTAGTTAGAAACATCTTGAGTTGCGTATTGGTTGCATTCTGGCCTTCGTCTAAGATTGCAAAACAATTATTCAATGTACGGCCACGCATAAAAGCAAGTGGAGCTACTTCTATAATTCCTTTTTCTATGTATGACTTCATTTTCTCTTGAGGTATCATATCCTCAAGGGCATCATAAAGAGGTCTTAGGTATGGGTCTACTTTATCTTTCATATCCCCTGGCAAAAAACCCAGACTTTCGCCTGCTTCTACAGCAGGTCTGCATAAAATGATCCGTTTAATCTCTTTATTTTTTAGTGCTTTTACGGCCAAAGCCACGGCAGTATATGTCTTGCCAGTGCCAGCAGGGCCAATAGCAAAGACGAGATCATTATTATTGACTTTGTCTACTAATTCTTGTTGGTTTTTTGTGCGAGCGGTGATTATACGCCCGCTGTGCCCATGTAATATTATACCTTTTTGGCTATCAGACGCTCCTTTGTTGGAATTTTCTTCTCCATGTACCACACGTTCTACATCACCTAGGGTGACTTGTTTATTTGTTTTGAGGTATTTTACGATAGAGTCTACAGCTTTGATAAACTCATCAATATCACTCTCGTCTCCTTTTATAGAAATTATTCCTCCTCGGCTTGACAGGTGCAAACGCGGGTATTTTGCTTTGTAGACCTTAAAATGAGCGTTATACGGCCCAAAAAATCGAGATGGTTCTATGTCTTCAATTAAATATTTTCGTTCTGCCAATGTATTTTGTACAAATGTTGTGTTCTGTCCTTATTTTCGTCGGCTAAATTAGGTAAATAATTCACATTGTCTGTACTAACTTTTTTAAGTGATTTTGGGGCTGATTCTCACTATATGGCTTCTTTTAGGGGCGGTATGCATCGCTCTAATATTGATTTGCCGTTTATTGAGATTAGCAGTAGAATTGAACCTTTTGATATTGTAGAGGCTTCGTATCTATGTTCTATGGTTTACCAGGATTTTCCCGCGGGGAGTATACACATACTTGCTACTAACGTAGTTGCAACATCATTCGATGGGCATCTGGCAGCGGAGTATAATGGACATTTTTTTATAGCTCCAGATAATGGGATTCTGAGCCTTATTTTTGGGGAAAAGTTTGCGGGTTATTTTCGAATTCCTACAAATGGCATTGAACAGAAAATTCAGAATATTTATATACCTTTTCTCCAAAAACTGATTGAATCAAAAGATTTGCCAAGTATCGCTTCTAAAGCCGAAAAAATAGTAGTAAAGACAAGGTTGGTGCCTACAAACGATGGCAGCGAATTAAGAGGTACGGTGCTATTTGTTGATCACTTTGGCAACGCTTACACCAACATAAGTAAGACTGATTTTGACTTGTTTCTCAATGGGGGAAGATGCGAAATCGAGCTAAGCAGGCATACTACAATTGATAGTGTTAGTGAAAACTTCGCAGACGTGCAAGTAGGAGATTCTTTGTGTTACTTCTCTGAGCACGGTTACCTTGTGGTTGCTATTAAACAAAGTAATGCTATGCGACTTCTTAACCTTAGAAAATCTAAACCTGTAATTATTAAAAAAAGATGATCTTACGCCTTGTGAAAATGACCTTTAAACCAGAGGAAACAGCTAATTTTTTGGACTATTTTGAGACTATTAAAGACGATATTGCTCGTACCCCAGGTGTAATTAACTTGAAAATATATCAGGATTCTGATAATCCTAATGTAGTGTTTACGCATAGTACATGGTTGAGTGCTAGCTATTTAAATGTATATCGAAGGTCTGAACTTTTTGGTGAAGTGTGGCCAAAAACAAAGGTTTTGTTTGATGATAAGCCGATGGCTTGGAGTTTGACTTTAAAGTAAATAATATTGTAGAAGAAATGAAATTAGCATTAAGAACCTTATTTGTAGTTGTTGCCTTGTTTTTTGTCAACTCAGTTTTTAGCCAAGTGTATAAAATGAAGGAAGCCGTAGATGCGGAGAACTTCAAACGGTTGGAAAAGGTATGCCTAAATGCCATGGAGGATAAGTCTCTTAAGAAAAAGCCGGAAACTTACTTGTATCTATCTCAGGCGTACATAGAGCAAGCCAAAAATGAGATGTATTTGGAGAAGAACCCTGATGCCATTAAGCTGGCCGTAAAATACATGTTTAAAGGGATGAAACGTGAAGGGGGTATTCAGCTGCTGGCAGAGGACTTTGATGAGGTGAGAGCAGAAGTAGTGAAACGCCAAATTGAACAAGCTGAAACACAGTATAAAATTAATAAAATGGCTAAAGCGGTTAAGCTATTTACCTTGGCCTACCAATTGGATAGCACGCAGAGGTATCCATATTATATGGCAGGCAGAAGTGCAATTGCATATCAAGATACAGTAACTGGAGAACCGATATTCAAGAACTTGCTACTGTGGTATGCTGCAGATATCGACCAACACGACGAGGATGCAGAGCAACAAGTGGAGCCCTACGTGTACTTCATTGATAAATTTTGGAAAGCAAAAAAATACGATAGTGCCAAGATAATGATTTTGCAGGCAAGAGAGCATTTTGGTAGTGACGCTAAACTTAATTTCTTTCACAAAGGAGTGGTGTTGGACCAAATTAAAACGATGCCTCCAAGTAGTCTAATGTTAAATTATGTACAAGAAGTATTGGTGCATGATCCAACAGATAAAGAACTGATAACCAAGGAAAACTCACTTTATATCTATCTCATTAAAAATAATTTTACGAACAATAGGAGGGTTGAGACTGATACGCTCATTAGTACGTTTATTCGGGAGAAAGTAGCTAAGGCATTCACAAAGAAGGCACGTAGTATAAAGGTGACTGATGTTTTTGTAGAGAAAAAAGCAGAAAATGTTCTATGGAAACTAACAGAATATTTTCATACCTATAGCCATACGGAAAGTGCGAAATATGTGCTTGATAAATACATTAGCCTTACGGCAAATAGTATCTCCCCATCAGATGTAGCCGATAGGTGGAGTTTGATTACCAACTTTGCTTTTGAAACCAAAGAAATGCCGTTTGCCAGTTTTGTATTGCAGCAGGCTATTTTGAAATACCCCAGCAATAGTGACCTCAGGGTAATACGCACAAGAGTGATAGCAGAAAAATCCGTGGTACGCACTAGTGTGGCTGAGCAAGGCGCATTATACAGACTAATGTTGGATGAGTATGAGGTCAACCAAGAAAAAGATAACCTCGAGAAACTAATTCGCATTAATGATAAGTACATAGGTCTTCTGGTTTCAAAAAATAGATTTAGCACAGCGAAAGATGTAATGGCCGATCAGAAAAAATTTGCACCCAATGTAGACCATAGTGATCGCGAGAGATTAATCGCTCGGGAGGATTTTTTCCAGAACTATTACAACACGAGAACAAAAGGCATAGACATAAACGGAAAGGCTATTCAGCCCTACAAGTGGAATGGCCGAATAAGCGGTTGCGATGCAGGAACCGTTGAGTTTGATGTACAGACGAAAGTTGCCGATAGAATAAATTACTTTAGAAGAAATGCAGGTGTACCTGAAGTGCTATTTGACGAGGCTACAAACGAATATTGTCAAAAAGCAGCATTGATGATGACAACGAATAGAAATTTAAGTCATGATCCTCCTCGAACATGGAGATGCTGGAGTAGTGAAGGGGCATATGCAGCCAAGCATTCATTGCTAATTAAAGATGCAAATACTTCCTTAGCAGTAACGTATATTATGGATGATAGAAATCCTGCTGCAGGGAACAGACGATGGTTATTGTACCCCAATGGCCGCGTATACGGTCATGGCAGCACAGATAATATTGCTGTTATTTGGGCTTTGGATGATAGCGGCAGTGCAGATACCACATTGTATATGGATGATCCAATTGTATGGCCTCCAAAAGGACATGTTCCGCAGTTGATGTTGTTTAGTAGTTGGACCTTTGCTATCTATCGTGATCTTACTGATGCTCAGGTAGAAGTAGTTCAAGATGGAAAAGGTATTCCTGTTACAGTAGAGCCTTTTGTTCGGGGGTATGGAGCTCCTACCTTGGTGTTCAAACCAACCTATAATAAAGCAGAAATGCCAGATAAAAGCAATTTTGAGGTTACGGTAACTCTTCGGGACGGTAGTCAATTCAATTACACTGTTGAGTCATTTTTGTACGATCCTTCGAAATAATTCAATCTTTAACTGCAACGTTTTTATTACCTTGCACGTCTATCTAGGAGACCAGTGCACTTTAGTAGATCCATATCATCCATTTTACATATGATCCTGCTTTTTGTGGGTATTCCAGTATTTGGGCAGATTGGTTTTCACGAGAATAAAGGACAATTTGATGACCCCATAGATTTCAGAGCAAACTATGGATCCCACGTTATATTCTTAGATCAAGGAGGCTTCAGTGTTCTATTATACGATCAGCAAACTTGGGGAGACGCGGTTACACATCTTCACGATCATCATACACGCAATATTGCCGATTCATTTGTACTTCCAGCCAAACTGGGGATGCAGCATATCAAGTATGAATTTGTCGGAGCTAACTTAGATGAGTATACCGGGATGTCAAAACAGTCTGCGTATTATAATTATTTTCTGGGAGATGACTCCACAAGATGGGCAGGCAAAGTAGCTAGCTATTCAAAGGTCGTTTATACGAATATCTATCCCAATATTGATTTAGAATATGTGTGTATTGATAAGCGATTTAAGTATAATTTCATCTTAAACAAAGGCTCAAACATTGAAGATATACAACTTAGGATAGTAGGTGCAGATAGTTTTAGTGTTACCAGAAATAGAATTACAACGTATAGTCGATTTGGAGAATTTTCAGAAGTTATGCCACTGTCTTATGAGGAGTTCGATGGTGAACAACAAGAGATTAATATGGCGTATGAAAAGCGAGGTGATTTAATTGGATTCAAAACAGCATTTTTTAAGACTAAAGTCAAAACAGTTATCGATCCCGAATTAATATTCTCAACCTATTCTGGGAGTTCAGCAGATAATTTTGGGTATACGGCAACTTTTGATTTGGATGGAGGGCTGTATGCTGGGGGTAGTGTGACTAGTCCTACTACGGTAGCAAATGGAAGATATCCAGCAACATCAGGGGCTTTTAATGAGGCGTTTAATGGGGGTGACACAGATCCTTTCGATCCAAATGTTAATCCATGGGATATTGCTATCAGCAAATACTCGCCAGACGGTTCTGTCTTAGAATACGCCACCTATTTGGGTGGTTCTAGAAATGAGTTTCCACATAGCCTAATTGTCACAGATGATGAAGAACTGGTTGTGTTTGGTACAAGTAAATCTCCAAATTATCCTACTACAAATAATGCCTATGGTAGATCAATAGGTGGCGGTGTAGATATAATTGTTACAAAATTTTCTGCGGATGGCAGTAGTCTTATAGGTTCTACTTTCGTGGGGGGATCGCTAGATGATGGGTTGAATAGTCAAAATGACATGAACTCGTACTATGCAGACGAATATAGGGGTGAGGTAAATCTTGATGCAAATGGTAATATATTAATTGCTTCTTGTTCTTATTCGTTCAATTTTCCAACTACAACTGGGGTGTTTCAAAACACCAATAATGGAAGTCAAGAAGGTGTTCTTTTTAGTCTAAATAAGGATCTAAGTGCTTTGCGATGGAGTACTTATTTTGGAGGTACTGGTGCCGAATCGGTTTATGGAATAGACTTGATGGCAGATGGGAATATCCTCATATCTGGCAGTACAACTGGTTCTGATCTTCCTACTCATAGCGGTGCATATCAAGAGAATTATCAAGGAGGATCTGTAGATGGCTACGTTGCCAAGATCAATATAGATGGCTCCAAGGTGTTGGCATGTTCTTACTTTGGGACATCATCTTATGATCAAGTTCTGGCATCTGAGAGCGATAAACTCAATGAGATATACATTGCGGGTCACTCGAGAGGCAGTATGCCTATAAAAGGCAGTGTATACAGCAATGCCAGTGGCAAGCAGTTTATTACTAAATTAACGAATGATTTAAATGCCGTTATTGTAAGTACCGTTTATGGTAGCGGAAGGTCCAAGACGGATCTTACCATAAATGCTCTTTTGGTTGATAATTGTGATAGGGTGTATGTGAGTGGATGGGGTACCAATTTTGACCAAACGGGTAATTTTGGGTTGCAGGATATGCCACTTACTCCTGATGCATTTCAAAGCACAACAGATGGACAAGATTTTCACATTATTGTTTTGGAAGAGAATCTTTCAGATATACTCTACGGCACCTACTTTGGTGGTAGTAGAACCAATGATCATGTAGACGGTGGCACAAGTAGATTTGATAAACGAGGGGCTATTTATCAGAGTGTATGTGGCAGTTGTCCGCCAGCTGGAGAGAGCCAAGTGAACGATTTTCCAACGTCGGCCGGGTCTTACAGTCCCAGGAATCCCAGTCCAAGATGCAGTAATGCTTCTTTTAAAATTCAAGTAGTTCCAAGAAATGAAAAACCATTGATTGGAGATTCTATTTTTAGAACAAATATTCTAGAAGATCTTGCCTTTGAGTACATCGTCACAGACCCAGAGAACGACTCACTGTTTATTACTTATGCGGTTCCTACAGGGTTGGGTAGGTACATGAGCACGGGGGAGAGAGCAGATACCAGTTTAGGGCGTTCAGTAGTAGATTTTGTATTCCGTTTTGACTGTGAAAGCGCTGGAGATACCTTCAAGATTCCTGTAGCAGCTTTTGATGTAGGCTGCCCTTTTCCAGAGTACAATAATGGTTTCATTACGATTATTGTAGATTCTGTGCCAGTGCTACCCCCTCCAGACGTGTTATGTCTCAATTTTGGTAGAAATGATGAGCTGCGCGTAGATTGGAGTGCTACGCCTCAAAGTACTTACTTTAAGAGGATGTTGCTTTATAAAGTAGACCCTGCTGGAAACAAAATACTTTTGCAAGAGATAAATAATCAGGGAGCGGGTAGCTATACTGATCTTGACGTAAGTAAACCAAGAGAGAACAACTACTCATACTTTTTGGTAGTTGAGAATATATGTGATCAGTTGGGAGAACAAACTTATGAGCTCAACAGCCTAGCAGAAAGCAAAATACCCGTAAATCCAACATACCTTATAACGGCGACCGTAGTGCAAGACTCTATTCGGATTGATTATGAGCGGTCTACAGAAAATGATTTTAGTAGCTACGAGATTTACCGCAAGCAAAGAAAGGATAAGGCATATACTTACTTGGAATCCATCTTTGATATTGATCAATTGAGCTTCCTAGATGAGGATGTACAGGTAGACGAATTCTCTTATTGCTATGTAGTGAAGGTATTAGATAATTGTGGACATATTAGCCCAATTAGCAATGAGGGTTGTACAATCGTAATACGTGGAGAATCGATCAATGAAAAAGGAACTACTCCTCGTTATAGAATGGATCTGCGGTGGGATAATTATATGGATTGGAATAGTGGAGTGGATTTTTATGTATTGAAAAGAGCGGTAGATACAGGGACGCTAAGCCCTATTGTTAGAGTAGATAATACCGTCTTAGATTATACGGATGGTGATTTAGATTATGATTGGGGTGGATATTGGTATAATGTAGTAGCCCACGAAAACCCAGGAGTACATAATGCGACGAGTACCAGTAATGATATCTATTTGATACAACCTCCAGATGTGTATGTGCCTAATGCTGTAACAGCAAATGGGGATAATTTGAATGATTCATTTGGATGGGCAGATGTTTTTGTAAAAGCGTTTGAGATGAAACTTTACAACAGATGGGGGGAGAAGGTTTTTGAGAGTTCAGACAAAAACATAAAGTGGAGTGGGGAGTATAAAGATGACAACCTTAAATACAGCAATGTTTATTTTTGGATAGTAACTTATACTGGTTGGGACGGAAACAAGTACATCGATAACGGAACGGTTACCTTCCTAAAATAGAAAAGGACAGAATCGAATGGGATCCTACTTTGGGTCGATTTTGTATCATTAGGATGCTGCAGTTATTCATCATAATCCATAGCGCTTTTCGCATTTTGGGATCACTGTATAGTCAAGGATTGGATGACTCCTTTCGCCCATGATAGAGATAGACGAGCTTGTTCATCTTTGGTCATTGAGCTATTATCCAGTGTTATGGCGTCTTTGGCCTTGGCAAGTGGGCTTTCTGCACGTGTGCTGTCTATGTGGTCTCGCTCACGTATGTTGTGCAAGACCTCTTGATATTGTACATGAACACCTTTTTTTCCTAACTCCTCATATCTACGTTTTGCTCGTATCTCTGGGCTAGCAGTCATAAATATCTTGAGATCAGCATCGGGGAATACCGTGGTTCCTATGTCTCTGCCATCCATTACTACTCCTTTGTCTTTACCTATATCTTGTTGTTGTGATACTAAAAAATCACGTACGACCTTGAGTGTGCTTACAGGACTTACAAATTTACTTACTCGCATACCTCGTACTTCTTTTTCCACGTTTACACCATTTAGGTAGGTCTCATAGAAATGTTTTTCCGGGTCAAACTCAAAATGTATTTTGATATTCCCTAAGACTGCAGGGTCTTCATTCACCTCTTCTAGAGAAAGCCCTTCATTGAGAATGTATAACGTCACTGCTCTGTACATTGCACCACTATCTATAAATAAGTAGCCAAGTTCTTTTGCTAGATATTTAGCAAGAGTTCCTTTGCCACAACTACTATGTCCATCTATAGCTATGTTTATCTTTTGACTCAACGTTGGTCAAACATAAAGCAAATTTTTGATTTTGAAAGAAGTAGTAGAAAAAACTTAAAAAGGCTCAAACTATTTGTAGCCTTTTCGTTAAAAATAGGGCTCAACAGGTGCCTTTTTTTTTCTTTTTAATCTACTTAACCCTCTACTTACTGAGAAGTAATTTGATGCTATCCCGGGGAAGTATCCTGCGCTGCCATAGCTAAGCATTAGTTTTTTTACACCTATGCCAAAACCCCAGCTGAAACCGGTGGTTGCTCTACGATCTTCTGGTCCTAATTCTGCTCTTCTTTGGTGGTTGTAACCCATACGCATTTGGAAATTATCTGAAAACACCAATTCTGTATTGAATATTACATGCCGCATTGCTTTCTGCCCGAAGTTTAATTCTTGATTCTTTACGACCCCTGTTTCTAAGTTTATTTCCTTATTACGGGCATTCACATTCACATACGAATTGTTCCATCTGTGCAGATTATGTAGGGTAAGTGTAAATCGCAATGGGTTATGAGCTAGCTTTTTACTGACACTTGCTTGCACATCAAAAGGCAGTGGCTCGCGTGGGCTATTGTCATCGTACCGAATGAATTGGTAACCCATATTCTTAACCAAAAAAGCTGCCGAGAATAGATTTGCGGTATCACGATACGATATGCCTAGATCCAGTGCCCCAGCTGTACTTACATAGGCATCGTATACACTGTATAGAAACTTACCATTTGCCCCTATGCTAACCTTGTCTGTATATTGCTTGCTATATCCTATCTGAAAATTGTAATCGTCTACTGTAAACTCTCCTAAAATATCTCCTGCGGTACTTGTACGTGTAAATTTGCCATAGTCATAATATCCTATGCTAAAAAGCCAAGAACTGCTTGTATCAAAAGAGTAGCTATAGCTAGCAAAACCATAATTTAGATCTGCTACATGATTAGCGTAAGAGAGTGAAGCAGACTTGTGCATACTACTGTTAATTAGTGCAGGGTTCTGAAAACCTGCTGCAGGGTCGGCATCTGTGTTTACGATAGATACACCACCAAGAGCTGTGTGTCTGGCACTATTTTCGATAAGGGCAAAGGTGAAAGCACTTGTGCCACCTATCTGTGCAGTGGCTTGCATTCCCAATAGTAACAACAAAATAATTGGCAGATTTCTCATACAAGTTTCTAACGAACAAAGTTAGAAAATATTTGTAGAGGCTGCTCTTTTATTTGGGACGTAGTCATTTTGAGTATCTGTTGATCATTGTACAATTTGTAGCACTATTGTCACTACATGTGAACTTAGGCTTACGCTACCTTGTCTCGTCGCTAAGAATCTTACCATCTTCTACAGTAATCACCCGCTTTGCTCTGTCTATGACACGTTGGTCATGCGTACTAAAGACGAAGGTGATATTTTCTTCCTCATTCAATCGCAACATGATATCCAGCAGATTTGCAGTAGACTTACTATCTAAATTTGCCGTAGGCTCATCTGCTAGTACAAAATCGGGCTTACTTGCCAAGGCTCGCGCCACTGCCACGCGTTGTTGTTGTCCGCCACTCATTTCATTTGGCTTTTTGTTTATCTGGTCTTCTAGTCCTACAGCTTTTAATAGCTTTGTAGTACGCTCATTGCGCTCTTCTTCATCTCTTTTTTGCAAAAGCATCAGAAATTCTACATTCTCTTTTGCAGTAAGCACAGGGATTAGGTTATAACTCTGGAATACAAATCCGATGTGATTTAGTCTAAAATCAATCAGTTCATTTTCGGATAGTTGAGCAATATTAGTATCGCTAATGTGTACTTCTCCAAGGGTAGGTGTATCTAGTCCGCCAACGATGTTTAGTAATGTAGTTTTACCACTTCCACTTGGACCTACTATAGCGGTAAACTCACCTTCTTTTATTTCTACGTCTATACCCCGTAGAGCGTGGACTTTAACTTTGCCATCGTTGTAGGTCTTGTGTATGTTGCTTGCTTGTATCATTGGGCTAATTTTAGGATATTGGTTTGTAGTGGAGGGTGCTTGCATTTGTTAATTTACGGGTGTATCGGCAATGCCATAGCTTACCAATTAATTTCATGCTGTTCGGAGGGTTTCTGCAGGATTCAATTTTAGTGCTTTTAGTGCGGGATATATACAGGAAAGTATGGATGTAGAGACTACCAGTACACTGATCAGTATATAGTAATTTGCGTTAAGCGTTGGGAAAATGACGCTTTCTAGTCCTACACTTCTGAGCCCTTCTGCTGCAAAACTAAGGTCTATACCATGCGTGCCAAAAAACTGGATAGCGAGGTACGAAGCTACTATGCCTAGTGGTCCGGCTATCAGTGATAGAAATATAGATTCCCATACGATCATCCAAAATACCTTACGCTTATTCATCCCTACGGAAATAAGCATTCCCAGTTCTTTTTTTCGCTCCAGTACAGCCATAAGCATAGTGTTTACTATACCAAAGGCCAGAGCAAGCATAATGATGACTAGAAAAATACTCATTACTAAATCCATCATTTTGTCTGCATAACCAAGCTCTGGAGCAATACCTCGCCAACTGGCTATGTGTTGTTCCGGAAAATGTGCTATAAGTTCTTCTCTAAATCTTTCTACTTGCTCCTCGTCTTTAAGGGTAATGGCTATCTCATGGCTACCATACACACTACTTATGGCCTGTAGGTCTTCTAATCGTACAAAGGCATTTACCTCATCATACATAGAGTTGCTCGTGGAGAATATATCTACCACCTTGAATACACCAGTAGCCGACAGTCCATTGGCATCTGTGAAGGAGCATTGTATCGTAGTTTTTATCTTAGCATTGAGTTTAGTGGCCAACTTTTCACTTATGAGTATTGGCGGTTTTCTTTTGTAAGTCTTTAGGAAATTTCCCTGCTGTAGCTTCTCAGCTATATTGGTTACTTGTTTTTCGTCCTCTGGATTAATGCCATTAAGTATAACTCCGCTTGTTCCTCCGGCAGTTTGTATAAAACTCTCTATTCTAAGGCGCGTACTCACCCCTTCGGTGTTTGGGTGTTTTTTGATGAATGATAAAATTCCTTTTTCTTGGGTAATAACGTCATTAAGTCCACTGTACTTTAGGTAGGCACTATCGTGTACTTGTATATGGCTTACATAGGTTCTGATGGCGTTGTTTTGACGCATATCACTAAGTCCTGTAGCTGTACTTATAACGGCTAGACCTCCAAATATGCCTAAAGAAATCGCTATAATAACCGTCCAGCTGCGAAGCTTATTCCTCCAAATGTTTTTGAATGCAATTTTAAAAATCATTTTCTCATCGCCTTTATTGGGTTCAAGTTCTTGATTTTTTGTAGAGTGTATATATTTACCACAAGCACTATAACGAAAATGATACCTGCATGTGTTGTAGCAATACTCGGGTCTAGTGATGTAGGGATCAATGCTTCAAAACCAAAACGTTCTACTACTTCTTGCATTTGCCCACTTAGATTTATAGGGTTTATGTTGAAATACAGCACAAACGGAAAAGCGACGAAGAGGCCTGCCACAACTCCGGCTATAGCCATGATGATCGTTTCTAGTACCGCTACAATAATTACTTTATTCTTTTCCATACCAATGGCTATGAGTACTCCGTACTCAAAACTGCGTTCTTCAGTGAGCATAAGCACTGTTCCAAACAGACTGAAAGTAATAATACTGTATAAAATCAACAATACAAATGTGCCTCCTGCTCTGTCTATTGAAATAAGTTGCCTAAGTTCTGGTAACATTTCCTGCCAGTTCATTACTTCTAGCATATTCGTATCTATTGCTGCGACGGTTTCTTGCTGAGCGTCTTGCCAATCATCATGATATAGTCCAACTACTGCTGTAGTGACCCTATCCGGTAAGGCAAATAATTCCTGTGCTTGCTCCAGGGTCATAACAACAGTTCGCTTGTTGAGTTCTGGAGTTTTAAGATCGATTACTCCTACAATAGGATACGCACCACTTGCCATAGACCCTTGGTATCCTTGGCCAAGGAATACGAGAGTGTCACCTATGGAGAGTTTCATTATCTCCTTTACTCCTTTGCCGATGAGAAGCCCTTTCTTGGTGTCCGAAAAATAGTTTCCCTCTACTACCTTTTGGTCCAATTTTATGTGTTCCTTCTCTAAGGCAGGATCTACTCCCAGAATGGCTACAGGTTTAGACGTTTCACCGAAGCTAACAAGTGCAAATCCCTCAATTCGAGGGCTGAGATAGCTGATGCCTTCTTGTTTTTTGAGTTGTTCGATTTCGCTCAGGGAGAAGCTATTGTCTAATGTTTTTTCTTCCCAAAATCCTTTGCTGTGAATCTGAACGTAGCCCATATAGCTGCTTACTATATTCTTGAGCATATTTCCGTAGGCTCCGTACTGCAAACTGCGCATAAATACGGCAAATAAAACAGCAAATATGATGGATGAAACGGTGATTAAACTTCTACGTTTATTTCTGAAAATATTCCGCCAAGCGAGTTTAAGAAGCATTGTTGTTAGTGAAACAAAGGTAAGGTGGTGTTGTTTATGTTTCGATACAATTTTTTACGGGATGACTCTACATGAAAAATCACTTACAATAACAACTACCTAAAATGAATAAGGGCAAGGTATCGAAGGAGGGATAAAGGAATTAAAGCCTTTTGATCTTCACTATCTTATCGCCGACCTCTATGTTGTTCACTACATCTATTCCGCCAACAACTCTAGCGAAAATGGTATACCTACCATCTAAATGTGGGGTAGGGCAGTGGGACATGAAAAATTGTACGCCTTCAGTATCTTTACCGGCAGAAGCTATGCCAACAGTACCCGTTTCGTAACGTTGGTAGTTGCTGAACTCACTACGTTGTGTCCAGTCTAGGCCTCCCCACCCGTCTCCACGCGGGCAACCTCCTTGTATCACAAACTGTGGTACGACTCTATGGAAGAACTTGTTATTGTAGAAACCTGAATCGGCAAGGAGAAGGAAGTTGGCAACCGTACCTGGAGCGTTTTCTACAAATAGCTCTAGTGTGATAATGCCCTTGTTGGTTGTAATGTGTACTTGTTGATCTTTTGGAATGGTCTTTACAAATTCCCAATCAATTGGGTGATTGTATGCCGGTTGATATCCGTTAAACTTTTCGCCACCTAGAGCTTCTATTGCCTTGCAGATATCTATGTAGGTTTCTGCTTGTTGCGGTAGCTTGAGTTGTTGTTTTACGTGATAAAGTAAAGGCATCCAGTGGCTACGATCGGATGCATAATCTGATTTTTGTAACTGAATAGCAGACAAACTCTGGAGTGCCATATCTCCTGAATTTAGAGCAGCCTCTATGTCCAATGGGTGACTGTCGGGGTGAGAACTAGAAATTAATTTTGAAAATGCAGCTGATCTAACTCCGATGTTTGAACTTGTATCATAAAATATACGGCTTAGTTCCTGGTGTTCAGCCCAAGACCAGGAGCTTTTAGTGTTTATTAATTCAATTTTTTTATAGGTATTAAATGAATTGTAATCAGACCAATTTAAGGTTTTACTTGTAGCGGTTTTGGACTTTAATAGTCCAAATCTATCCTTTACTTCTTTATATCGTGATATTCCAATCACTGAGTCCACTCGTTCGCTGTTGCCCATCTTTCTTAAATATCGATAGATATAATGACTTGCGAGTATGGCCAAACTCTTGTTGTCATCATTCAAAAAATGAATCATTCGGTTATTCAATGGTTGTGAACGAAACCCTTTCAATCCCAATCTAAATACACCGTACGCCCACCCCATTTGCAAGGCAGAATCGGTGTACTCTACACCTTCAAATAGGACTACTGTACTAGAGTCTCCACATTTGCCTATGGCTTCCATAACATACGGCCTATTCGCAGGGAATAGTTCTTGGTCAAATGCAGCAGTAAGAATCCCTAATGCTTTGGTGCTAGCAATCTGTCCAAGTGCATACGCAGCGGCTCTACGTGGCATAGGGTCTTGGTCTATCTGTAGCATTTGGTTAAGATAGGGTATAGCTATGGTGTCTTGTATGCTTGCAAAGGCCATTGCCGCAGCTATGCGATGGTTTTCCTTCTTTGCTTTTAAAAAGGGCAAAAGAGCTTTGGTATCTCTACGGTCTTGCAGTTCGTATATATTTACGAGTTTAGCATCACTAAATTTGTTAGGACCTTGTTTTTTTTGACTGCAAGCAGCTAAAAAGAGTAAGAGAAGAAGACCGTATTTCATTGGGACAAATGTAACTATTCTCTAAATTAGTGTAATCGAGAATGTATAACACTCCCTTATACTCAAATCAATTTTATTGTTTCGTCGGCTGCATATTTCCACCTTACCTTTGTCTTATGTCAATACAAATAGCAACAGATAGTAATTTTAGCAAAGCATTAGCTTCTAATGATAAAGTAGTAGTAAAGTATTTTGCGGACTGGTGTGGTAGCTGTAAGCTATTCTCTCCCAAATACAAACGGTTGTCTAATGATGAGCGATTTTCAGGTGTTACTTTTTTAGATGTAAATGCTGAGGAAAACCCAGAGGCACGAAAACTAGCAGAGGTAAATAGCCTGCCATTTTTTGCTGTATTTAAGGGAGGAAAACTTGTGCAAGGAGCTGCCACAAGCTTAGAGCCAAAATTGGTAGAGATGATAGAAAGTTTGTAAGTATCAAGTTCTAACTCAAATACAAATATGAAAATACCGGTAATAAAGAAACTAGCGGAGACGCATAGCCTGAAGGAGCTACAAGCTGCAGAGGAAGCTCTATACAACGAGGAAATGCTTGCCATTGAGGTGATGGGTGACGACGAAGGGGAACAACTCACTCATGTACTGGCTGCTGTATATATCAAAGAGCATATGGCAGAGAATGGTTCAGAACTCAAAGCGGCACTTAGAGCATATACTGTGAAGGTTAGAAATAGCATCAGTTAAGACACCTATAAGTATCCTATTAAGATACGTTTTTCTTTCTGGATAGGACTCTTTTGTAAGCCTCCTAGTTCCATTTTTTTTCTGTGCGTTCAGTATGCACATTCAATTTACTGAGTGATTACTTTTTAATCATGACAAAGTAACAACGTAGGTGCTTTTTTTGCACAAAAAAAGCGATTTCCAACACGTTGGAAATCGCTTCTATATCATTAAAACGAAAGCTTAGTTTTTGGCGAGGTAATCAGCTACGCCGTCAAAAGTAGCATTCATTGCTTCTTTACCTTCACTCCAGTTTGCAGGGCAAACTTCGCCATGTGTTTCGAGGTGAATTAATGAATCTAACATACGCATAGCTTCATCTACATTTCTACCGAGAGGAAGGTCGTTTACTACTTGGTGTCTTACTACGCCATTTCTGTCAATGAGAAAAAGACCTCTGTAGGCTATCATTGGTCCAGTAGCCGTTAGCTCGTTATTTTCATTGTAGTCATAGTCTCCAAAAAGAACACCGTAATTGGTCGTGATTGTTTTGGTAGTATCTGCTACTATTGGATACGTTACACCCTCTATTCCACCTTTGTCTTTTGGCATTTGTAACCAACCCCAGTGACTCTCTTCTGTATCTGTGGAGCACCCTACTATTTTACATCCTTTTGATTCAAATTCTGCAAGTTTAGCTTGGAAAGCATGGAGTTCTGTTGGGCATACAAATGTGAAATCTTTTGGATAAAAGAAAAAGATTGAGTAACTATCTTTAGCATATTCTGATAACGAGAAATTTTCTACTATTTCTTCTCCATTTATTACTGCTCCTGCACTGAAATGTGGAGCTTTTCTTCCTACTAATACTGACATATTATTTTAATTATTTGTTCGTTTATTTCGTGCAAAGATAACAATGACAACGTGCCTTTGTTTGCCAGGTAGATATATTATCTGTATACCTAAATAAGGATTTCTAATAGTAGATGGATATTAATCTTATTAGAAATCCTTTGTGTTGCTATCTATATTTTTACTAGAAGGTATAGCCTAGTTTAGGTTAATACCACTAGCTGCCTCAGAAACATTGATAATATGGTCGCCAACACGCTCTATCCCAGAGAATATATTGCTGTATATTAATCCACTTTGGGCGTTATATTCCTTTTTCTCCATACTCTTCAGGTGCTTCTTACGAATCTTATTTCTCATTTCGTTTATAGATACCTCTAGTACACGTGCTTTATCCATGTCTATATCAGAATAAGGGCCATTCAGATTATCCATCATTTGGTCCAGTGCACTTTCTACTTCCGCCAATAGATCATTTAAGTGATCGCGTTGTTTCTGGTCAAACCAAAGCTTTGTTTCGCTTTTCTTTTCTATCGCCTTTGCAATTTCAAAGTATATGTCACCTATTCTCTCTAGATCATTGGTTATACTCAACATAGAACGAAGTTCAGAAGAAGATTCTTCCGATAGCTTACTAGCTGAAACGTTGCCCAAATAATTGGCTATTTCCGTTTCCAACCGATCGGTAATCTCTTCGTATTTACTTAATTTCTTTATCAGCTTACCTCTTTTCTTGTTGTCAGCCTCGTTGATTAGGTCTTTAGCCCTGTGGTGCATTTTTACGGTTAGTTCGCCAAACTTAGCTACTTCTTTCTTAGCTTCTAATAAAGAAAGCTCTGGTGTAGATGTAATTCCGCTGGCTATATATTCCAATTTGAAAATCTCATCATCCTCACCTTTTGACTTAACCGTTCTTTCAGCCAATTTCACCAATAGAGGAACAAACCCTATGAGCAAGAGTACGTTGGTAAGGTTAAATGCCGTATGAAAAGCAGCTAGACCTAATGTAGCTCCCTCTTTTCCGTCACTTGGATTGATACCCCACGTGCTCTCCATAAAGAATATGATTCCATCTAAGAAGAATGGCATCATAATTATCATCCAGACAACACCCACAATATTGAACATCGAGTGAATTCTAGCCGAACGTTTAGCGTGAACATTACCGACTAAAGAGGCAAGTTCTGCTGTTATTGTGGTCCCTATGTTTTCTCCGAGAATCATAGCTGCACCCACTTCAAACGGAATGATGTCCTTCAAAACCATGGTCAGTGTCAATGCCATTGCTGCACTGGAAGACTGTACCACGATAGTCACCAATGTACCCAGTAGTACGAATGCTATTCTGCCAAGCCATGGACTGTCGCTGAATCCTGTAAAGAATTGTACAATAGGTGAGTCCGCACCCAAATCTGGTACTGCATTTTTTAAGAAGCCTAAGCCCATAAATAAGATGGCAAAACCAATAATCGCATTTGCCCAACCTTTAAGGTTTTTCTTGCTCATGAACATCAGTGGAGCTCCCAATGCTATGAATATTAGTGCATATGTAGAAAGGCTTATTTTGAAACCGAATAAGGATACTAACCAACCGGTGATCGTTGTACCAATATTGGCTCCCATCATTACTCCAGCAGATTCTAATAATGTAAGGAGACCTGCATTTACAAAACTGACCGTCATCACTGTAGTAGCGGATGACGACTGAACGATAGCGGTTATTAAAAACCCACTTAGTACACCTAGAAATCGATTAGAAGTCATGGTGCTGAGTATCTTTCTTAGGCCTCCTCCTGCAGTTTGCTGTAGGCCCTCACTCATTAGCTTCATTCCAAAGATGAATAGGCCTAATGATCCTATTAGTACGAGTATTTTAAATAATCCCCAAGCACGCTCTGTTTGGTATTTTGCTTTGCTCGACCATACTAAGTCTTCAGATTCGGGTATTCCATTGTTTAGGATCGTAGCAATATCCCCTCCATCTTTCAAGCATCCTATCATCCAAACATACTTGTCTCCACCTGTCATGCCTTCTAGTGAGAAAGATGTGGTCTTGCCAGATATTACCGGAGAGTATTTCCAAGGTTTACCCTTTTCTACTTTCTTCTGGTATTTAATGATGACATTTTCTACATATTCTACTTTATCGTAGTCTATTCCCCAAGAAAATTTGGCCCCATTTTCAATGCCTTTGGCATTAATATTCTTAAATATCTCCCCAGATAATTCAGTGTTTACTGTTGTGGAATCTTGAGCATATGCAGAACCAAAAGAGGTCATGCAAAGTACCAAGAGAAGAAGTAGTGATTTTAATTTCAGATTCATTTTGTGAACTAATTTGTGCTGCAAGAAAACGAAGTTTGTGTTATGTATGTGTTAAATGTAGATTAATTGTTAAATACCGAGTTCAATTTGGAATCTGATTCGGTAGTTGGCAAGTGTCTCAGAAGCATCATCTATGTATGCTACATCAGATTGTACTTTTAGTTTGTGTCCTACGATATACTTCGAGAGTCCTATAGTGTATTCTGTAACATTTGACGTTGGGCCTAATCCCTTGGCTAAGTCCACTGAAGTGTATCTGCCAGATACTTCATAATTGTTTTTTAATAGGTATCCTACCTGACCAACATACCCTGTTCCTGATGAGAACCCACTAATATCTTTGGAAAGTGTTCTATTGGCATATTCTGCCATAATACTTAGTCCATTGTGCTTATATATGGCGTCAATGAAAAGCGTGCTCATGTCATTTAGACTGTATGCGTCAGTTGTGTCATTTGCGTACACAAAACGTCCAAGTTGACCAGCACTTCTAGTGGTGTTTTGATTATATGAATACGTAGCTGCTATTGCTAGCTTTCCTTTTTCCTCTCGCATGAGGTCTGCACTAAAGTAATCCCCTTTTTTAGTAAATGAACCGAAAGGATAAAATTCAACTCTTCCTGTATATGCCATGCCTGACAGTTCATTGTTTGCCGTGATGTTTCTTCCTTCTCCGGTAGTTATTGCAGCTGCTATCTTCAAAGGCATGTTTCCAATGTCTTGTTTTAGCCTGTATTGTACTCCAAAGTCGCGGTCAATATTGAATTTACTATTTACATTACTACGGTCTACAAATTGCAAGGCCATAGAGGAGATTACACGTTCTCTGTTGCCTGGTAGTTTTGTTTGCCCGAACCAAATTTGTTGTTTTTTGCCTAGATGGTATTTTAGAACGGCGTCTAATACAATCTTAGAACCAGCACTTACTTGTGCTGCGTCTTTGGCATTGCCCTGATCTCTATTACTCAAAGCCAACTCTAGTTTGTATTCAAATTTTGGACTGTAAATGTACCCTTTAGACTTTAGCCTCATTCTTCTTACCATAGCCTTCATATCTTGGCTATTACCTTCCAGATCGTTTTGATACGATGCAAGACTTTGAACCCTGAATGAGAAGCCCATTTTTACCTTTTCATCTTTTGATTTAAAAGACAATCCCTTCTCAACAGAAGGATAGTTTACTTGTGCACTTAGATTAATAGAAAATAATGCTATCGTTACTAAAAGTATATTTCTTTTATTCATTGGTGCAAATCATAACCTCCAATGTTATCTTAATGTTATTAGATGACTTTGTTTGGTAAAAATCTCATAACATTATGTTTATTATGACATTTATTCGTCGGCTAGATTTGTCTACGAGTTGATCTTATAGTGTCTCATTTTTGTAGTACGCCATATACTCCTTGGCTTTAGCTACGTAGACTTCGGCATTCTTCCTGATGCCTTCTGCTTGCTCTTGAGATATTTGTTTTACTACTTTGGCGGGAGAGCCAAGTACCAATGAGAACGGTGGTATAATAGTACCCGCAGTGACCAGAGCATTTGCTCCTATTATACTGTATTCGCCTATTTCGGCATTGTTGAGGACTGTAGCATTCATTCCGATCAATACATTATTGGCCAGTTTAGCACCATGTACTATGGCACAGTGTCCTATGATGCATTCGTCACCTATAATGGCGGGATCGTTTGGATCACAATGTATTACGGCATTGTCCTGTATATTACTACGAGCACCGATTACTATGCTATCGCTGTCTCCGCGTAGTACTGCTCCGTACCATATACTCACCTCGTCGCCTAGTGACACATCTCCTATGACTGTAGCTGTAGGTGCTATGAAGACTTCAGAACCTTGTTGGATGGAATTGTTTAACAAATTTATTTTATCTTGATGGCCGTTTGGTAGTAGTTGTTCACTTCGCCGAGTACTTCATATTCAATGTAGTAAGAATCGACCCAAATTTTAAATGCTTTAAATTCATCAAAGGTACGTTGAACTCATCGAACATAAGTATATCGCCATTTTTTAATTACGGGGATAATGTTGTAAGTACATATAGCGTAGACGAGAATAAATCTGCATCTAGATGTATAAACTTGCGGCGGTCGCCTGCATAATTTTCTAAAAATCGTGGAAGTGTAACTTGAAAGAGTCCTTGATGCCAGTGGTGTCTATTCCCTTCTATCGCTGGCACTTCATTATTGCTACTTATGTCCCCTTTCTTGAAGTGCCCCCAGTCCTCAGGGAGTCCAGTGAAGGTGTCAAACCCGTGAAAAGAAGCTGCTTTATTCGTTATTTTTTGTTCCCAATAAACGAAAGAATTTCCCGCTGCAACTCCAAATTCTAGGTAATCAATTGCATCGTTTAATTTTTATGAGGCTATTAAATGATCATATAAGTGGTAACGAAGCCTTGTGTCAAAACCAGAATATGGAAAGGATGTATAAGGTGGTCGATTATGTCGAATCCACTCAGACAGATAGGCTGTATAACCAAGTTTAGTGAGTTTTCGAGCAGGTAGTATTTTGTGTATTCCTAGGCGAAGCAATGTTCTTTTTGCCCAGCGGATTAGTTGGATACTTATCATTAGTACTCAAAAGAAATTAATTCTAACGACTTGTACTAATCTATCGCTTCCTTTTCCACCTTTTGTGCGTCCACAACCAGTATTCTGGGTGTGCGAAAATCTGCTCTTCCAGCTTGCGGGTATGTAATTCGGTGATTTCACCGTCTTTAGTATCATTTGGGTCGTTACACAATAATGATATAGTCAATGAGAAGTGCCCACGACTCTCTTTAACGATGGATCCATACACCACAGGCATGTTGTATTTTTTGGCAAATCGTTCTGTTCCTAGAGCTACTGCCGTTTCTTGGTTTAGAAATGTGGTCCAATGGACGCTTTTACTGTAGGTAGGGCTCTGGTCTGCCCCAAATATGGTCATACGTGGTACCAAATGCTCTTCTTTGAAATAAGCAAAAGACTCTTTGGTAGTAACCATTCTTAAGCCAAATGCACTGCGAGAAGATTTCATTTTTTTATCAAAAAATGGATTGCTGAGCTTGGAATAAAGACCAACTGTATCGTGCGGTACTTGCTGGTCTATTCCTGCAGCAAGCATCTCCCAGTTGTTGTAGTGTCCACCTACGATGATTACATCTTTACCCGCATCAAAGTAAGGCTGTAAAATTTCAGGATTACGTACCTTGAAACGGGCCAATATCTGCTTATTTGAAATACTGAAAAGCTTCACACTCTCCACTATGATATCACATAAATGAGCATAAAATTTTTTACAGAGACTATTGATTTCCTCTTCTGACTTATCCGGAAATGAGTTGCGAAGATTGATGAGGACTACTTTTTTACGGTAGGGTATAAGGTAGTAGAATACAAAAGCCAAAAAATTGGATATCCCGTACAGTACCCAGTAGGGTAGGAGCGATAACGGTTTTAGTATGAGGTAAAAAAGTACTTTGGTCACAGGACAAAAATAAGCCCAATCCTGAAAACAGAATTGGGCTCTTTTATTTAGTATTTGATTACCTTAAGATATGGCAGCGTTTTTAGCACGCTTACGCTCGTTTTCTTTGAGGTATATTTTACGTAGACGTATATTTTCTGGTGTTACCTCTACATACTCATCTGCTTGGATATATTCTAGAGCCTCCTCTAGTGTAAATATTTGTGGTGGAATAAGCTTAATTTTTTCATCTGCTCCACTACTACGTACATTACTTTGTTTCTTGGCTTTCGTAAGATTCACTACTACATCACCTGGACGTGAGTGCTCTCCCGTTACCTGACCCTCATATATTTCCTGGTTAGGAGATACGAAGAATTTACCTCTATCTTGTAGGTTATTTAGTGAGTACGGAATAGCGTTTCCGTTTTCCATACTGATGAGTGATCCATTGATACGCTGTGGTATAGTTCCTTTGTGAGCTTGGAATTCTTTGAATCTGTGTGAGATGATAGCTTCACCTTGTGTTTGTGTAAGAAGCGTATTTCTCAAACCGATTATACCACGAGATGGTATTTCGAACTCCAAGTGCATTACATCACCCTTAGGCTCCATGGTTAGCATATTACCCTTACGAGTAGATACAAACTCTATTACCTTTCCGCTGTGATGCTCTGGTACGTCTATAGTGAGTTCCTCAATAGGCTCGCATTTCACCCCATCTATTTCTTTGATGATAACACGTGGTTGACCTATCTGCAGTTCATACCCTTCACGTCTCATTGTTTCAATAAGAACAGCTAAGTGAAGTACACCTCTACCATATACCAAGTGAGAATCCGCAGTTGACGTCTCTTCTAGGCGCATTGCTAGATTTTTTTCAAGTTCAAATTCTAATCTATCCTTGATGTGTCTACTGGTGACATATTTTCCTTCTTTACCAAAGAATGGAGAATCGTTGATGGTAAATAGCATACTGATAGTAGGCTCATCTATAGTAATAGATGGAAGCGCATCGGGTCTCTCAGGATCAGATATAGTATCCCCTATTTCAAAACCTTCTAGTCCTGTTACTGCACAGATATCTCCGGCAGTTACTTTATCTACTTTTACTTTGGCTAATCCGTCGTATAAGAAAAGTTCCTTTACCTTAGTCTTGGTTACTGCTCCGTCTCTTTTCACCAAAGATACAGTCTGGTTTAGAGCCAACTCGCCTCTCTTTAGTTTACCTATAGCTATACGACCAGTGTACTTGCTAAAATCCAATGAGGTAATCATCATCTGTGTATCACCTTCTTCTTGAACGGGAGGGGGCACGTGTTCTAAAATAGCATCTAAGGCAGCAAACATATTATCTGTCGGTTTTTGCCAGTCATCACTCATCCAGCCATTCTTGGCACTGCCATATACGGTGGCGAAGTCTAGCTGCTCTTCGTTCGCATCTAGAGCAAACATTAGATCAAATACTTTTTCGTGTACTTCGTCCGGAGTACAGTTTTCTTTATCTACTTTATTAACTACTACTACGGGCTTTAGTCCCGCTTCGAGGGCTTTTTCTAATACAAAACGCGTTTGGGGCATTGGTCCTTCGAAAGCATCTACGAGTAGCAGTACTCCGTCAGCCATATTCATCACACGTTCTACTTCTCCCCCAAAATCTGAGTGACCTGGTGTGTCGATGATGTTAATCTTAGTTCCTTTGTATTGCACAGATACATTCTTAGAGAGAATGGTAATACCACGTTCTTTCTCTAAGTCATTATTGTCCATAACAAGTTCACCTGGTTTTTGGTGATCTTTAAAAAATTGACAAGCTTCAAGTATCTTGTCTACAAGAGTAGTCTTACCGTGGTCAACGTGAGCTATGATAGCAACGTTTCTAATATTCTGCATAATGCGTATTTAAAATGGGTGCAAAGGTAGGTTTTATTATTGGAGAAATGACTAAAGTGCTTATTGGATGATAGGATGAACAAAAAATACTGTACAAAAAAAGCGAACTGCAGATGTAGTTCGCTTTTTTTTTTAATTACTTATCTTGTGATTAGTATGTATTTATCTTGATACGTTTGGTTAATTCGTCTACATCAGACTTGAATTTTTTGTCAGTGTCTATGAGGTCGTTTACCGTTTGGCAAGCGTGTATTACTGTGGAGTGGTCTCTACCTCCGAAATACATACCTATGTTTTTGAGACTAGCCTGTGTTAGCTGCTTGGCAAAGAACATAGAGATTTGACGAGCCTGCACTATTTCACGTTTACGTGTTTTGGACTTCATTAGGTCTACACTCACACCAAAATAATCAGAAACTAATTTCTGAATAAACTCGATGGATATCTCGCGAGATGAGTTTTTCACAAAATTCTTCATCATTTTCTTCGTCATGTCAAGGTCAATCTCTTTTCTATTTAGAGAGGCCTGCGCGATAAGAGAGATAAGAGCACCCTCAAGTTCTCTTATGTTACTATCTACTTTGTTCGCTACGTACTCAATGACTTCTGGAGCAAATTTGATCCCATCTTGATACATCTTTTGTTCCAAAATGGAAACGCGCGTGTCGAAATCTGGATTTTGTAAATCTGCAGAAAGACCCCACTTGAATCTAGAGAGCAATCGTTCGTCTACGTCTTTAAGATCCTTTGGTGCTCTATCCGATGTTAGAATTAATTGTTTCCCGTTTTGATGTAGGTAGTTAAATATTTGGAAGAAAATCTCTTGTGTTTTTTCTTTTTTGGCGAAAAACTGAACGTCATCTACGATGAGTACATCTATCATTTGATAGAAGTGCAGGAAATCGTTGTAGTTGCCATTCTTTGCGCTGTCTACGTACTGGTTAATAAATCGTTCAGACGATACAAACAATACAGACTTGGTACTAGAAATTTCTTTTATACGGTTACCTATGGCGTGAACTAGGTGTGTTTTACCAAGACCAACTCCACCAAAAATCATTAATGGGTTGAAAGCTGTACCCCCAGGTTTATTTGCAACAGCATATCCAGCTGAGCGAGCTAGTCGGTTACATTCTCCTTCTATAAAATTGTCAAACGTATAGTTTGAATTTAATTGCGAATCAACATTGAGCTTTTTTAATCCTGGTATAATAAATGGGTTGTGGATGTTGTTGGATAGGTTTATTGGCATACCCATCTCGTTTTTGTTATTGTGTGTCACATTGCGTGTAGGCATACTCACAGTGTAAGGCCTACTATTTGCTCCTCCACTGTTTTCTACGATGACATTGTACTCTAGTTTTGAGCCTATGCCAAGTTCTTTCTCGAGTGTTTTCTTTAAAAGAGCAACATAGTGCTCCTCCAGCCATTCATAGAAAAATTGACTAGGGACCTGAATGGTCAGCACTTTGTCTTCAAGCTTTAACGCTTTAATCGGTGTAAACCAGGTCTTAAAACTTTGTTTATTAACATTATCTTTTATTGTCTGAATGCAATTTTTCCACACCGCTTCGTGTTGTTCGCTCATTTAAGTTTTTGGTTATTAAGATGTTCAAGTAATGTAATATATGGTAGCGTCCCTAGCGGTTACTAACATGCTCGCAAGTTGGGGTAAAAAAAGTTTCTAAAAAAATCTTTTTAGTATTGATTTTATGAAATATTTAGCATAGTAGAACCGTGTAGTGTAGCGGTTTTTGCGTTATTGGTCTCATAATCAACTCGTCCCAAGTTTATACCTGCCCAACCTGTCTGATTAATAAATATTTCTCTCCCATTTTGATTTAAAATGGGCTGTGGAGAACTCAAAAATGTATGGGTGTGGCCCCCCAGTATTAGGTCTATATTACTGGACATTTTAGCTAATACTTTGTCACTCACCTTATTAGATTTATAGTTGAATCCAAGGTGAGACAAGCAGATGATCAGATTGCATCCTTTTTTTCGTAATTCAGCAGCTACTTCATTGGCTATTTTAATAGGATCGTTGTAGGTTATACCTCCAAATAGTTTTTTCGGAACAAGACCATTCAACTCTATCCCCACACCAAACACTCCGATCTTAAACTTTCCTTTTTGTACAATAGAGTAAGGTTTTATCTTCCCCTGTAGCTTGGTATTTTTGAAATCATAATTCGCATTCAGGAACGAAAAATTTGCGTGCGGTAGTTGCTTGACTAGGCCATCTATTCCGCCGTCAAAATCATGGTTGCCAAGTGTAGCATAGTCGTAGCCCATTTCGCTCATCAGCTTAAATTCTAACTCGCCACCGTAATAGTTGAAGTACGGTGTGCCTTGAAAAATGTCGCCACTATCAAGTAAAAGTACATTTTTATACTCTTGGCGTATTTGCTTTACGAGGGTAGCTCGGCGTGCAGCTCCCCCTTGTGCAGGATATCGCTTGTGATCTTTCGCGAAGGGCTCTATGTGGCTATGCCAGTCATTGGTGTGCAAAATGACCAATCTATCCCTGTCTTGCCCAAAAGTGTGCAAAGGCGCCAGTGCGCTACCCGCGGCCAATAGGCTGGCCTGTTTTATGAAGTCTTTACGATTCAATTTCTAGATGGTTTATAGATGAGCGGAAGTGGATTATGTGCTTTTATATATGTGATGAGACCGTCTCGTATTTTTATACCTGTATCTATCCGTTCTTTGGCATGGGTAAGAATCGTATAGTTATCGCCTCCATTTGCCATGTAGTCATTTGTAACAAGCCTAAAAGAAGCACTGGTGGCCTTGTGATTGGCGGTTTTCTCTTGCCAATTTCGATTTGCAAAAGGTTCTCCTCCTTTTTTAGCTATGACTGTATAAAGGGTATCCATTTGAGCTTTAGAAAGCGTGAGAATCGTAATTTCATTTTCGAACGGCATAATCTCAAATACCTCTCCAATGGTAATATTGCCTGAGTCTAGTGTGCTCCGAATACCGCCATAGTTGAGCAGACAAAAATCGACTTTTTCTCCTGTAGATGCTGCTGCTTGCAGAGTTGCTTCTGCCATAAAAGAGCCAAGAATACTACTGGGCTTTTCCTTCTCTAAAAAAGCGGGACAGAATCCGATCACCTCGTTCATAGCCTTACTCATACCCTTTTTGTATGGCGTTATCATGTTACTTACCGCCTCATCATTTGTAAGTGAATTGGTAATGTTAATATTACTAGTAGGTTGTACATAGCTTTGTGTGGCCAGGTTGCAGCTGGTGATACTGAGAAGTAGTATGATCGATTTATAATGCAATGTCAATTTCTTTTTTAAGCAATTCAATGGCTGTCTGTATGCTCTGTGGGTTGTGAGCTATGGTATGTGTTAGGATTTTCTTACCTAACTCTGGTCCTGAGTCTGATGTTTTACAAGTTGTGTAACAATTTTCAATAGTGTCGATAACCTGGTCTTTTACTCCTTGTATAATTCTCCAGGTACTATTACTGACATAGATCTGTTGGCTAATATTGTGGTTGTACTCACCTAGTATTGTTTGTATCAGTTCATACCTCAATTGAGTGGCACTCTGCCCAGATTTAGACAGGCGCACCACAAGGTTATCTGGGCTTATTCTGTCCAAAAAAAGGGTGAGACGCTCGTAGGCTTGAAGTTTTGTAGGAGTTAACTCATGCATTTGTTCTTTTTTGAGTTCCAGTAGGCGGATGTTACGTTGTTCGCTTACTAGTTTATTCACTAGGTAGTACGTGGTGCCAAAAACAATACCTGCGGGTATCAAAAAGTTAAGACCATTAATAACTACTTCCCATCCATCTATTTCTGCTAGTATCATATATACATTAACGAATTTAGGTATTCTAGTATTTTTGGGCTATTATTTTTTTATAAAAATCGAAAATTGCTCGGTTTTGATAGATGATTTATGCTAAGGATATTTTTCCTACTTACTTTGTACTTCATGACTGTAATTCAAAATGTAAAAGAAGCATTCACCTCTATACGGGGCACTATTACACGAACGGTTATTACCTGCATGATTATATCCATAGGTATCATGGCCTTGGTTGGTATACTTACAGCTATAGATGGGATAGAGTCTTCTTTGGTTAGGAATTTTAGTTTCATGGGAGCTAACTCTTTTAATATCCAAAATAGGAACTCTGGATTTAGCTTGAGTAGAAAAAGAAAGCGGGTATACTATGAGAATATCTCATACAAGCAGGCTCAGGAGTTTAAGCAGCGCTTTGAGCACCCAGCTGAGGTATGCATAAACAGCAATAATTCTTGGAACGCAATAGCTAAAAGAGGTGGTCAGAAGACGAATCCTAATACGACTATTATAGGAGGGGATGAGGCGTATATTACCGTAGCTGGGTATGATCTAGCTGAAGGCCGAAATATTACGGTAGCAGATGTAGCACGCAATACTCAAGTAGCAGTAATTGGACAAGAAATAAAACAAACACTCTTTGGGGAGGAACCTTGTCTAAATAAGTTTATCAAGATAGGGGGAGTGAAGCTACGGGTAGTCGGTCTTGCTGCTCCCAAAGGTGGTGCGTTTGATTTTGGAGGAGATAGATTAGTACTTGTCCCTGTGTCGCTAGCTCGTGCTAAGTTTCCTCGAAACAACCAAAGTTATAACCTAGGAGTGAGCGTAAAGGATGTTACGGGAATGGAAGCGGCTGTCGGATACTCGGAGAACTTGTTTCGACAAGTTCGTAGGCTCAAGATTAAGGAAGGTACCAATTTCAGTATAATCAAATCAGATAGTATCTCTGCGGCTCTGATGGAGAATCTAAAGCTAATATTGCTTGGAGCAGTATTCATAGCAGGCATAACACTTGTAGGGGCGGCAATTGCTCTAATGAATATAATGCTTGTTTCTGTAACTGAGCGTACCAAAGAAATTGGAACACGTAAAGCTTTGGGTGCAAAAAATGCCACGGTACTCAATCAGTTTATAATAGAAGCTATTACCATTTGCCAAATAGGAGGTTTGGGAGGAGTTATATTGGGGCTTATTATCGGGAATATTACGAGTAGTTACATTGGAGGTAGTTTTATCGTGCCATGGAATTGGATGCTATTAGCCATAGTAGTGTGCACAGTTGTTGGCTTAGGAGCAGGCATATGGCCTGCCTATAAGGCATCTAAGATAAATCCTATTGAGGCACTGAGGCACGAGGGATAGTTCTGTTTTTTATGAATTCAAAAGGTATCCTTGTTCAGAACCACTATTGCGTTTTTTAGCTATTTAAAAAATAATCAAAAAAAAGTCCTGATGCATTGTGCATCAGGACTTAAGTCTAAAGGGTAAATAGCTATTTACTCTTGCGTAACTTCTACTTCTATTTCAACCGTCACTTCTCTGTGTAACCCAATAGATGCTTTGTATTCACCTATGTTTTTCATGTCTGGAGCAGTGATTTTTCTTTTATCAATGTCGAAACCTCTGTCCGCAAGGCTCTGTGCCAATTGGATAGTAGTGACAGAACCGAAAATCTTACCGTTGCTACCTGCTTTGGTTGGTACAGTAAGTTTTAGTCCTTGCATTTTGTCTGCAGTAGCTTGTGCATCTGCTTTAATTTTCTCTTGCTTGTGGGCTGCTTGACGTACGTTCTCTTGAGCCATTTTCACAGCAGAAGGAGTAGCGATAGCAGCTAAGCCTTGAGGTATAAGGTAGTTTCTACCGAATCCGTTTTTTACTTCAACGATATCATTTTTCTCACCAAACCCTTTTACGAAATCTTTTAATATTACTTTCATGTAGTTATAAAATTTATTGGGTTAGATTTACTTCATTTGGTCAGCTACGTAAGGAAGTAGCGCGATATGTCTACATCTCTTTACGGCAACAGCCACTTTTCGTTGAAACTTTAATGATGTACCTGTAATTCTTCTTGGAAGAAGTTTACCTTGCTCATTAATAAATGCCATTAAGAAATCTGGGTTTTTGTAATCAATGTATTTGATACCACTCTTCTTAAACCTACAATACTTCTTTGGACGTATGATCGGCGTTCTTGTATATCTTTTTCTTTTAGCCATCTCTTATTCTTCCTCGTTAGATGTTGGTTCTGACTTCGCCTCAGCTACTGGAGCTGGTGTTGGTGTAGGTTTTGCTGCTTCGGGAGCTGCTGTTTCTTTCACCTTTGGCTTGTTGAATTCTCCGTTTCTTCTTCTCTCATTGTACTTTGCAGCATGCTTATCAAGCTTGATACATAGGTATCTTAACACTTGTTCATCGCGTCGGTAAGCTAATTCAAGCTTATCTACGATTTCAGCATTTGGCTCAGCAGCAAATTCGAAAATTTGATAGAAACCTGTTGTTTTTTTCTGGATTGGGTACGCCATTTTAGTTAGGCCCCAGTTCTCTTTGTGGATGAGCTCTCCACCGTTTTCTGTGATCAGCTTTTCGAAAGATAACACAGCTTCCTGCATCATTTTTTCGCTAAGCACGGGTGTTAGTACAACCACAGACTCGTAATTAGTTTTTGCCATTGTTTAATGTTCTAAAAATTTAGGGCTGCAAAAGTAAAATTATTTTCTGATTAAAGTAGAGGAATAGTCAATTTTAGATAGAATTATTATCAAACAGGAGTACAACATAGCCAGGATACTTCGTAATGAATGCAATTTTATCGATCTACTTTTTCAACACTACTTGTTTATCACGTTAAGAGATATGTAATTTGCACTGCAATGGGAAGCTACGTAGTAAGTGCACGAAAATATAGACCAGAGACCTTTGGTTCGGTCGTTGGGCAAGAGCATGTTACTGAAACGTTGCTCAATGAAATCAGCACAGACAGACTTGCTCAAGCATTTTTGTTCTGTGGTCCAAGAGGTGTAGGTAAAACAACCTGCGCCCGCATCTTAGCCAAAGAAATCAACAAAAATACAGTTCCAGAAGGGTACGATTTTTCATTCAATATATTCGAATTGGATGCTGCTTCTAATAATTCTGTAGATGATATACGAGCCCTAAATGAACAAGTGCGTATACCACCACAAACAGGAGACTATAAGGTGTATATTATTGATGAGGTTCATATGCTATCTCAATCTGCATTCAATGCATTCCTGAAAACGCTGGAGGAACCTCCTGCGTATGCCATCTTCATATTGGCTACGACAGAGAAGCACAAAATACTACCAACTATCCTCTCACGCTGTCAAGTTTTTAACTTTGATAGAATACAAATACCGGAGATTATTGAGTACTTGAAAGGAATCGCCAAAGACCAAAACATAGAGACAGAAGAAGAAGCATTGCACGTTATTGCTCAAAAAGCAGACGGTGCTATGCGAGATGCTCTATCTATTTTTGACCAAATGGCAAGTTTTGGAACAGAAGGAAAAATCACTTATGCTGAGGTAATAGAGAACCTGAATATTTTAGATTATGACTACTATTTCAGAGTGGTAGATCATTTCTTAGAAGGAGACATCAGTAGTGTTCTTGTTCTTTTTGACGAGATTCAACGCAATGGTTTCGATGGACAATTATTCATCAATGGGCTTGCCAATCATTTTAGAGACCTATTGGTTTCTCAGAATGCAAGTAGCCAACAACTCATAGAAAAATCCAAAGAAATAGCAGGGAAGTACCACAAGCAAGGCCAAGATGTGTCTGCGAGTTTTATTATTAATGCTATCAATATATTGGGTGAGGCAGATGTAAACTATAAAGCAAGCAGAAATCAGCGGCTGCACGTAGAATTATGTCTTATCAAGCTAGCATCACTGCAACACGCCATAGACGTCACTAAAAAAAAAAGCCTAAACTAGCCAAGTTAGTAGATACGGGCTACTATGCTTATATGTTTGTTGACTCTGCTGAAAGTGCAGAAGTATCGGATGCTACGCTAGCTACTCCCAAGAAAACCAAAGGAGAAGACGACCAACCAGTAGAGACAGTCAAAATTGGTGGATTACGAAGCTCAATGCAACGTAATCGAAATCCAGAGGAGAAAGCATCAGATGATTTAGTTGCTAAGCCTTTAGTAACTAAGTTAGCTACACTGGATATAGCGAAAGCAACAGAATTGCTAAAATTATATTCGGAAAAGTTGGAAGATGAGAAACGCGGAAGTCTTGCTGCCTTTTTTGCCGATCCTATAGTAGCATTAAATGAAGGACAAGTCTCCATTACTGTGGGTTCTAAGATTGTAGAAAATGAGATAATGGCAGAGCAACACAAGCTTGTTCGTTATTTTTCGGAGAAAGGATACGCACTCAGTAGCTTACTCTGCATTGTAAATGCCAAAGCTGTGAGTGAGTATAAGATATTTACACCAAAGCAACAGTTTGAAGCAATGATAAAAGAGGTTCCTATCCTCGAGGACTTTGCCAGTAGATTTAACCTAGAACTTGAATAAGTTTGAGCATTGATTGATACCTGATGATATAGCCTATTGGCCTCGGAGACAAGTACGCAGTACAGCACGAAAATAGTGAGCTTATTACACCTTAGCCACGATCAATAAATTTGGTTCGAAAACCACATTATGCCACGTGCGGGCGGAACAGAAAAGCACTATTTTTTTTAGAGTCTTGTATTTCCACCAACCAATTTTACGAATAATTTCTTTCAGTGGATTGGTGTTGCGCAGGAGTCCGCCAAACACCTCTGTCGTGCTGAAACCCATTGCACTCATAATTTGTAGAGCGGAGCTTTTATTTAAAAAGACCTCGTGACTAACGTCGCCGTAAGCATAGACACTCGTTTGTGGAGCATCCATATTTGGAGTTCGAAAAATTGCCTTACCGCCAGGGTTTAGGCATTTTTTTACGCTATTCAAGAACTCAATTAACTCGTCTTTCGTGAAATGTTCTATGATATCTAGACCCACTATGACATCTACTTTTTCACCTTTGGCAAAATAGTCTTCAATGCTGCTGTGGTGTACAGTCTTTAGCCCTAATTTATGAGCAATATCAACTTGTTCTTGGCTTATGTCATACCCCGTTATGTTCGTATATCCGGCATCTATGGCCGGCTTTACAAATGTTCCAAAACCGCAGCCTAAATCTACAATTTTAGCATTTTTATTGGCAGGCAACAAGCGTAAAAGCTCGGCTCCGTTATGTGATGCTTGCTCGGCAAGCATACTGGCATAGTCGCGGTCCATTTTGTTTACCTGATTGCTGAAATAGTTGTTGTATATGGCGTCTCTGTATTGGAGCATAACTGCGTGCAAACTTATGTTATTTTTGTTCGATGCTCAAAAGCTATTTGCAAAAGGGATTAATAGAAGCAGGATGCGATGAAGCAGGCCGTGGTTGCCTCGCTGGTCCTGTATATGCCGCAGCGGTTATTTTACCTCCTAGAGTACGATTCCCACATCTCAACGACTCAAAAAAACTAAACGAATTTACCCGAGACAAGCTGCGAGAGCAGATTGAGAAAAAAGCAATAGCATGGGCCGTGGGCATCTGTACTGAGCGAGAAATAGAAGAATTTAATATTCTCAATTGTAGTATTTTAGCCATGCACCGAGCGGTGCAACAGTTGCAGGTTCGCCCGGAGCATTTGCTCATCGATGGTAATCACTTCAAACCGTATGATCATATACCTCATACCACAATTATAAAAGGAGATGGAAAGTTTAGAAATATAGCTGCAGCCAGTATTTTGGCTAAAACACACAGAGATGAGTTTATGAAAAAACTAGCGAAAGAATTTCCTGCATACGGTTTTGAAAAACACAAAGGGTATGGCACTGCTCAACACGTTCAGGCCATTGATGAATTGGGATACCTCGACTGTCACCGAAAAACCTTTAATTTGAAAAAGCTTCAAAAAAGCGACAAATGAAAAAACTGCTCACCTTACTCATGTTGTTTTCTAGCTCTTTACTTATTGCCCAAAATTTGCATTATTTTAGGATAAATTTAGGTCCAAAGTATGAGTCATACAATGTGTCAGGTAATGATGAGGTAAACAGTTTATTTCATATGGATGCAGGGGCGAGCATCTATTTAGGGAAGCGTTTTACAGAGAATATATATACTGAGGTAGGTTTGCTGAAAAATGATTATTCAGCCAAGTTTGATGTGAATACAATTGGCTTAGGAAATCATAAATATCGGTGGTTCAATAACGATATATATCCGACTTTTAGCTCAACACAAATAGCACTGAATATGGGATGGAGACAATCTTACTCTGAGCGGGTTAGTTTTTACGGTAGTTTAGGTTTTCAGTTATTTCTCAATAAAAAGTTAAGAAGAGTAGGCTCTCAGCAATACGTAAGGGAGTCAAATATAGAATATGACGGTGCGAGGGAAACAATAGAAATTTATACGTTTAGTAATGGTTTTGAGGGTGGCAATGTCCTTGTTAGAGCCGACGTCGGGACGTTTATACAGGTTTCTAAATTCTTGTTTATCGACTTGGGCCTTACTGCTAGAGGTGCTACAGATGTTATCAATGAGTTTCAGATAGAGTACACCAGTCTCTCTGAACCTGAGAAAAAAACAGCAACTCTTCGCACGGATGGAGTTGGTCTTATGCTGAATTTTGGTGTAAAATACCAGATAGCAAAGTTCTCCCAATAAAAGGTGTTAATAAACATAGTGCTGCCTAGCTTTATGTTTGCAAAGTCATATGAGCAAGTATCCTTCCGTAAAAGATCAAACTTATTTAAGTAACAAGGAGAAATGGCACCACATTATTTTTGGTGCAGATACTACAGAAGGTAGGCGATTCGATATCGGGTTGCTATGGGCTATACTAGCTAGTGTAGTCGTGATAATGATTGATAGTGTAGAGAGTGTCCACATAAAGTATGGATCAGAACTTCGGTATCTGGAGTACTTTTTTACGGCTATTTTTACGATCGAATATATGGCACGACTGTACGTAAGTCACGACAAGAAAAAGTACGCCAAAAGCGGTTGGGGACTTTTGGATTTAATCAGTACTCTACCTACATATTTGGGCTTGTTTTTTCATGGGCCACAGTTTTTTAGTGTATTCCGTACATTTAGACTTCTACGTATCTTTAGGGTATTACGGCTGACCAGCTTTATGGGTGAAGCCCAAAATATGGGAAAAGCACTGAAAAGAAGTGGGGCTAAGATTACGGTGTTTTTCGGAGTGGTACTTATAGTCGTGGTGGTAATGGGTACGGTCATGTATCTGCTTGAGCCTCCAGAAGCAGGGTTTACAAGTATTCCACGCAGTATATACTGGGCTATAGTTACGCTCACTACAGTTGGGTATGGTGATATTGCACCGGTAACGGCACTGGGTCAATTTTTAAGTGCGGTCCTCATGATACTGGGTTATGCAGTCATAGCAGTACCCACGGGAATAGTAAGTGTAGAAATGTCTCAAACCAATGAGCAAATTATTTGTTCTCAATGCAACAACATAGAAAAGGATGCAACATCCAAATATTGCAGAAAATGCGGGAACAAGCTAAAAATGTAGAAGACTATTATGTGAATGAGGACGGGTACACTGTCTTTACAGAAGCCTTCCATCTCAAGAGGGGTACGTGTTGTGGCAATAAGTGCAAACATTGTCCTTTTGAACATGAGAATGTCCCAGTGCAATAGCAATTTTCCAGTTGGTTTGCCTAAAATTAGCTAAACTTGACACTTTCAGATGGCTGAATGCTACTTATCATCTTTACCGGTATGTAGGTAAACACAAAACAAACAGCCAAAGCACCTAAATTGATAAGCACCAAATAAGCTGAAGGCAGAGTAAAAGGTACAGCGTCCATGTAATAGGTATCAGCATCTAGTCCTATCAAGTTATACTCTACCTGAAGGTAAGCACCGCCTAACGCTACAGCGTTACCAACCAATAAACCACCAAGGAGTATGAACAACCCTTGCCAATGAAAAATACCCATAATCTTTCGAGACGAAGAGCCCATTGATTTGAGTAGTCCTATCATAGGGATACGATCTATTATCAAAATAAGTAGAACGGTAATAATATTGATAATCGCTACGATAAACATCAACACAATTATTACAATCACATTATTATCTACTATATCTAGCCATTGAAACATAACAGGATAGAGTTCTTCTACAGAACTGATAGCGTAGTTGTAGTCTAAAAGAGGACTTATTTTTCCTTGAGCATAGGCCGTTTTAGTGTAGTCAGCTATTCGCACTTCATATCCGCCAGCTTTGGTATATGCGGTTTTGTAATCGCTCGTTACTATTCTTTGGATACTTCGTAGGTGGGCAATTGCAAAATATTTATCAAATTCTTGTAGTCCCGTGTTAAATATACCGACCACCTTTGGTTTTCGTCTACGAACATCTGTATTATCGAGAAAATACAGATTTAACTTATCTCCTGTATCTACATCCATAATACCCGCAGTATATTCCGAAAGCAGTATGTGGTAACTATCTGCGGTGTCTGTGTAATGCGGGATCTTACCTCGTTTCAGGTGTTTCTGGTAAAAAGAAAAATCATAATTGGCAGGTACAGCCTTGAGCACAATGCCCTCAAGAGTAGAGTCGGACTTTAAGATACCTTGTTTGCGAATAAACGGGAATATGGTTTCAACACCCGGAATATTTTTAGCTGCGGCTACAAAAGCACTATCTACAGAAAAAAGATTAGACTCACTGCCGTCTGCCAACTGATAGCGGGAGATACTAATGTCTCCTGCATAGCCGCTTACCTTGTCCCTTATTTCTTTTTTGAAGCCAAGTAAAATGCCAAAAGCTAAGATCACCACACATATGCTGATACTTACCGCTGCTATGGCCAATACAGTGATCGATTTAGTAAACGATTGTTGTTTACTAAAGCTCAGTTTCTTTGCTATGTAGTAGCCTAATTGCATACTTTTGACCCTGCAAGATTATAAACTTATATGAAGAAATCGGTATTTATTACACTTTTGATGGTAATTTTTATTGCCTGCAAGTCATCTGACCATGGCAGCATAAAAAGACAGCAAGCAACAGTGCAGGGAACTACTGCAGGTAAGATGATATTGGGTGCAGAGCAATTAGACCAATACTTAGCATTACTTGACGGGAAACGAGTAGCCACAGTTGTCAATCAGACATCTACCATAGGAGAAACACACCTAGTAGATACACTGCGGTCTTTGGGAGTAAATATTGTGAAAGTTTTTGCCCCAGAGCATGGTTTTAGGGGGAATCATAGTGCAGGTGCATTTGTCAATAATGGTAAAGACATCAAAACAGGCCTTTCCGTAGTTTCTCTGTACGGTAAGAATAAGAAGCCAAATGCACAGATGCTGGAAGACGTGGATGTGGTGGTATTTGATATACAAGATGTAGGAGTACGATTTTATACTTATATATCTACGATGCACTATGTTATGGAAGCTTGCGCAGAGCAAGGTAAGAAAGTAGTGGTATTAGACAGACCTAACCCCAATGGATTTTATGTAGACGGACCCATCTTACAGCCAGAATACGAGTCTTTTATAGGGATGCATCCCATCCCTGTAGTACATGGTCTCACAGTGGGAGAGCTTGCTGGTATGATCAACGGAGAGAAATGGTTGAAAGGAGAAGTGTCGTGTGATGTAACGGTTGTGCCATGTGCGAACTACACGCACGATAGTATGTATCTGTTGCCTATAAAACCAAGTCCCAATTTGCCGAATATGAATGCCGTGTACTTGTATCCCTATCTGGGTATGTTTGAAGGTACTAATGTAAGTGTAGGTAGAGGAACAGATGAGCCGTTTCAGGTGGTTGGTAGACCGGGGTTTCAAAGTGGATTTGCTTTTAAACCACGAAGTATACCAGGCACGTCGGATCATCCTAAATATGAAAACGAAATTTGTACGGGTATGCGGATAGATGATGTAGCAAATGGTGATTTATTTACCAATCCCAGGATGAAACTCGATTGGTTGATACTTTTTTACCAAAGTAATAAGGAAGAAAATGGTCCCTATTTCAAGTCTTTTTTCTACAAACTGGCAGGCAACAAAACGCTTCGAGATCAGGTAGAGAAAGGGATGAGCACGGAAGATATATATAAAAGTTGGGAGCCAGATTTGGTAAAATACAAGGAGATGAGAAAAAAATATCTTTTGTATCCCTAAGTGTTGTATAAATAAAATATTAGATACATCTTTGCAGCCCTAAAAAAGAGAGGTATGTCTAGAGTTTGTGATTTAACAGGTAAGAAAGCGATGAGCGGGAACAATGTTTCTCACTCTAAGAGAAGAACGAAAAGAAGATTTTATCCAAATCTTCAAACGAAAAAATTCTATCTGCCTGAGCAAGATGAGTGGATTACGTTAAAAGTAAGTACGTCTGCGTTGAAAACGATCAACAAGAAAGGAATAAGTGCTTGTCTAAACAGTTTGTTGAAAAACGGAAAAATATAAGTAAGGAATGGCAAAGAAAGGTAACAGAGTACAAGTAATCTTAGAGTGCACAGAACAAAAAGGATCTGGTGTGCCAGGGATGTCTAGATACATCACTACAAAAAATAAGAGAAATACAACTGAGCGAATTGAATTGAAAAAATACAATAAGTTCATGAAAAAAGTAACTGTACATAAAGAGATAAAATAACATGGCAAAGAAAGTAGTAGCAACCCTAAAGAAAGCTGGTTCTGGTAGAGACTGGGCCAAAGTTATTAAATGTGTAAAGTCTCCAAAAACAGGAGCTTATTCGTTTAGAGAAGAAATGATGCCTACAGAATCTGTGAAAGACGCGTTGGCTAAGTAGTAGCATCTTTTCAATAAAATTTAAAAAAGATTAAGCTTCCTTCTTTATAGAGGAAGCTTTTTTGTTTATATAACCATGGGATTATTAGATTTTTTCAAGAAAAAACCTACCGAAGAACAAAAAGAGAAGCTCGACCAAGGCTTAGAGCATACCCGTAGCTCTCTGTTTGGCAAGTTATCCAAAGCAGTAGCAGGTAAAAGTAGAGTAGATGACGATTTCCTTGATGAGTTAGAAGAAGTGCTTATTTCATCTGACGTAGGAGTAGCCACTACCATAAAAATCATTGAGCGAATTGAAACGCGTGTTTCCAAAGATAAGTATTTGGGAGAGGGTGAGTTGAATAAGATGCTTAAGGAAGAGATTGTAAACCTCGTAGCAATGAACGAGCTGCCGGTGAAAAATACCACCGTAAAACCATATGTTATTATGGTGGTAGGTGTAAATGGTGTCGGTAAGACTACTACCATCGGTAAACTGTCAAATATGTTCAAGGCTCAAGGGCTAAAAGTAGTGCTGGGCGCTGCAGACACGTTTAGAGCGGCAGCAGTAGACCAAATAAAAATATGGGGTGAGCGAGTAGGAGTAGAGGTGGTTGCTAAAGGGATGAATACGGATCCTGCAGCAGTAGCCTTTGAAGCAGTGAAGTATGGTAAGGATATGAATGCAGACGTTGTTATTATTGACACTGCAGGTCGCTTGCACAATAAAGTCAACTTAATGAATGAGTTGAGTAAAATAAAACGCGTCATGGATAAGCAAGTAGAGGGAGCTCCGCACGAGGTACTCCTTGTTTTAGACGCCAGTACGGGTCAAAATGCATTTGAGCAAGCCAAACAATTCACCGCGGCTACAGATGTAACAGCTTTAGCCTTAACCAAGTTAGATGGTACGGCCAAAGGTGGAGTTGTTTTGGGTATAAGCGACCAGTTTAGCATACCCGTAAAGTATATAGGCGTAGGGGAGCAGATAAATGATCTGCAAATCTTCAATGCCAAGAGTTTCGTAGATTCACTTTTTGCAGGATAAAATATGAAGACCAAAAATTACAAACCAAACAAAGTGTCCATAGTGACACTTGGCTGTTCTAAGAACACCGTAGATAGTGAAGTACTACAAGCACAACTAGAGGCTGGTGATGTGCATACGGTGCACGAAGATGGCAAAGATGCAGATACTATAATTATCAATACATGTGGATTTATAGACAATGCGAAGCAAGAGAGCATCGATACCATCCTAGCCTACGCAGACGAGAAAAAGGCTGGCAACATAGAGCAACTTATTGTTACCGGTTGCTTATCCGAACGGTACAAAGAAGACCTTTCTCCGGAAATTCCTGAAGTAGATAAGTGGTACGGTACCTTTGAGCTACCTCAATTACTAAATCAAGTTGGTGTAGATTACAGAAAAGAATTAATTGGTGAAAGAAAGTCATCCGTAGCAAAGCACTTTGCTTACATGAAAATATCAGAAGGCTGCGATAGACCCTGCTCTTTTTGTGCAATTCCGCTCATGCGTGGTGGGCATGTGAGTAAACCTATTGACGATTTGGTAAACGAGGCCAAAGCCTTAGTAAGAGACGGAGTAAAGGAAATAATGCTCATAGCTCAAGACTCTACGTACTATGGGATAGACTTGTATGGCGAGCGTAGGTTGCATGAACTCATGGATAGACTGAGTGATGTAGAAGGGTTAGAGTGGATTAGACTTCACTATGCATATCCTTCCAAATTCCCTTTTGAGGTTTTACCAGTGATGAACAGTAAACCCAATATTTGTAAGTACTTGGATATCCCGATTCAACATATATCGGATAATGTGCTCAAGAGTATGCGCAGAGGTATTACCAAACGTAGAACCGAAGAAGTGCTGGATAGAATAAAATCTGAAGTAGATGGTATTGCCTTGCGTACTACACTGCTTCTTGGCCACCCTGGTGAGCTGGAGCAAGATTTTCAAGATATAATGGATTTTGTAAAGCACTATAAATTCAATAGACTGGGTGTATTTACATATTCGCACGAAGAAGGAACTCACGCAGGCACTTTAGAAGACCACGTTCCGCAAGAGGTAAAAGCTGCTAGAGCAGAAGAAGTGATGAATATTCAGCACGATATTTCTATGGAAAACAACCTCAAACTGGTAGGCACAAAACAACGAATTCTGATAGATAGAATAGAAGGAGATAGCTACATAGGCAGAACGCAGTATGATTCGCCAGAGGTAGATAACGAGGTAATAATGCCAATCAATGAGGGGTATGTGCGTGTTGGTGATTTTGTAGATACGTTAATTACTGGTGCAGAAGCTTTTGATTTGATGGCCAAACTTGATAGGTAATGGAGAGTATTGTCATAGATAGACGAAAGACATTTTTTCACAATGACTTTCTGGAAGATTATTACAATACCAATAAATTTGATCATCTTAGGACGTATAGCCCCACTATAGCTGAAATACCAAGGGCTATCGAGAATAAAAAAAAATTCAGCCAATCCCAGCGCAATTTGCTTGCCACTGTTTTGGAAGAGCAGTATCAAGATGCAGCTATTCCCATAGATGGTCAGCTGCAAAAAAATATAGACTCACTTAGGCAACCCAACACCTACACAGTGACTACTGGTCAACAAATCCATTTAGGTCTAGGTCCATTATATGTTATTTACAAGGCGTTAGATACTATCGCTATTGCCAATGAACTTTCACAGAATTACAAAAACTTCAATTTTGTGCCGGTTTTTTGGATGGCCACAGAGGATCACGATCTTGAGGAGATAGCAGAAATCAATGTTTTTGGTAATAAAGTGAAGTGGGATACCACTCAAAAGGGAGCCGTAGGTAGGATGAAGCCAGATGGAGTAGCTGCTCTATTTGATGCTATCAAAAAAGACTACAATTTTTCAGTAGAGCAGGATGAATTTTTGATAAAATGTAGCCACATTTACAGTACATCCCAAAACTTGAGTGTAGCTTTCCGTCGCTTACTTCATACCTACATTGGTGAGACGGGTATCGTGATTTTAGATGCGGACAACAAATCATTAAAAGATAGCTTCAGCCAGGTGCTGTCTGATGAACTACAGTTTAAAAACTATGCGGCATTAACCAAGTCCTCAGAAGCATTTGAAAAAACAGGTTACAAAAAGCAATTGCAGATACGGGAGTGCAACTTATTTGACTTACGCAACGGCAATAGAGTAAAAGTGCTAGATAAGCAGGGATCTGACACCGCAGAAGCCCACGTGCAACAAGATGGTTACAATCTGAGTCCTAATGCCGCATTAAGGCCGTTTTATCAAGAATGGATATTGCCCAATTTAGTCTATGTAGGTGGACCAAGTGAATTGAAGTACTGGCTACAGCTAAAGGGAATATTTGATAATTACAGGTTTCCCATGCCCCTATTGCACTTAAGAAAATCAAACATTCTGTTGCCGCTAAAGTTGAAAAAGGTGTATGGTCAAGAAGATTTTGAGATGCTTTTTAAGCATAAAAATAAGCTTGTAAATCACTACAGTGAAGAGTTGTCTCAGCTGGAGGGTTCGTTCGGTCAACTATACCAGGAAATTACTGCGAATGTGGAGCGCTATGCTGATTTAGCTGCCGAGTCGTTTCCTAGTTTTAACCTAGAAGCGAAAGTAACTAAACTAATGCCTAAATTAGAGGAGCTATCAACGCTGATAAAGGCGCAATTAGTGAATAAAGGTGATCAGAATATTGAGCTCAAGAGAATATTGAAAATCAAAGAGAGGTATTTCGATCTTGATTCGATACAGGAGCGGGAGGAGCATCAGTTGGCACATGTGGCTATTTTCAAATTGGATCTGGCGAATTTATGCTCACAATTTGGGTTCAGATATTCTCAAAAAGTTGGATTGATATTGCTCTAAAAGTTTGCCATTAAACGAAATTGGCTTTAATTTGCAGTTAGAATTAAAAAAAACCAATTAACTCAATCAAGTTGACAAAACATTAAAAGTATGAAAAACATAAAATTCGTATTAGTAATCCTTTCATTAGTTTGTTTTACCGCCTCTCAGGCTCAAAACAGCTATTTCACCAAATTTAGACCAGCTAAACAATGGTCAGCAGGTTTACAAATAAGCCCAACATCCATGAATGGTGATGCAGATGACTTATCCTTTGGGTTCGCTGGAGGTGCGCATGTAAAGTACTCCGTCTCTAGTAGTTTCGGTTTAAAAATAAGTGGAAACTTGGGTCAACTGAAAGGTGGACGTGCTGACCTTAGTGTCGGTAGTAACGGGAATCCAATGGTCAACGTAGGAAATCTAGGTAATCAAGCAAATACAGAAGGAGATTCGTATGAGATGACAAACAACTTCAAGGACGTAGACCTAACAGCTGTTTATACCCTGGGTAACATATCATTCTTAAGACCCTTAAGAGATGTTCAAATGTTCATGTTTTTTGGGGTAGGTGCCGTGTGGAGTGAAGCGGAAGGATCTTTCACTAATTCTGCAGATGCAAAAGATTACTTCGATGTATATGGAGCAGATTATTTTGAAGGTGGAGTAGAAGATGCTAACGGTGACCCAACTTTGGTTTTAGCAGATGTTGAGAATGTAATTACGAAGTATAAAGGCCGCAACCTTACTCTACCATTTGGTATAGGTTTCAAAAGAACATTTGGAACTTGGTTAGATTTAGGATTAGAGTACAAAATGCGTTGGACACGTTCTGATCAATTGGATGCCTTTTCTTTCCCTGACCAGAGAAACAGATCAATGGACGTATACTCCACACTAGGACTTCAAGCTTCTGTAAAATTAGGTAAAAAAGGCGAAGAAGAACACTACGACTGGTTGAACCCAATCGAGACTATATATGCGGACTTAGATTCATTGAAAATCAGAGTAGATGCATTGAGCCAAGACGAAGACAACGATGGTGTAAGTGACTTTTTTGATACTGAAGCAGACACTGAAGCTGGAGCAAATGTATATGGTGACGGTTCTGTTGTAGATTCTGACGGTGACGGTATCCCAGATCACAAAGACGTGGAACGTTTCTCCGTTATTGATTCAAATGTGACATATGATGAAAACGGTAAAGCTGTAGATACAGATGGTGACGGTGTGCCGAATGGCTTAGATGTCGATGACAACACGGTAGCTGGCGCTCTAGTAGACGTAAACGGCAAAGAAATTGAACTTAACAACAACGCTTGTTGTGATTGTGATAATGTAACGCTTCCATCTATAATCTTTGACAACAATAGTTCTAAAATATCTCCTTCGTCCTTTGGCATTCTTTATGCAATAGCCGAGAAGATGAAAGGATGTCCTGGTCTTACTGTTGCAGCAACAGGTTACACCAGAAGCAAATCTGGTGAGCAGCTTGCATGGAAACGTTCCAACGCAATCGTAGATCACTTAGAAGCTAACTATGGCATTGAAAGAAGTAGAGTAACGACTGGTTTTGAGGCTGGATCTGGTGTTGAGTATAGCACACGAAGAATAGATCTTAACCAAGCTAAATAACAACTCGTTTAGCAATTCAAAATATTTAAAGGCCCCGAGTAATCGGGGCCTTTTTATTTTTGTATTTTTGTCTCTCGATATGAGAAAAATATTTTCAATACTAATTTTAATCGCTGGCGCATCTACGCATTTAATAGCACAACATGTAAATGATATTTCGCTCGTCATTGCACCTCTTAAGTTGGAGGAGCAATCCAGTTATCAGTTGCTGTATCGGAGAGAATTAAAAGAGGATGACTGGAAATTGCGAGCAGGATTAAGGCTTTTGATAGATACAGATAAAGTAACGCGAACAGATACGATATTTAGTAATTCAGGAACCGTACAGTATGACTTATCGATAGGTTTGCAGAGAGACCTCAAAGTAGAAGGGCTGGAGCTGATAAAATGTTACGTGGCATTAGATGGGTATTGGAATTCTGATTTAAGGCAGTCCAACAGTAGTGACTACTATGGTTATTTCTGGAACCTTGGAGTGAGGCCAACTTTTGGAGTTTCTTATGAGCCTTTAAAAAACATAAGACTGTCATTAGAGTCGAGGGCCAACTTTAATATTAACCTTCAAGACTATAATGCTAAAGGCAATAACGCAGAGAAGCGTTTTACCTTTAGCCCTTTAGATCATCTAGCCTTGGGGTTAGGATATTTGTTTTAACAACGCTGAGCTAGAAGCTCTTCGTAAGGGTTGCAAAGCTTTCTGCTTGCAATGCTGCTCCACCTATCAGACCACCGTCAATATCTGGGCAGTTAAATAGTTCAACAGCATTAGAGGGTTTTACACTACCCCCGTACAATATAGACACACTGTTTGCAGTTATCGCGTTGTATTGGCTCGCAATTGTTTTGCGAATAAAAGCATGTACCTCTTGTGCCTGCTCGGGAGATGCTGTCTCTCCAGTGCCAATTGCCCATACGGGTTCATAAGCGATAATACAGTTCAATAGCTCAATCTCATTTAACTGAAATAAACCCTCTGTCAGCTGCTTCTCAATAATTTCAAAATGCTGCCCATCTTTACGTTCAGTTAGTGTTTCACCACAACAGTAAATTGGTCTCAATCCATTTTCTATAACGTGGTTTACCTTGAAGCTGATAGCTAAGCTGTCTTCTTTAAAATACTCTCTGCGTTCACTGTGGCCAAGTATTACATACTCTACACCCACGCTCTTGAGCATCTTTACAGAAACTTCTCCAGTATAAGCACCAGACGTTTGATTGTGGCAGTTTTGTGCTGCTAATCCAATATTAGTATGACTTAGCATACGTTTTGCACTACTCAGGTGAATATAGGGAGGTGCTACGATGGTTACAACGTCTTTGCCTCTTTCTTGATCTAGAATGTTTGTTAAAAGTTCTTCGCCTTCAACTAAGTCAAGGTTCATTTTCCAGTTACCTGCTACTATTTTTTGTCTCATTTATTCAGTGGTTTATTTTCCCAATATCTGTGTTCTGTAGAATGTTCAAATACAGAGTTCATTATGTTTTTTTCGGTGATGTCTAGTTCTTTTTTACGTCTTAGCATTACTATACGGGCCGTTTCCATAGCTTTAGGCATGGTGTAGGTGGTAAACCCTGAAGCTCCACCCCACGCGAACGAAGGTATAAAGTTACGTGGGAAACTGGCGCCAAATATATTGGCAGATACACCAATCACTGTTCCTGTGTTGAACATGGTATTGATACCGCATTTACTATGATCTCCCATAATGAGTCCACAAAATTGTAGACCAGAATGAAGGAACCTTTTTTTAGTGTAGTTCCATAGTTTTACTTGTGCGTAATTGTTTTTTAGGTTAGAGCAATTGGTGTCTGCACCTAAATTACACCATTCTCCAATCACGGAGTTTCCTAAGTAGCCATCATGCCCCTTGTTGCTGTTTGCATAAAATACTGTGTTACTTACTTCGCCACCAACTTTACATGACGGGCCTATAGTGGTATCTCCGTAAATTTTAGCTCCCATCTTAATTACAGAACCATCACACAGGGCTAGAGGGCCTCTTACTAGGGCTCCTTCCATTATCTCCGCATGCTTACCAATGTATATAGGTCCATTTTTAGAGTTGAGTGTGGCGGCTTCTAGGATAGCTCCTTCTTCAATAAAGATATCATCTCCTATTAGCGTATTGGAGTCAGAAGGTCTTGCCGATTGTCTGCCAGATGTGATAAGTGCATAATCAGCAATTATTTCAGCACCATTGAGATGAAAAATATCATATGCAAAGTTAATTTGAGTAACATTTTCTATTGCGGCACGCCTGCTTTTGTGATCATTTAATGTAGCGTAGGTCGTTAAAGATTCGTTTGTTCTCAAGGCAATGAGGCTCTCGCCGTGCCAAATCGATTGATTTATAGCAAGTTGTTCTATGCTTGCACGTAGCTCATCCGTTGCCAGCACTCTTCCGTTTATATAAAAATTGTCGGTTGTAAATGTAGACGGATATTTGGGCGATAGATATTCTTCTGTGATGAAGGAAACCTCGCCTTTTGTCCTATTCTCCCATTTTTGTGCCAGGGTGAGAATACCCACACGTAAGTCCCCACACGGGCGAGTGTAGGTTAGTGGAAGCAGATCGCTTCTCTTCTCATCATCAAATAAAAGTATATTCATAAAAAAAGGCTCTCCAAATATAGAGAGCCTTGCGTATTTTGAAAGGTTAAATCCTTATTTCTTTTTTGCGTAACGCTTATTGAATTTGTCAATTCTACCTGCGGTGTCTACAAAGTTCATCTTACCAGTATAAAACGGGTGAGATGCACTTGAGATCTCAAGTTTGTAAACGGGATAGTCATTACCATCTTCGTAGGTGATCGTTTCTTTGGTAGCTACACAAGATTTGGTTAAAAACTGGAATCCGTTAGACATGTCTTTGAATACAACTAATCGGTAGTTTTCTGGATGTATATCGTTCTTCATTATTGTAAAAATTCGTTCTGTTAATGTATATTCTGATCGTCTTAGTTAAAACTAATTGTATCTTTTCCTTTTAAAGGACTGCAAATTTAGCATAATTTGCATTCTATTCAAGTGCAAAGTACGATAAAAAATATAGGAAAAATTACTGCTTTTGTATTACTGCTGCTTTCTCCCTTTTGGATTTGCCGTCTTGTACTCTTGGCTTTGTATCCGGACTTAGCTGTTCAAAACGTCTCAAACTATTTATTGTATGCTATACGTTTCGACCTTAAAGCGTTGACTATTTGGTATTCACCGCTTCTATTAATCTCTTTTGTTGGCTTGTTCTATAAGGTAAAATGGTGGCAGTTTATCTCTACTGTAGTGTTTGCAATCCTGTACCTTTCCGCTTTAGTTTTTGGACTAATCGCAGTATTTTACTTTGAAATAAGTAAGACAATTGTAGGTGTTGAGCTATTTCAACTGCTGATTGGTCAGAGTCCTACTGTACTTTTTGGTTATGCAACAGACTTTTGGTGGGCTATACTCTTGAGCATGCTCATTCTTTTTGGTCTGCTGAAATTAGAGAAACGTATCAGAACTAATATGAGGACTATGCAATCACTGATAACTAGCTCCTTACTTTTACTGTTGATTCTTTTTTTTGCAAGAGGTGGGCTTGCCCTCAAGCCCCTCAACCTTATGGATGCATATGGTAATTTATCTAACAGGGAAGCCATATCTGCTGTGACCCCTGTTTATGTGCTTATTGAATCTATCGGTAAAAAAAATATACGCTATGAAGAGTATATTGACGAAAATACACTGAAACACAAGCTGGCCGAGGAGCACTTAGTATTGACGTCTTCTACATGTGTTAGACCAAATGTGTGCCTTATTTTGTTGGAAAGCTTTGGAAAGGAATACACGCAACTGAATAGGTCTGGTAGGCCAAGTTATACCCCATTTTTAGATAGCTTGATGAGCGTATCTCAATGCTATACGAATGCCTATGCAAACGGCTTACGCTCTATGGATGTTGTGGCATCTATTTACTGCGGTGTGCCATCTTTCATGAAAAGACCATATATAGGATCACTCTATACCAACAGTGCGATTGCTAGCTTACCGCTCTCGCTCAGAGAGAAGGGATATTATACCTCCTTTTTTCATGGTGCGGATGAACTTTCTATGGGTTTTAAACCATTCTTACTTGCACAAGGACTTAACAATTATAGCGGTAGACAGCAGTACCCTAACGAACAGGATTACGATGGTACTTGGGGTATTTTTGATGAGCCTTTTCTCCAGTATTTTGCCAAAAAAATAGGAGAACAGGAGCAACCTTGGTTTAGTGGCGTATTTACACTGAGTAGTCACCATCCGTATACTGTGCCAAGTGCGTATAGCTCTTTGCCAAAGGGAACCGCTGCCATACACCAATCGGTAGGCTATACAGACGCAGCACTACGAAAATTCTTTGCTACGGCTGTCAAGCAATCTTGGTTTGAGAATACGGTTTTTATTATAACGGCAGATCATACGTCTATAAATCAGACGCCAGCCTACACAAACTATAGAGGAAAGTATGCTGTCCCGTTAGTGGTGTATGGCAAAAACATACCCCCGGCTATCGATTCATCTATTGTGAACCACATCGACCTATTTCCGACAATAAAAAGCTTGGCTGGAGTAGAAAAAACAACTGCATTTGGTAAACAACTCAATGATTCTACAGGGAATTATAGTTTTCAGTATGATGGTAATGTCTACGTATGTACGTCAGACTCTTTTTCGCTGGTATGGAATGGGAGTGCAGATCCCGGACTATTTGCGTATAAATTAGACCCTGGGCATACGATGGATATTCAAAAAATGTACCCTAAAGTGGCATCAGAGATGCTACACAGCTTAAAAGTGTTCAGACAGAAGTACAACTATCGCTTGTTGAACAACGATTTTAAATAGGCGTGATGTACATTTGCCCCAATGGCAAAACCATCCAATCCACAAGGCACTCGGGACTTTGGTCCACAAGTAATGCGAAAACGAGAGTTTATTCTCGATACCATTCGTACGGTCTTCAAAAAATATGGATTTGAACCGATAGAAACACCCGCTCTTGAACTTTTAGATACATTAGAAGGAAAGTATGGTGAAGAAGGCAATAAACTACTCTATAAAATACGTAGTAACAGAGAGATAGTAAATGAAGTGTCCGAAGAAAAAGCGCTCGAATTAAAATCGCTTTTCCCAGAGCGGTGGATTCCCGGTAATTCAAAACTGGGCTTACGGTATGATCTTACCATCCCGTTTGCGCGTTTCGTGGTGCAACACCGTAATAATATTACTTTTCCATTTAGACGCTCACAAGTACAGCAAGTTTGGCGAGGAGATAGGCCAGCCAAAGGTAGATTTAGGGAATTTACACAGTGTGATGCAGATTGTATAGGCAGTACTTCTTTGCTCAATGAGGCAGACTTGGTACAGATATACAACGAGGCATTTACCAACCTAGGCCTACCCAATGCTGTCCTGAAAGTAAACCACCGAAAATTTTTGGAAGCATTGGTAGATGAGTTGGATCTTGATTTTCCGGTGAGTAGATTCACATCTACATTGGACAAATTGGACAAAATAGGTGAAGAAGGTGTCATGAAGGAGCTGGTAAGCTATGGTCTAGATGAGGCCAAATGCAAGCAAATGTTTAGTATCATTGGCAATGCAGAGTTAAATAAAGCGAACCTAGAAACCTTTGCCACTGCGTTCAATAATAATGATATCGCTCAAAAAGCGATAGACGACTTGAGTATGTTGCTTTCTTTCTTAGAAGGGTATCATTTGAATATCCGCGTAGAACTCGACTTGAGTTTGGCTCGAGGATTAGACTACTACACGGGATGTATTTTTGAAGCAATAGTGCCAGAAAGTGGTATAGGAAGTGTTTCTGGTGGGGGAAGATACGATGACCTTACTGGGGTATTTGGCCTAAAAGACGTAAGTGGTGTAGGTATAAGTTTTGGTGTAGACCGAATATACGAAATACTTGAAGCTCAAAATGGTTGGCTAGAAAACCTTAATGATAATGCGAGTGTTCTGCTCTGTCATTTTGATGTGGCGACCCAAATGTACGCGACCAAAGTAGCCCGAACTCTCCGGGATAAGGGCCTTTCAGCAATGGTCTATCCCGACCAAAAAAGAATTAACAAACAATTCGATTTTGCCAATAAGATAGGTGTAAAATTTGTAGTAGTAGTGGGAGAGGATGAAATGAAAACGGGTAAACTGACGGTCAAGAATTTGGAAAAAGGAGAGCAGATGAGTTGCGAAGTGTCAGCGATAGAACAGTACATTACGGAGTGAGGAAATTCAATTTTAAAGATCAAATCGTTTTCGAAAACGATAACTACATAGCGATTAGTAAACCTGCAGGCGTAAGTAGTTTGCACGAGCGTTTAGGTCTGGCAAATTCGGTGATTGAGCAAGCCAAAAAATATGATCAGAATCTACAGCTCTGCCACAGACTAGATAAAGAAACAAGTGGAGTACTATTGCTATCTAAGCATACCAAAGCGTATGCCAATGCTGCAGTAGCCTTTGAAAAGCGGCAAGTTACAAAAGTGTATCATGCCATAAGTGATGGCTTACACAGTGTAACAGACATGGTTATAGACTTACCATTGATCACTACCCGAAGTGGACGCAGTGCTATAAACAAGCAAAAGGGGAAACCCAGTAAGACCGTCGTTAATAGTATAGAGCACTTTGGTCATTTTACGCTTATGGAGTGTAGACCAGAAAGTGGTAGACAACATCAGATTCGGATACACTTGGCTTCTCAAAATGCATCCATAGCGGCAGATGAAGTATATGGTGGTAAGATCCCTTTCTTATCCCGATTTAAAAGAGGTTTTACATCGAATAAGCGGGAAGAAGAAAGACCGATGATAGAACGATTTGCCTTGCATGCCTATTCCCTCGCATTGCAGGATATAGACGGAACCTTACTAGAAATTGTAGCCGACTACCCCAAAGATTTTGGTGTTTTTATTAAACTTCTGCGCAAGTACGACAAGGCGTCAGGCTTCTAGGTGCTATTGTCTTATTTTTACCCCGTGAGAATATTTTTTTTACAATTGTTTTTTTTGGCGGTACTTAGTGGTTCTGCTCAAATGGCTTTGGAGGATGTTGTGATTCAACTAGACAAGGGCAATTACTGCAAAGTGTACCGCAGTTTTGATGCTACTATGCAAAAGAGCTTGAGTAAAAAACAAGTAAAAGAGGTGTGGGAGAACTTAGTGAGTAGTGCAGGAGCACTCAAGTCTGTAGCAGATGTTAAAACAGAAGATCGCGACGGAGGAACAAAGCAAACAGGTATACTGAAATTTGAGAAGTTGGCGGTAAAAATGATTTTATCGCAGCGTGCAGATAAAAAAATCAATGGTCTGTTTGTCACGCAGCTAGGGTACCAGCCACCGCGCTATGCTTTGGGCTTAGGTACAGGCAAAAAAAGAATCAATTTCATTAGTGATAGCCTCGAATTACCCGGCGAGCTCATTATTCCCATAAAATGCAACAACTGCCCCGTAGTGGTTTTGGTACACGGTAGTGGACCCAATGATAAGGACGAAACTGTCGGATCAATCAAAGTCTTCTATGATATAGCCATGGGTTTGGCAAGCAAAGGTATTGCTACGTTCAGGTACGATAAGCGTTTTGCAGTGTATCCCGAGTTAATGAGCACACAGTTTGACCTATATGATGAAACGATACATGACGCCATTGCTGCTTTGCAAACCATACAACAAGATACTTCGTTACAGTTTGGCAAGTATGTAATGCTAGGCCATAGCTTGGGTGCGTATAGTATGCCGCTAATAGCAAATACCTTGGAGCGCAGCTTGGACGGAGCCATTTTGTTGTCTGCCAATGCGCGTAGGTTAGAAGACCTAATAGACTATCAAATGAGGTACCTTACGGGTTTTGATGATCTCATCACGGACGAAGAAGAACAAATCATTATCGAGAATACAGCGAGGTCAAGAAACATACGAAATGGGGACTATACCGATAGTACTTCGGCAGAGAACCTCTTGGCGTATTGGCCCGGTACATTTTGGAGAGGTGTATCTGCCTATGATCCAGTGGCGACTGTTCAGTCTAATAGTGTGACACCATTCTTTTTATTGCAAGGAGAGAAAGACTATCAAATCACGATGGAAGATTTTGCGACATGGAAAACGGCAGTAGGCGATATGCCCAATGTGAGCATGCAGAGTTTTCCGGGTCTTACCCATCTATTTACGCCTACAGATGCAGATCGGGGTAGCCCTCAAGACTATTTCGCTCCGAGCAATGTAGATGAGGGCGTAATTGAGGCTATTGCAGCATGGGTGAAAGAGCTATAAAACAAAGCACTTGAGCGCAGCATTTGATTCCCGTATGCTATGGTACAGAAAAAGCTAGAAATTTTGGGAAATCTTGCTGTTCTAGTTGGGTTCGCTTCCAGAAGAGTATAAACGGATTAGTTTTTTGCTTCTCTCACGGTCCAGGTCTTAGCTCCCTTTACTTTTTGCTTGAGTAGAGCACTTTCCAGTACTTCGCTCATGTGCTCGACAAAATGGAACTTGAGATCAGCTATGTAGCTAGGCTTGATGTCGTCTACATCTTTTTTATTGGCCTTACACATGATAATTTCTTTGATACCGGCACGTTTGGCTGCTAGTATTTTTTCTTTTATTCCACCTACCGGCAGTACTTTACCACGTAGAGTTATTTCTCCTGTCATGGCTAGTCTATTTTTTATCTTACGCTGAGTAATTAGAGAAGTGATGGCTGTAAGTATGGTGATACCTGCACTTGGGCCGTCTTTGGGTACTGCTCCCGCTGGGAAGTGTATGTGTAGGTCGTATTGGTCAAATATCAACGGGTCTATGCTGTAGTCTTCTGCATTGGCTTTGAGCCAGGTAGTAGCATTTACAGCGCTTTCTTTCATCACACTACCCAGTTGCCCAGTGAGTGTTACTTTCCCTTTTCCTTTGGTGAGTGAGCTTTCTACAAATAAAATATCACCGCCCACACTGGTCCATGCTAAGCCGGTCACTACACCTGCAATATCATTGGTCTCGTAAAGGTCTTTTTCTATTTTATCCTTGCCTAGGATTTCTTCTACTTGTTCTGCCGTTATGGTTGGCTTAGGATTATTGTCGTAGACTATTTCCTTGGCTTGCCATCGGCATATTTTGGCTAAACGCTTGTCCAGGGTTCTCACGCCGCTTTCGCGTGTGTATTGGTCTACAATTTTCTCAATGGTCTTGTCTGCCATTTTTACTTGGCTTGCTTTTAGACCATGCTCTTTTTTTTGTTTCGGCAAGAGGTGTTTTTTTGCAATGCCAATTTTCTCCTCTACCGTATATCCAGAGATATCGATAATTTCCATACGGTCGCGAAGAGCAGGTTGTATGGTATCCAGTCTATTTGCCGTGGCAACAAAAAGTACTTTACTCAAGTCGTAATCCAGTTCTACGTAGTTATCATGAAATGCATTGTTTTGTTCTGGATCGAGTATTTCGAGTAGGGCAGAGGAAGGATCGCCTCTGTGATCTGCACCTATCTTATCTATTTCGTCCAAGACGAATATTGGGTTACTTTGTCCTGCTTTTTTCAAACTTTGAATGATGCGGCCTGGCATAGCACCTATATAGGTTTTACGGTGTCCACGGAGTTCGCTCTCATCGTGCAAGCCACCAAGGCTCATGCGCACATATTCTCTACCCATTGCTTTGGCAATAGATTTTCCGAGGGAGGTTTTACCTACACCTGGAGGGCCGTATAAGCAGAGTATGGGGCTTTTCATATCGCCTTTTAGCTTTAAGACTGCGAGGTATTCGAGGATACGTTCTTTTACTTTATCTAGTCCAAAGTGATCAGCGTCGAGTACTTTTCGTGCTCTATTTAAATCAAAATTATCTTTACTCAATTCTCCCCACGGCAACTCTAATAGAAGTTCGGCGTAATTCAAACTAACAGAGTAATCTGGTGTAGCAGGATTCATACGCATTAGCCTATCCAGCTCTTTTGTAAATGCCTTGGCTACTTTCTTATCCCATTTTTTCTTTTGCCCACGCATGCGTAAGCTCTCAATTTCCTGGTCTGGGGAGTCGTGTCCTAGTTCTTCCTGTATAGCCCGTATTTGCTGCTGCAGAAAGTATTCCTTTTGTTGTTGGTCTAAGTCTACTTTTACCTTACTCTGTATTTTATTCTTGAGTTCGAGTATCTGTATTTCTTTGTCCAAATGACCTAGTACACGGTGTGCTTTTTTCTTGAAAGTAGTGAGTTCTAATATCTCTTGTTTATCGTCTACAGAAACATTCAGGTTAGAAGAAATGAAGTTGATTAAGAAATTTGGGGAGTTAATATTCTTGAGCGCAAAGTTTGCTTCGCTAGGAATGTTGGGACTTATCTCTACGATTTGACTAGCTAGCTCGCGGATACTATCCACCGTTGCATTAGTTTCTTTCCCTTTAGCTGCCTTACTATCTGTTACGGCATGGGTGTCACCTCTAAAGTACGGTTCTTCCTGTGTGATTCCTGTCAGTTCAAATTTTCGTTTCCCTTGGATGATTACGGTGATGTTCCCGTCGGGCATTTTGAGCATTTTCAAGATAAGACCTAAGGTACCCACCTTGTATAGGTCTTTACCATTAGGGTCTTCTATATCTTGGTCTTTTTGAGCAACCACGCCTATAATCTTATCGGTTTTGTAAGCATCCTCTATTAGTTTTATACTTTTATCTCGCCCTACGGTGATTGGGAATACCACTCCCGGGAATAAAACTGTATTGCGTAGTGGCAATAATGGCAGATTGGTTGGGTACTCTTTTTTATTGTCGTCTTCAAAATCGCTATCTGCGATCACAGATATTACTTCAGAGCCGTCGGCACTGTCCAGAAAGTCGGTACTTAGCTTAAATTTATTATCAAATGTCATTTTGTCAAATTGTCACCCAAGGTTGTGTACTACCTTAGGGCTTACAGATAGGACAAAGGGTGTGCCACGTAAAGACCTGCCGTTTTCGGCCCGAAAAACGATGAAAGATCTATGCACGGATGATGTATGAGAATAACTTTTAGTACCTTTGCTTTATAAATAAATTATTAAACCAATGAAGAACATTAAATTACTATCATTATTTGCCTTACTCGGAGTAGGAGCATTGTTTTTTTCGAGCTGTGGAAGTGAAAAAGCACCAGAACCTAAACCAGTTCTAAACTTTATCGGCGGTGCTGACTTTGTTTCTTCGGATGTAGACCTTACTGCAAATACGGCTTTCCAAATTGCGATCACTGCTTCTCACGTAGAAAATATTACGTCGTTCAGGATCATACGGTCATTGGATGGAAGTGTGGATGAGGATGTTTCTGACACGGCTGAGTACAAAACAAAAGTTATTTCTGAATACATTTATATGGGCACTACGGGGCCCGATGCAGGTACTGAAATATATACATTTATAGTAGCAGATAAGAATGGAAACAGTACTACTAAGGCCATAACTATCAGAAATCTTGGAGATCCAGGGAGAAACCTGGAGACGCTTACAGAGGATAATGAAGGAAATAGCTTCAGAGTATTTAATTTCAGGGGTCCGAATGAAGGAGCTTTTGGAATCACTGTAGGTTCACCTTTGTTCCAATCATTTCCTAATAGTGAGAAAGATATTCAAGATTCAATTTCTGAAGCTGATACGGATTGGCCGGCGAGATGGACGTCTAGAAACGGCACTACCTTCAAAAAATTATCTGATGACGCTTGGAACACGGTAACAAACGATGCTACCATAGCAGCTGCGTGGGAATTTGGTGGTACTGCACAAACTACTGTTTCTGTAGCTGAAGGAGATGTGTATGTTTTAAACTTAGCAGGATCAGATGTCTATTCTCTTGTGAGAGTTGTAGATGTAGTGAGTACTCCAAGTGACAACTTAGATTATGTAGAGTTTGAATTTAAACGACAACTGAAATAAGCGGTAAGTTGTTTACTAAAAATATCAGAAAAGGTGGGTGCATTGCACCCACCTTTTTTTTATTTGCAGTACTATTACAGAATTATGAGTGAAATTAAAACTTTAGGAGTTTATACAAGTGGAGGAGATGCTCCTGGGATGAACGCTGCAGTACGTGCTGTGGTGCGAACGGCTATCTACAAGGGTCTAAAGGTGAAAGGGATACAAAGGGGGTATGAAGGGATGATAAGTAATGATATCATTGATTTAGACCGTCAATCGGTTGCCAATATTATTCAACGCGGTGGAACTTTTCTGAAGACTGCACGTAGTATGGACTTTATGACACCCGAAGGACGAAAGACAGCCCATACAAATTTGAAAGATCAACAGATAGATGCGTTGGTTTGTATTGGGGGTAATGGATCATATACAGGTGCGAATATTTTTAATCAAGAGTACGGTATGCCGTGTATCGGAATACCTGGAACCATAGACAATGATTTATATGGCACAGATTATACGATAGGATATGACACAGCAATAAATACAGCGCTAGACTCTATAGATAGAATCCGAGATACGGCACACAGCCATGAACGTGTTTTTATTGTAGAAGTAATGGGACGTGATAGTGGTTTTATTGCCCTGGATGTAGCTATTGCAGGTGGGGCAGAAGGAGCACTAATCCCAGAGGATTTGTCTGATTGGGACAAGGTGATTACGCACTTCAATAGACCGAATAAACGAAAGAAATCATTCTCTATAATAGTGGTGGCAGAAGGCGATGAGCAGGGAGGTGCTTTAATACTTGAAAAAAGACTTACGGCACTGTATCCCGATTTGAAAATAAGAAGTACGATATTGGGTCATGTGCAACGTGGAGGTAGCCCGAGTGCTAGAGATAGGATATTGGCATCTCGCTTGGGATCAGAGGCAGTGAAAGCTCTTCTTGCCGGACAAAAAAGTGTAACGGTAGGCATCGTGAGTGATAAAGTGGTTTATACTCCATTTGCTCTTGCTATTGCTGGTAAAAAATCGGTAGATCCTGCACTTATTGAGTTAGCAGAGATACTGGCTATCTAACACGCACTTGAGACAATTAAAAAGCCCGAATACAGTTCTGTAATCGGGCTTTTTAATTTGTGTTGTTGTCAATTACACGTCGATACGGGCGTACTTGGCATTTGCTTCTATAAACTCTCTACGCGGTGGTACTTCGTCACCCATGAGCATAGAGAATACTCTGTCTGCCTCTGCGGCATTTTCAAGTGTTACAAGCTTAAGTGTTCTTCTTTCTGGATCCATGGTAGTTTCCCAAAGCTGCTCTGCATTCATCTCACCCAGACCTTTGTATCGTTGAATCTTTACGCTGTCAGGATTGTCTCCTCCTAGGTCACGTACAAGTGCGTCTCTTTCTTCATCGCTCCAGCAGTACTGTGCTTTACTTCCTTTCTTTACTTGGTAAAGAGGAGGTGTAGCAATATATAAGAATCCTTGCTCAATGAGTGCTTTCATATACCTAAATACTAAAGTGAGGATAAGCGTACGAATATGGCTACCGTCAACGTCTGCATCTGTCATTATAACTATTTTATGGTAGCGCAGTTTCGAGGTGTTTAGCTCGCGAGCATCTTCCTCTGTACCTATAGTAACACCCAATGCGGTGAACATATTTTTGATCTCCTCATTATCATATATTTTGTGCTCCAGGGCTTTCTCAACATTAAGAATTTTACCTCGTAAGGGCAGTATTGCTTGATAGTTTCTGTCTCTACCTTGTTTTGCTGTACCCCCAGCAGAGTCTCCCTCTACAAGGTATAGCTCACATATAGTAGGGTCTTTTTCTGAACAATCAGATAGTTTTCCTGGTAGTCCTGCTCCGCCCATTGGCGTCTTTCGTTGTACCATTTCACGCGCCTTGGCAGCGGCGTGTCTAGCCTGAGCAGCAAGCATTACCTTCTGTACAATTAATTTGGCTTCGGTAGGATTTTCTTCGAGGAAGTTCGTCAGCATTTCGCTCACAGATTGGCTTACCGCAGCACTAACTTCTCTATTACCCAATTTGGTCTTGGTTTGGCCCTCAAATTGAGGTTCAGCAACTTTTACAGATACTATGGCTGTAAGTCCCTCTCGGAAATCATCTCCTTGTATCTCAAATTTCATTTTAGATAACATTCCAGACTCATCTGCATACTTTTTAAGTGTATGCGTAAGACCACGTCTAAAACCACTCAGGTGAGTACCTCCTTCATGTGTATTAATATTGTTTACATAAGAATGTAAGTTCTCTGAATAGGAAGTGTTGTATATCATAGCAACTTCCACAGGAATACCATTTTTCTCACCTTCCATGGCTATAACATTACCCATAATAGGCGTACGTGTGCCATCCAGATAGCGGACAAACTCACTTAGACCATTTGTGCTTTTAAAATCTTCACGAATGAAGTTGCCTTCTTCGTCTTTGTTTCTTTTGTCTGTAATGCTAATCTCTATTCCTTTATTTAAGAATGAAAGTTCACGCATACGCAATGAGAGTGTATCGTAATTGTATACGGTGGTTTCACCAAAGATTTCTGGATCTGGCAAGAACGTAACCATTGTACCTTGATCCGACGTTGGACCAACCTCGCGCACTTCATATTTTATTTTGCCTTGGGAGTATTCTTGTTCCCATTCTTTTCCGTCTTTGTAGACCGATGCTTTTAAGTCTATTGATAATGCATTTACACAAGATACTCCCACGCCGTGAAGACCGCCGGAAACTTTGTACGAGTCTTTATCAAACTTGCCCCCAGCACCGATTTTAGTCATCACTACTTGTAGAGCAGATACACCTTCTTTTTTGTGCATCGCTACAGGGATACCTCTGCCGTTATCTTTTACGGATACGGAGTTGTCTTCATTTATCCAAACATCTATTTTGTCACAATGGCCTGCCATTGCTTCATCTATAGAGTTATCTACTACCTCATAAACTAAGTGATGCAATCCTCGCACTCCAACGTCTCCGATGTACATTGACGGGCGCTTTCTTACGTGCTCCATGCCCTCTAAGGCCTGGATACTATCAGCATCATAACTTTTGTTCTGTTCGCTCATTTTTTTGGTTAAAATTAAAGCGTGAAAGTACGATTTTTAGGTGGGCTTAGGGATGTTTCAGTCTGTTGGATATATCCACAAACAATTCACAATCATTAAGATTTAAATGTCTTATTATCAGGCACTTATGTTATGATATTTCGCCTCGTAGATTTTGTGCCAACATGGTACAACGTTTCGTAGCATCAAAATTGCCAATCACCCACATTAATTTGGTAAGTGCTGCCTCTGGGGTGATGTCTTTTCCATCTACTACAGCTTTACTTTTTAGCACATTACTGCTCGCATACTGACCTAACTCTATCTGTCCGTTGGGACATTGTGTGGTCGCCAAGATAATTGTCTCTTGCTCCTCACAGGCTTCTACAAGTGTCTTCCATTGTTTTCCTGTTGGGAGGTTGCCTGCTCCAAATGTTTTTAGTACGATGCCTTCCAGCTTACCGCTACGCACCAATTCTATGAGCACACTGGTGTTGTACCCTGGAAAAACGGTCACATTGACTACGCGTTCACTAAACTCTGTGTACAGCTTCAATGCTTTTGTATTGGGCGAATACACCAAATGTGTGCGTACTTCTATATTTTGTTCCAGGTTGGCTAGGTTGTCAAAATTGGGCGAGCTAAAACCTTCAAAGTCGTTTGTACTTGTCTTTACTGCTCTATTTCCGCGCAGGACATCATCATTAAAACAAATGCACACTTCGGGTATACAATCTATTCTAAAGCTTTTGTAACCAGCTATATAAATGGCGTTGCTTAAATTGACTATGCCATCAGTACGTGGATGAAAAATTGGGAGCTGAGCTCCAGTAAGCACAACGGGTTTGCTCAAGTTTTCTAGCATGAAACTCAGAGCAGATGATGTGTAAGCTAATGTATCTGTGCCGTGCAGTATAATGAATCCGTCGTGGTCCTTATAATTAGCCACGATACGAGTGGCAATTCTTTTCCATGTTTCCGGCGTCATATCACTAGAGTCTACGACGGGTTCTAGTGTATCAAAAGTGAAGTTTATCTCCGAAAAATAGTGAAAATAGGTCTGATTTTTGATGGCTGGGAGGTAGGAGATAATCTCATCCCACGAACTGGGTTCTAGTCCGGCATCGGTACTTTTCATACCGAAGGTGCCCCCTGTGTAGAGTATGTATACTTTGCTCTGCATTGCTTATTTCTGAGCAGCAAGTAGGTACAATACTGCCATTCTTACTGCAACACCGTTTTCTACTTGATCTAGAATGATACTTTGATCAGAATCTGCTACTTCACTTGTTATTTCTACACCTCTATTTATAGGTCCTGGATGCATAAGTATTATTTTTTTATTTAGTCTTTGGAGCATCGGAAGTGTTACGCCGTATTGCAGTGAGTACTCGCGTAAACTGGGGAAGTATTTGTCTTCTTGTCGTTCCAATTGTATGCGCAGCATATTGGCTGCATCACACCATTCTAGACTTTCTTCTAGGTTATGACTTACGGCTATTCCAAGGCTTGCTATGTGCTTAGGTAGTAGGGTAGGAGGCCCGCATACGCGTACATTGGCCCCTAGTTTTTGGAGGCAGTATATATTACTTAAGGCTACCCTTGAGTGCAGTATGTCTCCCACAATTAGGATATTTTTATTGGTGAGGTCGCCCATCTTTTCACGTAATGAGAAGGCATCGAGCAATGCTTGTGTTGGATGCTCGTGGGTGCCGTCGCCGGCATTAATAATACTTGCATCTATGTGCCTAGAAAGGAATTGATGGGCTCCAGGTGCAGGATGCCGCATTACTACCATATCTACTTTCATGGCAAGAATATTATTTACTGTATCTAAAAGTGTTTCTCCTTTTTTTACGGAGGAACTTCCACTACTAAAATTGACTACATCTGCAGACAGTCGTTTTTCTGCCAATTCAAAAGATATCTTGGTGCGGGTACTGTTTTCAAAAAATACGTTTGCAATAGTAACATCTCGCAGCGAGGGTACCTTTTTTATCGGTCTATTTATGACCTGTTTGAAGTTGTCTGCTGTTTTGAAAATTAGTTGGATGTCATCACTAGTGATGTCGTTTATACCAAGGAGGTGTTTTGTTGATAGTAATGACATTATTTATTGGTATCTGTTATTATCCAAACTTTGCAATTGGCTTTTTCCCATTCTACTTTTACATAGTCATCTGTTCTAGAATCAATGTGCTCGCCTACGTAGTCGGGTTGGATGGGTACTTCTCTTTTGTATTTTCTATTAATTAAGGTGACTAGGTCTACGCTAGCCGGTCTGCCGTAGTCGTTTACTGCATCTAATGCAGCTCGTATTGATCTACCTGTATAGAGCACATCATCTACCAGTATTATGCGTTTGTTTTCAATGTCAAAGTCTATGTTGACCTCATTTGGGATGAGCAATTTATCTGAACGTCTGAAATCGTCTCTATGAAAAGTGGTATCCAGTTCACCGTATGTTGCTTTGATATTAAAAATGTGTTCTAGTCGAGTAGCTAGGGCTTTCCCGAAGGGTGTTCCCTTGGGTTGCAGCGATAGTATGGCGGTATTACTGAAGTCGCCATGTTCTTCTACCAATTGATGGCAGATACGGGTAAGGATAAGGTCTACTTGTCGATGTTCTAGTATTATCCTTTTCATATGTTATAATTTGGTTTCCCCCATTTTCATGATTTCGTCAAACTCAAAATCCTCTACGGGTCCTACGGATAGCCTGCCAAGTCTTACAAGAGCCATATTGGCTAGGGTTTCATTTGCTTTTATTTGTGCAAGAGTTACGGGCTTATTTAGCGGCTTTATGGTTTGTACATCTACGGCAACCCATTTTTCGTCGTCCGTAGTAGGGTCTTGGTATGCTTCTTTTATAACCCGACATAAGCCGACTATTTCCTTTCCTACATTGCTGTGGTAGAAGAAACAAATGTCTCCGTCTCGCATAGCCCTCAGTTGAATGCGAGCGGGATAGCTTCTTACTCCATCCCAGTAGGTAGAGTTGTCTTCTACCATCTGGTCCCAACTGTACTTAAAAGGTTCGGATTTTATTAGCCAGTAGTTCATCTTGGGTCAAATATCTGTTTTTTCAATCTACTACCCAACGATGTAGCAAACAAAAGGACAAAAAAAAGTCCCGACCAATTGGTCGGGACTTTGCATTATGGTTGTTAAAGCTTATTTGCTTAAAACTTCTACAAGCTCTGCTTTCTTAAGAGAAGTGTATCCTGTGATACCTTTTTCTTTGGCAAGTGCTTTAAGTTGAGCAACAGTCATAGCACCTAGATCATTAGATACTTCTTCTGTTTTTTCAACCTTAGGTTCTGCTTTTTTAGCTTTTGGTTCTGCTTTCTTTGCTTCCTTCTTTGGAGCCTCTTTTTTGGGAGCTGCCTTCTTTGCAGGAGATGCTTCCATTTGAGCTTTAAGATTTGCAAGTACATCCAACTCACCAAGGGTAGATCGCTCTGTTCCTTTGTTCATTTTGTCTACGTACTTATTTGTATTTGCAGTTTTACGTCTGGTGTCAGCTTGTTGCTCAGATTTTTGAGCTCTTTCTACTTCTTTCCAGATATCTGTATGAGAAACAAGGATACGCTTAGCATCTTTGTTAAATTCTATTACTCGTACGTTCAAAGTTTCGTCCATCTTCACTTCAGTACCATCTTCTTTCTTCATGTGTTTTTTAGGAGCGAATCCTTCTACACCATAAGGAAGAGTCAAAATAATACCTCTGTCATTGATTTCAGATATCACACCTTCGTGATCTGAACCTAGAGTGAATACGCTAGAGAAAGTATCCCACGGATTCTCATCAATTTGCTTGTGCCCTAGACTTAATCTTCTGTTGTCTCTATCTATTTCCAATACAACAACCTCAAGCTCTTCACCTTTCTTAGTGAATTCTGCTGGGTGCTTTATTTTCTTAGACCAAGAGAGGTCAGAAACGTGTACAAGACCGTCTACACCTTCTTCTAGTTCTACGAATAATCCGTAGTTCGTGAGGTTACGTACGATACCAGTGTGCTTGCTATCCATTGGGTATTTTTCTTCAATTTTATCCCAAGGGTCGCTAGTAAGTTGCTTCAGACCAAGAGAAAGCTTGTGCTCTTCTTTGTCTATGTCAAGTATTACTGCGTCTACTTCGTCACCTACTTTTATGAAATCAGATGGGTTACGTAAGTGCTGAGACCAAGACATTTCAGAAACGTGAATAAGACCTTCTACGCCTGCTTCTATCTCTACAAATGCTCCATAATCTGCTACCGTTACAACTTTACCTTTAACTTTCTCCCCTTCTTTGAGTTCTTTCATGCTATCCCAAGGATGAGCAGTAAGTTGTTTCATACCTAAAGAGATACGTTTTTTCTCATTATCAAACTCAAGAACAGCAACTTGTATCTTCTGATCTAACTCAAGTACATCTTCTGGGTGGTTGATACGACCCCAAGATATATCTGTGATGTGAAGTAGTCCGTCTAGACCACCAAGGTCTACGAATACACCGAAAGAAGTCATATTCTTCACGGTACCTTCCAGTACTTGTCCTACTTCTAGTTTTGATATCATTTCTGCTTTTTGAGCTTCAATGTCATCTTCAATGATCGCTTTGTGCGATATCACTACGTTTTTGTAAACCTCATTAATTTTTACAACCTTGAATTCCATAGTTTTACCTACATATTGGTCGTAATCTCTTACGGGTTTAACATCTATTTGAGATCCTGGAAGGAATGCATCCATTCCCATCACGTCAACAACAAGACCACCTTTGGTTCTTGATTGGATGTAACCTTTAACGATTTCACCATTCTCCATGATTTTCTGGATTCTTTCCCAAGCACCTTCAGCAATAGCCTTCTTGCGAGAAAGAACAAGTTGTCCTAGAGCATTTTCTGTTTCGTCTACATACACTTCTACTTCATCACCTACTTTTAGGTCTGGAGTATCTCTAAATTCTGTTAGCGAGACTAGACCATCAGATTTAAATCCTATGTCTATCACTACATCGTCAGAAGAAATGCTTACTACTCTACCCATCACAAGTGTCTTTTCATCTACTTGTTTGATAGTGTTTGCATACAAGTCCTTCATGTCTTTGTTTTGAGACTCGTCATACGCACCAAATCCAGCTTTGTCTTGAGACCAATCAAAGGCATCAGGATTGTGGACAGGTGTTTCAGAAACGTGTGTGTTTTGAGTAGATTCAGTAGCTTCTACTGGAGCATCGTTTGTTGTCGCTTCAACTGTAGCATCCTTGGCTTCAGTAGCGTCATTCAAGATTGGATCTTGATTTTCGTTTGTGTTATTTATCAATGTATCATGTCCTCCTTTACGAAAAAAATGGCTGCAAAAGTAATATTCTTATTAGAAATACAATAGCTATGCCTCTATTTATGGCGTTTTTGAACATTTATGACACTTCACAGGTTACTCCACTGTGCTGAAAATTGCTTACTCACCCGTCTACAAATATGATTTGCCCGCTGGACACAGGTTTCCGATGGATAAATATGAACTATTGCCACAGCAGCTAGTGCATGAAGGTACTATTACGGAAGAAAATTTTTTCCAGCCAGAGCCACTAGGCGATGAGCAGATATTGCTCACGCACACCGCTGAATACTTACATAAGTTGAATAATAACTCGCTTAGTCGCAAGGAGCAAAGAGCAATAGGCTTTCCAATCCGACCAGAACTCATCTCAAGAGGCAAACACATAGCCAATGGTACACTTCAGTGCGCAAGATATGCTATGCAACATGGTGTTGCAATGAACATAGCGGGGGGCACGCATCATGCTTATGCAGACAGGGGAGAAGGGTTTTGTATTTTTAATGATTTTGCGATTACGGCAAATGTTTTACTGAGTGAAGGGACAGTGAAACAGCTTCTGATTGTAGACCTAGATGTACACCAAGGAAATGGTACTGCCAAGATATTTGAGAATGATCCGAGAGTATTTACATTTAGCATGCACGGGGCAAAGAACTATCCGCTACGCAAAGAAAAAAGCAACTTGGATATAGGCGTAGATGATGGAATAGAAGACGCAGATTATTTGGCATTGCTCAAAGCCCATTTGCCTCGATTGATAGACCAAGTGAAGCCTGATCTGTTGCTTTATCTAGCAGGTGTAGATATAATAAGTACAGACAAGTTGGGTAGGTTAGGAGTAACTAGAGCGGGGTGCCTGGAGCGAGATCGTTTTGTTTTTGAGCAAGCTATAGCACACTGTATTCCGGTGAGTGTGAGTATGGGTGGTGGTTATTCTGTTCAGATAAAGGATATCATAGAAGCACACGCCAATACTTTTAGAGTAGCTCAAAGCCTTTATTTCTAGCCGCGGCGTCGTTCCAATAAAACCATCATCATCAAACCGAGAATTACCCGCTCGTCATCATCATTTTCCAAAGTATCGAGTTTGGTTATTTCAAATTTTCTGCCAAAGAAAGAAGCTTGCTTCTTTAGACGAACTACTTTTCTGCCGTTCAGATTGGTTACGGCATAGGATGGGTTAAATAAGTATCCGGTAAGCAGCCCTAGTATGGGTATTTCTCCTAGTAGATTATCCCATACTTTTACCCAGCCATTTTCTTCTTCTATAGTAAATTGCTCTTTTTGGTGTTGATCTATGATTAGGTATTTTGCTTTCCAGAGTGATCTCCATCCTTTGCGGGCAATCTTACCAAGTTCTCTTCCATCTGCATGGGTCATGCTGTAGGCTGCAGACCAGTCTATCCAACGATCTGCTTTTATTTTGTAATGCAACTCTGTTTTGCTTTCGTCACTAAAAATGCTAATATCTTCTTTTAGTTTGAATAGCTTTTGTTTGACATATGCCATGGTTCGTCCATTTGCATCTACAGCACTAAAATCATTTGATAATGTACCTATATTAAAAGTTAATTGGATTGGAAATTGCAGGTCTCTCATTTTGAGGCGTAATAATACGGCTTTTGGTAATTTAAAACTACCGGTGTGAGTGGCTTGTTATTGTTTTGCATCATTCGAATAGCTTCTTTGCTCTTTAACCACTTCATTTGGTTGTTTTTTGACGTCCGAATGGATTAAGCCATACATTGAGTGTTTCAGGAGTATTAGTCATCCGGTATTTAGCTATCACACGAAAGTGGAGTTTAAAATTTTCGTCATTCACAAAAGAAGATGTAAAGTAGACAGTGCTCGAGCTCTATTGTTTCCAAAAAAAATGACACATTTGCTCCATGCACAAAAATATCGTTGCAATTTCATTATTCGCACTACTATCTATACGTACTATGGCTACTAATTATACTGTAAGTTTTGACAAAGTAAAAGCGCATTACGTTACCGTGGCTATTCAGTTTGATGCTGCTGGAAAAGATTTCGTAGATTTCAAAGTTCCCGTTTGGACTCCCGGTTCCTATAAAGTAAGAGAGTTCAGTAAGGGGTACGAGAATGTAGAAGCTGGAGAAGCTAAAGTGATACGTACAAATAAGAATACGTGGAGAATTGATACAAAAGATAAGCGAATGCTTACCTTGAGATATGACGTGTATTGTTTTGCAATAAGTGCTAGAGAGAGTTATGCAGACGAGAATTATGCATTCCTACACAGTGTGTCCGCCTTCGGATACTTAGAAGGCTTCGAGCAGGAGGAAATTGTGCTCAAAATAGTGCCTTATTCTGGGTGGCAAAATGTAGAAGTAGCTTTGCCCCAAAGCAAAGCAATGGGATATGTTTTTACCTGCAAAAATTATGATTTGCTTGCAGATTCTCCAATTGCTTTAGGCACTTTTGATGCCACCGAATATTCGAGTGGAGGTACTCCTCATAAAATAGTAATGATAGGCAAAGGAAACTACGACCTAAAAATCATTCAGAAAGATTTTAAAAAAATAAGTGACTCTCAAGTAGCTATGATGGGAGAACATCCGTCGGATAGGTACATACACTTTATATACAACGTAGGTAGCGGTGGCGGAGGTTTAGAGCACCTCAATTGCCAAACAAGTGTAATGCCTCGTTGGAACTATACCAATCCAGGAAGGTACAGAGGTTTCTTAGGACTAATAGCACATGAATACTTCCACTTGTGGAATGTGAAGCGTATACGTCCGATTCAACTTGGGCCCTTCAACTACAATACAGAAGTGTATACAGATATGCTTTGGATAGCAGAAGGGATTACCTCATACTACGATGATCTTACGCTGTATAGAATAGGTAAGATGGATAGAAGAGAGTATCTGGGTGTAATCAGTAGTCAAATTAATAGGTTGGAGAATTCTCCAGGTAAAGATGTTATGAGTCTTGCTCACAGTAGTATGCTAACTTGGGTTAAAGCTTACTTACCCAATGAGGAAAGTATGAATCAAACAGTAAGTTATTATAACAAAGGCATGATAGCCGCCGCAATGTTGGACCTAGAAATTAGAGCCAATTCTGAAAGTTGCTTGGATGATGTGATGACTCACTTGTACAAGGAGTATTATAAAAAAAGAAATAGAGGATTTACCCATGCGGAATTTATAGCGGTATGTACTAAAATAGCAGGGAAGGATATGCAGACATTTTTTGATGATGTGATATTCAGTACTAAACCACTGGATTATACAAGTATATTTAGCCAGTATGGTTTAGACTTTAAGGACGCAAATGCTGATAAAACGATACCGTGGAGTGGGGTTATTAGTAAGCATAGAGATGGTGTTACGACCGTCTCTAGTATATACAGTGGTAGTCCAGCAGTAGAGGCGGGATTAAGTGTAAATGATGAAATTGTGGCAATAAACGGATGGCGAGTAAGCGATAAGCTAGAAACGTATGATGCGAAGTATAGCGTGAATGATATTGTAGAAATTACGTATGCCAGAGATGGGAAAATGTATACCTCAAATCTAGTATATCTAAAAAGCCCAAAAGTGTCGTATCAACTTACTGTGGTAGATGAAGAGAATTCCCTTCTTAAAAATTGGCTAAACTAGATACATTTTACGCTGTTATTTTGTAATACGTTGATTAACTTTTGATAACTATTTAGTGGTCCGTTCAAACTAATTGCTAACAAAACTACCTTTGAACAAACCTATACAACGTGTCAGTAATTAATTCACAAAAAGCATATTTGGTACTCGCAGATGGTACCGTTTTCGAAGGTAAAGCTATTGGTAAAATTGGAACCACATCAGGAGAAATAGCCTTCAATACTGGGATGACCGGTTACCAAGAGGTTTTTACAGATCCTTCTTACTTTGGCCAAATAGTTGTTATGACTATGGATCACATAGGCAACTATGGTGCAGCAGAAATGGATGCAGAATCCGGATCTATAAAAATTTCTGGGTTAGTTTGTAAAAACTACTCACCTATGCACAGCCGTACTATGGCAGACAGTAGCCTAAACGATTACTTTATAGAACACGGGTTTAGCGGAATTAGTGACGTAGATACGCGAGAAATCGTCAAACACATACGCGATGCAGGAGCTATGAATGCTGTGATCAGTTCTGAGATACTTGACTTGGATGAGCTTAAGAGAATGGTCAAAGAAGTACCGAGTATGGAAGGGCTAGAACTAAGTTCTAAAGTATGGAGTAAAAAAGAATACGAGGTAAATGAGAGTGGTACTAAAAAGGTAGCACTACTGGATCTCGGATCAAAAAATAATATAATTGATTGCCTAACAGAGCGAGGTTGCCATGTTAAGGTGTTTCCTGGAGATACGAGTTACGCAGAGATGAAATCATGGAATCCAAGTGGATTTATGATAAGTAATGGTCCTGGTGATCCAGCGGCGATGCCCCGAGCAGTAAAAACGGTACAAGATATTTTAGATGCCAATGACAAATTGTTTGGGATATGTCTTGGTAGCCAAATATTAGCACAAGCAGTAGGTATGAAAACCTTCAAGTTAAAGAAAGGACACCGAGGACAAAATCATCCGGTACAAAACCTTTTGACAGGTAAGAGTGAGATGACTTCACAAAATCATGGTTTTGCTATAGATCCAGAAAGCAATACGGGTAATGCAGAGGTTACACATATTAACTTAAACGACAATACTGTAGAAGGTATCCGTGTGAAAGATAAAAATGCTTTTGCGGTGCAATATCACCCTGAGGCGAGTCCCGGTCCTCACGACAGCCGTTATCTGTTTGACGATTTTGTAGAGATGCTTGGCTAGTTTGTTCGGTGACTGACTCATCGCAAAAGGATGACAAAATGCTAGTCTTACAGAATCGAGTACAATAAAAATTGCACAACATCTTTAAAGTGATTACCATTGCAGCTTGCTTAAATTTTCACGGCAAAAGAGGCATTTGTTACAGAGAACAAAGCGTCACGGTTTAACTAACACAAAAATACAACGCAATTAATATGAGCGAAATATCACACATACACGCAAGACAAATTTTAGATAGTAGAGGAAATCCTACTATTGAAGTAGACGTATTCACAGAAGGCGGGGCCTTTGGTAGAGCCGCAGTACCTAGTGGTGCAAGTACAGGAGTTCACGAGGCAGTAGAGCTTAGAGACGGAGATGAGTCAAATTACCTTGGTAAAAGTGTAATGAAGGCTGTAGCTAATGTAAATACGGAGATTTATGACGAGATAGTAGGAGAAGATGTTTTTGAGCAGGTACATATTGATCACAAGATGATTATGATGGACGGTACTGAAAACAAAAGCAAACTAGGTGCAAATGCAATGCTTGCAGTAAGTTTAGCATGTGCTCATGCAGCTGCAGAAGAAAGCGGCCAGCCACTATACAGATACTTAGGTGGAGTTAATGCTAATGTACTTCCTATTCCTATGATGAATATTATCAATGGAGGAAGTCATGCAGATAATTCAATCGACTTTCAGGAGTTTATGATCATGCCTACTGGAGCAGATTCGTTCTCAGAAGCATTGAAAATGGGTGTTGAGACTTTTCATCACCTCAAAAAAGTGTTAAGCAAAAAGGGCTACAGTACAAACGTAGGTGACGAAGGAGGTTTCGCACCAAACATAAAAAGTAACGAAGAGGCTATTGAAACAGTACTAATGGCCATCGAATCTGCAGGTTTCAAACCGGGAGAAGATATGCACATAGCAATGGATGCAGCTACGTCCGAGTTTTATAACAAAGAAACAGGCCTATATACTTTCAGTAAGTCAGATGGTAGAGAACTGACTAGCGAAGAAATGGCTCAGTATTGGGCAGATTGGAGTAAAAAATACCCAATTCTTAGTATCGAAGATGGTCTTGACGAAGATGACTGGGCAGGATGGAAATCACTAACAGAAAAAATTGGAGACAAGGTTCAGCTAGTTGGTGACGATTTATTTGTGACAAATGTAAAAAGACTGCAAAGAGGTATAGATGAAGGAATAGCCAATTCTATCTTGGTAAAAGTAAACCAGATAGGTACGCTCACAGAGACGATAGATGCTATAAATCTTGCTACGCAAAACAGCTATACAAATATAATCTCTCACAGAAGTGGTGAGACCGAAGATAGCACAATTGCAGACCTTGCAGTAGCTATGAATAGTGGCTTGATAAAAACAGGTTCTGCATCACGAAGTGATAGAATGGCCAAGTATAATCAACTGCTCAGAATAGAGGAAGAGTTGGGTCATACAGCAAAATACCTGGGTAGAAGCTTCAAGTTTTTATAACCAATTAATAAAGTAGATTTAAAAAGGCAACCTTCGGGTTGCTTTTTGCGTTTATTGACTCGATGAACGCTGAATTATTTTTATTTTTCTGTGGTGTTATAGACGTACGGTATTTGACTGGACAAAAAATAGATAAGCTTTCAGGAGGTTAGGTTGCGTCGTTAGAGTTTAAAGTTAAGCGTCACTATAAGCTACACTCGTTATTTTTTGTGAAAAACATTGGTTCAAGAGTAGTAGTGCAATCTCTACATTCGCTCACTTATAGAATATGTCACTATTTAAGCGAAAGACTGGAACCAAAAAGGTAAGAAAAGAGGCGATAACTCAAAAGGATAATACGCTCACTTATAAGTTGATAGGAGGAATAGTTTTGCTTTTTGCTGTCTTTGTTTTTTTAGCATCGCTTAGTTACTTATTTTCTTGGCGAGCTGATCAAAGTATTTTAAACGCCGGCATCACAGATTTTTTATTTAATTTCAAAGACCAATTACCCGCAAATTTCATGGGTAAATTGGGGGCGTTTTTCGCCCATCTTTTCATTTACAGCGGTTTTGGGATAGGGGCATTTTTGCTCTACCCTATTTTTTTTATTTTAGGTTATAATTTATACTTCAATAAAGTATTTAAGATACGTCCCAAGACAGTGAGCAAGTTGATTGTGTCAGCTATATGGGTGTCGCTGGTTTGTGCTTTGCTATTTTCTAACGTATCTCCTTTGCTCAGTGGTTTGCTGGGTTATGGTGTCTTTATGTTTTCTAAGTCTCTTATTGGCACTATAGGAATGGTACTCGTGCTAGGTCTTGTTACCCTATTTTTCTTGTACGTAGCATTTAGTATTGACGTACTAGAGAGTATTCGAAATAGAAAGGTGTTAAAAACAAAGACCAATGAAGCTGAGGCAACAAACGAAGATGAGTCACGCGAGTTTGATCCAGAGGAGTCTCTGTTTGCCAAAGACGAAATATCTTTTGCGGCAGGAGATGAAGCAGTAACACTTGATACAAATGAAGAAGAACTTACCCTAACAGTAGAAGAGCCGATAATAGAAGAGGTGATAATAAATGAACCGACACTGAAGCCAAAAGCAGAGGAGAAGACAGAGGCAGCAAAAGGAGACGAAGAAGAGGATGCTCTGGAGCTGAAAATAGAAGACACCCCAAAAGAAGAAAAAATAGATAAGTCTAAGCAAAAAGAGCATTACGGTATTGATGAGCCGTTTGATCCACGTTTAGACCTCAGAGATTATCAGTTTCCTGAAATAGATTTTCTTAATAGGTACGGTGAAGGAGAAAAAGCTGAAGTAAGTAAGGAGGACCTTGAGAAAAGTAAAACTATGATTGTTCAGACACTGAATAATTATAAAATAGGCATAGCTAGTATTAAAGCTACAATAGGACCTACAGTAACCCTATTTGAAATAGTACCAGAGGCGGGGGTGCGTATCTCCAAGATAAAAAACTTGGAAGATGATATAGCGCTAAGTCTCGCTGCATTGGGTATTCGAATTATTGCGCCTATTCCAGGTAAGGGGACAATTGGAATAGAGGTGCCCAACAAAAAGCCAGAGATAGTCAGTATGTACTCTGCTATCAATAGTGCCAAGTTTCAAAATTCAGATGCTGCATTACCTGTATGTTTGGGTAAGACAATTTCGAATGAAGTATTCGTTGCTGACTTAGCAAAAATGCCGCATCTACTCATGGCCGGTGCCACAGGTCAAGGTAAGTCGGTTGGGTTAAATGCTATTATCGTATCACTACTGTACAAAAAACATCCAGCTGAGCTTAAGTTTGTGATGGTAGATCCTAAGAAAGTAGAACTGACCCTTTATCAAACAATAGAACGCCATTACCTCGCTAAACTACCGGGAGAGGGTGACGCCATTATAACAGATAATAAGCAGGTAATCACAACCCTTAATTCTTTGTGCGTAGAAATGGATGAACGCTATGCTTTGCTCCAATCTGCACTGGTGCGTAACATAAAAGAGTACAACGTTAAGTTCAAGAAGAGAAAGCTTAACCCAGAAGAAGGACATAAATATTTGCCTTATATCGTAGTAATTATAGATGAGGTAGCAGATTTAATAATGACTGCGGGTAAAGAAGTAGAACATCCTATTGGCAGAATAGCTCAGTTAGCTAGAGCCATTGGTATTCACTTGATACTGGCAACACAACGACCCTCAGTCAATATTATTACGGGTACTATCAAAGCAAATTTCCCTGCTCGGATCGCTTTCAGAGTAAGCAGTAAGATTGATAGTAGAACTATACTAGACGGTAATGGAGCAGATCAGCTGATCGGTAAAGGAGATATGCTCTACTCTACTGGGAGTGATATGATTCGCCTTCAGTGTCCATTCGTAGATACACCAGAGGTAGACACCATTACAGGTTTTATTGGGAACCAACGTGGTTATCCAGACGCACACCTTCTGCCCGAAGTAAGAGAAGAATCTGACGGAGAGGCAAAAGAACTAGACCCCAATGATAGAGATGCTCTATTTGAGGATGCGGCGCGTATAGTGGTGCAACACCAGCAAGGGAGTACAAGTTTAATACAACGAAGATTAAAGGTAGGATATAATAGAGCAGGACGCTTGATAGATCAATTGGAAGCATCTAATATTGTAGGCCCATTCGAGGGTAGTAAAGCTCGTCAAGTGCTACTTCCAGATGAATACGCTTTGGAACAGTTCTTGAATAACTTACACTAGAACATAAAAAAAATAGAATGAAAAAAATAATACTATTACTAAGCGTCTTGGTGTTGACACTAGTAACACCACTATCTTCTGTGTCTCAGTCACAAGATAACCAAAGTAAGGCCTTGCTTAATAAACTAAGTAAAACCTATAAGACGTATAAGTCTGTAAAAGCACAATTTTCTGTGAGCATCAGAAATAAGCAAACCAGTACAAGCGTGAAGCAGAGCGGAACACTTTATCAAAAAGGTAAAAAATTTAGGGTAAATATGTCTGGTCAAGAGATTTGGTGTGATGGTAAACTTATTTGGACCTATTTGGAGGATGCCAATGAGGTCCAAATTTCAAAGTTTAATGCTTCGGAGATGGATATTAACCCTTCGGAAATATTTACGATTTATGAAAAAGGGTTTATGCATAAATATGCGGGACAAGTGACCAATGGAAATGCGACTCTAGATGTTGTAGAGCTGATACCTATTGATAAGAACAAAGGATATTTCAAAGTAAAACTAGGGATAGATAAACTGGCAAATAAGGTGAAAGAGATGTCTGTGTATAGTAAAAATGGTCTCGTAACAACTTATACAATTACTATGTTTGAGCCCAATGTAAATATGAATGACAGCTATTTCAAGTTCAATTCAAAGAATAAGCCTGGCGTCATTGAGATAGATTTAAGGTAAGTAGTAGAATGATCCGTTACGGACTACTAACGTTGGTCATTGCAGCGTTTTTTGTTACTTGTACTTCACAGAAAATGGGTGGAGTAGATAAAAGTATAGAGAAGAACTGGTTTTTAAGCGTAGAAGAAACGGCCTGTTTTGGTAGTTGCCCTATGTATAAAATTGTTTTAGACGGAAGTGGTCGTGCACGTATGCATGGTAAACGATTTATGGAACCTCTAGGAGTGTCTACTGTTACAATTTCAGACACTTTGTTAGCTTCACTAGTACATAGTACTGCATTAGCCAAGTGGGAAAATTATGACACGGAGTATTTAAGCAGTTACTCTGACTGGCCCAGTACAATAGTTAGATATTCCATCATTCCTGGTGATACGTTTACAGTGATGTTTCAGAATGATTTGGTCCCTGCTCCAGTGACTCAAGTCGCAGATAGGCTCATTTCGTTAAGGAAGACAGCCAATTGGATTTCTCAAACGATAGACTAGCTATCAATAAAGTCCTTATCTAAAGCTTCGTAGATGGAGTTATTGCTGATGTATTCCGGTACAATAGACTTCATGGTCTTTACCAAATGTCTATTCTTCAGGTTATCTTTTTGTTTGTATAACTCTGCTATGAGCTCATTGGCTTCCAGATAGTTGTATTCAGGCATTTTGGCAACCATTATTTTAGGGTTGTGTGTGCCTATTGTATTTTCCTTATCGTTTAGAAGCTCCTCTTTTAGTTTCTCTCCTGGTCTAAGTCCAGTGAATTTTATTTGAATATCTTTTCCCACTTCGAATCCAGAAAGACGTATCATTTTGTGAGCTAGGTCAATTATTTTAACTGACTCCCCCATATCGAAAATATAAATTTCACCGCCATGCCCCATGACACCAGCTTCTAGCACCAGTTGACAAGCTTCTGGAATAGTCATAAAAAAGCGTGTAACTTCGGGATGTGTTACTGTTATTGGGCCTCCTTGTTCGATCTGTTTTTTGAAAAGAGGAATAACTGACCCATTGCTGCCAAGTACATTTCCAAAACGTGTTGTAACAAAAAGGGTGTGTTTATCTGATTCTAGGTGTAGCTTAGCATTGAGAGATTGAACATATATTTCAGCAATACGTTTACTTGCACCCATAATGTTTGTCGGGTTAACCGCTTTGTCTGTACTAACAAATACGAATTTTTTGGCTCTGTATTTTACTGCAAGGTTAGCAAGATTTTGTGTTCCAAATACATTTGTATTTATGGCTTCGTAGGGGTTTTCTTCCATTAATGGTACATGCTTATATGCTGCGGCATGGAAAACATAGGCAGGCTCAAAATGTTTGAACACTCTTTCTAAACGACTGGTGTTGCACACATTTGCAAGTACGATTTCTAGATTTGCGTGTTTGTTTAGTTCGTTCTCTATCTCGTATAGGGGCGTTTCTGCTTGGTCTAATAATACCAATAACTTGGGACCAAAGGTGAGACATTGCCTAGCAATCTCACTACCAATAGATCCGGCAGCTCCTGTAATTAGGATTACTTGACCTTTCAACTCTTTATTGATATTCGATTTGTTTAGCTTTATTGGTTCACGCTCAAGCAAATCCTGAATTCGGACAACAGTAATACTTTGCGGATTGAATTCTCCATTAATCCAAGCACTTACCGGTGGTATAGTTTTTACAACTATATTATGGCGGAGACATTTTTCTATTATTCTCTTCTTACGAAATACAGCTATCTCATTTATTGCAATTACAAGCTCTATATTAGTGTTGTCAACTATAAATTTTTCTAAATTGGTGTCTGAGTTGTGAATTTTCACACCCTCTACAGACTTTCCTTGTAACTTCAGGTTATCATCTAAGAAAGCAATTACCTTTCTGCTATATTTCGTATTTCGTTCAAAGGATCGTTTTGCAATAATACCTGCTTCTCCTGCGCCGTAGATAATGACCGATTTTTGTGCCATACCGTTCTTAAATGGAGCATATTGAGTGTAAAGCAGTTTAAAAGAAATTCTAAATGCCGACATTAAAAAGACTAAGATAAATGCATCAATAACAATAAAAGATGGCTTTAGTAAATGACTTCCAGATGCAGTGAAATACAAACCTTCAACGGTTAAGATAACGAGCGTACTAGCTGCTACTGCAAAAAATATGCGTACAGCATCTTGGGTGCTTGTATATTTTATAATACCTGTGTAGGACTTTGTCAGAATAAAAGCAAGAAATCTTATTGCTGAAACTATTAATAAGGGAAATAGATAATCTGTAATGGTAAAATTTGTGAATGTAAATACGTCTGTGATGAGAGAAGCTACTCCAAAAGAAAATGTAGCTAGGAGTAAATCGATTATGAGGACCACCCATCGGGGCGTATTGTTGTGTGCTACTCGTTTTATTTGATTTAACATAGTATACGTTGACCAATTTTTTCAAAGGTAATAGTTTGTGATTTAATTTTTTTGTCAAAAATGTCTGAGTAGTGTCACATTATGTGAATTTATATGTTTCTCAATTTTGCAAACTTGAGAACTAGGGTTTTTTCACCGTATTCATCAAAGGAAATGGTTGCTTTCTTATTGCCTACGTCCCCTTCTATTCGGACTACTTTGCCTATACCAAAGCGTTGATGCTCTACTTGCATACCTTCTGATATGTCGTCCATGGGTTCTGCTACAAAATCAGAAATAACGGGAGGCCTAATCACCCTTGGTTGATTTTGCTTTGCAATCGTTCTACGTAATCCCTCTCTATCTGTATTCGGGGATATTATTTTTCTATGTGCCCCGCCTATAGTTTGCTTAGCTGCAGTAACTGCTCTACGCTCCATCTGCAAAAATTTATTATCGATCTCATCAAGAAATCTGCTTGGCTCACAAGGCAGGAGACTACCAAACCTAAAGCGAGAAGTTGCAAATGACAACGTTAAATCATCTTCAGCGCGGGTGATAGCAACATAAAACAAACGTCGTTCTTCTTCTAAATCACTTCTACTCCCAAGGGACATTTGCGATGGAAAAAGATTCTCCTCTAGTCCAGATACAAAGACATTTTTGTACTCCAAACCTTTGCTTTGGTGTATTGTCATTAGCGAAACATTATCGTTATCGTCATCTTGCTTGTCTGCGTCTGTTAATAGGGCAATATCTTGTAAATAATTCCCCAATGTTTTTTCCATTTCGTTGGTGTCGTCCTCCGTGAATTCTTTTATACCGTTCAGTAGCTCGACTACATTTTCGTATTTACTTATTCCTTCAATGGTTTTGTCTTCATTTAGTGTTTTGAGTAGCTGGGTAGACCGTGATACATGCATTGCAATATCGTACGCACTTGTTGTCTCATTCATTACGATAAAACTCTGTATCATCGTTACAAAATTCCTAAACTTTGGAATTGCATTTTTTAGTTGCGGATAGAGGTGGGCATTGCATATTACTTCCCATAGGCTCTTGTCTTCTTGGGAGGCTGTTACTGTTATTCTTTCGAGAGAGGTTTTGCCTATACCTCTGGCGGGGTAGTTCACTATTCTTTTTAGTGCTTGCTCATCATTTTGATTTATGATTAGTCGTAGGTAGGCTATGATATCTTTTACCTCTTTACGCTGGTAAAAACTTGTGCCACCATAAATTCGATATGGTATATTAAGTTTTCGGAGAGCTTCCTCTAGACTACGGGATTGGCTATTGGTCCTATAGAGAATAGCGAAATCGCTATTCGTTTTTTGCTCTGTCATCTTTGTTTCAAAGATATTTTGAGCAATTAACTTGCCTTCCTCATTGTCGGTTACCGCTCGTATTACTTTTATCTTATTGCCCTCCTTGTTTGCCGTCCATACTTTTTTCTCCAGTTGATCCTTATTTTTAGCTATGACACTATTGGCTGCATTGACTATAGTATCACTCGAACGGTAATTTTGCTCGAGTTTAAATACTTTGAGATCCGGATAGTCCTTTTCAAAGTTTAAAATGTTTTTGATGGTAGCTCCTCTGAAAGAATAAATGCTTTGGGCGTCATCTCCAACTACACAAATATTTTCAAAGACACTTGCTAGTTTTTTTACAATCATGTACTGGCAGTGGTTTGTGTCTTGGTACTCGTCTACCATTACATACTTAAACTTATGCTGGTACTTGTTCAAGACGTCTGGGAAATTATTCAGCAACTTAAATGTATTGAGCAGTAAGTCGTCAAAATCCATGGCTCCTGCTTTGAAGCAGCGTTTGGCGTATTCTAAGTAAATAGCATGTATTTTGCCTCTTCCTGTGGTCTCGTCGTATGCTATTAGTTCTCCTTGTTTGTGGTATACATGTGCCTGTATGAGGTTATTTTTTGCACTACTTATTCTGGAGAGGACATAATTGGCTTTGTACACCTTGTCATCCAAGTTCATTTCCTTGACTATCGCCTTAATAAGACTTTTGCTGTCATCAGAATCGTAGATTGTAAAGTTTCGTGGGTATCCTATTTTTTCACCTTCTATACGGAGTATTTTTGCAAAAACAGAGTGAAAAGTCCCCATCCATATATTTCTGGCTTCGAGACCTACAACTGATTCTATTCTGTTTCTCATTTCTTTAGCAGCCTTATTTGTAAAGGTGAGCGAGAGTATGTTGAACGCATCTATCCCGGTGTGTATGAGATGGGCTATACGATAAGTAAGCACTCTCGTTTTGCCAGACCCCGCACCAGCTATAATCATAACGGGTCCTGTGGTTTGTAATACAGCGGCTTTTTGTTCTGAATTTAAGGAATCTAAGTAAGGTGCGTTATTCATTGTTTGAGTAGGCCCATTACGTTATGGGCGATGCGAAAATCGTAATATATGGCGGGTAGTTTATGCGTCTTAACAAACATTTTTTCACAACTTAGTAAGTTTTTATACCATTGTACTAAAATATGAAAGTAATCACTACTGATATAGAAGGGTTGTTAATCATTGAACCGACAGTTTTTGGTGACGAACGGGGTTATTTTTATGAAAGTTTTCGCTCAGATGTACTTCAAGATTATGGATTACAGCTTGATTTTGTGCAAGACAATCAGTCATACAGTCACAAAGGAATTCTGAGAGGATTGCACTTTCAGAATCATCCACATGCCCAAGGTAAACTTGTGCGTGTAATCAATGGAGCTGTACTGGACGTTGCTGTAGATATTCGCAAAGAATCTAAAACCTATGGAAAACATGTGAGTGTGAGACTAGATGGAGATAATAAGCGTATGCTCTACGTGCCGCCCGGTTTTGCGCACGGATTTGTGACGTTAGAAGACCATACACTCTTTTTATATAAATGTACTAATTACTACCAAAAGGATTCAGAAGGGTCGTTTAGATGGAATTCGCCAGAACTGGCAATTGACTGGGGTATCGAGAATCCGATTCTATCGTCAAAAGATGTTGAAGCACCGCTATTTTCTGAGTTTGTTTCGCCATTCTGAATATGACTTCAGCAAAAAGTTGCGGATATTGTAGCTTTTTGTTTTGCGTGTGCGTTCAGGTTCTGCACATTTAATCGTAACCCAATTTCTATTTTACTTTATTGGGGCATGAGCAAAGAAAATTAAGAAGCCTGTGATGTTTGCAAAAATCACTTGGGCCTGCAGCAAGACTGCCGTGAAGTTTTGCTATGTGTAAAATTTAAACCTTAAATGACTCAATCATTCCAAAGAATAGAACAATGCGGTTTTCAATTGGATAGTGCTGGAGCTACTATTTAGTTACTTACCTTACCTTAAGAAGACTTCTTGTTTGCTGCACAAAACCATTTTGATATCGGCAGTAATATGTTCCGCTGGGTAATTGGGAGGCATCAAATAAAACCTCGTGACTTCCTCTGGGAATATCAGACTGAACGAGTTGTCGAACTTCACGGCCATGTGTATCTAGTATGGTGATATTTACGGCTCCTCCATCTGAGAAATATTTTACTGTTGTTTGAGCACCAAAGGGATTGGGATAATTGGTAATGTATGCTTCTCCTGCATGTTGTCTTTTTATTCTGTCAGCGGATGCCGTAGAGCAAGCATTTTGTAGCAAGTCCATTTTTTCAAAATCATGAAGAAGAACACTATCTGATGTTGTTTTATCTAAGCAGAACCAATCCTGAAGTATTGTACTATAGATATCCCTAAAATCGGTTTGCATTTCAAGATTATCTTTTGCAGTAGCTTCTTCGGGTATGGTAGGGTTAGTGCCGGTCATCCCTCCCTTTACTTTGCTACCAAACATAAAGAGTGGAGCAGAACTTCCGTGGTCGGTACCCGTACTGGCATTACTTATTATTCTACGGCCAAATTCACTGAATGTCATACCCAGGACTTTATGGTCAATTTTGAGTTTTTCGATATCATCTTGAAAAGCATTTATGGCCTCAGAGACTGTCTCTAACAGAAAAGCATGATTCCCAGTTTCATTACTATCTACCGGGTCTACTTGATTTGCGTGTGTGTCAAAACCGCCAAGGGATACAACGTATACGCGCGTCTTCAGTCCCCCAGCTATAAGTTGAGCAACTATTTTTAGTTGGTCTGCTAGGCGATTGCCGTCTGGGTATAGATCTGATAGATTTTCTGCTTTCTCTGCGGCAGATTTTATTTTCACACTGTACTCATTGGTTTGCCGTGCAACCGTACGCACATAGTCTAGTTCTTTACCGGCCCATGAGTCAGGAGCGTCCGGGTAGTTTCCCGTAAGCAATTGGTAGTAGTTGTCTGGATTGCTAATTGCAAACCCCATATTAACGGCGACTCCTTGGCATACTTGTGATACCACACTACCAATTTGTATGGCCAGAGGGTCTTCCATATCATCATTTGGGAATCCATTGGGATAGTTTGGCCATTCTTCGCTTAGGTATCGGCCTATCCATCCACTTTCGAGGATTTCATCAGAATTGGCGCCAGTCATCCATATATCGGTACTTCTGAAATGCGAATAGTTCTGGTTTGGATAGCCAACAGATTGCATGATACGTAGTTTACCTTCATCATACATATTCTTCATTTTAGACATGCTCGGGTGGATCCCTGTACCGTCTAATCCCTCCAATGGCAGCACCTTGTTTTCAGGTATAAAAACATCTGGGCGAGCTGTTGTTAGGTTTGCATATTGGTCTAACGGTATTAGGGTGTTAAGCCCGTCATTTCCTCCATTTAATTGCACCAGCACTAGCACATTATCTGTGGCCGTAAAATCTTCATTTTCTGCACCCATTAATTTGCCATATGCTCGGACGGGTTGTCCGTTCATCGCAAACGGCAACAAAGACATAGGAGCTACTCGTTTTAAAAAATCTCTTCTTTTCATATTGTATTGGGTTTACGATAGTTGGTACTCACCAAGGTTCATTAAGTATTTGAGCAAGAATAAAATACGTTGCGATACGACTCTTTTCTTAGATTCATTGTTTCTATCATTGATATATGCAGTCCAGGCATCGCTCCAGTAGTGGTCTTCAAGCTGTCCAGATAGAAGTATAGTCTTCATATACGCTTTTTGATTTTCTTCTGCCGGGAGTGTGTGCAGTAACACCAATAGGTCGTCAATAAAAGCTGAGGGGTTCGTTACAGAATCAAATGATTCAGCAAAATTTACAGCATCTATTTTAAGACTATAACCGGTGTAATTGTATCCGTTGGTGGTTAATCTGTCTGTTAGTGTATTTCTTTTTGGCAGTGTGTCGCTATTTATCCAAAGCTCATGATATTGTGGTATTTGGTAGTAAGCTGGCCACCCAGCAACGCTTGGTGGATCTGCAAGTTCTTGCTGCAAAAGAGTAGAGAAAGAAGCGAAATTTCCCCAGGCATTGTATTGTTCTACAAAATCTGTACTTCCAGGTAATGAAATGTTGTAAGTACGGCAGAGGCCATGAGTAAAAGACGCAGGACTCTTTATTAAAGCTCCGCGATTTGCCAGATCAAAAAAGTGTTCACTTTCCAATAGAGCTTTTAAAACGGGCTTAATCTCATAATTACCATTTCTAAATATAGTTGCCAATGGTGTTATGACATTTGCCTCCGTTGCTTCATCTATATCATAGTATACGAACCATCGATACAACTTTCTCACAATGTGTTTGGCCACTTCGTTTTGTGCCATTATCATATCTAGCAGTGCATCTAGTTCTTGCTCTCCAGCATTTGCCCCTGTTTGTCCGGTCACAATTGTGTTGTTATAAAAACTGGAAAACTGTTTGTCTGTAGAGTCATGTCTATTTTCTTGAAAGTAGACATTGCCGTTTTGTTTATTTATTCTCCAGCCTGTAAGAATTTTAGCTCCAGCGATCACATCGTTTTCTGTGTAGTTGCTTTCAGGGCCTTTGCCCAGGGTAAATAACTCTTGTAATTCGCGAGAATAATTCTCATCTGGTGCCGCACTTGTATTTCTCTCTCCATTCAGAAAAATAAGCATTGCAGGGTCCAAAGTCATTTCTTTGACTAGGCTCTTGAAGTTTTTCAGACAATTATTTCTAAGTTTAGCATTATTCTGGTATCCAAAATTTCCCCAGTTAATGACATCTGCTTGCGTAGAAAAGTGATTGTGCCAAAAAAGTACCATCTGCTCACGAATACTTCGATCGTGGTTAATAATTTGCCCAGACCACCACATTTTGTAAGAACGCATGCGCAGGTTATTCAATTGGCTATTGTAGTCGTTTACCCAGGTGCTCCCTGCAGGAATATTCGGATCTGCTGATCTATCGTTATAGTTGTTTATTGGAGGAGCAGGCGGAGTGTAATCTATCGTAAGGATATTGTCCACGGCTTGCGCCAAAGTTATTCCTTTAAAAAAAGCAATGTCTTCTTTTACCACACCAAAATGTACCCTTCTTAACAAGTGGAGTACAGCTGCATTATCCCATGGTCCAACATAAGATGCTATACCGGAGTTCGTTCTTGCTTTTGCCATTGTTGCCATATTATTACTGTATTATCTATTTTCGGCACATTAGGCTGCGCCAATTCCCTAACCTAATCTACTCCATAATTTTAGTCCAGTTGGCCTAATAACACCACTATTTAACGCAGCTTTATTGAGCAAAATCGTTTATGGTCGTGCAAATTAAGGCCCTAAATATACTGCTTTTAATTGAAATTCTAAAGTGAAGCTGCCATTTGCATGAGATACCCACAGATAAGTGCGCCGTATGTGCCTAGTGCATAGCCAAGTACAGCAAGCAAAACACCAATGGGTGCAAGTGAGGGATGAAATGCTGCAGCTACTACCGGTGCAGAGGCCGCACCGCCTATATTTGCTTTGCTCCCAACGGCAAGATAGAAGAATGGTGCTTTTATTATTTTAGCCATTATTACCAGGAGTATCACATGGACTAGCATCCAAGTAAGGCCCACTAAAAATATGGCAGGATTATCAAATATGGCAAGGACATCCATCTTCATACCAATGGTGGCTACAAGAATATATATGAAAATGCCTCCAATTTTAGATGCCCCGGCACCCTCGTAATTTCTTAGTGTGGTAAAACTAAATACGATGCCTAGTGCAGTAGCTATAACAATGAGCCAGAAAAAGCTTGAACCCAAACTAAAAGTTTTAGCTAGGTATGGCCAATGCGATTTGATGAGCGGCGCTAAAACATCTGCCCCAAGGTGGGCTAGTCCTGTTGCCCCGAAGGCTAAGCCAAGAATAATTATGATATCTGTAAAACTAGCTGTGCGAGCTATACGTAGACTGAATTCTTGCATTTGATTTTTAAGCTTGTTCACGGCTGAGGTATCTGCCTTAAAAAATGTATCTATTTTATCTGCCTTGCCTACCCCAAGTAATAAAAAGAACATCCAGACCTCTGCAACAATAATATCAACAGTGATCATCATAGAGTACATGCTTCCAGATATCAAGTTGCTATCTCCGTCTTTAAAAATCTCATACATGGCAGCTTGGTTTGCTCCACCGCCAATCCAGCTACCAGCAACTGTAGTCATTCCTCTCCATACTTCGTTTGGGGATAAACCTCCAACTACATCTGGAGCAACGTATGAAAAGAGTAGAATAGCCAATGGTCCGCCGATGATAACACCAACTGTTCCTGTGATAAACATTAATAGAGCTTTATAGCCAAGATTAAACACTTCTTTTAAATTTATGCTTAAGGTAAGTAGTACCAAACTAGCGGGGAGCATGTAACGTGACGCCACAAAGTAGAGTTTTGATTTACCTATAAATGGCTTTAACAATTCTGCATTTATTTCATTTTTGAGTACATAGTTTTTGAATTCTTTGAATGAGTCAATACCTGATACGTCAAAACCGCTATTTGATAGGGCTTTTAATGCAGCATCCATATCTACCCACATGGGAGATATGATGCCCAATGTGCTGAAAAGGGAGGGTATAAAGTAGCAAAGTAGTAGTGCTGGGATGATCTTATAAAACTTCGAGAACTTTGGGATTTCACTCGATTTGAAAATAAGGGAAAGTATGAGGATGAGGATGCCGAAAACAACGGCATCATTAGTTATTAAGGGAATGTCTGATACTACTTCTTCCATATTATTACGTTATTTTTTAACGAAAATAATTATTTGAACAAGCTATTGTGTCTTTTTTTGCCTTATCTGACCTGTTTTGGGGCTAAATCTGATGTCTACCATGTCTTATAACGAGGGCGCCTGTTTTTTCTGTTTCTAAAACTTCTATCTAAGGGTATGTGCAGTTTTAATCCCACTAAAAAGTAATTATCGTTATTTTCACTATTGCCTCTTATGCTACCTGGTTTGCCGATTACAACTCCATCAACAGGCTCAACAACAGAAGGATTTGAGAAATAGGCGGCTAGTTTTCCACTGGTCTCGTTTATTAGTGCTGCATCATAATATTCTCCGGAAACATCATCAATATAGTCTGTGAATGTTTTTCGTAGAGAGAGATCCAATGCGAGTATCATTCTATTTTTGAGGTAGAATTTTTTTCCGAAACCAAATGGGATGACAAAGCTAAAGTAGTCATATGGTGATAGGTTAGGGTCTGCAAATTGCCCTTGTGTACCCAATGGTCTCAGGCTGTGCCACTCACCGTTAAACTCGTTCATTGGTTTGTAGGAAAAAAATCCCAAACCAACATTAGCATAAAATCCGCTCAAGGAGTATCGTGTTACAATAGAGTGCGGGACAGTATATTCCATCTTTATTGCAGTTTCTATAACGTCTGTTCGCACTTTTAATTTACGGTATTTTCTGTCCCAGTTTGTTTCGGCATCGTCTGCGGCTAGGCGGGTGTAGAATGTCTCCAAACCAAAAGAAAGTCCTTTTGGAAGATTGTATTGTATGCCAGACCCAATGGCATATCTCGTCTGCCCAAAGTCAGTGTCACTGTGGTTATTAGAACCATAAGAATCCCGGCCTCCCAAATCACTTAAAAAAGTAGAGGAAGATAACAAAATATGTGTTGACCAATATGGACGAGAGTTTATACCTCTTTGTGAAAAACTAGCAGTGGATAATAAGAGAAATATAGAAAAGAGGATTGATTTGCAAACATTAGCGTTAAAGGGATACACATATTCAGACTTTGTCATCAAACGAAAATAGGATAGGGGTATTCAATTTTGAATTTGCCACGTGTAATATTATTGTCATTGTTTGAGAAGCGTAGTTTCTAGGTTTAATTTTGACATATCATCACACTAACTTCACGCGGTCTTCTTCATTCCTTCCAACCCAAAATTACTTACCTCCATTCTAAATTGCAATTGTTGTGAACTTAAATTTAACATAGAAGTTTTAGCATCAGGTAAAATTTAAATTTGCAGCACATTTATTAAAATACAAGATGTACAAAGAACATTTTTCGGATCGCCACAATAGTATTTCACCTGTAGAAGAGCAGGAAATGCTTCAAATGCTGGGCTACACTAGTATAGAGCAGCTTATTTCTCAAACTATCCCCGATGAGATACGTCTTGAAAAAGAACTAGACTTGGATAGTGCTCTTACAGAAGTAGAACTGCTCGAAAAGCTTAAAAAAATAGGGGATAAAAATGTAGTTGCAAAAAGTTACATCGGTATGGGCTACTACGGTACACATACTCCCAAGGTTGTTCTTAGGAATATACTAGAAAACCCAGGGTGGTATACCCAGTATACACCTTATCAAGCTGAAATAGCTCAAGGTAGACTAGAAGCTCTATTGAATTTTCAAACGATGATTTGTGACCTCACGGGAATGGAGCTTGCTAATGCATCTTTGCTAGACGAGGCGACAGCTGCTGCGGAGGCTATGGCCATGCTGTATTCTGCAAAGAAAAAAGGTGTTGGAAACAAAATATTTCTCTCGGATAAGGCTTTCCCACAGACGATAGATGTCATAAAGACTCGAGCTGAACCGCTTGGCATAGAAGTGGTCATAGGAAACCCCTATGAAGTGGAGTTTAGTACTGCGTATTTTGCCCTTTTTGTCCAGTACCCAAACGGCGAGGGTTCTGTTGAAGACTATGCTGCACTTACCGCACAAGCATTAGAACACGGTGTAAAAACAATTGTAGCTGCAGATATACTTGCTCTCACTTTACTAAAAGCTCCAGGCGAGTGGGGAGCAGAAGTAGTCGTAGGAAGCACACAGCGATTTGGAATACCAATGGGTAACGGAGGTCCACATGCTGCATACTACGCAACAAAAGAAGAGCATAAACGTAGATTGCCAGGTAGAATAATTGGAGTATCCCAAGACGGGGCTGGAAATTACGCACTCAGAATGGCGTTGCAAACCAGAGAGCAACATATAAAAAGAGACAAAGCAACAAGTAATATTTGTACTGCGCAGGCACTACTTGCTATCATGGCAGGTATGTATGCTGCATATCATGGTCCTGTGCGGCTTAAGCGTATTGCTGAAAAGGTAAATAACCTCACAAGCATTCTAGCGAATAACCTAATTGAGCTAGGGTATGATCTAAAAAACAACAGTGCATTTGATACGCTATCTATTGTCGCCAATAGCAATATACAAGCGAAAGTAAGAGGAGAGTTAGAAGCAAATAACATAAATGTGCGGTATGCAGATGGATACATTGGAATATCATTGGATGAGACCACAGAACTAGATGATGTTAAATTGCTGGTCAGTAGACTAAGGACAGCGAATAAGTCTGCTGCTGATTTTACGGATAAAATTACTGTGATGTGGGATAGTGCCTTGGATAGAAATACAGCGTATCTTACGCACCCTGTATTTAATTCATACCACACAGAGCACGAGATGCTACGTTACCTCAAATCATTAGAGAATAAAGACTTGTCTTTGGCGCACAGCATGATAGCTCTGGGTAGCTGTACTATGAAATTGAATGCTACCTCAGAGATGATACCTGTTACATGGGAGTCATTTAGTAACATCCATCCTTTTGCACCAAAGCATCAATTGGCTGGTTACACGCAGATGCTTCATGAGTTGGAGAGGGATTTATCTGAAATTACCGGATTTTATAAAGTGAGTTTGCAGCCAAATGCTGGAGCTCAAGGGGAATATGCGGGATTAATGACCATTCGCCAATATTTTATGGATATCAACCAAGAATATAGAAATATTGTCATTATACCGGATTCGGCACATGGAACTAACCCAGCTAGTGCCGTCATGGCAGGAATGAAAGTCGTTGTGGTCAAATGCCACACAAATGGGTATATAGATCTTGGTGACTTGAGAGAAAAAGTCGAAGTAAACAAGGAACACCTTGCTGCGATAATGGTAACTTACCCAAGTACAACGGGTGTATATGAAGAGACCATTAAAGAAATAACTTCGCTAATACATGAGAATGGAGGTCAGGTATACATGGACGGAGCTAATATGAATGCACAAGTAGGGTATACTAACCCCGCTAACATAGGTGCAGACGTTTGTCACCTAAATTTGCACAAGACATTCTGTATACCACACGGTGGAGGTGGTCCAGGAATGGGTCCCATCGGTGTGGCCGAGCACTTGGCGCCTTACCTACCAAAACACAGTGTAGTAGCTGGTGTAAGTTCAGAGAAAGGCATGAAAGCCGTGAGTGCGGCACCATTTGGTAGTGCAAGCATCTTGCTCATAAGCTACGCGTACATTAAGATGATGGGTAGAGAAGGGTTAAAGAGAGCTACAGCATTAGCTATATTGAATGCCAATTACATGAAACATAGGCTAGCAGAGGGTTACGAAGTGCTCTATACTGGGCAGAATGGAACGGTAGCTCATGAAATGATTGTAGATCCAAGACCACTCAAGTTGACCAGTGGTGTACTGGTGGAAGATATTGCCAAACGATTGATTGATTATGGATTTCACGCACCTACGGTAAGTTTTCCAATACCGGGGACTATGATGATAGAACCAACAGAGAGTGAAAATAAAGCTGAGTTGGATAGGTTTTGCGATGCATTACTAGCAATACGTAAAGAAATAGCCGAAATTGAAAATGGAACTGCAGACCGAGAGGATAATGTACTTAAAAACGCTCCTCATACGGCTGCATCCGTTATTACGGGCAAGTGGGATAGACCTTATTCACGAGAAAAAGCGGTTTACCCAGCACCGCATGTGTTGATCAATAAGTTTTGGCCAAGCGTAGGAAGAGTGGATAATACGTACGGAGACAGGAATTTGGTATGTAGCTGTTTGCCTCTTTCTGCTTATGCGGAGGCTTCTTCATAAAAAGAAGCTATATACAGATAGCGTGATTCGTTTACTTAAAAAATGTCTATTTTAGCACCTAAACTATGACGTTGTCTTTAATAATAGGCTTAATTTTGTTTGGTGTATTGCTAGTAATGGTAGAAGTATTTATCACACCCGGTTTTATAGTAGGGGTATTGGGTACTCTGTTTCTGGTAGTAGGTATAGCCTACACATACAAAGAATATGGTGGTGTTGTAGGTAATGGTACACTAGCTGCTACTGCAGTGTTTTTAGTAACAACCCTTGTTCTGGCGTTTAGAAATGGAGCGTGGAACAGGTTTGCTAATACAGGCGCAATAGAAGGCAAAGCAAACAATTTAGATCAGCTACGAATTAATATAGGAGACAGAGGGAAGTCCATCAGCGCACTTCGCCCTGCAGGTTCAGCCATTATCAATGATCAGCGCGTAGAAGTGCACGCAGAGGGTGTTTTTATTCTCGCCAATGAAGAGATAGAGGTCATTAAAAAAGTTCAAAATCGAATATTTATAAAGAAAATTAATACTTAAAAAATTTAAATCACATGCCAACAATTTTAACGTTTATCATCGGAGGAGTCGTTTTACTCTTCGTCTTTCTATACTTTGTACCCGTAGGGCTTTGGGTTACCGCTCAAGTTTCTGGAGCTAGAGTAGGTATTGTGCAGCTGATTATTATGCGTATTCGTAAAGTGCCACCATCACTTATTGTGAATGCTCTTATTAATGCAAACAAGGCTGGTTTACCGGTTACGGCAAATGATCTTGAGACTCACTTTATGGCAGGAGGTAATGTAAATAATGTTGTTAAAGCACTTATATCGGCGGATAAGGCAAATATTCCGCTTGATTTTAATATGGCTGCCGCTATAGATCTTGCGGGTAGAGATGTGGCAGATGCCGTACAATTATCTGTAAATCCGCGTGTAATTAATACCCCTCCTGTAGCAGCAGTTGCAAAGGACGGAATACAGTTGATAGCAAAAGCACGTGTCACGGTGAGAGCAAATATCGCTCAATTGGTAGGAGGTGCTGGAGAAGATACAATACTTGCACGCGTAGGAGAAGGTATTGTAACTACCATTGGTTCTGCTACTAGTCACAAGGCAGTACTTGAAAATCCAGATATGATTTCTAAGACGGTACTCGCAAAAGGATTAGATGCGGGTACAGCATTTGAAATATTGTCTATTGATATAGCAGATATAGACATAGGTAAAAATATAGGGGCAGAATTGCAAACAGATCAAGCAGAGGCAGACCTCAAGGTAGCAAACGCAAAAGCCGAAGAGCGAAGAGCAATGGCTGTAGCAGAGGAGCAGGAAATGAAGGCCAAAGCGCAAGATGCCAGAGCTCTTGTAATACTGGCAGAAGCTGAAGTGCCAAAAGCAATGGCAGAGGCGTTTAGAAGTGGTAATATGGGTATCATGGACTACTACAAAATGAAAAACATAGAAGCTGATACAGGTATGAGAGAGAGTATCTCTAAGCCAGATAGAAAGAAAAAATAAGTTTTTTTTAGAGCCTTATATAAAGGGGATTTGCTGATGGCAAGTCCCCTTTTGTTTTAAAGTTGTGCTTGTATAGAGAATATCAAGTTTCTGCCGGGTGCCGTAATTCCAGAACTGTATGGTCTGTATCTTTTATCTAGTATATTCTCTGCAGCCACATTTAGGTTAATTTTGGGTGTAATAGGATACACATACCGCAAGTTAACTATGGCCCAGGCTGGTGAATACGGCAATCCATTTTTATCTTTTGCATAGAGGTGCTCATCTTCTTGTTCGCTCATCGTAAACTGGCTATTTTCAAATGCTTGATTATATGTAGAATAAGCTACCAGTTGTCCTTTGGAGAAGTTGCACCGGAGACTTGTGCCTCCAAAATTAGGTGTTATATGGCGTACAGGTTCATCGTTACTCGCGCTGCTCTTTAGAATAGTGTATGAACTCATTAGACTAAGCATAGGACTTATCTGGTACTGCATGGATAACTGTGCTCCATATACAGCGGCATAGTTTTGATTTACTAATTTTTGTACCTTACTCATTTCTCCATCATACAAAATACTATCCAGCCCATTTAGTTGGCTTGAAGCTATCGTAAGGGCATCTGAAAGAAAGGTGTAAAATAGCGAGCTGCTAAATTTGATTTTATCGGCAAAAAAATATTCACCATTGATTTCAGCATTATAGGCATATTCAGGCTTTAATGAGGGGTTGGGCACTGTAACAAAACCAGGGTTGCTGTCAAATACTTTTGTTATATCATCAATGTTAGGAGACTTGAAAGCAGTAGAAAGTATAGTGCCAATGTTTCCATTTCTTATTTTTATGATATGAGAGACAGAGCCCGTAATTGCCATATTGGTGTTATCATAATGATCGACTGGTAGTTGATTGTAAGCGCTATCAAACCTGCCTCGGGTAGTTACTCTATTGTACCTTAGACCGCCTTCTGTGGTGTGTCTTATGTTCCATTTGTTAAGCAAATTGATATATGTGCCAATTGACCCCCATCGCGAACCATCTGGATATCGAGTACTTGTAGGGAGAGTTGTTCCCTTGGTGATGTCAAATATGGTTGCTGTACTCTTCAGCCCATTGTGTATATACTCCGCACCATAGCTGAGGTCTATTTTGCGTGTTAGCCGCTTTTGTATGTCTATATTGGTGCTAAGTGCGAGTAAATCCTCTGTTCGTTGTTTCAGAAGACGAGTGCCAAATCGTCTATCGTTTCTACTTTCTTGAAAAGATTGCTGGGCAAGTGTAATTTGGATGTTGTCGCTTAGTGGAGTTCTCTTCTTATTGGTATAGCTCACATTGTTCATGAGCCATTGTTGTGGTCCATAGTACCAATCTCCATTTTTCAGTCCAGTATCAGCTCTGAGGGTAAGACGATCGTACCTTGGGATGTTAGACGTATTGCTCCAATGTATGCCGTACCTTATTGTTTGATGTTTACTTAGCTTGAAGGCAAATTTTTGCATGAGATTTATCTGCCTATAGCCACTAAAGACTTGTTCATTGGGGTTTGGGTTAGTAAGAAGCGTGTCTCCTTCTACTTTGCGATAAACAACATAATCTGGTCGTAAGTATTCGTCTGGACCTTTTTTACCCATCTTTAGGTCCCCAAAATTAGAAAAACTGATACTTGTAAATGAAGAAAATCGTTTGGTGCCTATACCATAGTCAAAATGCCAAGTTCCTTCTCTACTAGCGGAACTAAACCTGATATTTACATTCCCGTTGTGGGCCAGAGTGTCTCTAAAAGGTGTTTGTTTAGTGTGAAAACTAAGAACGCCTCCTATGGCATCACTTCCATAGAACTGGCTGGCAGGTCCAAAAAGTACTTCGCTTGTTTCTATACCAAACGGGTCTATGTTCAATACATTTTGAACATTACCTGTTCTGAAAATCGCCGTATTCATCCTCACACCATCTACGACGAGTAAGATTCTATTTGTTGCAAATCCCCTAATAATAGGGCTTCCTCCGCCTTGTTGACTCTTTTGTACAAATACCTTTTGATTGATGTTAATCATATCTGCAGATGTTTGCGGTTGGAATAGGTCTATGTCGGTTCGTTGCAGTACGTCTACCGCAGCTACTATATCTGAGGTTATACGTTGCCCATATCGAGGGGTTATTACTATTGGGGTGAAACTCGTTGTTTTTTTAGTGAGGATAAAAGTGGTTCCGTTTGCGAATGATTTTCGGATAATTTTCTTGGTATGATAGTTGGCATGAATGAGTATCCAACTGTCGTTTTTTATTGACGCTGTGTCTACGTATAGGACACCCGCATCATCCGATATCCCAAGGTAGTTACTATTCTCAAAAAGTTGAACACCTGCAATGGGTTGTAAAATAGAGTTCACAACCTTGATTTGGGCTATCAAACCAGTATACAGGAGTAGGGTGAATACAGCAGAAAATAATCGCATATTGCTAGTGGGTGCAAGTGTATGTCCAAAGCTTCAAATAATATTCCAAAAAATAAAACTATTAAAACTTTTGCGTTGCAAAAACATCTAATTTTGCAAAATATAACCATATGAAAAAAATACTTGTACTTACACTGACCGCTTCATTATTTATGGCGTGCAGTAGCCCATCTGCTTCTACTGTAGCAGGAGAGGCCAATGAAGCAGCAGCTGCTGCAGAATCTAATACTGAATATGCAGTAAATACTGCTGAGAGTTCCGTTGAATGGGCTGGCACCAAACCCACCGGCGACGTACATACGGGAACTGTAGCCATAACAGAAGGGATACTTGCTACGGCAGAAGGTACGATAGCGGCTGGGAACTTTATTTTGGACATGACACAAATGAGTGTAACGGATGAAGGAATGGATGAAGAGACAAAGGCAAAACTATTGGGTCATTTGACTAATTCTGATTTTTTCGAAGTTGAGAAATTCCCAACAGCAAGCTTTTCAGTGACGGGCTCTACAACAGATAGCCTATCTGGAAATCTTACGATTAAAGATATTACAAAATCTATCACTGTGCCTTACACCATGACAACAGAGGGGAATAATATTACTGCTAGTGCTTCTTTTTCTATTGATAGAACGCTGTGGGGAGTGAAATTTAACAGTGGAAATTTCTTCGAAAATTTAGGTGAATACCTTATCGATGATGCTGTTCAATTTGACATTAATTTGGTTGCAAACACAAAATAGTTGATTGAATTATTCAAAAAAAACGCTCTCATTTTGAAATGAGAGCGTTTTTTTTGGTATGTTATTTAAAGTACAAAAGCGTTAAATTTGGAACAATGAAAAAAGGTATTATTTACACTGCATTGGGGGTTTTGCTATTGTCTGGGGTTTACAGTTGTAAAGCAAAGCATTGTGCGGCTTTACAAGACGACTTGGAAGGTTATAGTAGTAAAAAAGTTAAGAAAAAACGCGGTCGCCAAGAAGGACTTTTTAGCAAGCAAAAGCGTCGTTACTAGTAGCTTGATGCATTAATTTTATACGTATTCTGAGTTTTTTTACTTCTCATAGTGTATTTTTGACACTAACTAATTTACGGCAAAGGTTGAAACTAAGGCAGTGTTTGTCGTAAAAATATTTAAATCTTATGACAAAGAAAATAGTGTATAAAAGCATTTTATTCCTGCTGCTGACTCACCTATGTAGTTCGGTTTATGCCGGTTCTGGATTTTTTGGTGCTGCTGCTGGTGTTATAGCATATACCCAAAACGCAGGAACAATGACTACGACATCCAGTTTTGGTACAGACATAGGGAACACCTCTTCTCTTGTCTTGAATGGCGGATATAATCATGTATGGAGAGATGGTTCGGGAAACATATGCTCTGGAACATTAAATTATCGTATTTATCAATTTGGAGGTACTCCTCCCGGCTCATTTGTATCAGAAAATTTAGGGTTCAGTTCAAATCATTCATTCACTACCGTAGCCACACCTCATAATATATCCTCTACTTCGGGCAATGATCAACGATGGGGGCAAGTCACGGGCTCAACAGATCTCTTGAGTGGTCTGTCCGTTGGTACAAAGTACACATTGGAGTTTTATTTTTCGGCTACGGGAAATACAACAAGCAATAGTGGATGTGGAGATGATTTGTATTACAACAATGGAGGATCGAATTTTACGATTGCCTTTACAGTTGCGGCACCTCTTCCGGTAGACATGATTAATTTCTCTGGTAGTGTTGCAGACGAATTGTTTCAATTGAAGTGGTCTACTGCATCAGAGCTGAATGCATCTCATTTTATAGTACACGGATCTGTAGACGGACTAGAGAAGTATGCTGTAGGGATGGTTATGGCTAGTGGAAATAGTCAAGTTACACAGCATTATTCTTATGCTGCACCAGTGTTTTCGCAGAGAGTCTTCTACTTTTTAGAGCAAGTAGATATGAATGGCAGTAGTGATTGGTACGGCCCAATAAGACTAGATGCCACAGATTGGTCAAATACCTGTGCATTTTTTACGGCCTCCGGATTACTTCAGGTTAATAGTGATTTAGATCGATATAGCTCCGCTAAATTGTCTACGCTTGATGGGACATCAGTTATCGATATACGCTTAGAATCTGAAATTCAGCAGGTGGCTGTTCCTGTTGCAAGTTGTGGTATATACCTATTAGAGTTAAAAGGTCACTCTTCTCATACGGTCATTCCGCTATTCAAATTTTAAAAAATAAGGCATTCTTATTCTTCACTTTTAGGTTGCCTCTTTGCTCTTTTAAGAGCTTCGTTTAGCAAGTATTCTATCTGCCCGTTTGTGCTTCTAAACTCGTCTGCTGACCATTTTTCAATGGCTGCTAAGATCTTTTCGTCTACACGTAATGCAAATGCTTTTTTCTTGCTCATCAGTTATATACCTCTTTTTTTTCGCTGGGCATAAACGGGTCCATTGTGCAACATGTTTACCACATTGTAGCGAAATTTGCTAATGACACATTTCTCCATTTTTTTGTTCCACCCTTTTTCTAGAATGATTTCTGGACTCATGAATGACTGATTTTTTCCATGAGTACATGCGTCCCAGAAGGTCCGCAGATACTAATAGCCTTATATCCCTTGGCAGCTTGATCATTTATACTCTTTTGAAATTTGTCGAGGGATTGAAAAGCTTTGGCTCTTATGATTATGTATTTTTCCATTTTTGTTCTGAATCTAGTTGTTGTTATTGTTGTTGTTCTTGTGTTCCTCTCAGGAACTTCTTTTTTTCTTTATGAGTATACTCGCTATTACTATTCTACCTGAGTCATTCTCAATAATTCCTTTACTGTCTTTACGGCTTAGTTATGCAACGTTCCTGCATTAATTACGGGGCTCGCAGTCTTATCAGAGCAGAGCACTACAAGCAAATTACTCACCATTGCAGCGCGTTTGTCATCATCCAGCTCTACTATTTGTTTTGTGCTTAGTTGCTGCAATGCATCATCTACCATGCCTACTGCACCCTCTACAATCTTACGTCTTGCAGCAATTATAGCAGTAGCTTGTTGACGCTGAAGCATAGCGCTTGCTATTTCTTCTGAGTAGGCTAGGTAACTTATTCTAGCCTCAATCACCTCTATACCGGCTATTTCTAGTCTTCGCGTTAAGGCATCTTCCAGTTTCTCATCTATTTCTGCTCCACCACTTCTCAGTGTTAAGTGATTTAATTGTCCTGTCTGCTCATCTTCAAGGTCGTCATACGGATATTGTCCAGCAAGCTTGCGTATAGCAGCTTCGCTTTGTATGTTTACAAAGCTTTGGTAGTCATCTACATCAAAAGCAGCTCTGAAAGTTTCTTTTACCTTCCATACCACTACTGCACCTATTTTTATGGGGTTACCCAAGCTGTCATTCACTTTGATGGGTGGAGTATCTAGGTTACGAGCACGTAGGCTTATTTTTTGTTTCTTAAAAAATGGATTTATAAAGAAAAACCCGTTCTCTCTTACGGTACCTTGATATGCACCAAAGAGTGTGAGCACTCTAGAACCATTTGGACTAATAGCAGTTAGACCGGCAGAGAGGAAAAGAGAAAGAAGAACGGATACTACTATAATGGATATACTATGCATAGATATCCCAAGTGCAATACCAATTGGTGCTAAAATTAGTACAAGGAGTAAGCCTACATAGCCACTCATCGGTTTAAAAGTCAATTCTGTTTTTGTCATAGTTTTGTTTTGTATAAGATATTAAAATGATATCACAAATATATCATTAATTGATTTGATTTAGGAGTATTTTTAAGATGAAAAAAGGTGATAAGACGATAAAACGTACATAAACAACCCGATCCCTGAGTGATGAGAACTATCTGGAGTGGTACGTGTTACCTTAGTATGTTTGGATTATTCAAAAAAAAATCAGAAAAGGAGAAGCTAGAAGATCAGTATGAGAAACTACTGGGAGAGGCTCATAAGCTCAGTACTGTGAATAGAACAGCTTCTGATGCTAAAGCCGCTGAGGCCGATGCCGTACTGAAGCAGATAGAAGCTTTAGACTAACTTTTTGATACCTCGTTCACTTCATTGGTATTAGCAAAGCCGGCAAAATGCCCATAGCGTATTTGATTATTTTATAGGTAGGGCTCTCTGCGAGGGGTCTTATCATTGGTGGAATTGATGTAAGAAAAGGCGTGTTAAGTTCTACTCGTTTCCAGTTGACGACCCTCTTTGGAGTCAACTTAGTGTGCTAAATTTTTCTGCATTCTAAAACAAAACTGCGCGATTTCGTACGTTCCTATTGCGGTCATATTCTACAGAGGGGCAACACCCAGGAAACTAAGTGCAAAGAATAAGTAAAAGTGGTATGCGGTAACTTCGCAAAAACGATGAGGAACCTCTAAAAATTCATCATACTCCCAAATAAATCTTTGAACTCTAACCCTTCGTCCATTTGATTCTTACTTAGTTTAGAGTATTCGGCAAGTCCGTGCAGCACAAACTCCATCCATAGGTGTTTTTCTAGCGGATGTATGTCTGGCATGTGCTCATCTATGAATAAAGCCAAACCGTCTATGCTATTGAGGACACGTTGGTACTCTTTGTCACTTGCATCGTTGGTGATCTCTATGGTTTTACCTCTTTCGAAGTACCCGGTAATGCGGCTGAAGGCATTTTCTATTTCATTGCCATCTGCATCTTTGGTCTTTAGTTTTTCTGGATTTTGAAAATGCTGAATAAACTCTGCACGTATGGCTTTGCCTATAAGCTGGTGAGCCACATGGAGTGGACCTTCCTGTTCGCCCTCATACACCATCTCTATTTTACCCGTAATTGCTGGAATGATACTCACCAAGTCACTTATGCGTACCAATGACTTCTTATCGCCATTGATGACAACGCGACGTTCTACGCCACTGTAAATGTTTTCCAAAGCAGATATAGCCAATCGTGCAGATACGCCACTCTTAGCGTCTACAAACTCACTTGTGCGTGCTTCTACGACTAGGCGTTCTATCAACGTAGGAATGAGGTCATTCATGACCACTACTTTTTCCTTAGCTTCGTCCATCTTCGCTTCTTGTGCGGTGATGCTTTTACTCATAGCTAGCGACTTAGGATAGTGTGTTAGAATCTGGCTGCCTATTCTATCTTTAAGCGGAGTTACAATACTTCCTCTATTGGTATAGTCTTCTGGATTGGCGGTAAACACAAACTGCATATCGAGTACCATTCGCATTTTGAAACCACGTATCTGAATATCGCCTTCTTGAAGGATGTTGAATAAGGCTACTTGTATTCTAGGTTGCAAATCGGGCAATTCGTTTATCACAAAAATGCAACGGTTTGCTCTTGGTATGATACCGTAGTGAATTACTCGCTCATCGTTATAGCTGAGTTTTTCATTAATCGCTTTAATCGGGTCTACATCGCCAATAAGGTCAGCCACACTCACATCTGGAGTAGCCAGTTTTTCTATATAGCGTTCGTCGCGGTGCAGCCACGCTATGGGCGTATTGTCACCATGTTCTATCACCTGTTGCTTGCCGTAGTAGGATAGGGGGGCTAGTGGGTCATCATTCACCTCGCTGCCTGCTATGTACGGTATATATTCATCCAATAAGCCTGTCAATTGGCGGGCCATCTTGGTCTTGGCTTGTCCGCGTAGTCCGAGTAGATTAATACTGTGTCCAGAGAGTATGGCACGTTCAAAATCAGGAATTACTGAGTTTTCATATCCTAAGATGCCGGTAAAAATAGGTTGCTTAGATACGAGTCGCACACGCAAGTTTGCTTTCAGTTCTTCGTGGATGCTTTGTGATGTATATCCGTTGGCTTTTAGTTGGCCGAGTGTTGTTGGTTGAGTCATGTATTAAAATCGCTTTCGCTTATTTTTGGCATAATCGGTAAAGACTATTTCACCCAGACCTTTTAGTCCGGTATAAAATGCTCTGCCGTTGTTGGTTTCTGTAAATTCTTCGACAAACTGCTTTAGGTAAGGGTCTTCGGCTATCATAAAAGTGGTGATAGGAATACCCAGTCTGCGACAAGCAGCAGCCTCGTTGTAGCATTTATTCACTATCTTTTTATCTAACCCAAAGCTATTTTTATAGTATTTTACTCCTTCTTTCAGGCAGCTTGGCTTACCGTCGGTTATCATAAATACCTGCTTATTGGGGTTGCGTTTTCTACGCAATATCTCACGAGCAAGTTGCAGTCCGGCTACTGTATTGGTATGGTACGGGCCTACTTTTAGATAGGGCAATTCTTTCAAGGATATTTGCCATGCATCATTGCCAAAGACGATGATATCCAATGTATCTTTTGGGAACTGTGTTTGGATGTACTCTGCAAGTGCAAGGGCAACTCGCTTGGCGGGTGTTATCCTATCTTCACCATACAATATCATGCTATGGCTTATGTCTATCATAAGCACTGTACTGGTCTGTGTTTTGTAAGTCTTTTCATTGATGACCAGGTCATCATGCGTCATTAGCTCACTCGCTCCGTGATTGAACTGAGCATTTTTTATACTCTCTGTCAGTGCTATATCGTTTAGGCTATCGCCAAATTGGTAGCTACGCGTGTCTGCCGTAGACTCATCTCCGGTACCGGTCAGTTTAGTTTTGTGATTTCCTTTTCCACTCTTCTTTAACTTACCAAATACTTCTTCTAAGGCATTTTTGCGAATGGCTTGCTCCATTTTGGAGGTGATTTCATACTCGCCGGTACGGTTGTTCTCATCCATGTAGCCCTTGCTTTTGAGGTCTTCTATGAAATCTCCCATACCATACTCGCTGTTTGTTATGTTGTGCTGCTTATCTAGCTCATTCATCCAGTCCATGGCCTCGGTCATATCGCCACTGGTATAAAGCAATAGTTGCTTAAAAAGGTCGAGTAGACTCTCAAAGTTGCTGCCGTCTGCTTTACCGGGTATGTATTTTGAAAACTGAAATCCTAACACGTGTGTAAAGGTAACACACGGAGGTGAAAATGGGTTTCAGAAAGTTTGTTATCTACAGTTTTTTAGAGCATTTGTGAGAAGAGTGCATAGATTCTATTCTGGGAGTTGGGAAAGTTCTGAGGGGGCTGTTTTCACACAATGGGAGGTATATGCGGTTCCATGCTTAGTCTAATGCCTCCAATACCGTCGTGCATACTTCTCGTATCTGTTCCTCCGTCATAATAAGTGGTGGTGAGATTCGTAGGCACTCCATGTTGTACAAGAACCAGTCTATAATAACACCACGTTCTATGCAGCGTTTCATGGTGCGTTCTACTTCGGCAAAAGAATCGAGTTGCACGGCGAGCATTAGGCCTATGCCGCTGATGCCTTTTATCTTGGGATGTACCAGTAGTTCCCTGAAGAGAGCTTCCTTGGCTGGTACGTGTTGCATAAGATTGTTCTTGGTGATGAATTTGATGGCGGCGTTACCTGCAGCACAACTCACAGCGTGCCCACCAAAGGTAGTAATGTGACCAAGTATAGGATTGTCGCTTAAGCTATCCATTATCTCCTTAGAAGAGATGAAAACGCCTATGGGCATTCCTCCGCCCAGGGCTTTGGCACTTAGCAATATATCGGGGACTACATTGTAATGCTCAAAGGCATACAGTTTACCCGTACGTCCTACGCCAGTTTGTATTTCATCAAAGACCAATAATGTGCCTGTATCATCACATTTTTTGCGGAGTGCATTGAGAAATATCTGAGATGCAGGGATGTAGCCTTTTTCTGCTTGTATGGGTTCTATGAATACAGCAGCGGTATTTTTATCAATAACGTTCAATGTTTCCAACTGATTGAACTCTGCAAAGTGTACGTTGGGTAGCAGCGGTTTGAATGGGCCAGCGTAGTACTCGTCACTCATCATACTGAGAGCTCCACTTGTACTTCCGTGATAGGCATTTCGCATGGCCACTATTTTGCTTCTTCCGGTATGTTTTTTGGCTAGCTTCATGGCACCTTCTACAGCCTCGCTACCGCTGTTCAGAAAGTAAAAAGACTGTAAGTTGTCTGGCAGCAGTTTAGCGAGTCTTTTGGCTAGTTTTACCTGTGGTCCTACAATGTATTCTCCGTATACCATTTGATGACTATACTTGTCTACCTGCTTCTTAATTGCCTTGGTTACCTGTTTGTTTTTATGACCTATACTGTTTACCGCTATACCGCTTATGAGGTCTACGTATGGTTTATTTTTTTTATCGTACAAGTAGATTCCTTCGCCACGTACAAATTCATACATGGGTGGAGTAGGTGAGGTTTGAGCTAGGTGTTTTAAGAATGATTTTTTGATGGTACGAAGATACGGATAATTGTACGAATATGCCTGCGGTTGTGTTCTCTGTAATCGTCTTTTGGTTTTACTTGAAGAGGTAGTTTTAACCTTATGTGGGAATTCCATAGACGATATTCCCCAAAACAAAAAAAACCTTCTCAATTGCTTGAAAAGGTTTTAAATATCCTAAGGATTGTTCTAGTTTACTTTGTCAGAAAGACCTGATCCTGCTTTGAACTTTACTACATTCTTAGCTGCGATTTGAATTTCGTCACCAGTTCTTGGATTTCTTCCAGTTCTAGCTGCTCTTTTGTTTACAGAGAAAGTACCGAATCCTACAAGGATTAGTTTTTCACCTTTCTTAAGTGCAGAAGTAGTTGAATCCATAAATGCGTCTAGAGCCTCACCTGCTTGTGATTTGGTGATGCCAGCTTTGTCAGCCATAGCTGAGATTAAATCTGATTTGTTCATAAGTTAAAATGTTAATTATTAAGTTGTCCAATGTTAGGGAGAAGAACCGCATAAACACAAGGTGTGTTACCTATTTGTTAATATCTTGAGCGTATCTGCTAGTTTTTTGACCTCAAACGTACTGTTTGTAGGCATCTTGAGCTGACTTAGCTCATAAAAAGGCTCTCTTTTTCGAAAAATAGCCTCCAGTTCTGTCATATTATTCTTCTGTATTAGAGGCCTATTTTGCAATTGATTAAGGTTCAGAGCTATCTCAGACCACGGCTTGTAGAGGTATACTGCAATGCCATTTTGGAGTATGTCGAGGTGGTTATCTAGGTGACACATGGTGCCTCCTCCCAATGCTATGAGGTGATTTTCTTTTTTATCACATAGCGCCAGCAACGCATCTCGCTCCATTTTTCTAAACTGTTGTTCTCCTTTTGTTTTAAATAGTTGGTGAATAGAAGAGGATGTGTTCTCCTCTATGAATGCATCCAAATCGATAAATGGTATATACAGCAACTCACTTAATTCTTTGCCTATAGTAGTTTTACCTACGCCCATATATCCCGTAATGAAGATGTGCATTAGTTGAGCTTGATGCGTGGGTCTAGTTTTATGTAGATGAGGTCTACAAGTATATTTATCACCACAAAGAGTAGTGCAATAAAGAGTATGGAACCCATTACTACAGGGAGATCATTCATATCCAATGCTTCAATAGTAAGTTTCCCAAGGCCTCGCCAGTTGAATATATATTCAATAAAAAATGCTCCAGCGAGCAGGGATGCAAACCACCCAGATACAGCAGTAATAACCGGATTTAGAGCGTTTGGAAGAGCATGTTTGGTCAGAATCTGTGTTGCTGTAAGGCCTTTTGATTTTGCAGTTTTGATAAAATCCTTATTTAGCGTATCCAGCATAGAACTGCGCGTCAGGAGCGTAAAAATGGAGAGTGGTCTTACGCCTAAGGCAATAGCAGGAAGAATTAGATTCTTCCATTGGTAGTACTCGCCCGTAAAGGGGTCTACGTCTATCCAACTACCTGTCATATTGAGTCCTGTGATATCATGAAGTACAAAGCCGAAGAACCACGCCAGTATAATAGCGGAGAAAAAGGATGGAACAGAAATGCCAAGTGTGCTTACAAATACAATGCCTTGATCTAAAAATGAATTGGCTTTTACTCCGGATAATATTCCCAAAGCAATACCAAAGAAGGCAGCAAAAAGAATAGAAACCAATGCTAAAATAAAGGTTCCTTTGAATGATTCCATTATTAAGGTTGTTGTTTTTTCTCTATTTTGAAAACTACGTCTCAAAAATGGTGGTTTGAGAGCTACAGTGATTGAACCTATATGTACTGTGGCACAACTACCGTATTTCTCATTCATATATGATGCATTGGTATTCGCGTGAAACGAGATAGGAGAGATATCATTAACAAAAAGAAGGTATTGCACAAAAAGAGGTTTATCCAGACCAAATTCTTTTTTGATGGCTTCTTGCGTTTTGGCATCGGTTCGTTGCCCTACTGCCATGCTTTCTGGATTTGGAAAAGAGAAACTAAACAAGAAAAAAACCACAGTAACTACACTCAAAAGAATAAGAATACCGCTGGCTATTCGCTTGATAAGGAAACGGATCATTCAGCTATTTTTTTCAAAAAATGTTTTACTGAGGGAAGTCGGGTGCTTGGCCAGTTTTTTTGTACGACGTTACCGTTAAACAGTACCAGTCCTGGATTACTTCGAATAATCGATTTTAAGTTTGTTTTGTCTCCATAGTAAAAAGGGATATTCAGCTGATACTCCTGGCTAAAAGCATCTACTTTCTGGCTATTGCTTGCGGTGAGTGGGTATATATCTATCCCTTCCTTTTTACACGCTTTAATAATGTCCTTGAGTTCACCTATCGTTTTGGTGTTTACTTTGTCCACTTCATTGATGACTATTAGTATTTTATGCGCTGTATCATTGGCAAAGAAATTATCTACATAGTTATTGTCGCGCGTTTCATCCATTATTTTAAAATCATGAATCTCGGGCTCGTATCCTTTGCTGATCAATTTGTCTCTTCGATCTACAAATTCGTAACCTTCATCTTTTAGGTCTCTTCCACTCATTTCTGCAAGGGAAAATTCTTCGTCTACGCCATCTTTTGTGTAGATAAAAATATTCTCATATACATCTGAAGGAGCACCATCGGGTAGTACAACCAATTCTTTGATGTTATTTCCTTTCTTAAATTTCAAGAAATTCTTAACCGGAAGATAATGCCAGCAATACACGGCAAAACTCACAGAGAATACTACGGAAATGGTAAGTAATTTTACAGCAAAAGGCTTACTGAATATAGGCTTAATGTGTGTGATGCCTGCGGTGATAAAAAATATGGATATACATAAAATTATATCTTTATAGAAGCTTTCCCATGGGGTGAGTTTTATGGCATCTCCAAAACAACCACAATCTGTTACTTTGTTGAAATAGGCACTGTACCACGTCAGGAAGGTGAAGAAAACTATAAGTAAAATGAGTAGTGCTATGATCAACCTAGGTGACCACCCGATGAGTAAAGCTACACCCAATACAATTTCTAGCACGCATAGAAATATCGCTAAAGCCAAGGCATATTGACGCATTAGCTGAAAAAAGTTTACTAACCATGAATTGGCTAGTATATGAGAGGATACATCTACGTTGATGGTTTTGCTTATCACATCAAAGGAGGTGAATGCTACTTTCTCTTTACCAAGTTGTTTATCACCTATGCCATAAGCAATTTGTGCTTCAAGAAGTACTTTGTTGCTATCCTGCGCATTCAATGATGTTGTGAACATTTCTAAACCTGCTATGGATATAGTTGCATCTGAAAAGTAAACTGCATCTTGTAGATCATCCAGAGGTACTTCCATCCACGTTGTAGTGGAAATGGTGAGTGGGTAGCTTTCTGTAGTGGCAAAAGTAGGTGCTTTTACTGTGAGGGTGCCGTCTAGTGTTGTGATACTTGCGTATATACTGTCTTGCTCAGGTTCTAGCTCTTCTGAAAACACCGAGAAGTATTCGTCTAGTTTGTAGCTAAAACCAGTAGGGTCATTGGACTTTATTAAACCAGAAAAAATAAAAAGTAAGCCTACAAAAACCCTAAAAAAGTTTGCTAAGTATTTCATTTAGTTTGGTAAAAGTCATTGAGTCTTATTAAAGCAAAGATAGCGTAGTTTAGCATGTCGCTGAAATTAGCATCAATACCTTCGGAGATAAGTGTTTTTCCTCCTTTATCTTCAATTTGCTTGGTACGAAGAATTTTCATAAGTATAAGATCTGTATAGGTGCTTACTCGCATATCTCGCCATGCTTCGCCATAGTCGTGGTTTTTTGTCATCATAAGCTGCTTACACATTTCTGCCTTTGCGTCATAGTGTTTTAGGACCAAAATAGGGTCCATTTCCATTTCGTCTGTTACGTCTAGTTCAAGTTGAACCAGAGCTATGATGCAGTAGTTTACAATGCCAACAAATTCATTATCTATGCTTTCGCCTACCTTATTTTGTTGTTTGTCTTCTATACTCCGTATCCGTTGGGCTTTTATAAAAATCTGATCGGTGATAGATATGGGCCTTAATATACGCCAAGCGGTACCGTAGTCATAGGTCTTCTTTTCAAAGATTTCTCTACACTGAATTATGGCTTGGTCAAAGAGAATTGGAGTATCTGTCTGCAAAATGAATTTAATTTGCAGCGAAGATAATTCTCAAACTCCAAAAAATGAAGCGAAGCATCCACATAAAAGACACAGTGTTGCACCTCGATACACCCCAGGTAATGGGGATTCTGAATGTAACGCCAGATTCATTTTCTGACGGAGGTAAGTATGACTCACTGGATTCTGCTATGAGGCACGCTGAAAAGATGATGAGGGATGGCGCAGATATACTGGATATTGGCGGATATAGCTCAAGACCAGGAGCTAGTGAAGTGAGTTTATTGCAAGAACTGGCACGCGTGATTCCCGTTGTACGCAAAGCCGCGCGGAATTTAGATGTGGTTATTTCAATTGATACATTCAGAAGCGAAGTAGCACAAGCTGCAATAGAGGCTGGGGCTCATATAGTGAATGATATAAGTGCTGGAGAAGATGATTCGGCTATGCTCGATACAGTGGCGAAGCTAAGAGTACCTTACATTGCTATGCATAAGCAAGGCCCACCCAAGACCATGCAGCATAATCCTACGTATGGGGATGTAGTAAAAAATGTATTTGATTATCTACTTGCTAAGAAAGCAGAGTGTACTGCCGCAGGTATACGTGATATTATTATTGATCCGGGTTTTGGATTTGGAAAAACTCAGGAGCATAACTACACGCTATTGCGCGATTTTGATAAGCTGCAGGAAATAGGCACTCCTATACTGGCAGGTGTTTCTCGTAAGAGTATGATATATAAGTACTTAAAAATAGCGCCAGAAGAAGCAGTGAATGGGAGCTCATTTCTTCACGCATTTGCTTTGCAGGGCGGAGCCAATATTCTTCGTGTACATGATGTAAGAGAGGCTGTGGAGTGCGTCAAGCTGTATGGTCAGTTAAGGAGTAAAAACAGGACATAAACACGCTTGTTATCTATGGTTGCAGCAAAACCATTCTTTATTTGCTGAATAACTAGTTTGAGTATTGGAGTAATAGTCTCGTCAACTTTCAGTGATACATCTATCCGTTTATTTAGCGGTGTGACGAGCGTCATTTCATTGATTATGCCTCAAAACTGTGTCTATATATTCTCGAGGCTTACCTCTTTTTTTAAAGTAGTGAAATGATAATTTGACGGTAACATAAGCATAACATTATACCTCAATCATTGTACCAACAAAAAATCGAAACAACTAACCAATTTCAACAATGAAAAACACTTCAAAACTTTTATTTCTAATGATGCTAGTAATTTCAACAGTATCTTTTGTGGGTTGTGGTCCAGATGATAAACCAGTTGTACTACCAAATACAAACTATGAGCACACCGGCTTTATCTCTGTAGATGAAACGTGGGATGCCAATGGTATTCATATCTTAAAAGACAGGGTAATTGTGCAAGCAGGTGTAACGCTTACCATAGCGCCAGGAGCTATTATTAAAGGTGAAATGGGTACCGGCGCTAATGCATCGGTACTTGTGATAGCAAGAGGAGCAACGATAAAGGCGGCAGGAACAGCAGCTGCGCCTATTGTCTTCACATCTGTAGCCGATGAGATAGAATTAGGACAAAAAGTAGGGTCAAACCTAAATGCAAGAACGGACAAGGGTTTTTGGGGAGGAGTTATTATACTCGGAAATGCTCCCGTATCTCCAAAGACAGGAACAACTGAGCAAGTAGAAGGGATACCTGCAGATGTCATAGAAGGCAACTACGGCGGAGATGATGCTGCAGATAATTCTGGCGTATTCACGTATGTATCCATTCGTCATGGGGGGACGCTCATTGGTGAAGGAAATGAAGTAAATGGTCTTACGCTTGGTGGTGTAGGTACTGGGTCTACAATAAATCACATCGAAGTAGTGGGAAATGTAGATGACGGTATAGAGTGCTTTGGAGGTACGGTAAATATTGATGATGCTATCGTATTGTACCAAGGTGATGATGCTTTTGATATAGATCAAGGGTATAGTGGCACAATAGATAATTTCATCTACATAGCTGGACCTACTTCAGATCACGGATTAGAAATAGACGGACCAGAAGGGTCTGCCAATGCTGGGGGGCAGTTTGTTTTGCAAAACGGATCACTCAAAGGAAATGCTGCTCAAGGTGAATTTGCGGATTTTAGAAGTGGAGCTCAAGGTAGGGTAGATATGCTTTACTTTTTTGGTTTCAATACAGCAGCAGATATGGAGCTTGATGATGATAAGACCTCTGCCAACTATTTGGCTGGAGTACTTACGCTCACTAGTCTTAAATTTAATGCTACAGCTTGGACGCTGGATGGTGACGGTATTCCAGACGGAAGTACAACGGTTTGGCCTGCGCTAACTGACTTGTTTGCTGACAAATCAGATACTAAAAATACGGAGACAGCAGATGCCAAATTTGCGAATGACGGTAATGCACTGGTAACGGCTAAAGATGGTGGTGCGGACCAATCAGAATTTGTGGGATGGACGCTTGCAGATGCTGAGGGCTTACTCTCAGATTTTTAATTCGTATCGTTGATATACAACCTCGAGGAGCAAAGCCAAGTGACGCAGCGTTTATTTTTTGTACTGTTTCATTTTAAGCAGCAGTAACTCCGCACTATTTTTTTAACCAAAACAAACATCAATAAAAGAGAAACATGATTCGTATCAAGGCCATAGTCCTCATTGCACTAGTTGCTATTTCAACATACTCATTCGCACAGAGAGGTACAGTTTCTGGCAAAGTGGTAGATGCTACTACGGGAGAACCACTGGTTAGTGCTATAATAACGTGCCCCTCATCCAAGGGTGGGGGCTATTCAGATGTTGAAGGTAATTTCATTGCGAGTTTTGATGCCGGTACAAGAAATATTAGCATCAGACAAGTGAGCTACAACGAAGACATAATAGCTGCTTTAGAAATTCCAGCAGATGGCAATATATCTGTAGGTATTATTCGCCTCAAAACGAAGGCAGAGGAAGCTATAAAAGGAGGTGTTACAATACGCGTAAAAAAGTCAACTACTTCGAGTAGCGCTTTAATTACGGCCCAAAAAAAAGCGATAAACTTAATGGATGGTACAAGTAAACAAGCTATGGCCAAAGTAGGAGATGGAGATGCTGCAACTGCTGCCAGTAGAGTTACGGGAGTCAGTGTAGATGGAGGATATGTGTTCGTTCGTGGTCTTGGAGATAGATATACCAAAACAGTACTTAATGGTATGGAGCTACCTGGCTTAGACCCCGATAAGAACACCATTCAGATGGCTGTTTTTCCAACAAATCTTATAGATAATATTGTGGTATTAAAGAGTTTTACTCCAAATCTAGCAGGTGATTTTACCGGTGGTTGGGTTGATGTACAGACATCGGATTTTCAAGCCAAAGAAGTTTTTGCCGTGTCAGCATCGCTTGGCTATAATCCAGCTATGAACTTGAATCGTACTTACTTGACATACGGTGGAGGTCTAGGAGAGATATTTGCCGCGGGGAAAGGCAGTAGAACGGTTCCTTTTGGCGAAGCCAAAGTCATTCCTTTTTCTCAATATACACAGCGTAATGGGGGAGCGCAACGGGCACAAGAGAATGCAAATTCTTTCAGCAAAGAATTAGGTGCTACACACCAGATGAGTCTGCTCAATACATCGTTCAATTTGAACTACGGAAACCAAATAAACAAAGACACAAGAACGTACGGTTATAATGTAGCAGTGGGCTATAGCAATAGATTTAACTACTATGACCAAGCTCTGTACCAAACGTATATAAGGGATGAAGATAAGTCAGTCAGTGAATTGATGCTTTCTGAGACAAATAATGGTAGCCTTGGCGTACATGAAGTGCTTTGGAGTGCCTTGGCAAATGGGTCATACAAAAAAGGAAGGAACAGTTGGAGCACAACACTCTTTCACACGCAAAATGGCGTAAAGAAAACCTCAGAATTGACATATCAAAATAGGGCCAATCCTTTTGGTGATGCAGGTGCACAGTTAGATAAGAGTGTGCTATACTACAATCAGCGTGCGCTTACCAGCCTATTGGTAGAGCATACACTCAACAATGATTCTGGATGGATAGTTACGACCAAAATATCGCCGAGTATATCAAGCAACAACGAGCCTGATATGCGTATTACTGCATTGTCTTTTGATGAGAACAATGATTACAGATTTAACATAGGTGCAGGGTCTGAAGTGACCCGCTTGTATAGAAGCCTTACAGAGGTCAATTTGAATGCTAAATGGGATGCAAAAAGAGTCGTTCGTCTGTCCAATAACGTAGAAACAACAGTGAAATTTGGTGCGGCCAATAATGTAAAAAATAGAAGTTTCGGCGTGTTCCAATACAATTATCTACCCGTAGGTAATTTTAGCCTAAACGGCGATCCAAATCAGATTACGGAAGAGTATCTTTTCAATGCCGATACCAAAGAGGGTTTTACCTTGTTTGGAGAACCGCAAGCATCCAATGCGTTTAAGGCTACACTGAATGTAGCGGCTATATATGCCATGAATGAATATCCGCTTACCAAAAGACTATTAGCTATATATGGAGTGCGTGTAGAGAAAGCAAATATGTTTTATACGGGTGAAAACACCAGTAAGCTGTCATTCGATAATGAAGAAGTATTGGACGAGTTGAACGTACTACCTGCACTAAATCTTCTTTTTAGAGCTACTCCAGATATCAACGTAAGGCTGGCAGGCACGCGTACGCTGGCTCGGCCATCATTCAAAGAAAAATCTCTAGCACAGATTCTTGATCCTATTTCTGGTCGTACATTTATAGGCAATCTAGACCTACGGCAAACAGAAGTAACTAACTTGGATATTCGCTTTGAGAAGTTTATGAAGCGGGGTGAACTGGTATCGGTAAGTGGATTTTACAAAAATTTCACCAACCCAATAGAGATTGTTGTATTTAAGCCAGAGACCCCAACTAATTTCACTCCTAGAAATGCAGTAAGTGCCATTGTATATGGAACAGAATTTGAGTTAAAAAAGGGATTGAACGTGGTTGGGCTAGATCATTTTTCGGTAGCAACCAATGTGTCATATATCATGTCGGCAGTACAAATGACCCCGCAGGAAATAGCTGGTAAAACCAATGAACTGCGTACAGGACAATTGATAGGAGCTACCCGAGAGATGCAGGGGCAAGCACCGTATATCATCAACGTAGGAGTGAATTATGAAAAGAAAGATCAAGGTGTCAATGCAAACTTGTCTTACAATGTTCAGGGACCAAAATTGGCTATCGTTGGTATAGGTCGTTTACCGGATGTGTACACGGAGTCATTTCATAGCCTCAATTTTAAAGCAAGCTATGCCTTTCAGAGCAATGACAAAGCACAAATAAGTATCGCCGTCGATAATATTCTTGCAGACGACAACCTGCAGGTGTATAGAGGCTACCAAGCACGTGATCAAATTTTTACGCAGCTAGAGCCGCAACGCACCTTTAAAGTAGGTTTTAGCTATCAAATAAAATAGGTATTGGCACCTAAGAGGTTGGCAAAAGGACTGCTAAAAAGTGGTCCTTTTTTACGTATCAATGTCCAAAGTGAAGTTAGGTTCACTTTTTTCAGGTTTGTAGCACACTGATACGGTAAAACAATTAACCATTGAATCTTACATTCTCTGCGGCACTCCTATTCCCAAGAGACTAAAACCATGCTTGATTGTGTCGCCTACTGCCTGAGACAGGGCTAGTCTAAATCCACGGACATCCTCGTCTTCTACACCAAGTATTACATGCTCGTGGTAGAATTTATTGAAAGCCTTTGCTAGTTCGTATACGGCATTGGCAATCTCGCTTGGATTGTAGTTATTAGCGGCAGCATTAACAGCAATAGGGTAGGAGTTCATTAGCACAATGAGGTCTTTCTCTTCCGCCGCAAGTGTCATGGGTGTTGCGTATGTAATATCCTTTCCTGTTTCCTTTGCAGCACGTAATATAGAGTTGATACGCGTGTACGTGTATTGTATAAACGGAGCTGTATTTCCTTGAAAATCAATTGATTCTTTAGGATCATACATCATCCGCTTCTTGGCATCTACTTTTAGCAAGTAGTATTTTAGAGCACCCATTCCCAATGTTTCGTACAAATCAGTCAGTTCCTGAGTAGACATTCCCTCTGTCTTGCCCAGTTCTTCGGTTTGCTTTCGAGCAGTAATGACTACTTCATCCATCAGTTCGTCTGCATCAACCACAGTTCCCTCACGGCTTTTCATCTTTCCTTCTGGCAGGTCCACCATTCCGTAGCTTAAGTGGTACAGACCGTCTGCATAGGGTTTATTAAGCTTCTTTAGGATGAGTTGCAATACCTTAAAATGATAGTCTTGCTCATTACCTACGACATAGATGAATTTATCCATTTTAAAGTCCGAGTACTTGAGATCTGCAGTGCCTATGTCTTGGGTAATGTATACCGAAGTACCATCAGCGCGCTGTACTATTTTCTTATCCAGTCCATCGTCGGTAAGGTCTATCCATACACTGCCATCGTCTTTGGTAAAAAATGCCCCAGATGCAAGACCTTCTTGTACCATAGTTTTTCCCAGTAAGTAGGTGTCAGACTCGTAGTATATCTTATCAAAAGATACTCCTAGACGTTTGTATGTAGCATCAAAACCGTTGTACACCCAGCCATTCATCTTCTTCCATAGAGCAATGACTGCTTCATCTCCATCTTCCCATTTCTGTAGGGTGGTTTTTACCTCGGCACCTATGGCGCTATGATTATTGAAGTAGTTGTTTTTGTACTCTGACTTGAAGGCTTTGCCAATCTCAGTTCCTTCTTGAATGTATTTTTTTGCTTCATTGGAAGTTTTGAAAATTTCAAGTTGAGCCAATCCTTGTGCCGATTGTAACCAATCGGCATATTCTAGTTGAAATTTTTTCTCAAATTCTACATAGTACTTTCCAACCAAATGGTCGCCCTTTAGGCCCGAACTCTCTGGTGTTTCACCATTGCCCCACTTTTGCCATGCAATCATACTTTTACAGATATGAATACCTCGGTCATTTACCAGGTTATTTTTTACTACATCGTATCCATTGGCTGCCAGTATTTCACAGTAGGAGAATCCCAATACATTGTTGCGAATGTGTCCCAAGTGGAGGGGTTTGTTGGTATTGGGAGAGGAGTATTCTACTACTACTTTTTTTCCCTTACCTATGGCAGGAATGGTAATGCCATTTGCTACTCTATTTTTAGCAACTTTTAGCCAATAATCGTTGCTCAATTCTAGGTTCAAGAAACCCTTTACTACATTGTAGTTCTCTAGTTCAGCTACGTGCTCTTTAAGGTAGTCCCCTATTTCTGCTGCCGTATCTTCTGGTTTTTTGCGGCTATGTCTCAGGTATGGAAATACGACAAAAGTATAGTCACCGGCAAATTTGGCATTGGTATTTTCGAAAGAAACTTCTTCTTCAGTAACAGTGTAAAGGTGTGCAAGTGCTTCCTTTGTTTTAGCTCCTATAGTAGCGAGTATATCCATTATTTTTTGATTGGCGAATTGGGTTCAGCGGCTATTGCCTTGTGTATTGTTCGTTCTAAATATTTTGGAAAAAATTTATTCATCCAAAATATGAGTCTTCCTTGTTTATTGGTAAGCATAAAGTCCTTACGGTCTCGTATGGCTTGTAAAATGTCCAGAGCTACATCATGTGCTTTGTCCATTTTGCTCTCATCTGCTGGAGTATCTCCTTGTGATGACCCATCGGCCAGTTTCGCATTGTAGCGTATGTTGCTCGCTGTGAATCCTGGGCATGCTATAAGTGTGTGCAGTCCTCTACTCATGTACTCCATGCGTAGGCTTTCAAATAGACCGTTCATTGCAAATTTGGACGAGGCATAACCCGACCGTCCAGGCAATCCTTTGAAACCTGTTACAGACGATACTGCTACTAGGCTACCTTTACTCTTCAATAATGCGGGCAAAGCTGCTTGGCTGCAGTACACTGCTCCCCAAAAGTTGACGTCCATTATGTCGCGAAGTACACGCGATTTTACTTCCTCAAAAGGAGCACGCATACTGATGCCTGCATTATTTATAAGGATATCTATGCTGCCCAAGCGATCAATACTTTGGGTAATAAAACGGTTACACTGTTCCTCTTTTGTAACATCTGTTGCAATTGCTGCGACAGTTACCCCTTGGGATTCAAGTTCTTGCTTGAGTACTATGAGTTTGTCTAAACTGCGAGCTGCCAGAGCAAGATTTGCACCCACTTTGGCCGCTTCTCTAGCGATAGCTTCACCTATGCCGCTACTTGCACCGGTTATGAGTATATTTTTTCCTTTGAGCGAGTCCAACGGTTTATTTTTTCCACTTTACACTGCATCCTACAGCAGGCACTTCGGCGTAGTCTGGTTCCATACCGTCTAGGGTATCTTCTATTGCGTCCTCTAGGAACACACGTGTTACCATGTGCTCATTTTCCCAATTGTCGTCTATGGCTCCTTGGTATACAAGTTGACGCTTACTATTGAAAACAAATACTTCTGGGGTACGGGTAGCTCCTAGTTTTTTGGTGATCTTTTGGTCTTCATCATGCAGGTATGGAAAAGGTAAATTCAGCTGTTTTGCAAGGTCCTTCATAGCATCAAATGAGTCTGCGGGATATTGTTCTGCATCGTTTGCATTGATAGCGATAATACCCAGATTATCTTCCTCGTACTGGTTCTGGAGTTTAATAAGTCTACTCCAGTATGCTCGAGCATATGGACAATGATTGCAGGTTACTACAAGTACAAGTGCCGTCCTATCAGCGAAGGTGAACTTGTTGTATAACTTGTCTTTGGTGCCTTTTAGCTCAAAATTGAACAGTTTTTTTCCTATTTCCATTGAGTGGCAAAGGTAATGGAATGGGAGGTATGATGTAAAGGATTTTTTCTTTGTAGAAACAAAAAAAACCAACATCTAGTACATGCTGGTTTTTTTTCGCTGTGTGAATCGAATTTTTATGCTTCTTTCTTTTCCTTTTTTACCTTATTCTTTTCTTTTTTGAAGGTTAATTCGTCTTTCTTTTTATCGTAGTTCACTGCGATAATTTCACCTTCTTTGATATCCGATTTAAGAATTTCTTCTGCAAGAGGATCTTCCAAGTATTTCTGTATTGCTCTGTTGAGGGGTCTAGCACCAAAGGCTGAATCAAATCCTTTTTCGGCAAGATACTCTTTGGCAGACTTACTTAGTTTTATATCAAAACCTATCTGATGTATGCGAGATACTAGCTCAGCTATAGACAGTTCAAGAATTTTAGTGATGTCCTCTTTTTCCAGTGAATTGAAAACAATCACATCGTCTATTCTATTCAAAAACTCTGGAGAGAAGAAACGTTTTAGGGCTGTTTCTATAACACCTTTTGAGCTTAGGTCTGCATTAGCAGTTTTAGCACTTGTTCCAAATCCTACCCCGGAGCCAAACTCTTTGAGTTGACGACTGCCTATGTTGGACGTCATAATGATTATGGTGTTTCTGAAATCTACCTTTCGTCCAAGACTATCTGTTAAGAAACCTTCGTCTAGCACCTGCAGCAATAAGTTAAATACGTCTGGGTGTGCTTTCTCTATCTCATCAAATAAGATTACGGAGTATGGCTTGCGTCTTACTTTCTCTGTAAGTATTCCGCCTTCCTCATATCCTACGTATCCTGGAGGAGCTCCCACAAGACGAGATACAGCAAATTTCTCCATATACTCACTCATGTCTATTCGGAGCAGTGCATCTCTGGAGTCAAACAGGTACTTGGCTAAGGTCTTGGCCATCTCTGTTTTCCCGACACCAGTACTACCCAAGAATATAAAGGAACCAATGGGTTTGTTTGGAGCCTTGAGACCCGCGCGTGTACGCTGGATAGCTTTGGTAAGCTTAGCTACTGCTTGATCTTGGCCTATAACACTGCCCTTTAGCTCATCACCCATTTTAAGCAGACGATTTCCTTCTTTCTGCTGAATGCGCTTGGTGGGTATGCCGGTCATCATTCCAATGACATCTGCTACATCGTCTTCTGTAACGGTATACCGTTGCGTTTTACTTTCCTCTTCCCACTTGGTTTTCTCCATTTCTAGATTTTCGAGTAGTGATTTTTCCTTATCTCTAAGGCGAGCAGCTTCCTCGTATTTTTGGCTTTTCACCACACGATTTTTCTCTTCTTTTATCTCTTCTATTTTTACCTCTAGTTCTAGGATGTCTTTGGGTACGTGTATATTACTTAAGTGTACGCGTGCACCTACCTCGTCCATAACATCTATGGCTTTATCTGGCAAGTGACGGTCTGTGATGTAACGTACACTCATTTTTACAGCCGCATCGAGTGATTCTTCTGAGTAGGTTACGCTGTGGTGGTCTTCATATTTGTCTTTTATATTATTGAGTATCTCCAGCGTTTCTTCTGGGTTGGTAGGTTCTACCATTACACTTTGAAATCTACGTTCTAGGGCTCCATCTTTTTCTATGTACTGACGGTACTCATCTAGTGTAGTTGCACCTACACATTGTATTTCTCCCCGGGCTAAAGCTGGCTTGAACATGTTAGAAGCATCCAGTGAGCCACTTGCTCCTCCTGCACCTACTATTGTGTGTATTTCATCAATAAAGAGGATGACATCATCTGTTTTTTCTAACTCTGTCATTACAGCTTTCATTCGCTCTTCAAACTGACCTCTATACTTTGTTCCTGCTACAAGGCTCGCTAGGTCTAGTGTTACTACTCTCTTATCAAAGAGTACACGTGACACTTTTCGTTGTGAAATACGAAGGGCAAGGCCTTCGGCTATCGCTGTTTTACCTACACCGGGTTCACCTATGAGGATGGGATTGTTTTTCTTACGTCTACTCAAAATTTGAGAAACGCGCTCTATCTCTTTTTCGCGACCAACAATAGGGTCCAATTTGTCAGCCTCTGCCAATTTTGTCAGGTCTTTGCCAAAATTATCGAGTACCGGTGTCTTGCTTTTGCTCTTGGTTCCAGGCTTGTTGGGTGTGGGAGATTTGCTGCTTTCCTCATTGTAAAAATCTTCTGGAGAGTCTGTACTCATCTCTATTCTGGCATCAGGAAGTTTATCTTCCATGGCACTTTTGAATAGATCATAGTCCACTCCAAATTGATTTAATATTTGCGAGGCTACATTATCTTCATCTCTAAGAATAGAGAGTAATAGATGTTCAGTGCGGATTACATCATCCTTGAAAATTTTCGCTTCTAAATACGTGATTTTCAGCGCTTTCTCTGCTTGTTTGGTCAATGGAATATTGCCAATATTGGTCGACTTTCCGGTGGTGTCTCGTATGCTATCTTCCACTGCTTTTTTCAAGCGTAGCATATCTATACCCATACTTTTCAGATGACGTATAGCTTTTCCATCTCCTTGCCGAATGAGGCCTAGAAGAAGGTGCTCTGTACCAATATAACTATGCCCCAAGCGGATAGCTTCTTCTCTACTAAATTGTATTACTTCTTTTACTCCTGGTGAAAACTGTGCTTCCATTATATATATAATAACAAATATAAGACCAAAATGGTGTGACCTACCACCATATTTTTGACACAATTGACAAGTGACTGTATTTAAAGATAGACTTTGACTATCACAAAATTGAGTTATAAGCATCTGATGGTTGATAACTATAAAAGATGTGTGTTTAGGGTATTTATAAGCCCACAGGTGTATTGTCAGAAACACGTCAGTTCGTTCAAGGTCCCAGGGGGTCAAAATAAGAGCGTGGATAAAATAAGGCTGATAGTAAGGGAGGTAGCTTAATGAATTGACGTTATTAACGTATTGTCCACATTTATGATGTTCTTGTGGATAAGTAGAAATTATTAAAATTCATTACCGATAGGCCAATTAACCGCCTTATTTTTGACATTAGTAACAGGGATAACAACGGGGTCTACCACCCACCAATATTGAATAAGTAACGTACGAATGGATAATAAACGAGCAGCTAACAAGAAGAAGACTACAACCTTTGGCAATATGGATATGTCTAAACTTCAGCCGCAGGCTCGTGACTTGGAGGAAGCAGTAATTGGAGCAATGATGCTCGAAAAATTTGCTCCAGAGAAGGTAGCTAGTTACCTTAAAAAAGAGGCGTTTTATGTAGAAGCTCACCAGCACATCTATGAGTCCATTATACAACTGTTTACCGATGGTCATCCGATAGATATACTTACCGTTACAGAACAACTTCGCAAGAATGGAACGCTTGAAGCGGTAGGAGGTGCATACTACGTTACTACGCTGACTAACAGAGTTAGTAGTGCAGCTAATATAGAGTACCACGCTCACATCGTGATGCAAAAGAGTATACAACGACAGCTGATTTCGGTAGCTGGTGAGATAGGAACTAAAGCATTTGAGGAAACTTCGGATGCATTTCAGTTGCTCGATCAGTCAGAGAAAAAACTCTTTGAGATAAAGAATGAAAGTATGACCAAGAGCTATGATACCGTTACGGATCTGATAGCTAAGGCCATAAAAGATATAGAAGAAAGCAAAAGCGATGGGGATGAAGGTCTTACGGGTGTTCCTACCGGTTTCACCGAGCTGGACCGAATGACCTCTGGGTGGCAAAAGAGTGATTTGATTATACTTGCTGCTCGTCCAGGTATGGGTAAAACTGCGTTTGTACTATCCATGGCACGAAATGCGGCAGTGCTTGCTAAAAAGAACGTTGCTATATTCTCTCTCGAGATGAGTAGTCTTCAATTGGTCAAAAGACTGATTGCCTCTGAGGCGGAACTTAGTTCTGAGAAAATAAGAAGTGGAAAGTTAGAAGAGCACGAATGGCAGCAGCTCCATACACGTATTAGTACGATAGAGGACGCAGGTATTTTTATAGACGATACGCCAGCTCTAACGGTACTAGACCTAAAGGCAAAAGCACGCAGAATGCAACGTAAACGAGGGTTAGATATGATTGTCATTGATTATCTACAGTTGATGCGTGCCGAAGAGGGCAATAAGTCTGCGGGTAATCGTGAGCAGGAGATTTCGTACATATCACGTTCGTTAAAAGGACTTGCTAAGGAGCTTAATATTCCGGTGATTGCCCTGGCTCAGCTGAGTAGAGCGGTAGAACAACGTCAAGACAAACGGCCTATGCTGTCTGATTTGAGAGAGTCTGGATCTATTGAGCAAGATGCAGATTTAGTTACGTTTATTTTTCGTCCGGAATACTACGGTATCACCCAAGATGAGGAGGGCAACGATAACGAAGGTCTAACAGAGATCATTATTCGCAAGCACAGAAACGGCTCGCCAGGCACGGTAAATCTTAAATTTATCAAGCACTTTGGTAAGTTCTCCGACTGGGGATATAGTGACTTTGGCCCTGATACCTTCACCGATAATAGTGTGACCGTGCCAAGTAAGATGAATGACATGTCACCGTACGAACCTGATGGTGACGCGCCGTTTTAAAGTGCATTATTTCACCACCCATACTTTTTACTCAGCCGGTTGGCCGTTTTAGTTAAGTGGGAAGTGTATAGGTGCCTGTTGCGAGGTTAATTCCCACTCAAAATTCAAACTTAATTATGTAGTAGTACGGTGGAAAAGACTAAGTAACGCTTGGCAGGAACTTTTGGCTATGCTATCGTTGCTGGTGGGTTTATTTTTATTACTCGGTCACAAATTTCCCTTTCATCATACCCCAATGACCTGGGTATGAACATATAAATTCATAATTCCCCGCTGTAGGAGTGATGAAGGTGAAGTATTTTATCTGACCGATCTGTACTACCGGTGAGTTTGCTATTACATTTTCATCGCTCGGATTTATGTATCCATTTTCTTTGAATTTTAATCCACCTTGACCCACTTCATTGGCTGTTCCTTCTTGAATGAAAGCGATGTTATGAGGCATGGTTGCATCCGTACTTTTATTTTCTAAAGCTACGGTTATTTTTTTTTCGGCCGGTACTTTAATCCGCTTGGTATCAAAACGCATTTCGCTCATATTGGCACCCGTAGCTATTATGTATATTGTATCACTTTGATCTACCGGTATAGTCGCCTTGACTGGTGTGGTACTCAGTTCTTGGCTGTCTGCACTGCTAAAACCGTCCTTTTGTCCTCCACTACATGCTATGAGTGATAGGACAAGTATGCTGATCGTTATATAGTTAGTCATTTTTTGAATAATCCTTTTAGTTTGTCTTCTGCTTGCTTTTTGAGGTTTTGTTTTTGTTTGTCTGCCTCTTCTTTTAAACGTTGTTCTGCCTCCTTTTTCTGTTGTGCTATTTGAGCATTCAGTTTTGCTTTGGCTTCGTCTGCACGTTTTTTCGTCTCAGTTTTTATCTTTTCGATCTCATTAGAGGCCCTTACTTTGGCTTCCTCTTTCCTTTTGGCTACATCATTACTAACCGTATTCTGTATGTTTTGTTTTACAGAAGATTTTATCTCTTTCAGGTTGAGTTTAACCTCTGGCTTTTTGAATGTTCCGCTTATGTTTATGGCGAGATCTAAGAAATCTTTTGGTTTTAGTTGTAGGTTGCTGAAATGTGTACCTGCAGTAAGTCCATTGACGTTACTCGCCTCATTTTTGATATAGGTACTGGGTAGGCTGAGTATTCCTTTGTAGTCTATGGATCCATTTAACTTAGAGACGCCATCTATTGATAGTTTAGAGCTATCTATGAATACTTCAAAGGGGGAAACTATTAATTCCCCATTACTAATACGGAATGCCAACAAACAGTCGCTTAGCTTTTTTACATTTAAGTGATTGGTACCTAGTTGGGTATCAATGGCTTTTAATACGTCTAGTTTTTCTACGATTATATTTTCTAGGTTTAGTGTACCGCCAAGGTTGATGTTTTCAAGTTTAGGAGACATATCGTTGTTGAGCTCAGTGGCCACAGTAATTTTGGCAGTAGTCTTGGCCTGTACATGATTGGCAATCGGAGCGAAGGCCCGAACTACTTTAAATTTAGCTAACAAATCAGCTACTTTTATATCGGAGTACGATATATCAAATTTAGCTAGCGGTTTGGCAATGTCATAGGTATACGCTCCTTGCAGATTTACCCTTCCGTCCAATAGATCCGTGGCAATATCGTGCAATTGCAGTATGCTGTTTTCTACTCCTATTCTCCCAATAAAATTGGTAAGTTCAAGGTCATCATACTGGAGTTTATCTATCGATGTAGTAAGGTCCAATTTTACATCTCCGGGTATTTCTACAAGGGATAGTTCCACTGTTTCTCCATCAGATGCTGCCTTCGTCATAAAATCATTGGCATTCAAGTTTTTTGATTTAAGAAAAGCATTGCCTGTGAGTGTTCTATCGTCTAATAGATAGGCGAAAAAGTTATCGAATTTCCCAGAGAAATTAATATCATTCTTCCCAATTTTACCATCGATTATGGGTATGTTTACCATTTGGTTATGCACTACAATAGTTGCATTTTTCACTTCCAAAGGTTCGCTCATCTGGGTTGTTTTGTATACAAGATTTTGAGCATTTACCATTCCATTGGATGTGAATTTATCAATTGACGATGCGGCAATGTCATTTACCCTGCCTTTTATTTGTACATCTGCCTCCACGATTCCGCTTATTTGTGTTCTGTTTAGTGGCATTATTTTAGATAGATTAGTAAGATCTATCTTACCTTGTACCTCTGCATCTAGTTGTGTATTGCCCGAAATATCTTGCACATTGAGTCTCAGATTAAACGGATCATTGTCTACTTTAAAATGCATTTTCTGTAGATTGATAGTGGTATTTTCGGTATTGCCGTTTTTACGGTATACATGAAGGTTTAGGTCTATATCCTCCATCGGTAGCGGAAGGTCAGGATACTTAAAATATCCCTGATCTACTTGAAGAGATATGTCGTATGCAGGAAACGAAGCCTCGTTGTAAATGCCTTTGAAAGTAGCACTCATTTTGGCTATCCCTTTGGTTTGTATCGCAGCAAAGTCTGACGTATAAATACTCGGGATAAGTGTTAAGAACGTATTCAGATTTGTATTTTCAGAATTTATAACTAAATCAAAAATGACGTTATTCTCTAGGAGTTGTATATACCCTCCTAAACTCGTTTCTAGTCCATTGATAGTGAGTTTGTTTTTGGTCAGTTCGTATTTTGAGTTGGCAAGATCTACAGCAATATTGCCCGCTTGACGGAGCTTCCATTTATTGAAATAGGTTACGTTATCAGATATTACATGTAGTTCCTCTACAGTAGTCTTTGCGTCAAGCACAAAAGACTGTGTACTGAAACTGCCAGATGAGATGTGCTCCACACCGTGTAGTTGTATATCGATGTTAGATGCCGCATCCAAATAGTCAAATGTCCCGCTTTCGATGATTACTTCAGAAAGCTCAAAATTGAAGCTATTGTCGTTTGAGCCAGAGTGGCTGGTATCTTGACTGGCGAGTATATCCCAATTGCTTGTGTTATCATTATTGGTCTCTAAATGTATGAAAGGAGTAGTTATATGTATGCTTCTGAAAATGTATTTTTGGTTCTTGTAAAATTGCATTAAGTCAAAAGAAAGCTCTAGCTTATTGGCTGCTAATAAGGTATCATTGCTATATAAACTGTCTTGGTACACCAGTGATATATCTTTGAAGGATAGTTGGAGATCTGGAAATGATTTGACGATATTTATGCCAATATTCGGGTTAAAATCAAGCTTAGCTCGCAAATTTTTATTTGCTTCTATTTTTACGGTTTCTATTATTTTGTCTTTGAATAAATAGGGTAAAAATATAGCTGCACCGAGCAGCAGAACAAGCAGTATGGCTGTACTTAATATGACGTTTTTCATTGGTTATGTAAGGTGGTGTTTCTTAGCGCTGCAAGGTTACAAAACGGCTATGAATACTATATCAAAAATCAGTCAAAAGAGTGCTAAATTCTGATGTGACTCATGATAGTTTATTTGTTTTTTGACAAGTGACGTCTCCTAAAAATAGGGAAATTTGATACAAAAAAAACAGCATGTTAGTGCTGTTTTTTTTGTATCAAATTAGGGCAACGTGCCGGTTAGGCAAGAACCATTATGTGGGCCTAACTGTGAAAGGGATACTCGTAGCTACTTGCAGCTACAAATGTCTCTTTAATGGTGCGCATAGATGTCCAACGCATAAGGTTAATAGGTGCACCCGCTTTATCATTTGTGCCACTACCTCTAGCTCCACCAAAGGGCTGTTGACCAACAACGGCTCCCGTTGGTTTATCGTTGATATAGAAATTACCTGCGGCATTTCGTAGTGTGTACAATGCTAGATTTATATCGTTTCTATCTTGAGCAAATATAGAGCCGGTAAGGGCATACTCAGAAGTCTCATCCAGGAGCTTCATTGTTTCAACAAATTGGTCGTCTTCGTAAACGTAAACAGTAAGTACTGGACCAAATAGTTCCTCGCACATTGTAGTATACTTAGGGTTACTTGTCTCAATTACTGTAGGTCTGATGAAGTAGCCTTCGCTATCATCATACGATCCGCCAGCTATTATTTCAGCATCGCTAGCATCAGCTACTTTATCTATATATTGGCTTAGTTTGGTGTATGATTTTTTATCTATTACGGCATTTACATAATTGCTAAAATCTTCGGTTGTACCCATTTTAAGCTTATTGGTGTTTTCTATAAGCATAGGCTTTAGTTCTGGCCACATACTCTTAGGAATGTATGCTCTACTTGCTGCGCTGCATTTTTGTCCTTGAAACTCAAAAGACCCACGTACTAGCGCTGTGTTTACTTGCTTCACATTTGCACTTTTGTGTACCATCACAAAATCTTTACCTCCAGTTTCTCCAACTACACGCGGATAGCTTCTATATTTTGCGATATTGTCGCCTATTGTTTTCCAAATATGACGGAATACGCCTGTACTTCCCGTAAAGTGGATGCCTGCAAAATCTCTGTGGTTAAATACTATTTCTCCTGTAGTTGGTCCATCTACATAGATTAGATTGATGACACCATCGGGTAGTCCTGCTTCTTTGAAAAGTTCCATGATCACTTGGGCACTATAAATTTGTGTTTCTGCTGGTTTCCATACAATCGTATTTCCCATCATAGCAGGAGCTGCACACAAGTTGGCACATATACTTGTAAAGTTGAATGGAGTAAGAGCAAATACAAAGCCCTCTAAGGGCCTGTACTCAAGTTGGTTCCATACACCCGGAGAATTTTCTGGTGGTTGCTGAGCGTAAATTTCACTCATATACTGCACATTAAACTTGAAGAAATCAATCATTTCACAAGCGGCATCAATTTCAGCTTGCATAGCATTCTTAGACTGAGCTAGCATGGTAGCTGCATTCATTTTATCTCTGAATGGACCTGCAAGAAGTTCTGCGGCTTTCAAAAAGATAGCAGCTCTCGCTTGCCAAGGCATATTTGCCCATGATTCTTTAGCAGCAAGTGCTGCCTCTATAGCGGCGGTTACGTGACTTTCATTTCCTCTGTTAAAGGTACCTAGGTTGTGGTTCGTCTCGTGAGGTGGGTGCATACTTACTTTGTGGTCTGTATATACTTGCTTGCCACCTATGTACATGGGTATGTCCACCTGTGTACTTTTCATTTCTTGAATTTTGCTTTTCAGGCTTTGCGTTTCGGCAGTGCCTGGAGCATAATCTCTAACCGGTTCGTTTACTGCGGTTGGTATTTTTACTATTTGGTTCATTTCGCTAATAAGTTTTTTTCTACGTCTTTAAAAAATTTCCAGTTTCCAAAATCGGGCATTGGGGCATATAAATTTAAGTCTTCTTTGGTAACTGGGTGGAGGAAAGATAGGCCAAGTGCATGCAAGTATATACTCTTGTCTGCTGTAGGTTTGGTTTGTCCATATTTTACATCACCTACTATACCTGTGAAGGTCCTGGCAAGTTGCACCCGTATTTGATGTGGTCTACCTGTTATTGGGTTTACTTTTAGAAGGAAGCAGTGGTTGGCCGTATTGATGTATTGGTAATGGAGGACTGCTTTTTTGCTTCCCTCTCGTTCTTCTTCATACAGTTTGGTTCGGTTCTGCTTGGGGTCCTTTTTGAGCCAATGGGTCAGTGTACCTGCCATTGGTTGTGGTTTTCTGCGTATAAGTGCAGTGTATGTCTTGGTAATTGATCTGTCCTTAAACTGTGCATTCATGCGTACGAGTGCCTTGCTTGTTCTAGCAAAGAGAACAATGCCTGTTACATTGGTGTCTAGTCTATGAATACAGCCTATAAAAACAGCCCCAGGTTTATTGTACTTCTCTTTGATGTAGGCTTTTACATGTGTCTCCAGAGAAGGAAGTCCGTGCTCATTATCTTGTACTACAAGACCTGCAGGTTTGTTTACGGCTATAAGGTGATTATCCTCGTAGATTACGTGTAATTTCATGTAGGTTGTGCAAAGGTAAGCATTAAGGAATGAGACGAATAAGAGTGTACTAATTAAACAGGGTAGCTCTGCCAAAATCTTTGCAGATAGGACAAGATATCGGGTCGTGACCACGAGCAGGACAGTATTTTCTGCCGAAGAATATAATCTGCAGATGTACCCTATTCCATGTTTCTATCGGGAAAGCAGCTTTAAGGTCTTTTTCTGTTTTATCTACATTTTTGCCTGTACTGAGTTTCCAACGGTAGGCGAGTCTATGTATGTGCGTATCTACGGGAAACGCTGGTATACCAAAGGCTTGGCTCATGACAACACTGGCAGTCTTGTGCCCTACGGCAGGCATGGCCTCTAGGTCTTCAAAACTTTGTGGGACTTCACCCCCGTGTAGGTTGATTATCATTTGGCTAAGGCCAAATATGCCCTTACTTTTCATTGGAGATAAACCACAAGGACGAATAATTTCCTTTATTTCTTCCACTGTCATTTTTACCATGTCGTACGGATTATCTGCTTTGGCAAAAAGTAATGGAGTAATTTTATTTACCCTTTCGTCTGTGCACTGTGCAGACAGCAACACCGCTATGAGCAGTGTATAAGGATCTTTGTGATCCAGTGGCACCGGCACAACCGGAAACTCTTGCTCTAGTATCGTTCGTATGTGGTTAGCTCTTTCTTTATTTGTCATTTAGTAAGGTGTCAAAACGTTTGCCTATCCACTGGGTTTCGGGGCACTCTGTTACGTGGCCTTTTCGTATTTTGAAAGATACTCCGTCCTCATTGGTGTAGGTGAACTGAGGGGTGTGACCAAAATTCCATTCCCACGTGGTATATTTTGAGGTCACTAATTCGTTTACATCGGGATAGTCAGATGGCGTTATTTTTTGAATACTTTTTGCCTTTAGATCGTGAGACAACGTTTCAATTAGTTGAGTGAGGAAGTCACTTGTTTCTCCCAAGTCTGCGACCTCTCGCATATTCATTACTGGGCTACGCACCGAGTCTACGGCGTGTGTTTTTATAGCAAGGGGTTTGGTGGGTTTTATGCTGCCGTTTAATTTGATGATATTGCTATCGTAAAGCAATGTGCCATGATGCAGTATCCGATTGACTTTACTGTTCACGTGTTCAGCGTTTCCGCTTACCTTATGCTCATTCACAAAAATATCGTTGCGTGGCGAAATCGAGTTGGGTATACCCAGAGCTTCTAAAGCGGCACTTATTGGCTCTATGTGTTCCCTAAAATTGACAAAGTCAGCTTTTTTATTGCGAATAAAAGAGAAATTAATGTTACCTAAATCGTGAAAAACAGTTCCTCCGCCACTGAGTCTCCGGACTATCTTATGTCTGTTTTGACTTTTGCTCGGTGTCGATAAATTAACTTCTCTCCATGGGTTTTGGTGCTTGCCAATGACCACACTATCCTCGTTGACGTAGAACAAAAGAATATCCTCCTTACTTTGGAGCACTAGGTATTCTTCTAATGCCAAATTGTGGAAGGAATCGTGGGAGACGGATAGTAGTATATTTAGTTGATTCAAAAGTTAGTACAAAGAAAATTAAACATCTAGAAGAAACGCGGGGTATATTAAGTTTAAATCTGTTCTAACTAGGATAACAGCTGTTTGACAATGTAGTGGATGAAATAAAGAGGTTTTAATTTGTACTATACGGTAGCAGGGGTGAAACATTGTTTCAATACGATTTGGGATGTACTCCATGCTACATATTAATGTATATACATGGATATGTTTGGAGTTTTTATCAACATATCTGTAAAACATTAATCGTTTTACATTTTTGTGACAATAGTATTGGATAAATATTATAAAACTCCTTGCTAAATATTAATTAGCAACTAGCTTTGTGTCATTAATGGGGGTTAATAAAGGATCTAGTCCGTCAAAAGACTAGATCGCCAGGTTTTCATATCTTTGAAAACCTGGTTTTTTTTGACTAAATGTTGAACAAGAGGAAACCTCAATTTAAAAACAAAAAACTGACGTTTTTATAAATCAGCTCAATGTAGTTGATGCAAAAAATAGATTACCGTTCTCCTTCAAATGCATACAAGAAGCCGTGTTCAATACAGCATAAAAATAGCAGGTATGAATGACAAAGAAAACGATGTTTCGAGCAACCTAGTAACACCTTAGTTTCTCTGGTTCTTAGTTGACTTCGTAAGGCTAAAATTTTGACTGTTTACTAACTTTCTCTACTTGATAGCATTTTTACAATCTCTTCCAGATATCCCTTATCTCCAAGAGTAGTATGAAAATGATCCAGACCAGTTAGACTCTTAGCCGTATAATCTTGAGCAAGGTCTACGGTAAAATCCTTTGCACCGCTTTCAGTCATTTTAGTTTTGATGAAAGCTATTATTTCTATATCTGACTTCTTATATACAGCCTCTATCTCTTGTTGAGTAGGAGCATCTATTCTACTCCACATCTCGTTCCACAGATAGGTTTTTTTCTTTTCTACTATATCCCCACCTATACGTTTTCCTACTTTGGCAGTTTCTCCAAAACTGTCGAGATAGTCATCCATTAGCTGAAAACTCAATCCTATAGAGATCCCCAAATCATATAATTTTTCACTTTCTTCTTTGCTCGCACCACCCAGTATAGCACCTGCCTGAAGGCTAAATCCTAAAAGTACCGCAGTTTTTTGACGAATCATGTCTAAATATGCCTCGTTGCTCACCATGCTCATCTGTTCAAAACGCATATCGTTCATTTGCCCTTCGCAAAGCTCACGTGCCATTTTATTGAAGAGTCTCAGAATTTCTATATTCCCTACGTCAGCTAACTTTTCGTAGACTTCAATCTGTAGCAGATCACCGGATAAAATGGCCGTTGCATTATCCCATTTGATATGTACCGTTTCTTGTCCTCTGCGCAGTGGGGAGTGGTCCATGATATCATCGTGCAGTAAGGTAAAGTTATGAAACATCTCTACAGCTTGTGCTACCTGCATCACTTCTGGTGAGTACTCTTTTTTATAAAGCTTGTAGGCGGCCAATACCATAGCTGGGCGTATACGTTTACCACCTAAACTAAGTATGTAGCTGATAGGCTCATACACTGACCGTGGAGATCCTGGCTGGTTGATGATGTCTGCTATTGCAGGTTCTAGGTCTATGAGAAGTTGTTTTAGTTTTTGCACGTGGTTTATGATAAGCTAACGTTTCGGTAAGGTTATGGTTTACGAATATCTTTCTTCTACAAACACAAAATCAATATTCCGTTTAGCTAAGTCGGTGTTCTTCACACGTATGCGAACACGTTGCCCCATAGTAAACGATTTTTTAGTCCGTTCACCAATGACTTTCTTCTTCTCGGGTAAGAAGGTATAGTGATCGCCTTTCATATCGCGCAGTCTCACCATTCCCTCACATTTATTTTCTAGAATCTCTACAAAAATCCCCCAGTCAGTCACCCCACTGATTATACCATCAAATTCTTCTCCTTTGAAACTGGCCATATACTCTACCTGCTTGTACTTGATACTTGCACGTTCGGCACTGGTGGCTTTTTGTTCTTGCTTGCTACTGTGGCTTGCCATTCTTTCTACATCTCCGTAGTCAAATGATTTTTTCTTAGTAAGGTAGTCGTGAAGCATTCTGTGTGTAATAAGATCAGGATATCTACGAATAGGAGAGGTGAAGTGAGCATAGTGCTCGAATGCCAGTCCAAAGTGACCTATCTTTTTGCTTGTGTAGTAGGCTTTCTCCATACTGCGTATTGCGAGCGGTTGTAGGATGTCACCTTCCAGTGTTCCTTCTATTTTAGCTACCATTTCGTTTATGGACTTACTGTATGCCTTATTACTAGACATATCTATTTTATGACCAAATTCCACGGCTGTTTCTACAAAGTCCGTCATTTTTTCTTGACTAGGTTCTTCGTGCACACGATAGGGTAGTGGAGCTTTGTCGTTTTTGGTATAGAGGTGCATAGCTACATACTTATTGGCCAGTAGCATATACTCTTCTATCATTTTGTGTGCATCTTTACGCACTTTCGGAATTACAGCAGTAGGAGTTCCTTGGTCATCTAGGACAAATCGAAATTCGGTAGTTTCAAAATTGATAGCTCCGTTATCGTATCGTGCATTTCTAAGTTTTAGAGCAATGTTGTTCATTGTTTCTAGTTCTTTAGCATACGGACCTTGTTTATTTTCTATTACTTCTTGTGCGTCTTCATACGCAAATCTATGGTCGGAGAAGATAACTGTTTTTGCAAAACGGTATTTCTGTACATTTCCTTTTGCGTTTAGCTCAAATATGGCAGAAAAGGTCAATGATTCCTCGTGTGGTCTCAGTGAGCACAATCCGTTGCTCAATCGCTCGGGAAGCATAGGAATTGTCCTATCTACGAGGTATACAGATGTAGCTCTCTCTACAGCCTCTTGGTCAATAGTGTCGCTTGGTGTCACATAATGCGATACATCTGCTATGTGAACGCCTATTTCCACGTTACCATTGGGCAATGTTTGGAAACTAAGTGCGTCATCAAAATCTTTTGCATCGGCAGGGTCAATAGTAAATGTAGTAATGTTTCTAAAGTCTTCTCGTTTCGCTATTTCTGCTGTGGTTATTTCTTTTGGGAATGCGTCTGCTGCTTGCTCTACCTTGTCGTCAAATTTGGTATTGAAACCAAATTCTGCAACGATGGCGTGCATTTCTGCTGTATTTTCTCCGGATCTTCCGAGTATGTCTACTACTCGGGCATACGGGTTTTTAGCTTTAGCTGGCCAGTCTTTGAATTTAAAAATGACTTTATCGCCATCTTTAGCTCCATTTAGTCGCTCTTTAGGCAAGAAAAAATCTGTGTGCATTTTGTTACCATCTGGAATGATGAAAAACGAATTTCCTCCAGCAGAAACAGTACCTACATAAGTTTCTCTGGCTCGTTTTATTACGCGTGTTACAAAAGCTCTAGGCTTTGTCTTCCCTGCTAAATACTTCAATCTTACGGCTACTTCATCTCCATCAAAAGAATCGAGTGTGTCACCTGATTTTACTTTGATATCGTCATCTACATCTTCTACCATCAAGTATGCATCGCCACGTGAGTTGAAGTCTAGCTTACCAATGATTTCATCTTCTGTCCTTTTTTGGAACATGTATTTACCTATTTCTGGTTGTTTCAACTTGCCATCTTTGACAAGCAGTTCCAGTATATGATTTACTTCTTTGTAGGAGTGTTGGGGGACTTTTGCTCCAACTTGCTTGTAGTTGAGCAGTTTATTTGGACTAGCTGCGAGTACTCCCAGTACTTCGTTGTAGCTGTTCGATCTTTTTATCCGATTATTTCGCTTTTTCACTGTTTTTTCAATTGATGCTGTGTTCCAGCAATGTTTTGGTGTAGTCTGATGTTGGGCTACGTATTAATTTGTCTGTTTCTCCTGCTTCTACTATTTTACCGTGTTTGAGTACTATTATTTTGTTGCAGAAATAACTCACCACATTCATATCGTGGGAGATTAGCAGATAGGTGAGGCCTTTTTCTCTTTTGAGGTTGTTTAGCAGGTTTATAACTTTGGCTTGTACACTTACATCTAGTGCACTTACAGCCTCATCTAAAACAATAATTTTGGGATTTTTTGCGAGTGCTTTAGCGATGCAAATTCGTTGTCGTTGTCCGCCAGAAAACTCGTGAGGATATTTATCAAAATCAGAAGCTACTAGGCCTACTTCTTCCAGCAAAGATACCACATTATTCTTTAGTGCTGATTTTACTGACACGGAACCCTCCTTTTTGCTTAAGGTTTGTAGTACTTCTGCTATTGCATTTCCTATCTTATGTTTAGGGTTTAATGATGAAAAGGGATCCTGGAAAACCAATTGAATTTCACGAGAAAGGTCTTCGACAGCGTTTAGATCTTTATTTTGATACGAAATATTTCCGTTGGTCGTATTCCATATTTTGAGAATGAGTTTAGCAATGGTGCTTTTACCACTACCACTTTCGCCTATTAATCCGAGGATGTCACCTTGGTTCAATGTCAGGTGAATATCGTGCAGTACTTTGGTCTCTGTCTTTGTAAAGAGTTCTGTTTTGTAATGAGATTTTTCTACACCAGTAAGTTTTAGTATGGCATCACTGCTATTTTTCTCTTGTGTAAGGGCTTGTTTTTTAGGCAATAAAAAATGTAATCCTTTTTCGTCTTCTTGCAGTAAGTCATCTATTTCTGCGAGTACTCTGCCACGTTTTTCATAGGTAGCTCTGCTTTCAATGAGTGCCTTTGCATACGGATGTTGTGGCTTATTTAGAATGCTATTGGCATCATTTACTTCTACGATATCTCCGTGGTACATAACCGCAATAGTATCAGCAAATCCTTTCAATGAGAGTAAATCGTGGGTAATGAAGAGAATTCCCATTTTCTCGTTGCGGCTTATCTTTTTGAGCAATTGTAGTATTTCTGTTTGCACGGCAATATCCAATGCGGTGGTGGGCTCATCGGCTATAAGTAGTGTTGGTTTTTTGGCTAAAGCCATGGCGATCATGATACGTTGACGTTGGCCACCACTTAGTTCGTGTGGGTAGCTCTCTGCCACGCGTTTAGTATCGGTTAACTCTACTTTGGAGAGGAGTTCTTGGAGGTATTCTTCATTCTTATGGATAGCACTTTCTAGTATCTGCTTACCGCAAGGTAGAAGTGGATTGAGAGCCGTCATAGGTTCCTGAAAAATATAAGAAATCTCATTTTTTCGTATCCCTTTCAATACGTGGCCACTGCAAGTGAGTAGATTTATTTTATTATTATGGTATAGAAAATTAACATCTCCTGAACATGTAGCATCCTCTAAAAGTCTTGTAATAGCTTGGCTTGTGACAGATTTTCCGCTACCACTTTCACCTATTAAACCAAGTATTTGACCTTGGTTTATTGAGAGGTTTATGCCTTTCACGGCCTCAAAGAATTCCGTTTTATTTAGTTTAAACTTTACACTAAAGTTATGTATGTCTAGGATTTTCAAGTAATTATTTATCTCAGTCTATCCATAGAGCGAATTAGCTGCTCGTCTTTTTTAATTCCGCGAAGAGCCAGAAGGTTACACAAAAGCAGTACTATGGGCAATAAAGCAGCAAACGTGAATGAAGAAGCTACATCAGCATTTAGTCCTTCGAAATAGCTCATGTGTATACTGTACATGTACATCATTACAATAAGGCCCAAAATGAATAAAAAATTAAAAGAGGATAAAAGAGCTTGTAGTTTTCGGTTTTTAAACACGAGCAATGATGTTAGACTAAGTGCAGCAATTGCTGCAGTAAAGGATAAGAGCCAAGTATTGTTCTCTTTTGCCGTGCCGTCTGCAGCGATCATTTCAGTTTGATCATACTCAATACTGTATTTTTCTTTAGTGGTTGTGTTTTCTGCCATGTAGAAAACGGTATCGGAAAACATTAGCATTGTGCAAATACCAACTATGGCAAGAAAAAAAAGTGTTTGAGGTCGTTGTAACATTGACAGCAAAGTTAAACAATATGAGAGTTTTGATGTTTTATCTTTGTTTGAGTAATCGGCTAATTGCCCACAATTTGAAACACAATAGATCAGAACAGAAAATAGCCATTTTAGGGGCTGGAGTAGCTGGATTAGCGTCGGCTATAAGATTAGCCGCCGCAGGATATACGGTTACCGTATATGAGCAGAGTGATACCTATGGCGGTAAGATGGGAGTTTGGCAAAGCGATGGCTACAGGTGGGATACAGGACCATCTCTATTCACGATGCCTCAGTATGTAGATGAGCTTTTGTCCATTGATGGGCAACATGATATTCCGTTCAAATATGAGGAGTTAGAAACGATATGCAACTATTTTTGGGATGACGGTACACGACTGACTGCCACCAAAAACAGAAAGCAATTGTTGATTGAGTTTTTTCAAAAATTAGGAGAACGTCCAGAAACGATAAATGCCCATCTAAAAGATAGCGAGACAAAATTTCAAATTACCAATCATGTATTCCTTGAGAAGTCGCTGCATAAAATCAGTACTTACTTAAACTGGGGTACGCTTAAAAGTATTTTTAGATTACCGAAGGTAGAGGTGTTTAAGAATATGCATACTCAAAATGCCAAACGGTTTAGCAATCCAAAAACTACTCAGTTTTTTGATCGTTATGCTACATACAACGGTAGTAATCCGTATCAAGCTCCGGCTACACTCAATGTTATACCACACTATGAATTTGGGATTGGAGCATTCTTTCCCAAGGAGGGTATACGCTCTATAGCGGATGCCTTATACACAAAAGCAGTAAATTTAGGTGTTCAATTTCAGTTTGAAACACGGGTAGACAGTGTTGTTAAGCGTAATGGAATATTCGTAATAAATGAAAGTGAAGAGTATCATATTGTCTTGTGTAATATGGATGTAGCTTCTGCCGCACGTGGTCCGTTAAAATCACTCATTGGTGATAGCAGCAAGGATTATGAACCCTCTAGTTCTGCATTGATATTTTATTGGGGAATGAAGTCAAGTTACAAGGAGTTGGATGTGCACAACATCTTTTTCTCCAATGACTACAAAAAAGAGTTTGCCAATATTTTTAAAAACAAACGAATAGACACAGATCCCACGGTATATCTGCATATTAGTAGTAAAATGAATGCCAATGATGCTCCCGAAGGGGGCGAAAATTGGTTTGTGATGGTCAATGCTCCTTTTGATGATAATCAAGATTGGGAGACCATAATTGCTCATGCAAGAAAAAATATAATCGCTAAATTGGAAAAAATTATTGAGAGAGATATTGCAGGAGACATACGGGTAGAGCATCAACTCACGCCGCAACTCATTATGAGCAAGACGGGTAGTTACAAGGGTGCGCTATATGGTACAAGCTCCAATAATAAGATGTCAGCTTTTTTAAGGCAGGCAAATTTTAGTTCAAAGCATAAGGGTTTATATTTTTGTGGAGGAAGTGTGCATCCCGGTGGTGGCATTCCTTTATGTTTGCTGTCTGCAAAAATTTCAACAGATATTATAAGAGGTGATTACTAAATTTATTAAAAAACATTTTTTCACACTGCTTTTAGTTCCCTACGCTGTAGGCACTATAGGCATGCTATTGCCCGTTAGTAGGTCTTTTTTTATGAGTATGACTCCACTGATGCTTATTTTCAGCTTTGCACTTGTGATGGTGGAAGAGGGCAAATGGACCAAGTTTAATATTTTTCCTCTTGTGCTCATATTCATTGGGGGCTTTGCGGTAGAATATGTCGGCGTTAATTATGGATATCTATTTGGTGATTATCAATACGGGACAATACTGGGATCAAAGCTGGGAGGAGTACCTGTCACCATTGCTTTAAATTGGGCGATGCTCTGTATTGCATCTCGGAGCATGGTAAATCTAATTACCAATAATAAAATACTAGCATCTGCCATTGCTGCTGCTGTTGTTACGGCATATGACGTATTGCTTGAGCCAGTGGCTATACGATTTTCTTGGTGGTGGTGGGATACCGTAAGTGTTCCCATCTTTAATTATGTATGTTGGTTTGGTTTCTCTTTTGTTTTTCAGCTATTGTTCAGAAAAGTGCCCATTACTTCTGGTAGAAGCTATTGGATGATATTTGTTCAGGCTGTTTTTTATTGGATTTTGTTATTGATGTAGTATGAAGGTGTTCGCATTATTATTATTAATTTCCTTTAGCAGCATAGCTGATTTAAGAATGGTTTACCAAAGTCAGGATGAAGGTAAGGTATTGAAGGCTTTAAATGAACTAGAAGCAATGAGTACGCTAACGACAGACCAAAAGTGCTACAAAGCAGTGTTTCTTTGTATGAAAGCAGAGTACCTTACGTGGCCTATTGAGAAATTATCTGCTTTCAAAAAAGGGTATGCAGACTTAAACAGTATTATTGATTCGAATGCTCATAATGCAGAGTACTACTACCATCGTTATATGATAGAAAAGCATTCTCCAAGTTGGTTACTCGACGTAAATCACATGCCAGAGGATAAGGCGTTTGTAAAAGCCAATATGAAATCATCTCACCCGATGTATTCATTTGTTACCAAAACTATAGATAAGTAATTACATTTGCTTGCAATGAAACGAGCATATGTAGTAGATGCGGCACGTAGTGCTGTGGGCAAGTTTGGCGGAACACTGGCACCGATACGTCCAGATGATTTAGCAGCAGATGTTATCAAAGCCTTAGTTCAGCGTAATGCCAGTATTGATCTGAATGAAATAGAAGACGTTATTCTTGGTGCAGCCAATCAAGCTGGAGAAGACAATAGAAATGTGGCTCGTATGAGTTTATTGCTCGCAGGTTTGCCTGTTACAGTACCTGGTCTTACCATCAATAGACTGTGTGCTAGTAGTTTACAAGCTATAGCAGATGTATCCAAAAACATTGAGGTAGGCCATGGAGATATGTTCATAGCAGGAGGAGTAGAGAGCATGAGTAGAGCTCCTTTTGTGATGCCAAAGGCCGAAAGTGCCTATAGTAGAAGCAATAGAGTCTATGATACGTCTATTGGCTGGAGATTTGTCAATCCAAAATTATCCGATATGTATTTTCCTTACCCTATGGGAGAGACTGCTGAAAATGTAGTAAAGAAATATAAGATAACACGAGAAGAGCAAGATGCCTTTGCCCACCATACACAGCAGAAATACCAGAATGCGTTAAACGCAAATCGATTTGCAGAAGAAATAATTCCTATTTCAGTGCCACAGCGTAAGAAAGAGGATATTCTTTTTGTTCAAGATGAGCATCCGAGATTGAGTAGTATAGAGAAACTGAACAGCTTAAGCCCAGCTTTTAGAAAAGGAGGAACAGTTACTGCTGGGAATTCCAGTGGAGTAAATGATGGTGCTGCTGCACTACTGATCGTAAGTGAAGAAGCATTAAAAAGATATAATTTAGAGCCAATAGCAGAGGTAGTAAGTAGTGCAGCAGCAGGGGTACACCCAGATATAATGGGCGTAGGGCCTGTGCCGGCAACTGAGAAAGCGCTTAAACGTGCAGGTATCACCACAAATGATTTAGATTTAATAGAACTAAACGAAGCCTTTGCAGCACAGGCAATAGCGTGTATAAGAGATTTAGACCTTAATCCTGATATTATCAATGTAAACGGTGGCTCTATAGCCATAGGACACCCTTTAGGGGCAAGTGGAGCACGCATTACAAGTACATTGCTACATGAGTTTAAAAAACTTGAATCTGCTAAATACGCATTGGCAACAATGTGCATAGGAGTAGGGCAGGGTGTAGCCGTAGTGTTCAAGAAATGTTAGGTCACCAATACATATCCTTACGGTATATAAAAGAGGAATGCTATTGCTAACATACCTCTTTTATACTGGATATTGTTGTGCTAAATATGAAGCAAAAAAAAAGGCAACTCATTTGAGTCGCCTTTTTTTTTATATTGATAGGTTCTAGTATTCCCAGAGGTCATGCTCTAGAATGAATAAGTCATTTTTGATTCGATCACTTTCAAGGAGTGCTTCAACGCCATCATCTCTGAACTCTTCAAATTGTGCAATATCCAGGTCATACATATTACTTTCTTTTACGATGTAACTACTGAACTGTCTCATTTGGAACCAATGATCAAAACTCATACGAGCGGCGTCATTTTTTGAATTGAATACCTCTTGTTGAACTAATTTATCTCTGAGGTCTTCCATTTTTAACCAGTAAATAGGAACTTCTCCTAAATCGATCCCTGACTCAGTTGGAAGTCTGATAAGAGGAGCAATAGCTATAATTCTAGCTCTGAAGTCGGAATAGTTGAAATCAAATATCCAATCTTCCATTAGTCGATACTTTGCTATTTGTTCTGGTTCGTATGTTTCAAAAACAATTGTTGAAATCAAATCATATGGATCTCCAGGATTTTCCGGATTAGGTACTTGAACAGTTGTTTGGATACTAACTTCCTTCAGTATATCTTCAGGTGTTTTGATAGACGTGAGAGAGTCGTTAGCATAAGCTACTACGTCTCCATCCATGGCTGCGTTCCATATCATAAGGTAGAATGGATTACGTGGCCAGTGCATTACCTTATTTTGCTTCTCGCGTACATCTATTATGCGATGTATACGTTTGCTCCATTTAACATTTGCTTCACGGATGTAGCGATAGGGAACAGCTTTACGCTCCTTTACCGCGGTGTGCGGATAAGTGAAATCCTCAAAAGCGCTTATTTGTGCTTTCGATGCACCTGCAATAAGCATGCAGGTCATAAATATTAACATTGTTCTCTTCATATCTTTCTATCTACTTCGCAAAAGTAACGAATATTTATTCAACTAATTATCTTAACGTGATAATGATAGGGCTTAAATTAGCATTGAAACCATATTTTGCTTCTTTTGCTCTAATTGCTTCTATCAAAATTCTATCCCCTGACTTAGCCGATTTGATCATCGATCTCATCTTGCTTGTAAGAGCTCCATTTTGCGACGATGCCAATACTGGTGGACGTCTTTTGTAGGCCATTATCAGTTTAAAACCGGTAACTCGGTAATTCAAGTTGTATGCAAATCCTGCACCCATAGATGCAATTATCACAGATTGTGCTCCAACAGAGGCTTTCCCTTTTGGTAATCCATCATTTGGTATACCACCGAGTTGTGCGGTAGGTTGCGGTAAACTCCTAACTCTAAATTTCTGGGAACCAACAACTTTTGATTTTCCGTCTCTTGTTATTGACGCTGTTATCGTAACAGACTTGTTTGTACTTGCAGGTACTTTTGCGTTATACTTTCCTCCGCCCATTGACTTAAGTCTAAGCCCTGGAGCAGAAATCTTAACCTCACTTGCAGCAAAACCTGGAACAGATATAGACATGGGATTGTCTATTCCTTTATACAATAGGTTCATTTCTGTTGCCGCAATGGTTGCAGCAGGTTTGAAGACCGTAAATTCTTCTTCAAATGTGAACGGTTTGCCATCAACGATGATTCGTCCAGCAAAAGTTTTGATACCAACACCACTTGCTCTCTGAGTGTATTTACCTACACCAGATTCAATGTCAACAGGAGTTTCACCTACCATTATGTCCGGTGTACCGGTTGAATTAGACGCAACCATTAAAATGTCTGCTTCGTAATTTTCGCCTTCCATAACATAATTTGATTTAGCCAGTACTTTAGCTTGTAACTGGTCAAATTTGAAGTCTGTCGCATCTACACGGGCAGCAAGTTTTTCAAGAACATCTGCTTCTAGCGTTTTTGCATCATTTTTGATACGGGAAAATATAGCCATTACACCAGCTGATGGCACATGCACTAAATTGTCGTTTATCCATGTTCCTGCTTTCTCACCATCTTCATCACGAGCCCAAAGTTGACAAGCTTCAAGTGCTTTATCATATTCTTTGCTATCCGTAATGTTGAACATGGTGTCCTTTGGATCTGGTTTCAAGAAGGCAAGCATGTCTTCACGTGCTTTGTTGATGGCGCTTTGTAACTGAACACCATTGTTTAGGTTCTCTGGACCAAAGTAATTTGCGTGCTTTTCCATTTGGTCAGCAGCAAGCATTTCTCCTTCTTCACTTCTTGCTTCTTCTCCGCCGTAAAGGCCTTCGATATTAGCAATAAGATCATCCATATATTTTACGAAATCATCTGCAACCTTTTGTGCTGCCTTTGCGCGATCACGATAGGGTTTCGTCTTCTCAGGTTTCTCCTTGTACTGGGCATCTAGTGCATTTAGTGTTGCTGTATTCTTTGCATCTATGTTCGCAGCTGCATTATTGAAACTTTTCTCAAAAAGATGAAAAGATTTAAGTATCTCTTTCGATACGTTAAGGGCAAGAAGTGCCATGAGTACAAGGTACATCATGTTGATCATCTTCTGCCTTGGGGACATTTTTCCTCCAGCCATAATTGTTCTTTTTAATTATTAGATTAAAATTATGATTAAGAGTTAGGACGCATAGCGTTTAACATTCCACCGTATACCTTGTTCAAGTTTTGGATATTTTGATCAAAACTTACTAAGCTATCATTTAGCGTAGCATTGATACTTGATACTTTGTTTGTTGTTTCTTTGAATGATTCAGTTGATTCTGAAAGGCTATCTAACGCATTTACAGCTCTGCCGTATGACGTATTCATACCAATTATTTGCTCGTTTGCTTTGTGTATGTTATCCGCATACTCTTTGGTTGCTACTGTAGCTCCACTTAAGTCAGACATAGAACTTACGTTTGTTGAAAGAGACTTTAGTCCTGATCCAAGACCTTCGATAAGTTCTGGTCCTATTTTAGCTTCAGCAAGCATTTGGTCTAGTTGTTGAGATACTGCGTCTCCTTGACCTAATCCGCCTTTTGCTTTTTCTTCACCTTCCATTCCCGCTAATTCTGGGTATACAAGACTCCAATCCCATTCTTCGTGTATTGGTTCGAAAGCTGATATAGCAAAAATGATAGCTTCAACACCCATACCTATAATGAGCATAATATCTGCTCCAGGATAATGTTGTATCTTAAATAGTGCTCCGAGTATAACTACTGCTGCACCTAGACCGTAGGCCTTTGCCATTATATTTTTACCTGATTTTGATTCAAAGAAGCTTGCCATAATTTTGTGTTTTTAGATTATTTAGATTGTTTTAAATTGTTATAAAAAAATTAATTTGTCAAATATATAAACGTATTTGATTTAGAAATGTAAAATATTCCTGATTAATGTTTGAGTTATAGGATTAATAGCCTGTATACTAGGATTACCTGTTGTCGTTTGCAGATCTACCTATGTACGTCTGTACACATCTGAAACCTACATACGATTTTGACGTATCTTGGTATTCATATGCTCTTGATCCATTTTGGATGAAGTAAGCTACATCTTTCCAACTTCCTCCACGCGTTACTTTACGTTTTAATGAAAGTGGTCCGTCATCATCGGCATCGTATTGGTAATCAGAATTCAAGTCATGAGTAAACTGCATGCTTGTTTCGTCATACGCTGATATGGTCCATTCGGCTACGTTGCCAGCCATGTTGTACAATCCATAATCATTCGGAAAGTAAGAGTCCGCTCGTACAGGGTACAATCCACCGTCAGACGTGTAGTTTCCTCTATTTGGCTTGAAGTTAGCTAACAAACAACCTTTACTATTTCTGGTATACGGTCCACCCCAAGGATACATATTGTTATCTCGGCCACCTCTAGCGGCAAATTCCCACTCAAATTCTGAGGGTAGTCTCCAAGCTTCGGTAATAGGCATTTCTTGTTGTGACCAGTATCTGTTTAACCATCTTGTTCTCCAGTTACAGAAAGCATTGGCTTGGTGCCAGTTGATACCAACAACTGGATAATCGTCATATTTTGGGTGGTTGTAATATTGTCTCGCCATTGGCTCATTGTACGAAAATGTAAAATCGCGTACCCATACCAATGTATCCGGGTAGATTGCTCTAGTTTTGGTTACTAAGAAGTCTGCTCTGTTAGACTCCAAGTAACTATTTCTTGCTGCTGATTGAAAATCAACGTAGGTATACGTGTACTCCAGTTTTCTGATATCCCACTGTTTTCTGTGGTCGTATCGTTCGGCTCCTTTATAGAAAAACCGGTCACCGTGTTCATCATAAAATTCTTGGGCATCCACTTCCGCTTCGTAATCCAAAATTTCATAATCATCGTGTTCATCTTCCACTTCTATGGTAGCTTCCATCTCAAAGCGCATGAAACTGTCTTTTACGTACCCTACAAACTGACGGTACTCGTTGTTGGTTATTTCCGTATCGTCCATCCACAATGCGTGAACCGAGATTTGTTTGTTTGGAGCTATATAGGTGTGAAAAATATCTTCATCACTCTGTCCAGTATGGAACGTCCCGGTTGGTACGTATACTGTTCCAAATGGTTGTGGATGGAACCAAGGACGTCTTCCTTGAACTCCTACCAACTCTCCATTATCTCCAAAGCCGCAACCGATTAGCGTCAATATTGAGATCATTACAAGTGCCTTTGCTGTATATTTCATATAAAACTTACTTTTTTAAAAGTTTGACAAATTAACATTGAAATGTTCATTAAAACAATTAAATATGTTTTTGCCATTCTTGTAGTTAACGTTATTAAAGAGGGTATAGTATTACTAGTTATTTTTTTTTCTAAAGGAAGCGTACACTTTCTCTAAAGAAATTACCTGGTTCTGAGACAGTGATTGGTATGCAGTATTTCACAAAAATCTCGTGTGTGCCGTTACTTACTCGTTGTATATTAGAAAGTGTAATGTCGTACGAGTAGCCTATTTTAATTTTGTCTCGTTGGTACCCGAGTAATATCGAGAGTGCGTCACTGTTGCCCCACTGCCTGTATGCAATACCTCCTCTAAATGTATTGGAGAACAGAGCCGTAGCACTTAAATCTATTTGTGGTTTGTACGCTCCATTGAGTAATCCGTACTTAGCTAGTATCGCTGGTTCTAGCACGAAATTCCCCATAGGCACATCTGCTCCAATTACAGTGTAGTAATGTGGAACATATTGACGGAGGATAATGGAGCCGGCAAGTCCTGCTGGTATTTTATAAAGTGGGCTATTCAAATTAGTAACAGAAAATCCTGCATAGAGATTTTTTATCTTACCGCTTGCTAGGCTGGCTACTTTGTACTGTAATCCAAGATTGAGATTGAATTCTGATTCGCTTGCACTTGTCAATGGTACATTGGGGTCTCCTGGATCTTTTGCTTTGAAATTTGGATTCTCCCATCCCCACTGGCGAGAACCGAGTCCTAAACCACCACTTATTTCGCTGAAACCTCCTTGGAGTTTTTTTCTAAAGTTAAGGTTAGCCATAAATCCGGTGGAAGCAGTGAAACCAATTTGATCATCTATGATGGTTAAACCAGCACCGATAAATTTGTCGTCTCCTTTACCAACTTTGAAAACACTATTTACATTCAGATTATATGTTACGGGAGCTACGTTTGTAAGTCCAACGTCTTCAGTAGCATCTGTACCTCTAACTTTGGTATCGTCTCCGTAGTCTCTCCACTGATGGTGCGTAAGTCCACTTATACAGATTTCTCCCCATTGGTGTCCAGCAGCTGCCGGGTTGTACGCTTGCATCACATCTTTGAAGTGCGTGTAATAAGGGTCTTGCTGGGCGGAAGCCGCTACAGAAAACAATATTAAGAGAGCTGATAATGCTTTTTTCATGTGTAAATACTATTCAATTTAAAGTTTAGTACAAGTACAATATTAATAAAAAAATATGATAGACTGTTGTCTTTATTATCAAACAGATATTATCGTTAACTGATTTTTTGATGAACTTGCGCTGTGATGCTTCCGAAGATCTGCTTTGCTTCTTTTAGTAACTTTTCTGCTTTTGTATTTAAGTCATTCGAAAAACGATAATCACTCAGGTCCTTCGTATTGATGCGTACATTCATATATGCGCCTTCAATAGCTGTAAGGCAACAAAGTGCTCCTACTCCAGCATCGGTGACGGAAGCTGGGTTTCCTATTTCTAACATAGCGTTCAATAGTTTTTGTGCATTCATAACTGTTTGCATGACCTTAAACGGCACTTTCGCCGCATATTGACTTGATGATTCAATTGCGTTTTTGCGGGCGGCTTTTTCTTCATCGGTGTCTTTTGCCATGCGTATGGCATCTATGATGCCATTAAAAGAGCGGGTATCTTCGTCTACAAGAAAAAGTAATTCTTTTTTAAGATTTTGACCTTCTACTGCCCAGTCAGAAAATACATCAAGTTTGCTTTCCCATCCTGCTTTATTGGCAGATAGATTAGCGACCATTGTGCCAAGAGACACACCCAGAGCGCCAACATAAGCTGCGATACTTCCTCCACCAGGAGCCATACTCTCACTGGCGGTTTCAGTAGCGAGTTCTTTTGCCGTAAGGCTTATCAGCTTTTCATCATTGGCGTTATTGAGTTGGTATTCTATTATTTTCTTTTTTGGATCAAATGGGCCTAGCTCATCTAGCCCAAGCGATTTAACGGCAATATGAATGAGTTCAGAGTCAGCTACGCCAATTGAACGGCCTTGTTTTTTTAGGTAGTGCTTACCAGCATCTAGCATCGCTTGCAATGGAATAAGTCCAACTAACTCACTTCCTGTGATGCGTACACCTCGGTTTATACAGCTTTTTTGCACTTCGTCAAAAAAGGTATGTATTGGTGTGATACTAAAATTAGTTAGATTAGCACTGACTTGTGCCACATTATATTCGTCAATAAACCAACCTACTGCTTGTACAGCTTTGCAAGTGCCGGGTAGTCTCATTGACTCACCGTTTGGGCCTTTGACAATTTTACCATTGTATGGGTTGCCCTCCCGTTTTACTCTGCCAGTTTCTCTTACATCAAATGCAATGCGATTGGCTATGCGAGTAGATTTGGTGTTTAAGTTTACATTGTAAGCGATAAGAAAGTCTCGAGCTCCTATGGTCGTAGCACCACTTTTGGCACTATATATAGTCGGGCCGAAATCTGGCTTCCACTCTGGTTTTTTAATTTTTTCGAAGAATCCTTCGTATTCACCTGCACGTATTACGCTGAGTACATTTCTTTTCGTATTGGGTTGCGACGCACCATACAGGTAAGTAGGAATATGCGTAGTTTCACCAACACGTTTAGCGAGTTGTACAGCCCAATCTGCTGTTTCTTCCATGCTAATATTGGCAATGGGGATAAAAGGACAAACATCTGTAGCACCCATGCGAGCATGCTCACCTGTTTGTTTACTCATATCGATTAGTTCGCCAGCCTTCACAATAGCCTTATACGCTGCGTCTACTACTGCAAGGGGAGTTCCCACAAAAGTGACTACGGTTCTATTGGTAGCTGCTCCAGGATCTACATCAAGTAACTTTACCCCATCTACGCTCTCTATCTCATTGGTTATCTGCTTTATGATAGTGAGGTCTCTGCCTTCGCTAAAATTAGGTACGCATTCTATTAATTGCTTATTCATCGTGCTTGTTTTGGAGTGACAAAAATAGAATTCATAGGGAATAAATAGGTGTTTGAATCTCAATCAAAATATATTTGCTGCTTCGAGTGAGGTATGTATTAGAAATAGCCTATGATGGGACCCATTATCATGGGTGGCAATCGCAGCTGAACGGAACTACTGTACAAGAGGCTCTTGAGGGTGAGTTGGCTAAAATACTGGGAACCAAAACAAATATTATGGGCTGTGGACGTACAGATGCGGGTGTTCATGCAAGTCATTTTATACTACATTTTGATTATGATAAAGAATTGCCTCAGCGTTTTTTATTTAGAATGAATCAGATGCTTCCTTCTGATATTGCTATTTATGATGCTTTTGAAGTAGAAGAAAATTTTCATTCACGTTTTTCTGCTAAATACCGTAAGTATGTGTACAAAACACATTTCAGGAAAAATCCTTTTCAAGAAGGGGGTTCTCTCTTTCTCTTCCAAATGCCGGAAATAGACAAAATGAATGCGGCATGCCAGCTTTTAATGAAACAAGATGATTTTGCATCTTTTTGCAAAAGAAATGCAGACGGTAAAACAACCAACTGCGATTTAATGTTAGCTGAATGGAAAAAGGTGCAGTATGGTTTTGAGTTTCATGTAAAAGCAAACCGATTTCTCCGCAACATGGTAAGGGCACTGGTGGGTACATTATTGGATGTGGGTTATGGGAACATTTCGTTGGACCAATTGGAAAAAATAGTGCAAGATAAAAAACGAAGTAGCAGTGGCAAGAGTGTAGCTGCCAAAGGACTATATCTTGAAGAGATAGGATATAATTGGGATGAGTATAGGAAGTAAAAAAGAGGGAGCAGCATTTGACTTTCATTTAATTGGAAGAATTATAAAACTTGCTCGACCGCACCGCAAATTGCTTATGGGTGCCATTGTGCTGGTGTTAATGCTTACGGCCCTTGCACCTATTCGCCCGTATCTTATTCAACTAACAATAGACCAAGCTATTGCAGAGGGAGACAAAGAGGCTATTCTGTATTTTAGCGTGCTCATCTTCGTGCATCTGGTAGTTCATAGTTTTACTTTATTTGGACATACTTATGTTACGAATTTATTGGGGCAAAGTGTAATCAAAGATTTAAGAATGAAGGTGTTTCAGCATATTCTTTCTCTTAATTCTTCTTTTTTTGATAAAAGTAAGGTAGGTACTTTAGTCACTCGATCTGTGTCTGATGTGGAGACGATATCCTCTTTTTTTTCGCAAGGTTTTATCTCGATAGTAGGAGATCTTATTCAAATCATAACAGTACTCACAATTATGTTTGCTACCAGTTGGGAGCTGACATTGGTCTCACTTATCGTACTTCCTGTATTGCTGATTGCTTCAGAAATTTTTCGCAGAGGGGTTCGCAAGTCATTTCAGATAGTACGGCAACAAGTGTCTAAACTTAATGCCTTTGTACAAGAACAGATTGTAGGTATGGAAGTAGTTCAAATTTTTGGGAAAGAGGAACAAGAGTTTGAAAAATTTGAGCAAATGAATCGGAAGCATAGAGATGCCTATAAACGCAGTATATTTTATTATGCAGTATATTTTCCTGTGGTAGATATTCTCAGTAGTTTGGCATTGGGCCTCATTATTTGGTGGGTAGCCGGATCGCCGAGTATTGCTAGTGCGGGCCTTATCACAGCCTTCTATTTGTATGTACAAATGATTTTTAGACCGATACGATTTATTGCGGACCGATTCAATACCATGCAAATGGGTGTAGTTGCCAGTGAGCGTATTTTTGAATTGATAGACGACGATAGTTCCAAAGAGGATCAGGGGAATGTTTCACCTGCAGAAATCAAAGGTGATATCTCTTTTGATCAAGTATGGTTTGCCTACACGGACAAGAATTATGTACTGCAAGATATTAATTTTAAATTATCTGCTGGTAAGAGTATGGCTATAGTAGGTGCAACAGGAGCAGGTAAGTCTAGCATCATCAACCTCATAACACGATTATATACAGTACAAAAAGGTGAGATAAAGATAGATGGCCATAATGTAAATGACCTCGATGTAAGTTTACTACGGGAGCAAGTAGGTGTGGTCTTGCAAGATGTATTTCTTTTTACAGGTAGTATAGCGGGGAATATCACCCTTAAAGATCAGCGTATAACCAAGGAGCGTATGAATGCTGCTGCCGAAAGTATAGATGCATTGGATTTCATTAACAAACTAGATGGGGGCTGGGATTATAAGGTAATGGAACGTGGAAGCTCGTTGAGTGTTGGTGAACGTCAACTTATTAGTTTCGTACGGGCCATGGCGGCAGATCCAGGAGTACTTATACTTGACGAAGCTACCAGTAGCGTGGATTTTGAAACAGAAGAACTCATACAGAAAGCAACTAAAAAACTGATGAAGGGCCGCACAAGCATTGTCATAGCCCACAGACTTAGTACGATCAGAGAAGCAGATACAATATTGGTATTGGATAAGGGTAGGGTAGTTGAGCAAGGCAGTCATGAAGAACTATTGCAAAAAGAGGGTGCGTATCATGAGCTATATCAGAAGCAATTTGAGCTCGCTTAGGTCAATCATTTGGTGCTTATTTCATATCCTTTCTGATAAATATCCACAACATTGGTAATCTTGTGGTAGTCCTTTTATTTTTGACCCTTCGATAGAATAATGGCAAGAGTAGTATCAGGTATAAGACCTACAGGCAAGTTACATTTAGGTAACTACTTTGGAGCAGTCAAAAATTTTTTAAAAATGCAGGAAGAACATGACTGCTTTTTTTTTATTGCAGATATACACTCCCTTACGACTCATCCTACACCAGCAGACTTGCATAACAATGTACACCAGGTACTTGCAGAGCATTTGGCCATGGGAGTAGATCCAGAGAAGTGTGCTCTTTTTGTACAAAGTGATGTGCCTGCTATCAGCGAGTTGTATACCTATATGAATATGAACGCATATATTGGTGAGTTGGAACGCAGTACTTCATTTAAGGATAAAATACGTACCCAAAAAAGCAATATAAATGCAGGATTATTGACCTATCCGGTGCTTATGGCAGTAGATATACTTGTACACCACGCAGAGATGGTGCCTGTGGGCAAGGATCAACAACAGCACTTAGAGATGACACGCACGTTTGCTAATAGATTTAATCATATGTACGGTACAGATTATTTCAAAGAGCCGCAAGCGTATAGCAGCACTGGCGAGCTAGTAAAAGTGCCGGGACTTACTGCTCAAGGTAAAATGAGCAAGAGTAGTGGAGATGCTGATACCATCATGTTTGACGAGGATGAGAAAGGTCTACGCAAGAAAATAATGCGAGCTGTCACAGATAACGGACCTACCGAACCAGGAGAACCAAAGAGTGAAGGGCTTCAAAACTTATTTGATATTATGGAACTTGTCTCAGACAGAAGTACCATCGAACATTTTGATGCATTACATACCGAGGCAACGATACGCTACGGAGATCTCAAAAAACAACTGGCAGAAGATGTTGTACATTTTGTGGCGCCCATAAAAGAGAAGATAGATCACTACAAACAAGATACGGCTGCATTGGCAAAAGCAGCTAGGATAGGAGCCGAAAAAGCGAACGAAAGTGCAGAGAAGACATTAAAAGAGGTACGAGAAATAATCGGATTTAAGAAGTTTTAATAACACAATAGACCAAACCATAATTAAACCATAAACCATGCATATAGCTATAGCAGGAAACATAGGAGCAGGAAAAACAACACTGACCAAGCTTTTATCCAAGCATTACGACTGGGAACCACATTTTGAAGCGATGGATGACAATCCATACATTACTGATTTTTATGACGATATGACACGTTGGTCATTCAACCTGCAGATCTATTTTTTGCATACGCGTTTTGGTAGTTTGATACAAGCTAAGAATAGTCCTAAAACCATTATTCAGGACAGAACGATATATGAAGATGCGTACATATTTGCACCGAATTTACATGCGATGGGCCTTATGAGTACAAGAGATTTTGATACATATCAAGCTTTATTTACGAATATCAAAACCAGTGTGAACGCTCCCGATTTAATGATCTATTTGCGTAGCTCCATTGGTAATATTGTTAGCCAAATACAAAAACGCGGTAGAGAGTATGAAGATAGCATACGCTTGGATTACCTTAAAAGGCTAAACGAACGATACGAAGCTTGGATTAGTACATACAAAGATGGGAATTTGCTTATTATAGATGTAGATGATATAGATTTTGAAAATAATCCAGAGCATTTAGGAGAGATCATCAATAAGATTGATGGTGAGATTAATGGGCTGTTTTAATTATAAGTGTTCTTCACACAAACTCATTATTCCACAAAAAAAACCGATGCTTTGGCATCGGTTTTTTTTGTTATTTTTTATACTCTCTCAAGCAGTTTTAGTATAGTCCAAGCGGCCTCTTCGCCTTTGTGCCCATGAGTGCCACCGGCACGTTCTATTGCTTGTTGCTGCGTGTCTGTAGTGAGTAGCCCAAAAGCTATGGGTATAGTGTGTTTTGTTATCGTATTGCTAATGCCATGCGCTACGGCATCACAGATAAAATCAAAGTGTCGTGTTTCTCCTTGTATAACGACGCCAAGACATATTACCGCATCGAATCCTTCAGCAGCTAGCTTGTTAGCTCCATAAATGAGTTCGTAAGAACCTGGGACATCCCAAACCTCAATATTCTCCTCCGCTATACCCGCAGCTTTAAGCGTGCGTATAGCACCAGACTTGAGTTCTCCGGTGATGTCTATGTTCCATAAAGCGGTAATGACACCTATTTTAAAATTAGTATGGGGAAGGTTGATTTCCCCATTCAAGAAAGTCTGGTTAGTGTAATCGGCCATTATTCGGCAGAAAGCTTAGCTTCTACGCGAGCAATCCTAGTTTCTACTTTATTTGCAAATCTACTATCAGTGTAGTTTGATTGCAGCTCTTCGTAGGCAGATTTGGCATCGTCAAATGCTCCTGCTTCCTCGTAGGCAATACCTGCTTTGATAAGTGCGTATGGTGTAGTGATCATATTGTCTCTCATGTTGGCAGCCTTCATGTACATGTCACCTGCTTTTTCATACTGTTCCATTTCTGAGTAGCAATCGCCTTTAAGCGTTGTAACCTGTGCAGCCATTATCTCATCGTCCATAGTTACATCATCGAGGTAATCAAGCGCTTCTTGAAATTCTCCTTTTTTTAGCAATATTGTACCTGCATAGTACGCTGCTCTGTTGCCTGCACTTGTGGATCCAAAATCGTCAGCAATGTCTTTCATTCCTAGATTTAGTCCGTCTCCGTTAAGTGCTTTGTCCATAGAGTCTTGACCGAAATAGCGTTCTGCCATATAGAGGCTTTCGCTGGCATCGGTCTCCATTGCTGGCGCATAAGAGTTCGTGTAGTAATAAATACCACCGGCTAGTAGTATAAGTGCTATACCAGCTATCATAACGTTGTTTTTATTTGTTTCCAAAAACGCTGAGATAGACTGTATGCTCTGGTTTTCTGCTGATTGTTCTTCTGTGCTCATTTTCTAATAAAAGGTTGCAAAAGTATACTTATTCCACTATAAATGGATAGTCGGTTTGATATACATCTGTATATAACTCAGATATATCTGGGAAAGGAGAATTTTCTGCGAATTCTGCTGAATCTGCAACTTCTTGTTCTACTTCTACTTCCATAGTATCCAATTGCTCTTGAGTCATATACTTTTTAGATAATATTGTTCTTTTAACAACCTCTAATGGGTCTATCTCTTTGTACTCTGCTACTTCGTCTTTCGTTCTGTACTTTGCCGGATCAGACATCGAGTGACCTCTGTATCGGTATGTTTTTAATTCTACAAAAGTTGGTCCTTTGCCATCTCTGGCTCTTTTGGCCGCGTTAGCCATGCTCTCGTGAACAGCTTCACAACTCATGCCATCTACTTGTTCTGCTGGCATATCAAAACCGCTTGCTATTTTATATATATCCAGTACGTTGGTGGTACGCTCTACAGATGTCCCCATTGCGTAGTTATTGTTTTCACAAATAAAGACTACTGGCAGGTTCCAGACCATTGCCATATTAAACGTCTCGTGCAAAGCACCTTGACGTACTGCACCATCTCCCATATAACAGAAAACTACTCCGTCCTCTCCTTTGTATTGCTCGGCAAGTGCTATACCAGCACCTAAAGGTATCTGTCCGCCTACTATACCGTGACCCCCAAAAAAGTTGTGTTCTTTGGAAAACATGTGCATACTACCGCCTTTTCCTTTGCTACAGCCGTCTATTCTACCAAATAATTCAGCCATTACTTCGTTGGCAGAGATTCCCATTGCCAGCGCATGACCGTGATCTCTGTAAGCTGTGATTACCTTGTCATTATCTTGCTTTGCGGATACCATTCCGGCTACTACAGCTTCTTGACCAATATACAAGTGACAAAACCCTCTGATTTTGTTTTGACCGTACATTTGAGCAGATTTTTCTTCAAACCTTCTTATTAATAACATTAATCGATACCAATCGATATAAGTTTCTTTGGTGTGCTTTGCTTTTGCCATTTTATATTTGAAGCCACAAAAATAACAATCTTTGCTATCTATAAAACATCATTGAAGGTTCAAAAACTATCACTCATTTTTTTTAAGAATCACACAGAATTCAATCTGCAGGCGAATCACGACGTGATAGCCTTAGCAGGATTAAATGGTGTGGGCAAAACTACCGTCTTAGATGCGTTGCATTTTCTGTGTTTGGGTAAGTCCTATTTTAGCGGTACAGATGTGCAATGCATACAGGTGGGTGAACCGCAAGCTGGTATTATTGCTACGATTAATGACGGTGAAGAAGTGCAGTTGAAGGTTAAATTCAAGCGAGGAGGTAGAAAGGTCATGGAAAAGAACGGTGTACCCTACAAAAGAATTACGGAGCACATCGGCCAATACCTAGCGGTAGTTATTGCACCAGGAGATATAGAACTGGTGTATGGTACAAATGAAAAAAGACGTTCATTTATCAATCAGATACTAAGTCAAGTTGATAGGGGACATTTGCTAGACTTAGTAAAGTACAACAAGCTGATAGAGCACCGCAACAAGCACCTAAAGCAGGAATATGTCGACATGGCATTGCTTCAAACCCTGGATCTGCAGATAGCTCCTCTTGCGCAAGACATATACGCTAAAAGAAAAGCTTTTTTAGAAGAGTTTTCTCCTACTTTTGAGAAAAAATACCACTTGCTATCTGGTGAGAAAGAGACTGTTAAATTGCTTTATAACAGCCAGTTAGGAAGTTGTACTTACGATGAATTGGTAGTATTGAATAGAAGTAAGGATTTAGCAATACACCGTAGCTTTAGTGGTATACACAAAGATGAGATAGAGATAGAAATAGGAGATTTTAGCATTAAAAAACATGGCTCTCAAGGACAAATAAAATCAGCACTAATAGCACTAAAATTAGCCGAGTATGAGTATTTGAAGAGCAAGAAAGATATTTTGCCACTTCTATTGCTCGATGATATTTTTGAAAAAATAGATGAAGAACGTGCTCTAGTACTTACACAACTTATCAAAAATGATAACTTTGGGCAGATTTTCGTCACAGATACCAATCAGGAGCGGCTTTCCGCCTTCTGTGAAGAGATAGGTAAGCCACACACAACTTTAGTACTCAAGTAATTGCAAGAAGAAAAAACACTCAAAGACCTAATGAAGGTTCTCTTCAAGTCGTACAAACAAGGCGATAAGTTTGACGAGGTGCGGGTGGTCAATAGCTGGGAAGAAGTAGCTGGTAAAATGATAGCCCAGAAAACCACAAAGTTATTTATCAATAAACAAACACTTTACCTTACGTTAGACTCTCCCTCTCTCAAAAATGAATTGCGATATCACAAACTCGTTTTGATAGAAAAGGTAAATACATTTGCAGGTAAAGAAATAATCAAAGACATCAAATTTTTCTAACTACACCATATGACACACAAAATAGCACCCTCTGTATTGGCCGCTGACTTTGCTAACCTACAACGCGACGTAGAAATGATCAATGAAAGCGAGGCCGATTGGTTTCACATAGATATTATGGATGGCGTTTTTGTGCCAAATATATCGTTTGGCTTTCCTGTAATGAAGGCAATACAAAAGCATGCTACCAAACCGTTGGATGTGCATTTGATGATTATAAACCCTGATGAGTATATACAAGCATGTGCAGACGCTGGAGCAGAGGTGATTACGGTACATTATGAGGCCTGTACTCACCTACACCGTACACTAGGAGCCATTCGTGAAGCGGGCTGTTTGGCGGGTGTGGCTATCAATCCGCACACGCCTGTACATTTACTCAACGATGTTTTTAAAGATATAGATTTGATTTGTGTCATGAGTGTAAATCCTGGTTTTGGTGGTCAAAAATTCATCGAAAACACCTACACCAAACTGCAACAACTCAAAAATATATCAGAAATGAAAAACCATACACCGTATATACAGGTTGATGGTGGAGTGAATTTAGATAATTACCAGAAACTCCTCGAATGTGGCGCGAACGTTTTGGTAGCGGGCAGTTCGGTATTTTCAAGTCCAAAGCCAGCAGAAACTATTTTAGCACTGAAACAATAGACCATTGTTCATCACGTTAGTATTTTTTTGAAACGCTTACTTACTGTATACTTATTCGTGCTTTACAGCACTTTTGGCTTTGCTCAGGCGGTAGCATATCTGTCAGGTAAAGTTACCGATACAGAAAAACAACCGGTGTCTAATGCTTTTATAAAGGTGAAAGGGACAGCTTACGTCACATATTCTGATGTGGCAGGAAAATATTCACTTAAAGTGCCTGCAGGTAAGCAGATAATAATGCAACTAGCATTTGGCGGCGAGACCATTAACTCATCACAAGGCCCCTATGCAGTTGGAGAAAATTATTATAAAAATATCCAATTTAATAGATCCTTTTCGCTAGACGGTGTAGTGGTAGGTGGAGACAAATTGCGAAATAGACCCATCATTACAATTGCTCCCAAGAAAATAGAGCGATTTGCCAATGCAGGTAGTTTTGAGCGGATATTACCTTTGGTTGGTTTAGGATTAAACACTGCGGGTGGAGATCAAGGGTCAGCGTACAGTGTGCGTGGAGGAAACTTTGATGAAAACCTCGTTTATGTCAATGGTATAGAAATCTACAGACCGTTTTTAGTACGAAGTGGCCAGCAAGAAGGACTCAGTGTTATCAATGGGGATCTAGTGCAATCCATCCACTTTTCAGCGGGTGGTTTTCAGGCTAAATATGGTGATAAGCTTAGTTCAGTATTAGATATACAATATAGAGAGCCCGACTCTTTTAGAACAACGTTTCGAGCCAGTTTTTTAGGAGCTAATATCCATGTAGAAGACAAAATAGGCAGTCGGTTTAGTTATTTGATAGGTGCTCGTTTTCGCAGCAATCAATATTTGCTAGGGAGCTTAGATGTACAGGGAGACTACCAACCACGTTTTTATGATATTCAAACACTATTAAAATATAAATTCACCAATGATTTGAGTCTTTCCTACCTCACTACACTATCTCAAAATAGGTATTTGGTCACACCGCAGAACAGACAGACAAGTTTTGGGGGAATCAATAGTGCACTGAGTTTGTTTGTGGCCTTTGGTGGGCAGGAACTCATGGAATATACTACCTGGATGAATGGTCTTAATCTGGAATATAAACCCAGCGATGAGCTCGACCTTACCTTAAATGTCTCATCGTATACCACTGCAGAAAGAGAACATTTTACAGTAGAGGGCGCCTATCGTTTATCAGAACTAGACAATAATTTGGGTTCAGATAATTTTGCAGAAGAAGCTGCCTTATTGGGTATTGGTTACTTTATAGACCATGCTCGAAATGACTTAAATGCACAGGTGTTTGCCGCAAATCACAAGGGAAGATATCTCTCCAAAAAATCGAATTTGCAATGGGGTGTGGGCTATACAAATGAGCGTATTGAAGACAGGCTAAAGGAGTGGAGGTATTCCGATAGTAGTGAGTATAACATTACCACCAAAGCTAGAACCAATACAGATGAAATTATTTTAGACGAATTTCTAAAAGCAGATATTTCCCTGATTAGCTTCAGGGTAAATGGCTATATACAAAATAGCCAAATACTAACGAAAAAAAATAACCTAAAAACTACCTACGGTATCCGCAGTAACTACTGGAGCTTGAACGGTGAGCATGTAATAAGCCCGAGACTGCAAATAGGTTGGCAGCCAAATAAGCGTTACAACGATACGCTTAATACAGAGCTGAGAGATTCGCTCAAAGATGCGAATCCCACATATAAAATAGGAATGCTAGACTCTATCTTCGATTATAGAGGCAAGCGAGACTGGCTGCTCCGTTTTGCAACAGGGTATTACTATCAGCCTCCGTTTTATAGAGAACTAAGAGGTATAGATGGGGTGATAAATCCAAATCTAAGAGCACAACGATCTATACACTTTGTTGCAGGGGGCGATATGAATTTTGAGGCATGGGGACGACCATTCAAATTTATCAGTGAGCTATACTACAAGCATCAAGATCGTTTGGTACCGTATGTAATAGATAATGTGCGTATCCGTTACCTTGCTGAAAATAGCTCACAGGGTTATGCTACAGGTATAGACGCCCGCGTAAACGGAGAATTCATTGAGGGAATAGAGAGTTGGATAAATTTTAGCTTAATGCAGACACAAGAACGTATCTATTTTACTGATGAAAATGGGCAAGAACAACTAAGTGATTGGTTGCGAAGACCCACAGATCAACGCGTAAATTTTTCTATTCTGTTTCAAGATGAATTACCCAGTAATCCTAGCTTTAAAATGAACTTGAGTTTAATATACGGAACCAAAATGCCGTTTTTCTTTGATGCAGATAACAGACAGCAACCCGGTTTTAATATCCCAGCCTACCGAAGGGTAGACATAGGCTTCTCTAAAGTGCTGCTTGATAAGCACACTACCAAAAGACCTACATGGCTCAAAAATGCGGAATCTCTTTGGTTGAGCTTGGAGGTGTTTAACCTATTGCAGGTAAATAATACCATTTCATATATATTGGTAAAAGATTTTTCCAATACAGTGTATGGCGTACCTAATTATCTTACCGGGCGTAGGGTTAATCTTCGGTTCGTATTAAAGATTTAGGGGTGTATCCCCTCTAATTTGGCCCCAGAGGGGATGACTGCACCTCCTTTTTAGTCATATGCTTGACTATCAGCGGATCTACTGTTGCATATTTTATGACCGTTTGGTTATTGGAGAACCGCAGTATAGATGTTACGTCTATGCTTAGCCGCTTGTAATACACTTTTTTATTTACCTCATAGCGCACTACCGTACCACCATTGAGAGACGCTTTATAGTCTATGGTAGCAACGGAGTAGGCGTAGTTGTTTTTGAGGTGATAATGCGCTCTGAACTCATTTAGTCCAATAACAGCAGTGAGCCCAAGGGCAAAACCGAGTACGAGTGTCATTCCTATTTTTTGCTCAAAATTATGAGGCACTTTTTTATGTATAGATTGGATGATATAATTCGTGTATGCTTCATTGGCACCAAAGCAAATTCCCGTAAAAAACAGACCAATTCCTAATGCTATAAACGTGCGATCCATAGTGCCAAAGTAGACAAAGTAATGGCTATATATTATTTGTAATCCCCATAAAATCAGCAGAATGCAACAAGGCATTCTAAATTTTTTAGGAAGGTATTCTAAGTTTTTTTCGTAACGATTTTTTATCTTCCATTTGCGCGCTTCTTTACTTCTTCGGACACGTTCCTTGATATATTGCTTGCTGCGTTTTTTTGGGGTAGATCGTGACTCAGTAAGTCGTTCTATTTCTTTCAGATAAGCGAGTTTTAGTTTTCTGTCATAGGCGTTTTTTGCTTCTGGGGTGTCTAGACTTTCCTTTGCTAGGTTGAGGTACTTGGTCATTTCCTCCGCATCAGGTTCACAACTTATGTCTGGATGAAACTGCTTTATTTTCAATTTGTAAGCCTCCTTTACATCTGCGATACTCGCGTAAGTAGGTAGTCCTAATAGTTTATAATAGTTGGTCAAAGTTTGATTTAGTGTTTTTTGTGTTGAGGTTGCTAAATTACAACTAACATCTACAACATTATTAACGTACAGAAAACGTTTTAGTAATCTATATGGTCTTTCTTGTCGAAGTATTATTCGTTTATTTTAGAAAGGCTAGTAATTTCATAGGTACGCAATTGGAGCTATATTCACTCATCAATACTTCCCTTTACTGGGTGAGCTGTATGAATTATATAGTGCAACATCAAAGGATAGCGCGTTAATTTCTTGGCTAGTATCTACTTTAAGGTAAATTTGTCTATTATGTCAAAATACGCAGAATCTATGTTACGAGACGGATCAATGGAAGGCAAGGTCATATGGGTGACCGGTGGAGGAACAGGCCTCGGGAAGTCAATGGTGAAATATTTTGTAGAGCTGGGAGCTAAGGTTGCTATCTCTGGTAGAAGAGAAGAGAAACTGATAGAAGCAGCCGAGGAGATTTCTAAGGATAATGTTTTTCCTGTTGTGTGCGATGTACGTGAAAGCGGACAAGTAGATGCGGCATTAGCACAGATAATAGAGCATTTTGGCGAATGCAATGGATTGGTTAATAATGCGGCCGGCAATTTTATTAGTCCTACAGAAAGGCTCAGTCATCGTGCTTTCGACATTATTATAGACATTGTACTCAAAGGAAGTAAGAACTGCACACTCAGCTGCGGTAAATACTGGATAGAAAATAAAATACCAGGGAATGTTCTCAATATCGTGACTACCTACGCTTGGACCGGCAGTGGATTTGTGGTTCCCAGCGCTACAGCCAAAGCCGGAGTTTTGGCTATGACTAGGAGTCTTGCTGTAGAGTGGGCAAAATATGGCCAACGCCACAATGCAATAGCACCTGGGCCATTTCCTACCAAAGGAGCCTGGGATAGACTATTTCCAAAAGAAATGTCTGATAAGATGAAGCTAGAAACACGTGTGCCACTCAAACGAGTGGGAGAGCACCAGGAGCTAGCCAACCTTGCAGCATACTTGATGTCCGACTATTCTTCCTACGTAAACGGAGAGGTAGTTACTATTGATGGTGGTGAGTGGTTACAAGGTGCAGGCCAGTTTAATCAGATGGATGCTATCACTCAAGATGAGTGGGATATACTAGAAAAAATTGTTCGCTCTAATCAAAAAAAATCGTAAAATAAGACACATCCTATCTCCTGAAACAGGTATTCAAGAACGTCTAATTATGACATACTAACTAAAATTACAGAATGAAAAAAATCAATACTTCAAAATTTATCACTGGTGCTGTAGCATTTTTAGGCTTAACTATTATAAGTTTTCCAAGTACTACGTATACGGGAGGGGCTCCTGCAAGTTACACAAATGCACCAACAACTGGTACCAACAGAGAAGCGAATTGTACATCCTGTCATGCTGGGGTATTACAAACCACTGGTACCAATTATAACAATGTTGCCTTTACAGGGTCATTTACTGGAGGAGGATATATTCCAGATAGCACATATACGTTAACGTTGAGCTATACGCACTCGGGTAAAACTAAATTTGGCTACCAACTAACATGCTTAAACAGTAGCAATACAATGGCAGGTAGTTTTGCTACTATATCGGGCAATAATAAGTCCAGTATAATTACTGGTAGTGTGGCAGGTGCTACACGCCAGTATATGCGTCAAACGAGTTCTGGAGCCTCAGGTTCTGGAGCTGCATCTTGGTCTTTTAGTTGGACAGCACCTAGTACCAATGCAGGTGATGTAACTATCTATGCTGTTGTAAATTCTGCCAATTCTGCTGGTGGGAGTAGCGGAGATATAATTATTGCAAGAGAATTTACAATAAAACCAAGTACATTATTGCCTGTGGCTGAGGCGAGTACAAGTAATGCTTCCCTCTGCCAAGGCGGACTCATTATACTCAATGGATCATCTACTAATTCTGCAACATCTTGGAACTGGAGCACACCGGGTGGGTCGCCCACTAGTACCTCAACTCAGAACGCTACCATTCGGTATAATTTTCCGGGTAAGTACAATGCCATATTGACATCGACAAATGCTAAAGGAAAGTCTTTGCCTGATACACTGGTAGTAACGGTGCTGCCTGCACCAGGTCCGTTTGTAGCTGGCGGTGCAACTCAGAAGTTTTGTGAAGGGGATTCGATTCTACTCTCTAGCACTGTCCAAAGTGGAGCTTCTTATGCTTGGAATAATGGGGTTAGTGGGACCCAGCTATGGGTAACAGAACCTGGAACATACTTTGTAGTTGCTACGGGAACGAATACATGTAGTAGATCAAGCAATCAAATATCAGTCAGTTATAACGCTAAGCCAAGCACAAAACTCACGAGTAATTCATCCCCCTACATCGATAGTGCATGTACCAATTCTGTATTAACACTAGCCGCACAAAGTACCAGTTTGGATAGTTTCTATTTTTATGGAGATGGAGTATTGCTCGCAGCATCTGATACTAGTACTCTATCTACCTTCTTTACCCGAAGTACAACTTATGGCTTGCGGGTAATGAATAATCTGGGTTGTTTGAGTGATACGGCATACTTAATGATGAATGCCAAAGAGCAAAGTAGCGCACCTGTGGTGACATGTACGTCAGCCACTCCGAGTAGTATTACGTTTGAGTGGACCAGTATTTCAGCACATCTAGGCTATGAGGTAAGCACGAATGAAGGGAATACTTGGCAATCGCCAAGCAGTGGAGCTATTGGAAATACTCATGTAGTGTCCCGTTTACAACCTGGAGATTCTGTTGTACTATGGATTCGCTCTATCGAGGCCGCTCCTTGCAGTTACAGTACTATTGGAGTAAACACGTGCTTTAGCCAACAGTGTGTGCAGCTCAATGCAACCGTGCAAGCGGCAGGAGCAGTCTGCCAAGGAGATTTATGGACAGTAGAGGTAAATGGACTAAAGGGAGAAAACTATGGTTTGTCCCTGGACGGAGGTGGTGTATTCACAGATACGATTTTTAGTTTTAATCCAAAATTGAGTAGAACATATACCTTAAGTGTGACAGATAGCAACAACCTAGTTTGCCCTGCCCAGGAGATTAAGATTCCATTAACAGTTGACAGAATAGCGGATATTAATTTAAAAGCAGATCGAATAGGATCCTATTGTGTGGGTGATGTTATTACACACACAGCCAATGATAGTATAGATAATTTTGATTTTTATGTCAATGATGCACTGGTGCAAAGTGGCTCAGCCAATAGCTTTGTGAGCACACAGCTTAGCAATGAGGATAGCCTGTTCGTAATTGTAAGTAACGGTCAGTGTAGAGATACTTCCTCTACAGTTTATATAGCTATAGAGTTGGATCCCAACGGAGGGTTCACTTATCTACGTCTAGGTTCTGAGTATAGCTTTACTCCAAATGTTGCCACATATACTTCTTACAGATGGGATTTTGGTGACGGATCAGCTGTAAATACGGACGTAGCACCTACCTATGATTTTAAAAATTCTGCAGGGAGCACTGTTTCTGTAAAGTTAGAAGTAGAAACACAAAGCGGTTGTGAGAATGGGAATACACAAACCCTCGAGCTGCCAGATTTTGCAGGTGTACAGGAGCTTAAGGCTCTAGGGGTATCAGTATATCCAAATCCAACAAGTGATAGACTGAACATAGAAAACCTTTCAGGCAAGGCGTTCCAGTATCAATTGTACACTACAGAAGGTATACTCATCAAAACTGCTACCTTGAAAGCCGGTGCAGGTGTGGTAGATATGTCTACCCTGCCAATTGGGGCCTATTTTCTCCGGGGTTCAATAAATGAGACAAGCAAGACGAGTATACGTGTAATCAAGAAATAAGGAGTCTTTTTACAGCACTACTTTCGCATACATTCATTGTCTCGAACCTCTTTTATAGCAGTGGACACCAAACATAATTGCTTGGGAGGTAGAATTATTGAGCACTGAACTCTTGCCTTAGTGCGTTTCCATTCTGCCTTTTATTTCGCTACTCATGAGTGATCGCAATGAGTCTATTTCGGGTTGTAGGTCTTTGCGTTGCGCGTTAATAAAATTTAAATCAGGCTGTCCAGCATCTACCCAAGCGGTATACCAGAAGCACCCCGTTGTATATATTGCTTTTTTCATTCTACGCTCTACCATAGTGCCCATTGCGGTGTGATATGCTTGGCTAAATTCACGGCTGTATACCTTAACAGTACTTGCTCCTCTGCGTTCAAAAGAGTACTTAGTTGTAGGCATTTGCTGGGTAAGCGCATTTTCCAGTGCCAAAACGGTATCTTTAGCAGCAAAACTCTCACCTACTGCTTGCCATATAGTTTCTAGTGGATCATCTAAGTAGACGGCCTTTCCTATAAAAAAGTCATAATCTGAGGCAAACAGTTCGGGCAGACGAGACTCCCACAAACCGTGTATTCCTTTTTGGTTGGTCAGTTGACCATTGTAGTTCTCTGTAGTGTGCAGCGGTACATGTGCATCTGCTATGTAGTGTCCCAGATCTGCACTGAGTTTAATGATTTTTTCGTAGTCTCGTTTCTTCATAGCATAAGTGAGCCAGCCAGTTACTGTCTGAATGTGCCACGGTACTATACCATATTCGAGAAGTTTCTCTTCGCTGTACTTAGCTACTGCACTGTCCCATTGGTGCGGCATTGTATCTACAGGCGCCTTGGTCTCCCAGTGGTCCAAATCTATGTAGTGTCTTGGAGCTTCCCCCTCTACGGCGTATCTACGCTGATCTGGGCGTACGGCAAAGTCCTTTATGTAGCCTATGTTTGCTTTGTAGAAACCAAACATCTCAGGAGGTAAGGTGAAGATAGCCAAGTAGTTTATCTCCTTATGAGCAAAGAACCCCCATGGAGTAGATTGCAAGCACAGCAGACTAAGGAGTATAGATAAGAAGTATCGCACGAGTACAAAAGTAGGGAATAGGAGTAGCGGTTAGTAATTCACGTAACAGGATTTTTCAAGAAGGAAACTATTTTTTCTCCTTATAGTCGTAATGCACTTTAGTCTCCTGTGGTTGTTGTTCTGGTATTTTCCAGTAGGCATCTGGTGCATCATCATCGTCGTCATCTTCTTGCTCTTCTTCAAAAAACTGCGCTTGCTGTGGTCCATTCTTGCGGTATAAAAAGCCGAAGACCAATCCAGAAATTGCTCCAGATAGGTGACCTTCCCACGAGATGTTTTTCCCCACGATACGCCCATACTCGGGGAATATGCCGTAGATAAGACTTCCGTATAAAAAGATAAGTAAGAATGCAGCTCCGAGCATTTCTTTGTTCCAGCTGATAATAGCGTGTGTTACCAAAAAAAAAATAAATGCGTACACCAATCCACTGGCACCTATGTGGTTACTACCTTGCTCACCTATGGCTAATAGAATAATGCCTGTAAGGAGCGTATTGAGTACAAGTATGGATACGCGTTCTTTACCAAAATAGATGAAGATAAAACCCATAGATAGTAGCAAAGGAATGCTATTGCTAAAGAGATGGTCAAAATCTCCGTGAAGGAAAGGCATTGTAAATATTCCCCATAATCCACGCCATTCTTGTGGACGCATACCGTAGTGATTCAAGTCCAGTCCATACCGTAGATTGATAAAAAAAACAACCCATATGGATACCACTATTACAAGTGGCCAAACTATAGAGTCTATCAATCGAACAAGGAAACGGAGCATCTTTGTTTAAGGTGTTTCAAAATACGTTCCGAATAGTATTAACTGACAGAAGGGCGTGTTCCCTTGGCAAACTCTCCATAAACCAGTAAGAGCATTCGGTATATGAGATAGCTCTATCAAATTGCTCTGTTTTTCGAGGAACTATATACTTCACTAATTACTATGGACGTTTTGCTGTCAACTTTAACTAATAGGAATAACTAGATGAACTTCCCCAAAACTATCTCATCCATATTTGCTACTTTACTTTTTGTACTCTTGTTTTTTGAGAAATCTTTGGGTCTCAACGTTGCTATTTACGGAGTAGTCGTAACTCTTCTGCTAGTAGTGCTCAAAACTGCCCTTTTTCAAGCATTACTTCCGAAGGTCGTGGGAATTGGTTTTCTAGCCACGTCTATTGTGTATTATTTATTTGCTAGTCCATTTACCCTATTTGTACATATTCTTTCTTTTTTACTATTGGTAGGATTACACTCTCAGCCGCTTATTCGCAACTTATTATATGCGTTTGTAAATGCGTTTGCAAACTATAGAGCTGCAGTTGCAGATTTTTTAAATTCGTTTCGTCGTAGAGAGAAACATACGCTAAACTTCAGCCTAAGTAAAGTTGCTCGAATTGTTTTCTTACCACTTTTCGTTATTTTGCTATTCTTAGCACTATACAGTATGGGGAGTAATTTCTTCTCTAATGCGGTGGGTAGTATGGGAAAGATCATAGGTAGTTTCTTGTCTAAAATCCTAAACTGTGTCAATATAGAAGCAGTGTTTGTAGCATTACTGGGTCTCGTGTTTGGAGTGATTCATAGCCTGAAGTACCATACTACCTCTTTGAGTAAGAGAGATGCCGCTCGGAGTGATTTTCTATCTCGTGTGAGACGCAAGACATTATACAGATTTAGGAATATGGATCTTGCTACGGAATATAAGTCTAGTGTATTCTTGCTGGTATCACTCAATGGTATGCTAGCTATTTTACTCTATTTAGAGATTGCCCATATTTGGGTAGGTTTTGAATGGGGCGGTGAGTTGCTCAAAGAGCTGGTGCACGAAGGAACCTATGTGCTACTTATTGCCATTCTCGTATCCATGGGTACTACACTCTATCTCTTTCGTAAGAATCTTAATTTTTATGCGAAGAATAAGGCATTGAAAGTATTGGCCTACATATGGTTAGGACTCAATGCACTGTTGGTAGTTTCTGTAGGGGTACGTACTTTCTATTACATACAATTCTTTGGGTTGGCATACAAACGTATAGGTGTGCTATTCTTTTTGGTAGCTTGTTTAGTAGGTTTGGGTACACTTTTATACAAAGTAGCGAAGACAAAAAGTATATACTACGTAGTGCGTGTGAACACACTTGTAGTGTATTTTATTCTATTGGCTATTTGTATGGTAAACTGGGATGGTATTATTGCACGGTACAATTTCCGTAACTACAAGTCTTCTTTTATCCATCTGCCTTTTATGAGCAACCTTAGCGATAAGACATTGCCATACTTACGGCTTACAGAGGAGCAAATGTTGACTATAGAAGGTAAACAGGTAGAAGAGATTCCTTTTGCGAAGAGAGGCTATTTTAAAGATATAGATTACCAGAATAAGATAGCCGTGCGTATCCGAAAATTTAAGAAAAAGCAAAAAGAGAGGCATTGGCTGGAGAGCGTTTGGGCTGAGGATAAAGCTTATCAGAGCTTGGAGTAGTTTTTATCTATTATGCTAACTCAAAATATCCTAAACTTGCAGCCAAATTAAGAAACAATGGCATTACAGTGTGGAATAGTGGGGTTACCCAACGTCGGAAAATCAACTCTCTTTAATTGTCTAAGCAACGCAAAGGCAGAAAGTGCAAACTACCCGTTTTGCACGATAGAGCCCAATGTAGGTACTATAACAGTGCCTGATGAGCGATTGAATAAAATTTCGGACCTGGTGAATCCGCAAAAAATACTACCTACTACGGTAGAGATAGTAGATATAGCAGGTCTTGTAAAAGGAGCGAGTAAAGGTGAAGGACTAGGCAATCAATTCCTTGGAAACATCAGGAACACAAACGCCATTTTGCATGTAGTACGTTGTTTTGATGATGATAACATAACACACGTAGACGAATCTATTGATCCTGTAAGAGACAAGGAAATTATCGATACAGAATTGCAATTAAAGGATCTAGAAGCGATCGATGGCAAGATCCTAAAAGTCAAAAAATTGGCCGATTCAGGCAACAAGGAGGCAAAGGCAATATATGATGTAGCTTCCAAGATCAAAGAGACATTGGAACAAGGGAAGTCTGCTCGTACTATCGAGATGGATGAAACCAAATGGGAATTGGTAAAGGAGCTAAATCTGCTTACAGCAAAACCCGTATTATATATCTGTAACGTAGACGATGCCAGTGTGGTAGACGGTAATCATCATACCCAAGCGTTTGAAGCATCTGTGGCAGACGAAAGTGCCCAAGTAATGTACGTGAGTGCAGAGATAGAGAGCGAGATGATAGAGATGGAAGAAGAGGACAGAATGCTGTTTTTAGATGATATGGGTCTTACCGAAAGTGGAGTCAACAGAATTATAAAAGCGGCCTATAAATTGTTAAAATTCCATACCTATTTCACAGCCGGCGAAAAGGAAGTAAGAGCGTGGACGATAACATCAGGATTTACTGCCCCACAAGCTGCAGGGGTTATTCATACTGATTTTGAAAAGGGTTTTATACGCGCAGAAGTAATTGCTTATGACGACTACATAGAACTAGGCAGTGAGGCTAAATGTAGGGAAGCGGGTAAGTTGCGGGTAGAAGGGAAAGAATACCTTGTAAAAGATGGAGATATCATGCATTTTAGATTCAACGTTTAACACAGGTTTAAAGGGCAACCCACTCTGCCATTATTCATTACTTTTGTGTAATGGATAAGTTGTATTTATCCAAACTTATACCACGCACCCATGTGCAAGCCAGTATTCATTTTAACATAATGATGCCACTTGTGTAGTAGGTTTTTTATGAATAAGAATGTATACATATCGGCGATAATTCTAACCTACAACGAGCAAGATCATATAGCTCGTTGTATTAAGTCGCTCATGGATGTGGCAGATCAAGTCTTAGTTGTAGATAGCAATAGCACAGACAATACTGTTGCTATTTGCAATCAATTAGGTGTTACTGTATTGAGTACAGTTTGGGAAGGCTACTCAAAGACAAAAAACCATGGGAATCAGCAAGCTAAGTATGATATGATACTGTCTATTGATGCTGATGAAGAGTTGACCAAAGAATTAATAGCATCTATTGTAGCGCAAAAGACAATTGGGTTTAATGCGAATGAAGTTTACAAATTTCATAGGTTGAATAATTACTGTGGCCAGTGGATAAGGCACGCTGGGTGGTATCCAGATACCAAAGTGCGTATTTTTAATAGACAGAATACGCATTGGGAAGGTGATGTGCACGAGCACTTGGTGCATATTACGCCTGTACAAGAAAAATTGCTTTCAGGTGATATTCTACACTACAGTATAAAAGACAAAGCAGATCACATCGCTAGGATCAAAAAATACAATCTGTTGGCAAGAAAATATCCGAATCGGCTGGTAGCATTTTTATCTGCAGTGAGCACATTTGTGAAATTATATATTGTAAAAAGAGGGTTTCTAGATGGGAAATTGGGCTATCAGCTATGCATTATATCTGCCAAAGCAAAAATTTGGAGGTAATTCAAAAATGAAATAATAAAAAGGCCCAATAAGAAATTTCCTATTGGGCCTTTTCGTAGAGAGAAGAAATTAATGCTTTTTAACTTTCTTTATTTCCTTGGCTGTTTCATCTGAGGATACTATTAGTCTTTTGATATGATCTTCTAACTCATATTCATCTCCTTCTACATACCCTGTATGAGTATATACTATTTTGCCATTTTGGTCTATCAGAAATGTTACCGGAGGGTTGGCCACATTAAGCGCTCTTTGCACATTGCCATTCGGATCAAGAAGTACATCAAAGTCCCAGTTAAATGCGTTTACCATAGGTCTAACTTTTACGGCGTTTCTACTATCATCTACGCTTATGGCTACAAGTTCCATGTCGTATTCATCGATCCATTCCTCCAGCAACCCATTGATGTTTTTTAATTCTTTGATACACGGCTTACACCATGTTGCCCAAAATGAGATTACGGTTATTTTATTGTTAGTCCCATAGTCAGCCAGCATTATATCTTCCCCGTCTACACTTTTTAATGATATTTCGGGTAAGGTAGCTGTGGCACTATCGTTTTGAGCAAACGCACCGAAGGATGAAATGACAATTAGTAGTGTGAGTATATTTTTCATTGTTTTGTTTTTTATTATGATGCTACGATAATAAGTTCAAGAACTGTTCCATTCCAAACCACACTATCATTTATTCGTTTTATTTTATGCTTCTGCCTCAAGTTAAAATTTTAATATGTTGTAAATCAAACTATTGCGATTTCGATGAAAAATTATCTAAGAACTGACGGTATTGGCGGTTTTGGATAGTGTGCCGTGTTCTAAAAAAGACACTTCTGGGGTTTGGGTATGCTGAGGCAACGGCTATTCGTTTATTTGCCTTACTCGAGCATACAGAGTTTTACAGATATATTATATTGCGTGCTTTATAAAATGTGTTAAGATAACGTACAATGAAGAGAGTATTAATTCATCTGGGCATAATGGCTGCTCTTTCAGCTGTTATAGCGGTGGGAACCTTGTGGTATTTAGATATATACACAAACCATGGATCTGAGCTAATAGAGGTCCAGAATTTAGAAGGTAAAACGGCCAGTGAAGCAATACGAGCACTCAAAAAAGTAGGATTGGTGGGTATGGTTATAGATACGGTCTATAAAGAAGGAGCGGTAAAGAATACGGTTGTCAATCAGAATCCTATTGCAGGTCTTGAAGTGAAGCCCGGAAGAAAAGTATACTTGATAACCAATACCAATAAAGTGCCTATGGTGGCTGTACCAGATTTGGCCGGAAAAACATCGTTGAACCAAGCTATAAGCATGCTTCTTCGACGCCATCTTAAAGTAGGAAAAGTCATTAAAGAGATAAACTCAAGTGTGAAAACGAAAAGTGATGAGCCCGTACTTGATCAGTATGCATCGGGTACCACGAAAACTATTTCGCCCAATACACTGGTAGAACGTAATTCAAGTATAGATTTGGTTATAGGTGTTTCTGCTGATCATCTTGATGTGCCAGACAGTACAGTCTCTCTTCAAATACCCTAATTCAATAGAAGATTAGATGATAATAATTCCGTTAAAAAAACGTTGTAATTGTATGGTTAAAACTGTTCTGCTATCTGTATTTTTCCTGTTGTTTAATTTTGCAACACAAGCACAGGTTACTACCTATTCTTTAGACAGAAACGCGCGGTTACAAGAGTTTCATCTAAATAACCCAAACTATGTATTTCAGGCCAGTAGTAAGAACAAGTTGGGTACAAGAGACACGTTAGACATTCCGTTTTTTGATGATTTTTCTCAAAGTACATTGTTTCCTGATAGTATCTTGTGGCTAAACAATCAGGTGCATATCAATAATCAGTTTCCGATATTGCCACCTACACTTAATGTGGCCACTTTTGATGTATTAGATCCCCAAGGAATACCCTACCGGAATACGCTAAACAGAAATTTTAAGGATGCAGGTGATAGTCTCATAAGTCAACCTATAAACCTATCTTCAAATGGAGGTCGTGCATATTCGGTTGCCGATTCTATAATACTGAGTTTCTATTATCAGCCGAATGGATATGGATATCACTTGAATGGTGAGGACATTTTGCGTCTGTGGTTCAAAGCTAAGAATGGTCTTTGGTTTCAGGTTTGGAGTAAGGTAGGAGAGAGTAAGAGTAGAGATTTTGAGCAAGTGATGATTCCTCTTTTAGACTCTAATTTCTTTCATGCGGGTTTCCAATTTATGTTCACAACCTACACCCGACAAGTTGGAAATGCAAATCATTGGCATATAGATTATGTGCTGTTAGATAAAGATAGGGATAGAGCAGAAACTACCTACAATGACTATGCTATCCAGACCACACCTACATCTTTGCTTAAAGACTATTGGGCTATGCCATATGAGCATTTCAGTCAAGATCCAGACGCTTTCATGGATGACTCTGTACGCTTGTCTGTATCCAATCTGGCAGGTATAGATAAACGACTTGAGATAAGGCATGAGGCGTATGCAAATGGTACAATGGTTACCACAACGGCATTCCCAACAAACGCAAATAACCACGATGCACAAAGCACTAGACAACGAAATTTGCCTATCTATAGCATCGCAAATGTACCCAACACGGGAGAGGTAAATGTACAGCGAATAGTAGCAGTCAGAGAGGCGGGTGTGCCCAATGATATCACCGTAAATGATCAATTTTCTTTCACTCAAATTTTTCATGATTATTATGCCTATGATGATGGTACTGCAGAGCAAAACTTTGGTTTTGATGAAGAGTCGAGTACAAAAAATACTATTGGAGAAGTAGCCTATGGTTTCAATGTAGCCAAAAGGGATACCCTTTACGCAATAGCCACTTATTTCAATCAAGCTGTTTATGATGGGTCTCGCAATAGATTTAAGTATCGAATATGGAAAGAGTTGAAAGGTGTTAATGGAGGACTAGGAGATTCTATCATCTATGAATCTGAAGAGATGACACCAACTTACAGTATTGCCAATGGCCAGCGAACGTTCACTCCTTTTAATCTAGATACGGTGTTAGTCTTAGATCCGGGAAGGTACTATATTGGCTGGTGGCAAGGGTCCATCTTTAACTTAAATGTTGGCTGGGATATGAACTACGGTAATACGCAAAATATGCAACGCAAGAATCCAAATTTGCTTGCAAAGACTGCAGAGATATTAGATGAATGGAGTAATGATGTGCCGGAGGGAACGCTAATGATGCGTCCTCATTTTGGGAGTAAACGGCCACTGTATGCAAGCGTTCACAGCTTCGAAAAAAAGAAATTTAAACCCATAATTTATCCCAATCCAACCCGATCAGATGTATATTTTGAGCAAGAATATGAGCAGGTAAGCATTGTAAATAGTCAAGGACAAGAGGTCTTGTTGGCTTCTAATGTATCAAAACTGAGCGTTAGTAACTTGCAGAGTGGGCTATATTTTGTTGTTCTGAGAAGTAGAAATGGAGAACAATTTACTGCACGACTGGTTATCATAACACATTAAGAAAGTATAAATAAACCGAAAATGACTGATATCACTGTAGAAGAGCTGAAGCGAAAGATCGACAACAAAGAGGAATTCTTGCTTATCGATGTACGTGAGCAATGGGAATACCAAGAGTTTAATATCAAAGGGCAATTAATACCACTCGGTACTCTGCAAGGAGCAATAGACGATATAGAAGATGCATGGATGGATAAGGAAGTGGTGGTATACTGTAAAGCAGGAGCCAGAAGCGCCGCAGCCAAGGCATTCATGGTTCAGCAGGGGTTTAATAATGTACGAAACCTTTTAGGAGGTATGTTAGATTGGCAAGCCAAATTCTCATAAAACGCATACTGCAACCCAAGGGTGCAGCTCTATTGGCAGTCCTGTCAGTAGTAGCAATCCTATTTTTTTATTCTAACAGTGAGTCAGATCAACAAACGTTTACATATCTAAATCACGCAGATGATGTAGCTTATGTAGGGATGGAAACATGTGCTAGTTGCCATGGTGACAAACACGCAACTTTTGTGCATACGGGTATGGGATTATCTTTTGACAGTGCCACACGTCAAAAATCCTCTGCTCACTTTGGAGCAGAACATGCGGTATACGATACTGCCAATGACTTGCATTACCTTCCGTATTGGAAAAACGATAAGCTGTACATCAAAGAATATAGACTTGCACAGGGCGACACCACACATACGCTTGATGTACACATTAATTATATAGTGGGCAGTGGGCAGCATACCAATTCACATTTATTTACACACAACGGATATGTTTTTCAAGCGCCCATTACCTTTTATGTACAAGAGCAAAAGTGGGATTTGGCTCCTGGTTTTGAAGGAGGGAACAATACCCGTTTTAATCGAATACTCAACTCGGAGTGTATTAGTTGTCATAACGCAATGCCCAAGATGCATGGAGAATCTGATTTCAAGTTTACAGATATAGGACGAGGTATTGACTGTGAAAGGTGCCATGGTCCGGGTGAGTTGCATGCAAAGGAACGATTGAGAGGCGAGGGTGTAGATGTTACCAACGAAATAGATCCTACTATAGTAAACCCTCGAAAATTGAGTTGGGAGAGGCAGATAGATTTGTGCCAACGGTGTCATTTACAAGGTTTAAATGTATTAAAAGAGGGTAAGAAATTTACCGATTATAAACCAGGGATGAAGCTCAGTACTGTTTTTGAAATATACCTGCCAGAGTACGAAGGAGAGCATGCTTCTTTTGATATGGCAAATCATTCCCAGCGTTTTCAGATGAGTAAATGTTTCATTAGTGGAAACAAGGAGAATCTTGATTTTACGTGTATATCGTGTCATAATCCTCACGTGAGTGTGAAAATGACAGGTACAGAGGTATACAATACCGCTTGCAAGAACTGCCATCAAGAAAAAGGTTGTACTGAAGCTCCAGGGGTATTAGCTGCAGTAGGCAATAATTGTGTAAGCTGTCACATGCCACCGAGTGGGTCGGAAGATATTCCTCATGTGAGTGTGCATGACCATTATATACGTGTGCCAAAAGCAAAAAAAGATGTAGACCAAATGCACAAATTGATTGGTTTGTATGCTGTTAATAATCCTTCGCCAGATAGAGAGACAGAGATATTAGCTTATTTAGAATATTGGGAAAAATTTGACAAAAACCCGTTTTATCTGCAGAAAGCGGGTAAACTTTTAGAGACCAATAATTTCCCGAAATTATGGTTGAAGTACCATTATCTTATGCGTAATTATTCCTCTGCAACAGCGCTTGGGCTGGAAGCAAATGCACTTAGTCCTTGGCAAAATTTTATGCTTGGCACATCTTATTTAGAACAAGGAAGCATAAGCCTTGGTATTTTTCATTTAGAAAAAGCATACGAAGAAGATAAAACAAATAGGGTTATAGCGAGTGAGCTTTTGAAGTGGTATACCAATAAGCCAGATATCAATAAAGCTGTAGCTTTGGGTGAAGCACTTGTATGGGAGTTTCCCACGAGTGGATTAATCCACAATAGCCTAGCAAAGTCATATATTTTGAGAGGGTCACTGGTACAGGCACTTCCAAATATGCAGAAAGCATTGAGATTGGAACCTGACAACCTCGCCGTATGGTCTACGTTCTTAAACTATTATGCTATGCAAAACGATAAAGAGAACTTTACGGAGTGGTTGCGAAGAATCAACGAACAAGATGCCAGTTATTTAAACCCACAACAGATAGCGAGAATAATGGACAGTATGCCGGAAAATGCAACTCAGTAAAGTGGGTATTTCAGCATAATAGTTTTCCTTTGCACCATGGCAATTATCATAACAGATGAATGTATTAACTGCGGGGCTTGCGAACCAGAGTGTCCAAACACGGCCATTTATGAAGCGGGAGCAGAGTGGAAAATATCCGATGGAACAGGAGTTTCGGGAACCTATACATTAGAAGGGGGCCAAAGTGTTGCTGTAGATGCAATACAACAACCCGTCTCTGACGAGGTATACTATATTGTACCGGATAAATGTACAGAATGTAAGGGATTTCATGAGGAGCCACAGTGTGCTGCTGTATGTCCGGTAGATTGCTGTGTGCCAGATCCAGATAGAGAGGAAACAGAAGAGCATCTATTGGCCCGTAAAGCCCAACTCCATATCTAACCATGAAAAAAGGGATTTGTCATGTGTCACAAATTCCACTACGAGGTTTGCCTCGTAGCAGTGCAGAGATGGTATCTCAGCTATTATTTGGAGAAACATATACCGTCCTAGAGCAAGAAGAGGATTGGTTTCTGATCCGAATGGATTACGACGGCTATGAGGGCTGGCTCAGCGATTCAAGTGTCTTTTTGGTGGAGCAACCACTCGATAGAAAGGTAGCACCACAATCCAGTTTGTTTTCATCGCAATGCAATGATATTTATGATACTCCACTGAATAGCAGTATGGGCTCTGAAGTATTACAGCTTGAGGATAATTATGAACGCATTTTTGTAGGAAATCTTGCAAAAAAATTTCTAGGCACTCCTTATTTATGGGGTGGCAGACACAATAGTGGCATCGATTGCTCGGGTTTTGTACAAGTGGTTTATAAAGTACTTGGCATAGCTCTTCCCCGGGATGCATCACAACAACAAAAAGTAGGTAAGCCGGTGAAGTTCATAGATCTATTTGAAGGGGATCTTATATTTTTTGATAAAAATGAACGCATAGGCCATGTAGGTATAGCCTTGGGTAATGGTAAAATCATTCACTCACACGGTATGGTGCGTATTGATGCTCTAACAACGGAAGGAATCATTAACTCAGATACTGGCCAAAAATCACACAATTATCATTCGGCAAAGCGATTGAGATAATAGTTGCATTATCTTAATGAATGCCACATATTGCAGTCGGTTAACAATAACATTAATATGAAGAGAATAGCAGGTTTAACAATGAGTTTAATTAGTGTTTTTACACTGTTTGCTCAGGAGCAGAGTAAAGGGTTGGATGAGCGAATAAATGAGTGGTTTACGCCAATATCTAATGCTTGGGCAGGATTCGTATTTACCTCTATAGAAATCACAGATGGAGTAAGTGTCCCTCTTGTTATCGTTCTGTTGCTATTCGCAGGTCTAGCATTCACCGTTATTTTCAAATTAGTAAATATTAGACTATTCCCAATTTCTATCAATATAGTACGCGGAAAGTATGATGATTTAGATCACGTAACCTCTGATAAAATGGCAGGTGATCCAACACCAGGTGGAGATGCCATAGAAACTATACGAGTAGAAGGACATCATGGAGAGGTATCGCATTTTCAAGCTCTTACTGCCGCACTTTCGGGTACAGTAGGACTGGGAAACATTGCTGGAGTAGCAATAGCTATCTCGTTAGGTGGTCCAGGTGCTACTTTTTGGATGATACTCGCAGGTTTGCTTGGGATGTCTTCTAAGTTCGTAGAGTGTACACTAGGAGTGAATTATAGAGACGTAGGAGAGGACGGAACTATTTACGGAGGCCCAATGTATTATTTGAAAAAAGGACTAGCCGATGTAGGGAAAGGTAAATTAGGTAAAGTTTTAGCGGTGATATTTGCTATCATGTGTGTAGGAGGTTCTTTTGGCGGTGGAAATATGTTTCAAGCTAATCAGGCAGCTACGCAGTTCAATTCTATGTTAGGTGTAGACTCTACATCAGCGGGGGTTGTTTTTGGGGTTATTATGGCCATTTTGGTTGGGATTGTAATCATAGGAGGAATTAAGAGAATAGGTAATATTACTGAGAAAGTGGTGCCGTTTATGGTGGGTATTTATTTTGCGGCAGCATTAGTAGTCATCATAATGAATATTGGAAGTATTGGAAATGCTTTTGAGCAAATATTTGATGGAGCATTTAATGCTAAAGGTATATCCGGAGGATTACTTGGAGTATTAATTATTGGTTTTCAAAGGGCCGCATTTAGTAATGAAGCAGGAGTAGGATCTGCAGCTATTGCTCATTCGGCTGTTAGAACTAAATACCCAGCGTCAGAAGGTTTGGTAGCATTACTTGAGCCATTTATAGATACTGTAGTTGTTTGTACTATGACTGCACTTGTCATTATTGTAACAAACGGAGATGGCAGCATAATGACGTATGGAGTGAAGTCTCCAGATGGTGTTTTAGCCACCTCTCAGGCATTTGCTTCTGTTATACCTTGGTTTCCTTATGTGCTTACTGTAGCAGTTGTTCTTTTTGCTTTTTCTACTATGCTTTCTTGGTCATACTATGGCCTCCAGAGTTGGTTATTCCTTTTTGGTAAGTCCAAAGCATCTGATTACTCTTTTAAAATATTATTTTGTCTCTTTATAGTAATAGGTTCAGCGGCCAGCTTAGGAGCTGTTACGGATTTCTCTGATGCAATGATATTTGCTATGGCTGTTCCTAATGTGATTGGACTATTCTTCTTATTCCCTAAGGTAAGGGAAGAGTTAAAGAGGTATTTGAAAGCAATAAAGAAGGTAGGATAATATGAATATAGGACTAATATTACTACAACAAACCTTATCAGACACGACAAACCGAGCTCCAGACGCGACAGGATGGTTTTGGGGAGTATCAGAAGTCGTGGTCACACTAATTATATTTATAGGGGTTTACTATATATTTAAACCGGTCTTTGGCAAAAAAGAAGACCAGGACAAAACCCCAGAATAATTTTGAAATGAAATACGCTTAGTTCTTAAGCAGGGGTAGGAATCAACTTTTTACGGAACGCTATTATCGTAAAGACGCCAACGCTTATGGCTGCGTCTGCGATGTTGAAAACAGGTCTAAAAAACTGTAGACGCGATCCACCAAAGTAGGGTATCCAATCTGGCCAAAAAGTATCTAATAAAGGGAAGTATAACATGTCTACTACCTTTCCTCTAAAGAACGTTGCGTATCCACCGTTCTCTGGGAATAGTGTTGCTAACGTATGGTACGTGCTTTCACTAAATATTCTGCCGTAAAATAAACTGTCAATGATGTTCCCTAATGCCCCAGCTAATATGAGCGATACTAAAACGATCATCGCGGTCTTGGCTCCTTCTTGTATAAGGTTTTTGATGTAAATGAAAATAATACCGGATGCAATGATACGAAAGGAGGTAAGGACTATTTTGCCCCAGCTGCCTCCTAGTTCTAGGCCAAACGCCATTCCAGGATTCTCTGTAAAGTGAAGTTCAAACCAATTGTTGATCATCATTCGACTCTCACCTAGCGTAAACGTAGTTTTGATGTAGTACTTAAGCCACTGATCTAGCAGCAGGACTATGAGTATAGTGAAACCTACATAAGCAAGTTTCCTTTTTTTTGTGCTAGATGCTATTTCTTCCAAAATACTTGAGTTACTTGTACTGATCTTTTTTTGCTTCCATACTTTGTGTTGTATGGGGTACTGCTTTTAATCTATCCTTATTGATAAGCTTACCTGTTACTCTGCATATACCGTATGTTTTGTTCTCTATACGTATAAGTGCTGTCTCTAGATTACTAATAAACTTTTGTTGACGTGCGGCTAGCTTTCCTGCGTTTTCTTTTTGTTGAGAAGCACTTCCATCGTCTATAGCCACATATGCACTTGCCGTATCATCTGTACCATTTTCATTTTGCGATTTAATTTGTTTTGCCAAGTAGTCATACTCCTCTTTTGCTACAGCAAGCTTTGCTACAATTATTTCTTTAAACTCGGTTAAGTCTGCGTCACTGTATCTGAATGATTCTGCCATTTTAGTTATTTAGAAAGTTTAATTTTTATAGTATGAAGATCTACGTCTATTGTGTCTTCTGTATTAATATCTTGAATAAGTACCAACGTATTTGCTAGAACTTCACCACAAATATATTCATTATAGACATCTATTGCAGTAGCTATATAGTCTGTTTGAGCTAATTCTATATTGATTTTATCTGTGACTTCAAAGTCTTTGTCTTTTCTAAGATTTTGAATCTTATTGACCAATTCTCTGGCTATACCTTCTTGCCTTAAATCATCTGTAAGCTCGAGGTCCAGTGCAACGGTGTAATTGCTATCGCTCATAATCTGCCATCCAGGGATGTCTGCAGTTTTTACCTCTATATCAGCTAAACCAATAGGGTATGTTGTCCCGTTTGCCGTAATGTCGATCATAGCTCCATTTTCTAACTTAGCTATGTCTTCATTTGTGAAAGCAAAAATTGGTCCTGTTACGGCTTTCATATCTTTGCCTACTTTGACTCCTAGGGCCTTGAAGTTAGGTTTAGCAGATTTCTTTATAACCGATGAATTTCGATCTAAAATTTCGATCTCCTTAATATTTACTTCAGACTTGATCACATCCTCCACCTTTTTTAGATTGGTAGCAAATGCGTCACTAAGGGCAGGAATCATCACTTTACTAAGTGGTTGACGTACTTTGATATTTCCTAGTTTACGTATGCGAAGTATCAATGAAGTGATTCGTTGCGATATTTCTATCTGCTCTTCAAGGTCCGTATTGATAAGTGCTTCATCAGCTTTTGGGAAATCCTGTAGGTGAATAGACTTATCTGTGAAGTTAAGATCCCGGTAGAGTTGATCTGCATAAAAAGGGCTGAAACTGCACATCAATTTCGCAACTGTTTCTAGGCATGTACTTAGTGTTTGGTAAGCTGCAATTTTATCGGTACTCATCTCGCCTTTCCAAAAACGACGACGGTTTAGTCGCACATACCAGTTACTCATGTCATCTATAACATAGCTTTGTATAGCACGAGCAGCCCTAGTTGGCTCGTAGTCATCCATTTCCTTTTCTACCAGTTGCGCCAGTGAGTTTAGTTTACTGAGTATCCATCTGTCTAGCTCAGAACGATCAACCATAGGAACTTGCTCCTTATCATTGGTGAAATTGTCGATATTAGCGTACAAAGCATAAAAGCCGTAGGAATTATGGAGTGTACCAAAAAACTTACGTTTGGTCTCATCAAGTCCGCCAAGATCAAATTTTAGGTTGTCCCAAGGAGAAGCATTGCTGAGCATATACCAGCGAATAATATCTGCTCCGTATTTATCTACTGCCATAAACGGATCAATCGTATTGCCCTTGCTTTTGGACATTTTATTGCCGTTTTTATCTTGAACCAAGCCGTTGGCCATTACTGTTTTATAAGCAACAGAATCTTCTAGCATTACAGATATAGCGTGCAGCGTAAAGAACCATCCTCTCGTTTGATCTACTCCTTCTGCAATAAAATCTGCTGGATAATGTGTTCTATCCTCTACTTTTTCTTTGTTTTCAAAGGGATAGTGCAGCTGAGCATATGGCATTGCTCCAGAGTCAAACCATACGTCAATAAGGTCTGATTCTCTGCTCATTGGTTTACCGTCTGCAGAGACCAATATCACCTTATCTATGAACGGCCGGTGCAAGTCAAAATCTTCATCTATGATGTTGGCAGGCATAATACCAGCTGCCACAGATTTTTGTACTTCTTCTTTCAGCTCTTTTACCGACCCTATGCAGATTTCTTGTTCTCCGTCTTCAGTCCTCCATATCGGTAGTGGTGTTCCCCAATACCTGCTCCTGCTGAGGTTCCAATCTACCAGGTTTTCTAACCAATTTCCAAATCTTCCTTCTCCTGTACTTGCCGGTTTCCAGTTTATGGTTTTATTGAGCTCAATTAGCCTATCCTTAACAGCAGTGGTCTTTATGAACCAACTTTCCATAGGGTAGTAAAGTATAGGTTTGTCTGTACGCCAACAATGTGGGTAGCTGTGTTCGTATTTCTCTACCTTAAACGCTTTGTTATCTGTTTTTAGCTTTATCGCTATTTTTACATCAGTGCTTTGGTAACCATCTGCCGACTCATCCTGATTTTTGTAGTTCTTTACGTACAGCCCAGAAAATTCACCCATACCCTCCACAAATTTACCTTGTTTGTCTACAAGGGTAAGTGATCCTATACCGTTTTGCTTTCCTGCTATATAATCATCGCTACCAAAACTTGGGGCAAGGTGTACTATACCTGTTCCGTCTTCAGTCGTGACAAAGTTTGCTGCTATTATCTCAAATGCTTTTCCTTCTTCTGGCTGCTGGTAAGGCATGAGCTGCTCATATTTCTGGCCTACTAGATCTGCACCTTTAAGTTCTTTTATTATTTCAAAAGGGATGGCTTTATCTCCCGGGTTATAATTCTCTAGTTTTAGCTCAGTATTTTTGGAAGAGAAGTACTTATTTACAAGCTTTGTAGCTAGTATTACCGTTATCTTTTCGAAGGTATATTGGTTGTATGTTTTTACTACAGAGTAATCTATTTTTGGGCCTATTCCTAAGGCAGTGTTACTTGGTAGCGTCCATGGTGTGGTGGTCCATGCTATGCAGAATACATCTCCCCATTTTTGGTCTAAGTCGATTGCACTGGGCGTTTCAAGTTTGAATTGAGCTACTACAGTTGTATCTTTTACGTTCTTATATGTACCAGGTTGGTTTAACTCATGTGAGCTAAGGCCTGTTCCAGCTGCAGGAGAGTAGGGCTGAATGGTGTGCCCCTTATAGATTAAGTCTTTATCATGCAGTCTTTTGAGAAGGTTCCAAACAGATTCCATATACTCACGCTCGTAGGTGACGTACGGATTGTCTAGGTCTACCCAGTAGCCTATTTTTTCGGTAAGTTCATCCCACTTATCTTTATACTTGAGTACATCTTTGCGGCAAGCTGCATTGTATTCTTCTACTGTTATCTTAGTGCCAATGTCTTCTTTCGTGATGCCTAGTGCTTTTTCTACCTGCAACTCTACAGGGAGACCATGCGTATCCCATCCTGCTTTTCGCTCCACACGGAAACCTTGCAACGTTTTGTACCGGCAAAAAACATCTTTAATGCTACGACTAATGACGTGGTGTATACCGGGCATGCCATTGGCTGAGGGAGGTCCTTCATAAAAGACATAGGTATTGTTGGCATCTCTATTGCTTACGCTTTCTTCAAATACCTTATTCTCTTTCCAATAAGAGAGTACCTCTTTCTCGGTACCTGGTACGTCAAGTTGCTTGTATTGAGGATATTTATTGCCTTTGGCCATTTGCGACATTCTGTTTGGTTTACAAATAATGTGCAAAGGTAAGAATTTAAAGTGTGTAATGTGTGTGTGACGATTGCGTGTTTTGGTGTAGGCAAATACAATGGTTTTCCATCTCATAAAATCAATAGATTAGTTCACTTTGAGGCAGTTTGCGTACTTTGCAGTAAGGATGTCAATCGTAGTACGAGCAAATGGGGGGTTAGGAAATAGGATGAGGGTTCTTGCTGCCTGCCTTGCCTTGAGGATGAGACTGGGCAGAGAGGTAGAGGTGCTCTGGATCAACAACTATGAACTTAATTGTGATTTTGATAATTTATTTCTGCCTATTGAAGGAGTTGTGGTGACCCATATGGCCTATATCCCAAAATGGAATAAAATAGGATTGAAGCTACGAGCCAATAGTATTAAGAAGACCTATGAAAATTACGATATTCAGTTTACGGATAAAGAAATAGTAGAGTTATATACTGGAAACAAGGATCTTATAAACCGTATTGAAAATGCAAATACAGTATATATCAATACGTGTGAGCAATTTTATGGAGATAAGAGTTTTATTTCCTTATTGCTGCCCGTTCCTGCTGTATTACAAGAGGTAAGAAGAAGATTAGCAGGGATAAACACGGAGACTTATTATGGAGTTCATATACGACGTGGAGATAATGAAACATCGAAAAGGGAAAGTCCCACCATGGCATTTATAGAAAAACTAAAAAAGCTAGAAAAGAGTAACAATAATCTCTATTTCTACTTAAGTACAGATGATAAAGGTGAGGCTCAGATTTTGCATAAGGTGATGGGAGAAAAATTATATTGGTTTGCTGCAGGACAGAATAGAGCCAAACCGGCGGATATTGAAAATGCTTTAGTAGACCTTCTTATGTTGTCCAAGTCTAAGCATATTATTGGTAGTTTCTGGAGTAGTTTTAGTGAGGTAGCTGCTCAATATGGTAGGGTTTCACTTGAAGTAATTAAAAAAGAAACGCAAGACTAAGGTAGCTTGACTTTGCCAAATCACTCAGTTTGGGATAACAGTTGTCTTTATTTTAGAAAGGCTAAAAGCTTTGGAGTATCCATGTATCCGGTATTTTTTTTCAGCACATTTCCTTCAGCGTCAAGGATTAATTGTGTTGGGAAGCCAGTAATACCAAGTTTTGATACGAGTGCTTTGCCGTCTCCTTTCTCTCCATCAAGCGATAGGGGTACAAAACCGGCATTTATCGCAGAGATAACTGCATCTTCGGTAAAAACGTCTTTCTTCATCTTTTTGCAGTATCCGCACCATACCGCGCCTATATCGACAAATATAGGTCTGCCCGAGGCTTCAGCTTTTGCTTGCGCTGGGTTGGTATTACTTAGCCATGTAATGCGTGCCATTGGAACGATTGTATAGGCAGAAATGGCTTTCGTCTTTGATTTACACGCGGCAAATCCTCCTAAAAGTAAAAGTGCTAAAATAATTTTTTTCATTCTTTAATCCGTATTACTAAGAAGAACGAGTGATTTAGATGTTACTTACTGAGCGCCTTACTTCAATGCTTCGAGAATCTTGTTGCGTTGAGCATCGCTCAATTCCATTTGTTGCTTTTCCCGCTGCTGCGTTATTTTCTCAATGGCCTCATCTATGAGGGCACTGTCTTTGTAAAAATCTTGGCAAGATGTACATACTTTTAGATGCATTTTTAGCTTCACTGCCTCCATCGGATTCAAGGCACTAAAGGATGCCTTACTGTCAAGCAACGCTGCTTGTCTGCATGACATCATTACTATTCTCATTAGAAAGTTCATATTAATTGTCTTTCCATTTTTGGTTTAGGCATGTTCGTAGTTGTTGTTTGGCTCTGTGTGCTATCTGCCATAAGTTAGACGATGAAATACCTAAATCCTTACAAATCTGTGACCCTTTTTTGTGATCAAAGTATTTTCCAACCACTACACCTTTCCAATTTGGTGGTAAATTGTCCAAGCATCCAGAGAGTGCTTTCAGGAATAATGGATTATCCAGTAAATGTTCTTCAGTATTGGCCCAAAGTGGCTTTTGAACCCTGTTCCATGAGCCGTTGCTATCAAAGTTATCATCGTCTGCATAACTACCTTGTAATGTAGTCTGATTTACACTTTTCTGCGTATTGCTGGCTCTGTAATAGTCTATAATTTTGTTGTTCAAGATAGTATAGAGCCATGTCTTGGGATTGCTTCCGGGTTTGTATTTTTCGTACGATTTGAACGCAGAAACCATGGTGTCTTGAACCAAGTCTTCTGCAGTTTCTTTGCTACTGGTTTTGTAAAAGGCCCAAGAGTACATATCGTCTCCATATTTACTCAGCCACTGTTTTATGGCAGAGTGTGAATCTAAGGGTTTTGATGAGTTCATAGTAATACAATAGTACTACTATTTCAATAAAACTATCGTATTGTTTTGGGAGTGGTTTGCTTGGCACTATCGTACGATAAAAGCAGACTCGGTAATAATATTAGATTGCTAAGCAAGGCAATTAAAAGTGTCAATGCTGTGAATAACCCCAAGGCTATAGTACCCCCAAAGTCAGAGAATACAAATATGATGAATCCAAAGAAAAGTATAACTGCGGTGTATATCATACTGGTGCTAATCTCTTTTTGCACCTTTGCTACGGCTTCTGATATGCTCGAAGAGCTTGTAAGTTCCATTTTGTACTTGGTCAGAAAATGTATAGAAAAATCTACTGCAATACCAAATGCTACACTAAATACAAGTACCGTACTTGGTTTGAAATTAACGCCAAAGAATCCCATTATCCCCGCGGTAAATAATAATGGAATAAGGTTTGGAATAATGCTTATCACAATCATTCGCATGGACTTAAAAATACTGGCCATTAATAAGGATATTATAATAAACGCAATGAGCAGACTCATCAATAAATTGCTAATCAAATAGTCATTGCCCTTCAAGAAGATTACGCTGGTTCCAGTTATAGATATGGCCGTGTGTCTGCTACTATCCAGTGGTATATAGCTCACTTTTTTGAATGAATAGTAGGTAGTATCAAACGCGCTTGTGGCAGAGTCTAGCACTGTTATATCGCTTATAGAATCAGTAAAAATATCCTCTGTAGTCTTTCGAAAATTAAATATAGTATCAGCGATAAGGCTTACCTCTTGCTTCAGTTCTTTTATTCTGACACTGCCCACATCTGCCATTTGTACACTTACGCGAGCCTTACTGTTATTTTCATTTACGAGGCTGTTTATCATACTCTCGTTGGTCTCACCTTCTGGCACGGCACTAAGAATACTGCCTAGATCTAATACACTTGGTGGCCTGTAGCGTCTTGGGTCACCGTTATAGTATGCTTGGTTCAAGAATTTCATTGTTTGCGAGATACTTACCGGTTTACTGAATTCAGGATATTCCCTCAGCCTACGCTCGAGTAAATCGATATTAAGCAATGTACGCACATTAGAAACTCCTTGGGTCTTCTTCGTGTCTACCACTATCTCAAACGGCATAACACCATTTATATTTCTTTCAAAAAACTTAAGATCGAGATAGAGCTTATCCGATTTTGAAATATCATCAACCATGTAGCCGACATTTTTGAGCAATGCCATACCTATGAATGATGCAGTCACAAGGGCTACAGTAGCAATATAAATCCACTTACGTTGTGTTTGTACTAAGTGACCTATCTGGTCTATTAAGGTGTTTAAAAACTTATAATCTAAGTGCTTGGTATGTCTTGCTTTTGGTGCTGGCAAATAGCTAAATAGGACAGGTATCAGAATAATAGAAATCAAAAAAACAGCCATAATAGCTAAGAAAGCGGTAAGACCAAATTCTTGTAATACGGAGCTGCCGGTAAGTACAAATACACCAAAACCTACAGCTGTAGTGAGGTTGGTAAATAATACAGCACGACCTACTTTGGAGATAACGCGTTGCAGTGATTTTATTTGATTTTCATGCGTTCTGAATTCTTCGTGATATTTATTTAGTAGGTAGATACAATTGGCAATACCAATTACCACTATAAGCGGCGGCAGTAGACCAATAAACATTGAAATCTTAAAACCCAATGTCACAAGTATCCCCATGCACCATATTACTCCTACGACCACCGTGAGCAGCGAAAATGCCAACGTAGGAATACTTCTGAAAAAGAAGAGTAAAATAAGTGAGGTAAGTACCATGGAAACAAGCGTAAAGCGCACAAGCTCCTGACGTATCATTTGCGACATTTTGGTACGTATAAATGGTAGTCCTGAAAAATGCACGTCTACACCGTATGCAGTACATATTTTTGTGATTTGCTGTTCTATGCTATCTACAAACGGTACGCGAGCTTTCGTGTCAAGTATTGACTTGTCCAGTGTTACTGCCATAAGCGTAAAATTGGAACTGTCCTTGAACAATAACCCTTCATAAAAACGCAAGTCCCTTAACTTGACAAAAACCGAATCTAATTCTGCCTGACTTAGCGGCTTACGTTGGATGAAATTTTGTGCTTGGAGTGTTGCTTTCTCATACGTTTGTCCTTCGAAACTATCAAGCATGACTTGCTTTTCTAGTTCTTTCAAGTTGGCGATGGATAGAACTCGCTTTATATTTTTGGTGCTGTCTAAACTTAGGGTTAAGTCATACCAAGCATTAAAAAAATCAAGGTTACGAAGTTGGTCGGTTTTTATGCCAACAACCATAACACTTCCATCGTCACCAAATGTTTTTTTAAACTCCTGATATGCCATCATATCCAAATCATTGTTTGGAACAAATTTTGGATTATCGTAAGCTAATTGCACATTCAGCGTTTGGTATAGCATAAATGCCGTACAAATCACCAACGATATGATGAGCGCTAATCTATTGCGAAGTATCGTATTTGCTATCTTTTCCCACATACTTAAAGGCTTGCAAAAGTAGCAAAATAGACACCATCTCCAACCTGTGTTTCTGTATGCTGCCCATTATGAATTTATTTGCTACGAATTCGTCTTTACGAAGTAGCATTTCATCTCAGGTATAATGGCGGTTGTCGGGTGTTACTTTAGCTTATCTCTCTCCTTACGAAGACCGTTTGCTACTCAAAATTCTTACTCTGTGTCCTTTGTTCCAGGGCTGTTCTCGCTTGCGAGGTGCAGGTGACTTATGTCATAACCATTTAAAAAATCATGAATAGCCATTTGGCGTTTACCTTGGGCTTTTATGTTTTTCAAAGAGATAAAACCGTCTACCACAGCTACTTTGAGGTATCGTTTACCATCGCTAATGAAAGTACCCGAGGTCAAGTGATGCTCTATAAGCTCTGTCTCAACCTCATAAACAATCAATTTTTTACCATCAAAGGTAGTATGGGCTGCGGGATATGGACTTAGCCCTCGTATGATATTGCGTACACGTGTTGTAGCTGTATTCCAATCGATCTCTGTATTCGCAGTAAAGAGTTTTGGAGCAGCCTTTAGTTCTCCGTTATCTAGCTGTGGAAGTTGTTTTACTTCACCACTCACTAGTTGGTCTAGGGTTTCTATGACCGCGTCTGCCCCAACGTGCATTAGTTTGTCATGCAGAGTACCAGCAGTATCGTCATTTGTTATCGTACACGTTTTTTGCACCAAAAGATCTCCAGTGTCTATTTCGTGCTTTAATTTAAAAGTGCTTACACCCGTCTCCGTTTCGCCATTCATTATAGCCCAGTTGATTGGAGCAGCGCCGCGGTATTGTGGTAGGAGTGAGGCATGTAAATTATACGTTCCCATTGGTGGCATATTCCAAACTACAACGGGTAGCATTCTGAATGCAATGACTACTTGTAGATCTGCGTTATATGTTTTTAACTCTTCTTGAAAAGCTTCGTTTTTTAGATTAGAGGGTTGCAAGCAAGGGATGTTTTGCTTGCGAGCATACTGTGTTACCGGAGTCGCCATTAGCTTCATTCCTCTACCTCCTGGTCTATCCGGAGCAGAGACCACTGCTACTACATTATAGCCGTTTTCCAGTATTCGCTCGAGGTGAAATCTAGCAAACTCTGGGTTGCCCAAGAAAATAATGCGTAAGTCCTTTTTACTCTTTAGCACTAGTGTATTCTATTGAAAAGTCTACTCCAACGAATACGACTTATCACATTTTTGTGTCTTCCGCCATAGATGCCGTCTTGCTCTATACTCATCCATATAAAGAGAGCCTTGCCTACTACATGATCCTCTGGTACAAAACCCCAATAACGTGAATCTGCACTTCGGTGACGGTTGTCTCCCATCATAAAGTAATAGTTCATTTTTACTTTATACTCGGTTATTTCCTGCTCATTTATATATGCTTTACCTTCTTTAATAGTGTACGAATCGTTGCCTTCATACTTTTTGATCAAATCTTTATAAATCCACATAGTGCTACTATCTATCGGCAATACATCTCCTCTTTTGGGAACGTAGATGGTTCCGTAATTGTCTCTACTCCAAGGCAGTTGATCAGGTATATGAGGGAATACTTCCGGATACTTACCTGCCTTATCAATCTTTGGAGTAATATCCACAATGCCCGGGAATTGAGCTAGTTTGTTTCTATTTTCTTCTGTCATGAATAGCTCGTAGTATCCCGTTCCATTGGTCCCATATTCTGAAACATCTATTTTCTCCAAATCTCTGCGACCAACTGCTGTACTGGTCTGCATGGTATAGCTCATTTGTCCGTTTACAGCTACTTTGGAAGGTTTTCCATTGATATATACTAATCCATTGACTACTTTTAGGCTATCGCCAGCTATCGCTACACATCGTTTTATGTAGTTGGTCTTTTTGTCAGTCGGTCTATCGTCTTCTCCGGGATAATTGAAAACTACAATGTCGTTATTTTCGATTTCCTCTACACCTGGAAGTCTATAGTACGGAAGCTTCAATGCTTCAGAGTACGACTTGCCACCTACAACAGGAAGCTCTTGGTGTACAAAAGGAAATGAGATGGGCGTCATGGGTACACGTGCTCCGTAATTTATTTTACTTACAAAAAGGAAGTCGCCGCGTAGCAGTGATTTCTCCATAGATGAAGTAGGTATCTGGTAGGCTTCAATAAAAAAGGTACGAATAAGTGTAGCGGCTATAATAGCAAACATGGCTGCATCTATCCATTCACCACCAGATACTTTCTTGCGAAACTTGTACCGAAACATATAGTATACCCAAATAGCTACCTGCCAAAATACGAAGTAAATAAGGGGTGCAATAACACCTGCATCCGTATGAGCCACAAGGAGGATAAAAGTGAGTAAATTAATGATACTGAAAACAATGTAAAAAATTGCTGCTCGTTTGCTGAGCAGTTTCCAGTCGTCTTTTAGGTTAAATTTCATTCGGTATTATTTTTTTTTAAAAATTTAATAAATCGTTCATTTTGAATACGCCTTTTTTATGGGCTACCCACTCAGCAGCTACTACTGCTCCTTGAGCAAAACCCAAGCGGCTTTTTGCATTGTGGCTTAAGGTTATTTCATCTATTTCACTTTCGTATGCTATAGCATGGTAACCTGGTACACCTTCGCTGCGCTTGCTTTCTATCTGCAAATTAAAAGGAGTATTTTTTACAGTTTCTCCTTCTAGCAGACCGATGTATTTCTTTTTTCTATCAAGGTTGCTGATTATACCTTCAGCAAGCGTTACTGCCGTGCCACTTGGGTGGTCTAGCTTTTGCAAATGATGAGTTTCTGTCATCTGTACATCGTAGGCTGGGAAGTTATTCATCAGGCTACTCAACTTTTCGTTGATATGAAACAAGATGTTTACACCAATACTAAAGTTGGTCGCTGTGAAAAGCGTTTTGTTCTCTGCAAGTGCTCGTGCTGCTAGAGCATCATAATGATCGTACCAAGCTGTGGTGCCTACCACCACAGGTATATCTGCATCGAAACATTTGGCAATATTAAGATGAGCTACATCGGGTTGTGTGAATTCAATAGCCACATCTGCATCATTGAGTTGAGATGTAGAAAAAGCACTGTTATCTATCGTAGCTACTACCTTGTGTCCACGGTCTGTAGCCACTTTTTCTATGGTTTTCCCCATTTTTCCGTACCCTATTAGAGCTATCTTTAACATAACGAGCACAAAATTAAAGCATAAGTTGGTTTAACTTTGTGTTTTCAATTTCAAGATTTGAACAAAACGCAACGAAAAGTATTGGGTCTATTTCTTCTGCTTGGCATTTTTGCCATTGCAGGGGCTTATTTTGTAGCATTCAAGGGCAATACTACCCCGCTAGACAGGGATTATTTTTATATACGACACGATGATACCTATGCTCGTGTAAGAGAAAATCTCATACAAAAAAAAGTCGTGAAAAATGCACGGACATTTGATTTGGTTGCCAAGCAAATGAACTTGCCTAATACCTACAAGCCAGGAAGGTACAAAATTGAGAAAGAGCTCAATAATGTGGAGCTAGTTCGTAAAATACGGCAAGGTAACTGGGACAAGGTAATTGTAAAAGTACCGATAGAGATGACCCGAGAGCAGGTGGTAGCACACTTGGCCGAAAAATTGGAGCCTTCTAAAGATGAAATACGAGAAGCCCTAAATGGGGATTGGATGCAACAGAATGGTTTTACTTCAGAAAATAGGTGGAGTGTCTTTTTACCTGATCACTATCATTTCAATTGGGCTACGCCAGCAGATAAGGTAGTAGGACGTTTTGTAGATGAATATACTTCCTTTTGGACAGCCAGTAGAAAACAAAAAGCGAGGGTACAAGGACTTACTACGAAAGAGGCGGTTGTGCTAGCCAGTATAGTAGATGGAGAGGCTATTCATATAGACGAGATGCCGATCATAGCAGGATTGTATCTCAATAGACTCAAGAAAGGGCAATTGCTGCAAAGCGACCCTACGGTACTTTATGTAGTAGGTAGAGAAGGCCGAAAGCGTGTACTCTACTCAGACTTACGTCAAGACCATCCGTACAATACCTACAAAACTATGGGCTTACCCCCCGGGCCACTGTTTGCCCCAGATAAGCGAGCCATTGACGCTGTACTCAATCCAGTAAAACACAAGTATATTTTTATGTGTGCACGGCCAGATGGGTCTTACCGACACAATTTTACGGCAAGCATAACCCAGCATAACCGCAATGCTGCTGCGTACCGCAGAAGTTTAGATAGGCGTGGAGTGAGGAGGTAGCTCGTTGATTCTAGTATGTTGCTGTCCGTCTTTCTATATTCTTAGCGTCTGCTTGTTACTGATTGGTTAATTCAACCTGTACTTATTCGACAGACATCACATCCTATGCGTTATGCACATCCACTTATTATGCTCAATTTAGAAAGCCAATGTTTATCTACAAGATAGAGGGACCATTTAGTAAATAAAAAATGCCCCAAGGAAACTTGGGGCATTTTTGTGTATGCTGTATGCTTGGTCTGTTTTAGAATCTGCGTCTACGTTTCGCACCGTGGCTACCGCTAGCACGGCTGCTACCGCCACCTCTGTGGTCTTTGCCACCGCCGCTTCTAGGGCTTCTATCTCTATCGCCTCTGTTGCGGTCTCTACGATCGCCTCCTCCACCGCTAGGTTTTGGTGAACTTTCTTCAATGCTTACGTCTCTACCATTGTGCTCCATGTTTTTAGATGCGCGCTGTAGGTCTGCTGTATAGCCTTTTTCCATTTCAAAGAATGAGAACATCTTCATGATTTCAATTTGGCCTATTTCAGGTGATTTGCCCTCCATGTGGGAGTTGATCATACCCATTAGTATTTTCGGGTTGAAGCCATCTTTTTTACCTTGGTTGATAAAGTAACGCGTCATATTATCTGCCGTTTTGTGCTCTCTACGCTCACGTCTATCTCCGCCACGGTCTCCTCTATCGCCTCGGTCTCTTCGATTTCCTCTGTCGCTATCTCTATTGTTATCTCTTTCTCTGTTTCGCTCCCGCTCACGCTTGTCTGAGGTTTTGTTTAAGTCTGGAGCATCGCGGTAATATTCCAAGAATCGATTGAACTCGGTAGATACGATTTTCTTGATGACTTCTTCTTTACTCATTTCCTCAAATTTTTCATAAATCTGCGGGAGGAAGCTATCAATATGACTGTTGGCTATCTCTGTTTCTTTAATGTTGTCTATCAAGTTAAAGAGTTGCTTTTCGCAGATTTCTTTGCCATTAGGAATATCAACACGCTCAAATTTACGACCGATTTTTTTCTCCAAGTAGCGCAGTCTTTTCTCCTCGTTTCCGGTAAGTAAGGTAAGTGATATACCTTCATTTCCAGCTCTTCCTGTTCTACCACTACGGTGTACGTAAACAGCGTCTTCATCAGGTAATTTAAAGTTGATTACGTGAGTGAGCTCATTTACATCTAGACCACGAGCAGCTACGTCTGTTGCTACGAGTAGTTGTAATGAGCGATTACGGAATTTACCCATTACGTGATCACGTTGTGCCTGAGATAAATCGCCATGCAATGCGTCAGTGTTATATCCATCTTCGGATAGTCGCTCTGCCACTTCTTTGGTCTCTGCTCTTGTTCTGCAGAAAATAATACCATAGATATCTGGAGCAACATCTACCGCCCTTTTAAGGGCAGGATAACGGTCTCTGTTGTTTATCTTGTAGTAGAGGTGGGTTACACTGGTATTTGCTTCTTGCTTGCTGCCGGCAGATATTTCAAGCGGGTCAGTCATGTACTTTCTACTCAGTTTTACCATATCTGGTGGCATTGTAGCTGAGAAAAGAAGTGTTTGTTTCTCTTTTGGCGTATTGGCTAAGATTGCGTCTAGGTCTTCTGCAAAACCCATGCTTAGCATTTCGTCCGCTTCGTCTAAAACCAAAAATTCTACACCTTCGAGGTTCAAGCGATTTCGCTTAATAAGGTCCAGTGTACGACCTGGTGTACCTACTACTACGTCACAGCCACGCTCTATGTTGCGTATTTGGCTAGTGATATCTGCACCCCCATAAACGGCTACAACTTTAAAGCCAGGTATGTTTTTACTGTAACTCTTAATGTCTTGGGCTATTTGTAAACCAAGCTCTCGGGTAGGGCTCAAAACAATGCACTTTATACCTTTTTTGCTGGTGTCAATCTGGTTGAGGACCGGCAAACTAAACGCTGCAGTTTTTCCTGTACCGGTTTGTGCAAAAGCAATAAGATCCTGCTTCGATTCTAAAATTTTTGGTAGAGCAAGCTCTTGAATTTTTGTTGGATTGACATAACCCAACTCTTCTATGGCACTTAAAATCTCTGATTTTAAGCCCATTTCTTTAAATGTACTCATTGTTATTCTATATGTTTAGTATAGCAATAGAGCACATTTCTAAATCCTTATTGGACCAAAGGATTTTGTTTTGACAGTGGTGCTCCGCTGCTAAAATTCGCTGCAAAGGTAATGAATAAGTTTATATACAGGGCACTACACGTTTAAATCCAACGGTTTGGGTCTGTTTGTTGCTCTGCAAATTGAAGTTCTCACCTAAACTGTTTGAGGCTATTGACCCATTGTTAACCACTCACTAGCCTTTCGCAACATATAGCCGTTGCCATAGCAGCATTTAGGCTTTCTGTATGGCCATTGCCCGGAATGGTGATGGCTGTGTGCGATAGTTTCTCTAAAAGCTCCGGCTGTATACCATTGGCTTCGTTGCCTATCAGGAGTACTCCGTTCTCCCTTTTGGGTAATGTGCGTATATTTTCTCCATCCAAGAGTGTGGCAAAAACGTGTTTGCCTGCTAACAGCACATCCAACTCGCCTACTATTACATTTACTCTGAGGAAGGAGCCCATGGTGCTTTGTATCACCTTACTGTTGTACAGCTCCACAGTATCGCTGCTGCAGTAAAGGGTCGAAATTCCGTACCAGTCTGCTATGCGTATGATTGTACCTAAATTGCCCGGATCATTGATACCATCCAAGGCTATTTGCCAGGCTGAGGGCTCTGATTCTCGATTGTGGAACTTAGCTATGGCCAGTATGCCTTGTGGGTTTTTGAGGTGTGATATAGCAGCCAACTCATCCGGACTTATAAGCTCAAATTTTGCCTCAATCTTGTCTCCAGTGCTCTCTAAAAAGGCAGGAGTGCATAGAATAGTCTCCACCGGCCAATCACTAGCAGCTAATTCGTTTACAGATTTTAGACCTTCAACGACAAATAGACTATACTTTTGCCTAAATTTTTTAGATCGCAATTGTTGGTACTGTCTTATGTTGGCTTTACTTGGCAATGGATTTCGTCTATTTTGAATGCAAAATTAAAATATTGTCTCGTACTTTTGGTTATGTGGAGTATAACTGCGTGTAATGTTACACGGGTAGTGCCTGTTGGTGAGCAGTTATTGGTGGGTAATAAGATCGAACGCAGTGACTCTAAAGGAATAGATTTAAGTGACGAGCAAGATAACTTAAAGCAGCGACCCAATAGAGAACTTCTTGGATTTATTAAATTCCATCTTTGGGCGTATCAGTATGGAAACAAAGGGCTAGGGGTAGGCAAAAAAAAGCGTGGATTCCGTAAATTGATGGAAAACATTGGAGAAGCACCGTCTCTTGTAGATAGCAATAAAATGGAGTTATCTACCAAGCGACTGTCGGAATACTACTTCAGTAAAGGTTATTTAGAGAATCAAGTAACGTACTCCGTGGTACCCAGAAATTTTTCTCAAAAGAGAGCGAGTGTTACCTATAGCGTGAATCTAAATGCAGTACACTCAATTCATAGTTTGAATTATGTAAGTGCTTCGCGTGCTATAGACTATGAAATACTTGCATCCCGTAGTCAACAGAAACTAAACGTTGGGCAGCGATTAGATTTTGAGAACATTGAAGCAGAACGCACTCGCTTGAATGAGCTTCTTCGCAACAGAGGTTTTTACTATTTTAATAGTTCATTTATCGATTTTCAGATCGACACGAATCAACGTAGGCTGGGTGCAGACGTAGTAATAAACATCAGGAATGGAAAAAACGGGGCGTCGCACCAAAGACAAACTATAGAAGAGGTAGTGGTTCGTATAGGAGATGCCGACGGTAAAGACACCTTGTTGTATGAGGGATTGCATTTCTTGGAAGGGAGCGATTATATCAAGCCAGTGGCTCTGAGTAAAAATATAAATTTTGGTCCAGGAGATTTTTATAATGCAAGCGACATCCAGAAAACGTACAGCAACTTACTTTCCATGGGCTTGTTCAATTTTGTGACGATTCGTTTTCATCCTTCTTCAACCGATAGCCTTACCAAACTCGCAGTTGAGATTATTCTGCAAACAGCACCCAGGCATGATTTTACTTGGGAGCCTCAGGCTATTGTTACAGCACAAGGAGATGGTATTGCAACCAACCAACAGAATAATGTTTTTGGTAGTGAGCAGAGTGCGGGTATTGCCAACGTATTTTCATTAGCCAATAGAAACGTCTTTGGCGGAGGAGAGACGTTTAGCATTAGTTCCTTTACCGCACTAGAAACGCAATTAAAAAGGGATAACAATGGGGTAAATAGTTTTAGACAGAGTTTAAATATGGAGCTTACAATCCCATCTCTACTGTTCTTTGAGCAGAAAAAGTTTAGTCAAATTGTAGTGAAGAAGAACACACGCTTCAATGCTTCGTTTCTGCATGACCAGAATATTAATTTCTCCCGGTATGTAGTACCATTTAGTTTTACATATTCATTTACACACGGTAGAACAGCGTTTAATATCACCCCGTTTAGGCTTAGTATAAATCAGGCGTCTGTAGAAGGAGGATTTCTTGCTTCGCTTGATCCAAGTACTCGTTTTTATACCTCACAGTTACTGACTAATAACCTCATAGCCGGTCCCTCAGCATCCTTGTATTGGACAAATGAAAAGACGAATCCACTAAAGTACTGGCAGATACGCTCCAATGCAGTGGAGTTGTCGGGTAATTTGGCTTCTGTGTACTTCAATACCTTCACAGATCAACGCGGGATTGACAAGGAGATAAGACTTACGCGGGATGTTGCCATTAAATATTCTCAATATGCACGTTCAGATATAGATGCTAGCTATAACCATATCATCGACGAGAATAATGCGCTGGCTTATCGACTGTATGCAGGAGCAGGAGTGCCATACGGCAATACTGTTTTTTTACCTTTTGAGCGAAGGTTATTTGTAGGCGGAGGAAGTGGGCTTCGGGCCTGGCGACCCAGGACGATAGGCCCGGGTAGCTACAGTGATAGTGCGAATACAATCCGTATAGAGAAAACGGGCGAGTTAATGCTTCAAGGGAGTGCTGAGTTTCGGTTCGATATCTTAGACAAAGTGGTGGACGGTGCTGTATTTGCCGATGCTGGGAATATTTGGAATTTTCGACGAGACCCTAATTTTGTTAATGCAGAGTTCCAATTCGATCGATTTTACAAGGAAATAGCACTAAATTCTGGCGTAGGATTACGATTTGATTTGAGGTATGTTGTGTTCCGCACAGACTGGGGTATAGCTTTGCATGATCCCTCAAAATTAGAGGGGAACAAATGGGTGATTAAGGACTTTTTTACGAATAGATGGATTTTTGATAATACTGCGATTAATTTTGCCATTGGATTCCCGTTTTAATGGAGTTCGGCATTTAGCATAAAATGAAAGAAAACATTCGACTCACAGCAAAAAGAACTCTTGGATTGATACTAACCATGAGTGTAATGCTATCTGCATGTAGGGATAAAGCTGGAGGTGGAGGACTCAACTTCTTCTCACTCCAAGACGACATTACGTTTGGCGCTCAAGTAGCAACAGAGATTGAAAATGATCCGAGTACATATCCTATACTAGATAGCGCACAAAATGTAGCATCGTACGCTTACCTTTATGACATTAGAGATAGAATACTGAGCTCGGGTAAGGTGGTTCATAAGGATGATTTTCAGTGGCAAATTCGTCTCATTGGTGATGACAGTACGCTCAATGCGTTTTGTACACCAGGTGGATATATTTATGTATATACGGGGTTGATCAAATACTTGGATTCTGAAGACCAGTTTGCTGGGGTAATGGGCCATGAAATTGCACACGCAGATGAGCGCCATTCAACAGCAGCACTCACCCGTACATACGGCATAGATGTATTGCTTAGTATCTTGTTAGGAGATGACCTAGGTACGCTTGTACAAATAGCCAAAGGACTTAGTGGGTTAAGTTACAGTAGAGGAAATGAGAGTGAGTCTGATATGAGAAGTGTTGAGTACCTGTACCAAACAGATTACGATGCACGTGGAGCAGCACGCTTTTTTGAGAAACTAGAAGATGAAGTAAGTGGCAGTGGCCCTACGTTTTTGAGTACGCACCCAAATCCTGGGAATAGAGTAGAGGCAATATTTGCTCATTGGGAAATTTTAGGAGCAAAAGTGGGAGAAACGTATGCAGCTCGCTACAAAGAGTTTCAAAACAACTTGCCATAAGTGCTCAATTATAATTATACGATTTTAACAGTTTAAAGAAAATATGGAGTTAACTAAGAGTGGCTATGAGGTGGGGGGAGTAAACCTACTGAGTATTGCCCAAGAATTTGATACACCAGTGTATGTGTATGATGCAGACCAGATAGTAGCCAACTATCATGAGCTTAAAAATGCATTTAAGGGCGTAGATGTTAAGTTGAAATATGCGTGTAAAGCGTTAACCAATATCAATGTCTTGAAGCTTCTTAGGAATGAAGGTTCTGGATTAGATACTGTAAGCATCGAAGAAGCTAAACTCGGTTTACACGCTGGATTTGATCCAAGCGAAATACTATTTACACCCAATAGTGTTTCTTTCGAAGAGATACAAGAGGCAGTAGAATTAGGCTTGATTATCAATATAGATGAGTTGAGTCTTTTAGAGCGTTTTGGCAATGAGTACGGTAATACGGTATCTTGTTGTATCCGGCTCAATCCTCATATTATGGCCGGAGGGAATAGTCATATCTCTGTAGGTCATATAGACAGTAAGTTTGGTATCAGTATATACCAAGTTCCACATATTAAACGAATTGTAGATGCACTGAATATTCACGTAAACGGACTGCATATGCATACCGGCAGTGATATATTGGATGCAGAGGTTTTTTTACGTGGCGCAAAATTATTATATGAAGCAGCACAGTCTTTTGATGATTTAGCTTTTATGGATTTTGGTAGTGGGTTTAAAGTAAAGTATAAAGAGGGAGACATTACAACAGATGTAAATGATATAGGAGCTAAAATCGTAGAGAGCTTTAAAGTGTTCTGCAAGGAATATGGAAAGGACTTGGAGTTATGGTTTGAGCCTGGGAAGTACTTGGTGAGTAATGCTGGAGAGTTTCTTGTAAGCGTAAACGTCGTGAAACAGACGACATCTACCGTTTTTGCAGGAGTTAATTCAGGACAAAATCACCTATTACGCCCAATGATGTACGACGCATATCATCACATCACCAATTTGAGTAATCCGAAAGGAACGGGTCGTATCTATTCTGTAGTTGGCTATATCTGTGAGAGTGATACACTTGGTTACGATAGAAGATTGAACGAAGTGCGGGTGGGAGATGTCTTGTCCATAAGTAATGCAGGTGCATATGGATTTAGTATGAGTAGTAATTATAACTCAAGATTACGGCCTGCAGAAGTACTGGTTCACAAGGGCAAAGCACACCTTATCCGCAAACGAGAAAATTTAGATTATTTACTTGAGAATCAAGTAGAACTAGACTTACCTCAGACTGAAACTTCTGCGGTCTAGCAAATGATTATTATCATATAGCTCAACGCGATAGCTTCCTTTTGCATATTCGGCTGTGTGCTGGTAGTAGTAGGTTATTCTTTTTTCGGTACCATCATACTGAATCTTATTTTTGAGGGTGTAAACATCGTTGGTGTTGGTAAGTCTACGGGTGTTTTTGCTAAGTACAGTTCCGTTTGGGGCTATTATTCTGACGACTATTTCTTGTTCTCCTTGCTCAGTTAAGTCGCCGCCAAGTACGGTAAATTTTATCTTGAGACGCTCTACTTTACGTGCCTTTTCTATCACTTCTTGTTCACCTTTACGTCGACGGATAGGCTCTATTGTGAGCCCCGCTATTCGAATGCTCCCGGCCGTGCTTAGCCTTTTGTTCAGAGCTTTGTTTGCAATCATTAGGCTGTCTTTTTGTATACCAATTTCACCTACTTTAAGAGCATGTTTTTGCGTAATTGCTTGCGCTTCTTTGTATTCTTTTTGTGCTTGCTCAATCTTTGCTATGTAAGTGGCATTGTTTTGTTTCAGGCTAGTAATTTCTTTGTGTGCTTCGAGTAATTGGCGTGATTCACCTGCTGTTTTACCGCCTTTATGGCCGTTGATTAGTGTTGTGATGCGACGATGTGCTGCCAATAATGAACGCTTTTTGGCTTCCAATTGGGTGCGTAGTTCCTCTTTTAAATCGAAGTGAGCAAGATTTTCATTTATACGGTCTTGTAATTGCCGCTGTATGTTATTGAGGCGTACTTGCATAGAATCCTTATCCAGTTGAAGGACGCTGTACGCTAAGGCAAGTTCCTCGTTTTGGGCCTGTACTTTATTGGCATTTTTCGCATATTTGAGGAATATGAAAGCGGATAACCCAAGAGAGACTAAAAAAAGAATAATAAACAAGTGCAGCGATCTACTCTTGATTGGCTGTTGATTATTGACTTCCATTTTTTAAGACGTTGGAATACAAAAATAGCTATAATTAGAAAAGATTGTAAGTATATGATAGAGAGTTCGTTTGAATAAGCGATTAGGTTATCTCTACTGGAGATGGTGAAAACTACTTTGAAAAATTTTATATATAAATCAACTCGATATGAATTTTGGCCATGGTATGTCATTTATTTGCCTCTTTTGCCCGTGTATTTTTTTGGAGTTTTACGTACCCGCAGACTATTGTACTTTACAGCTGCCAATCCAAGTATAGATATGGGAGGCTTTTTTGGTGAGCGCAAGAATGAGATATTAAACCTTATTCCTAATTGCCATAAAACCATAAGTGTTCATATTACTATGCCTATGTCAGCAGATGAGTTGAATGATGCTCTTTTGGAAAATAACCTTGATTTCCCCTTAGTGGTAAAGCCAAATGTAGGTGAAAGAGGCGATGGTGTTTGTATTCTGTATTCTATTCAAGAGCTGTTGGCATACAGCTATACAGACTATATCATACAAGAGTACATAGACTATCCCGTAGAATTGGGTGTGCTTTTTTATAAGTATCCTAACGATATAGGGGGCAGAGTATCTAGTCTCACACGGAAAGAATTCTTAACGGTAAAGGGAAATGGTGTTTGCACAGTGGAGCAACTCTTAGCTGGGTCAGGTCGCAGTAAAATCTATTTACCCATGGTAAGACAGGAGTTTCAGGACAGTTTGCAACACGTGCCGTTGAAAGGAGAAAAGTTTGTGGTGCACAAGATTGGTAACCATTCAAAAGGTACTCGTTTTATTAATGCTAACGCGCATATTACAGACGAGTTGAATGCTACATTTAGTGAGATAAGTAATCAAGTAGATGGGGTTTACTTTGGACGATATGATCTTAAAGTACCTAGTCTTGAACACTTAAAACGTGGCGATAATATTAAAATATTTGAATTAAACGGTGTGAGTTCTGAGCCGGGAATTATGTATGATCAGCCGAATGTTTTCAAAGCATATAGCATTCTTGCTCACCATTGGCTTGCTTTGGTCGATATTTCGAATCAAAATATTAGAAACGGGGTGAGGACTACTCCGTTGCGCCAGTTCTTTTCCAAAGTATTGCATCACTTCTATGCAAAGCCGACTTTTTAGTCTTCCTACTCATAGAGCGGAATAGTTATTTATCGTATTGAGAAAAGTCTATTTTACCCATAAACTTTTCTTCGAGGCAGGTCCATGTATCGGGTGTACGCCAGTGGCCTCGGCCATATGCAAATCTTGTTTTTTCCCAAGAATCATACTTGTCGTGAAGACTCTTTAGATAGTAAATGCCAACTTTAAGGTAATTTCTGCGTGTTTTACCTCCTTCTAAACCAAGCCGATTGTACCAATACCAGTATGTTTGATCAATTACTTGTAAGTCGCCGTTGTCTGTACCGCCATTTGTATTTTGGATGTATCTCCATCCACTTTCGTTTTGTCCTATCTCTTTTACCAGAGCAAAAGGTACCCCAACCTCCCGGCAAATGGAGTCGGCAATTTGGAGTGCAGACTTAGGTGTTATGATTACTGGTGCTGCATTACTGATCTCTTCTTTGGGTGCGGCAGAGGATTCATTCTTTATAACATTTTGTCTATTCACAAAACTTGCGGCAACTATTGCAACTAGCAATAATGAACCAACAGCAATGTGTTTGCTCAAATTTTTCATAAGAATAATTTATTTTTTTATGTAGTAGCTGGGTGCCACTTCATTTGTTTAACAGATTTGTGGTACATACCTTTTAGATAGTGCAACAAATGTAGTTTGGAAGTGAATTGAAGAATACGGTACAATTGTCCACATGTAAGTTTAGTCGGTTGGGAATCGACTAAAATTTTATACAATATTGGCATCGAATGAGAGAGCGATCAAGTAATAATGGTTTTTTGTGACAATTCTGAATAAAATTTAATCACAAAAAACCATTCAATTCTGTTGATTTAGAGAAGAGTCTATGCCTCAGTAGACATTTCTCTTGCACTAAGGTAACGCTCCGCGTCTAGTGCAGCCATACAGCCAGTACCTGCAGCAGTTACTGCTTGTCTGTAGGTAAAATCTTGAGCATCTCCGCTGACAAAGACCCCAGGTATATCTGTTTTGGTGCTATCTGGATGAGTGATGAGGTATCCAGCATCGTTCATTTTCAGGTATTCCTTGAAAATATCCGTATTAGGCTTGTGGCCTATAGCTACGAAGAAGCCATGTATTGGAATTTCTTTTTTCTCACCTGTTATGTTGTTTACTACTCGCACACCCTCTACAGCATGCTCTCCAAGGATTTCATCTGTTTCTGTGTTATACAATACTTCTACGTTCTCTAGGTTATTTACTCTATGTTGCATAGCCTTGGATGCACGCATTTCCTCCTTACGCACAAGCATATAGACTTTCTTACATATTTTAGATAAGTAGCTAGCTTCTTCTGCTGCGGTATCTCCGGCGCCGACTATGGCTACGTCATGTCCTCTGTAAAAAAAACCATCGCATACGGCACAGGCACTTACTCCACTACCGTTTAAGCGTTGCTCACTTGGTATCCCAAGCCATTTAGCACTAGCACCTGTGCTAATGATTACTGTTTCTGCTTCTATCTCCGTTTTGCCGTCTACTGTAGCAAAGTGGTTTCCTCCTTCTCTGTCAAACCTAACAGAAGTAACCATACCAAACCGTACATCCGTACCTAGTCGTACAGCTTGTTTTTTGAAATTTTCCATCATCTCTGGGCCCATTATGCCGTCTGGGTATCCCGGATAGTTTTCTACGTCTGTGGTAATTGTCAGTTGACCTCCGGGTTGTAATCCTTCATATACAACTGGTTTCATGTCTGCTCTAGCAGCATATATCGCTGCAGTATATCCTGCTGGTCCTGAGCCTATGATTAGGCATTCTACTTTTTCCATTATTCTTTCGTTGATTATAGAACGGCAAAGTAAAAACAAACTGACAGCATTTAGAATAGGAAATAGAAATTTGGGTATAAGTTTGGGTTATTGCTCTGTTTTATTGATCGGATACTTCTCAGGAATTGCTATTCACTAAAGTGTGTAGGTAAACCAAATATATCAGCAAGCGTGACAAGATTGCCGAGTAAGAGTAGTAACCGTTCTATTGCTTTACCTTTTCTGTAAAAATGTACAGTAGCATATGCGTTTTTTTCTTGGTATTGAGCTCACTTGGGCCAGTGTAGATATAGTTTACTCGTAGCTCTGGGTGGTCTTCTTTAAAATTTTTCAACGTATTTTCTAGTGTGTACTTATCTCCCAAAAATGGGAAATCAAACTTGTACATGCTATCAGATATCTTAACGCCTGCTACTGATGTATTCTTTGTGTGCCACGTATTACTAGAAAACTGAAATAAACTAATAGATGTGATAACTGTGAGTACTATTCCTGCGATAATCGTTGTGCGAAGTACTCTGGGAGGAGCAAGGCCTATCTTGTGGTTATCGGTATTGCCGAAATACAGGAATACTAACCAAGAAACGAGTAGTATGCACCAGAATATTCCGTGCTCTAATAGTGTGAATCTATCGCCAAATACTTGATCCCCAATGGAGAAGAAGCTAAAGAGTACTAGTGACAGGAGTATGCCTCTAGAAAACCATTGCTCCGCAGATTTTTTCTTACTCTTGATGAGAAGTGTAAGAGATAATAAGAAGCATACAAATGAGGCAGCCTCTACAATAGAAACTGCTGATAAAGCCGCTGTAGCAAGAATAGGATTCGTCATACCTAGTGATGCAAATAACTTAACAAAAAGCGTATAAAAGTCTGCACCTACCCAAAGTGGATATACATCTGGAATAAGCTTGTCTAGTAACGTAGTTCCTGCAAAAAACAGCCAATGAGTAAGAATAAAGTATTGAAATAGTTTACGTTCTTTCATTTTTTTGCTGTAACTTGTATATAGATGATAAGACCATCTGACTTGCCCAGACGGAGTGGCTTAGGTGCAGTGTAAATATTATCTATCTGCAATGTAGGATTTTCGCCCAAGAATTTCTCTAATGAATTTTCGAACGCCTTACTTCCTGCTAAAAATGGAAACTCAATCTTATACGTATCTTCTGTGACTTGCTCTACAGCTACAGCTTGTGTTCTTTGTATGAATGAGGTATGATTGTGATAAAAAATAGAAGCTGAGGTAACAGTTGCAAGTAAAATAGTGACAGCCAAAAAGACGTTTCGCTGTTTGGTGGTAATGCTTACTTGACTCGGAAATGGAATACGATCTATACTTGTGTATACTACCCAAGATAAAAGTGCGATAAACCAAAAAAGACCGTGCTCTAACAATTCAAAATGATCACCAAATACTTGGTCTCCGATGGAGAAAAAAGTAAATGTAGCAAGTGTAAAGCATATACCTACCAGAAACCACGAGCGATTGGCTCCGTCGTTTTTGGTGATTAGATGATAAAGAGCTCCCAGAAAGAAGACCAACGCAAAAATCTCTAAACTAGCTGTGATGACTAACGCTATATTGGCATATATCGGATTTTCAAGCCCTATGGAATCGAAAAATCGCTCTACTTGAGCAAACCGGTCTCTCCCCACAAAAAAGAGGTGTGCTCCACCTATGATCTTGTCCACTACATTGAGCAGCCAAAAGAGCGACCAATAGATAATGATAAAATAGCGTATAAGGTCTTTCTCTCGTTTATGTGTTGTTTCGGTCATTTAAGTTTGCTGTCTCAGTAAGATAAGGTTCATCAAAGTAAATGCAAACTCACAGTAATCGTGTATGATTTTGAAGATTGGGCATAAGTAGTATTCAATACCCGATGTATTTAAACACCTTGCAAATGCTTTTACAGGTGGTTTGCAAAGGATTCTTCGATTGGAGAATTACGTAAATCGCAACCTAGTGTTTTTCCAATTAAATTGTTGAACTCTGGTCTATGATTTCCTCATCTACCCACACCCAGGCTTTCCTTTTCCTTTACCACCATTTCTAGGCTTCATGTATTTTTCCATCCCCTGGTTATTTGGGTTTCCGTGTTTTTTTATGAATTTGTCGGCTTTGCCCTTAAACCTTTTTTTGGATGGTTTTGGCTTGCTTAGGAGAATGTCAACAAGGTGAGATTGCTTGGTTCCGTGCAGCTTATCCTTTATCCACTGCCTATTTTCAGGTTTATACCAAAAGAAAAATTTGTGCTGACTTTGCTTTTCGTGCTTGGTCTTGGGTACGTAGTACTCGTCTAGTTTATATGGATGATAGCCCGAATAGTAGATTACCGTAGCAACGGTCATCGGAGTAGGAGTGAAGTCTTGCACCTGTTCTAACTGAAAGCCCATCTCTTTGGTTTCGGCTGCTAGGTTGGCCATATCTTCCTCTTTACAGGCTGGATGACTGGAGATGAAGTACGGTATCAACTTTTGATTCAGATTTAACTTGGCGTCAATCTTATCATACATTTTCTTAAAACTCTTAAAATGCTCAAACTTTGGTTTACGCATTATTTTCAGCGTATCGTCAGACGTATGTTCTGGTGCTACTTTTAATCTGCCACTTACGTGACGCGTCTGTAGCTGCTCCATATATTCGAGCATTTCGCCTTCATCACCTTTTTTATTATACGATTTGGTAAGTAGGTCGTACCGTATACCTGATCCTACAAATGCTTTTTTTATTTTTGGGTTTGCATCTATTTTGCGGTAGAGCTCCGTCATGGGTTTGTGGCTCGTATCCAAATTGTCGCACACTACGGGATGTATGCAACTCGGTGTGCTGCATTTATCACATATAGATTGAACCTTGCCCTTCATCTTGTACATGTTGGCACTGGGACCGGCTATATCACTTAGGTAACCTTTGAAATCTGGCATGTTTGCTACGGCTTCTACTTCTTTCAAAATAGATTCCTCTGAGCGACTTGCAATAAATTTACCTTGGTGGGCAGATATGGTACAGAAGCTACAACCCCCAAAACATCCACGGTGCGTGTTGATACTGAATTTAATCATATCAAAAGCAGGGATAGGGCCACGTTTGTTGTACTTGGGGTGTGGTAATCGTGTGTAGGGTAAGTCAAACGCAAAGTCGATTTCCTTTTCCGTCATTGTTTCAAACGGTGGATTGATAATCAAATTTTTATCAAATGTATTTTGAATGATACGCTTGGCTTGTACACTGTTACTCTCTTGCTCTACTACCTTAAAATTAGCGGCAAAGGCTTTTTTATCTTCAAGACAAATCTCGTGAGCATTGAGCTCTACATCTGTCCAATGTTTGTTTTTGGGTATGCCATCTACCGCTGGACGTTGATAAGCAGTTTGCTTTACCATGGTAAGCTGATGAAATGGAACGCCTTTTTTGAGCAGTGTAAGTATTTCGCGGAGTGGTTTTTCTCCCATTCCGTATACCAATAGATCTGCACCACATTCTTCCAATATGTTAGGCATTAATTCATCCTTCCAGTAGTCATAGTGTGTTACTCTTCGCAATGAAGCTTCTATTCCGCCTGCAAGTACTGGCACTTCTGGGTAGAGTTCTTTTAGTATCTTGGTATAGACCGTCATAGCATAATCAGGTCTAAAGGTAGCTGCGCCTCCTGGTGAATAGGCGTCTGTGTTTCGCCTGCGTTTGTTGGCAGTATAGTGGTTCACCATGGAGTCCATGTTACCACTGGTTACTGCAAAAAAGTATTTTGGAGCTCCTAGTTTTTTAAAGTCACGAAGATCATCTTGCCAGTTGGGTTGCGGGATTATAGCTACGCGAAAACCTTCACTTTCTATTATACGCCCAATTACGGCTGCACCAAAAGCAGGATGATCAATGTATGCATCACCTGTAATAAGGATAACATCTAAGTCAGACCAACCTCGAGCTTCTACCTCTTTTTTTGTAATGGGTAGCCATTTGGATATAGGACGTTCTGTTTGCAAGTGCCGCAAAGGTAGTGGAAATGAATAGAACGAGGGGTCAATGAATAACTCTGATTTTGATGTCTGGATAGGGTAGGTGATTTACCTCATAGTGGTGTAGATTCATTTCATTACAATTTGATCTATCATTAATACAAAGCTCTCAGCCTTCTTGTTGCCTATTAAAAATGCCAGTTCCTCTATTTGGTTGTGGTTGAAATTTGGGATAGAGAGTTTTCTACCTCTAAAAGAAGGAAACATATCGGCCAATTTTATCTCGATATCTTGCCATTCTCCCGTAGTCTTAAAATAGGTGATATACGAGTGATACTGTCCTTTTTTGTCTTTTACACGAAACTGATAGCGTTTGCCATCTCCTTTAATGCGCAGTACAATGGTGGTAAAATCGAGTACAGATGTTTGGTCAAATCGATACCTCAAAGACGAAAACCCGCCGTTGTTTTCTATGGATACGGTACCAGAATAGACTCCGTGCCCTGCATCATTTGTCGTCAGTTTTCCTTGGGATAATCCACCCATTACGCTATCATCTACTACCCGCCATCCAGATGTAGAAGCATCTTTTTGAAAATTGTAAATAAGGGCAGGTTGTACAGTCTGCATGAGTAGGAGAAGTAAAGTGAATAGCATGTGTAAAGGTAACAGAGCAGTAGCTGTTTTGATTTCCGTTGTAATCAGTAGCAGCTATCGTACTCGCACAAACCGACTCTGTACAGCGGTATTTAGTAGTACATTAGTCTCCACACATCGGAAAGATAGTGGATTGGTTAGCGCACCAAACAGTGAAAATCCGCCACCCAGTAGGATCGGTATGGTTGTGATGATCATTTCGTCTATGAGATCTTCTTGAAGAAAGCTTTGGATCGTTTTACCTCCGTCAACATATAGGCGGTTAAAACCTTGCCCATTTATTCCTGCCAGTACTTCGTTCAGGGGTCCTCTAGCTAGATAGGCTTTGCCTTTGTGAGACTCTGGGATTGCAGTTAGTGTATTGCTCAGTACAAAAACAGGTGCAGTGTACGGCCACTCAATATCAAATGCAAGAACAGTTTGGTAGGTAGTGCGTCCCATTATGATAGCATCTATTCCTGAAGTAAAATCGGTGTATCCCATATCGTCTCCGGTAGGGTTTGGAAGATTATGTAGGTAGTCCATGCCTCCTTCTTTGTCGGCTATGTAGCCATCTAGGCTAGAAGCTATGAAAATGCTGTTTTTATATGACATATTACTGTTGGAGAGATTTTGCTATTGACTACTAAAAAATGTCCTGCTACGAGAGACTCATTTCAAACTTCTTTGGGGTGACCCCATATTTCTTTTTAAATGCTTCGATAAAGTGACTTACATTGGTGTAGCCTAGCTGATCTGCTATTTCTGCTATCTGAAATTCACGCTTTAATATAAGTTCGCGTGCTTTGCTCATTTTATAATCTTTCAGAAAGGCATGGATAGTTTTGCCGTATATTTCCTTGAAACCTGTCTTAAGGTTATATTCATTTAGTGCTACAAATTTGGCTAGCTCTGCAATGGTAGGAGCGTCCTGCAGGTCTTTGAGCAAAAATTCCTTGGCGTCTCGGACTTTGGTTACGTTTTCTTTCAGGTTGAGGAACGGACATTTGTAGGCAGTCTGTCTTCGGCTTGCATTAAAATAGTCGTCCAGTATCGCAAATTTCTTCGCTTCCTTGAGCAGATGATTGCTTTCATTTTCTAAAATCTCGTGTACACATCTGCGTACGGTGGTACTTGCTTCTTCAAAATGGTGGTATTGCTCTTTCTCAAAAATAGCCGCTTGCGAAAAATTGAGTTCGTCTGTGCCGTGAGTGATAATATTATGGAGCGTGTCTATGCTCAAGTTAATTATACACAACGGCGTATTTTTCTGAGCAACAAAATTTAGATTGAAACTGCGTTTTTGGTCATAAAAAAGATAAACAGAATGTGGGGGTAGAGGCACACTGCGCTGTCCCATGGGCATTTCTACGCCTCCAGTAGCTGTAATAAACAAGGATATATATCCATTGGTATACTGATATTCAGTAGGTTGTGTGTTGGTGTTCAGGACGAGTAGGTGTATAGATTCGTTGCTCATTTTTGGGCTATTTCTATGACAACAAAAATAAGTCAAATTTGATTTAAAATACTAAGTAGCTGATTTTAAGCATTCTGAATTATGACATTACTCGTATTGTTTTTTTCTTTTTCGGGTATTTTTATTTCTTTATAGGTTATTTACTCGTGATATCTCACCACACATTTGCGGCATAATAAATTTAAAAAAATGAATAAAATAATTACAAGCCTGTTTTTACTAGTAACACTCCATGGTTTTTCTCAAACTTCAGACACAGTCAACTCTCAAGGTGGAGTGAATGATGTATATTACGATTTTGAATCCCAAAGCAAAGTGACTTTAGATAGAGCTACTTGGGATATTGGTCTCACTACAGACATGCGTGGAGCGAGTATCATTATCAACGAAAATGGAGGTACAGAACTATATTTGTATAGCGCAGACACCTCAGACTGGTCTACGCTGGATACAGCTGGATTTGATTTTAAAAATATTTATAATTCTGAGTCTACTTGGAATGCTGGAGCATTCGCAAACCAAGGTACTACGCATCCAGATTATGGATGGGGGATTTATGATATGAACAAACATGATATCAATGGAAATCGTGTATTTATTCTGAAGACGAAAACAGGTAATTACCTGAAAGTAGTAATTGATCAAATGAGCCCAGTGGGATTGTATAAGTTTAGAACTGCTAGTCTAGACGGGAGTAACTTAAAAACGTATGAATACAGTAAAACTACGCCAGAGTCTATGGGTAAAAACTTTGCTCTCTTAGATTTAGACGGTGGAGATTTCATAACGGACAACCCAATGGCTAAAGAGTGGGATATCTTATTTACAAAATACATCACATTCGTACAAGCAGGTCCGAACAGCAGATATCAACCTGTGAGCGGTGTGAAAATAAATGCGGGTTGTAATGTCGCAAAAAGAGAAGGAGTTAGTGTAGATAGCGACGATACTTCATCTTTGTCTTGGGATACTAAAATTACAGAAATTGGTTGGGATTGGAAAACGTTTGACCGTATGACAGGTAGTTATTCGATGGTTGCAGATCTTGCTTATTTTGTAAGAACTCAAAACGGTGCAGTATACAAGATTTGGTTCACAGACTATACAGTGGGTACGTCAATCTACTCTTTCAACACAAAACAGTTGAAAGCAGGTACGCTAGGTACGAATAAAATAATTGAACTAAATACGAGCGTATACCCAAATCCTACTGCCGATTTGTTAAATATCAATAACAAGGAGAACGAAGAACTGACTATATCCTTGTTGAGTGTTCAAGGTGTAGAAGTACTAAGTAGCACGGTAAACGCGCATGAAACGAAAACCATATCTACCACAGATTTGGCCAAAGGAATTTATTTCTTACAACTAAGCACCACCAACACAAGCAGCACCCAAAGAGTAATCTTTGAATAAAGTCATATACATATCAATACTATTTATGTTTGTCTCCACGGTTTCGTGGGGACAAACTAGTATTGGGACTAGTGACAGTCTCAAAGTGAAGCAGGATTCTATTTATGAATTGATGGAGACCATTGTGACTGACATTCATTCCAATAAAAACCTCAATAACACGGTACTCAATATCTCCAAAATATCTGCGAAGAAGATAGAAGAACTTGGAGCTGTAGACTTGCGTGATGCTCTCTCTTTTCAGAATAATATACGTTTGAGCAGGGATAATGCCATAGGTTCATCAGGCATAACGATGATGGGTATAGGGGGAGACAATGTAAAATTACTAATAGACGGTGTACCAGTAATTGGTCGCTTGTTTAATAACTTAGACCTAGAACAGTTTAATCTAGAGAATGCAAAGCAGATAGAAGTCATACGCGGTCCTATGTCAGTGATCTATGGGAGTAATGCCCTGGCAGGCACCATCAATATCGTTACGAATAATACCAATACAAAACCACGATTTAACCTAAATGCCAATTATGAGACAGATGGTCAGTATGCCTTAACAGGTACGGCATCAAAGTCTTTTAAGAAAAAGCATTTTGTTACTGTAAGCGGAGGTAGAACCATGTTTACAGGATGGAGTGCAAATAATGTAGACCGTACATTTGATTGGATACCTAAGGAACAATATACCGGCCGTATACAGTATAGCTACAAACATGATAATGCGACCATTAATGTACGAAGCGAGTTGCTTCGTTCTAAGTTGCTAGACAGAGGATCTCCCTTACTGCCGTACAAAGAGGCGGCGGTGGATCAGCACTACACCAATCAACGATTTGATAATAGCCTGAGCTATAGCAATGAAATAGGCAATTCGAGTATTCAAATGATACTGGGCAACAATAACTTCAATAGAATAAAAAATAAGTACTACCGGAATCTTATAACGCTAGATGATGTGCTGGTAGAAGGAAAGGAGGAGCAAGATACGCAGACATTTAATGCTTCCGTTTTCAGAACTATCTATGGCTTTGATAAAGCAAGGACATTGGGCATAGAGACACTCATTGGTTTTGATGGCAACTATGAGGTAGGTACCGGAAATCGTATCAAAAGTGATCGACAAGATCAACTAGATGCAGCCTTATTTGTAAGTGCAGAGAAGCAGCTTACCAGCTATGCACTTATAAGAGGTGGTGTGCGATATGCCTATAATTCTGCCTTTGAATCACCGCTACTATACTCATTACAAACGAAACTTACCTTACCAAAATCGCAGATAATAAAATTCGCGTATGGCAAAGGATTTAGAGCACCATCACTCAAAGAATTGTACCTAGATTTCAGTGATAGCCGCCACGAAGTTTTTGGAGACAGTACATTAAACTCTGAGATGTCACACTCGTTTACAGCTAGTTATGTTAAATTCTATACCGCCGGGAAAGCTCAAATGAGCACTACCGTAGATGGATTTTATAACAACATAGACAATAAGATAGAACTAATTATAACTGGACCTATACAAGCCAAATATGGTAACATAGGCAAGTACCAGTCTGTTGGTGGAGACATCAGCCAGAAGATACTCTACGAAGACTTTGGCTTGAATGCATCGTTTAATTATACAGGTGTATACAATGGAGTAGAGGGTAGCAAAAAAGAGTTTTTCTTCTCGCCACAAGTAGTTGTAAACCCAACGTATAGTTGGAAAAAACATGATCTATCTGTTAATCTGTTCTTCAATTATTTTGGTGAGGTGTCTCGAGTATTTAGCAATACCGACAGTGCCAATGTAAATGTGCAGGAGCAAGATGCATACGCTATGTTTGATTTTACACTAAATAAGAGTTTTAATAATAAGAAGTTACATGTGACCATAGGAGCTAGGAATTTACTGGATGTAATCAATATAGATGCCAATACTACAGAGGTAGGAGCACACACCCCCAGTACAAGTTTTGTCTCTGTGAGTCCTGGAAGAACTTATTTTATAAACGTTCGTTATGCCCTATTTAAGAAAGATTAGTTACTTATCCATAATCCTACTGGCTGCTTGTTTTCCTAAGGAAGAAGCTGTAGAGCCTTCTCCAAGGTTTGGTACGTCTGTAGAACTGTATGCGGGAGTCAATAAGAAGGACACTGTGGCCTTTTATTCGTTGGATAAATCTCAAGTGTTAGCAGAAGTAAGTCCTATGGACTGGGATTTTTATATAGACGAAGATGTTATTCGTCTCAACTATTTCCGTAGTATGCGAGTAGCTAAGTTTGATGCTACGTGGGATAAACTAGAAGATACTGTAGGTCTAGATTTTAGGAACTTAACGTACGATAACTACGAAAAAATGTCTCAATGGGAGCTGGCCGAAAATCAAATCTATGTGGTAGATTATGGCTCAGATGAAGGTTTTACTCCTATTGGTTTAACTTCTGTACGTTTTGAGCGAACCGCTACGGGAATCAAAATATGGCAAAATGCAATAGGTTCTGATTATGAGGTTTTCGAGGAAATAAACAAGCTTTCTTTTTACTATAACATACGCGAAAAGAAGACACTTGACTTGCCAACAGAAAAGGAGTACGACATTGCTTTTGGGAAGTACACTGACTTAGTGACGGTAGACAATATTACCCAAGATTATCTTATATATGGTGCTATACAAGGCAAAACACTGAGCTATGAGGTAGATATGCCCTTTGAAACGGTGCAGGATGAAAATTTTGATGCAACACGTCTTTCAGGTAAAAAAGATGTGATAGGTTGGGACTGGAAAAACTTCAATAGAGCGAAGAACGCCTATGAGATACTTGGCGATAAAACATACCTAATTTCTACTAATGCTGGCTTCAAGTGCAAGATGCGTTTTGTGAATTTTTATAATGCTGCCGGCCAATCGGGTCACACTACATTTGAGTGGCAGGTGCTGTAGCATATAAATATTTGGACTTTTTTTTCAGGATTGAATTTTGAATGCCGCACCTATCTGGGTGTAAGCACTTCTTCATGAACCCTTACAATACAAGTAACCCAAACTCCCTAGCTACATCTATTACCTCACTGTTCCACAGATTTTCTATGTCGTCATAGTCTTCTTCAAAAGAAGTTTTAAACTGCTTGAAAGTGGTAGTGTAAGCATTGGAGTAGTGCATTTTATCCAGCCAAGCTGCGAACCAATGGCCAAGCTCTGTGTCCAATTCTATACTGTCAGATGTTTTTTTGGAGTGAAAAGTAATAGTCACAAAATCATTCTCTTGGGATACACTAGGAAGTGCATTTATCCAGATAAGTTTATCCGTAGCTCTTGGGAGTGTTGAAGACTCGGAGTCTAGGCAGTTGGCTATATAGTTTGAGTCAATAGTAGGCGCCGGTATATCAAAATCAAACCAATCTTGCAGTGGAGTATCAAAACAAATGCCGTGCATGTAGTTGTAGAGTGACTTCTTGAGTCCAAAGCTAAACTGACTGTGATCTATGCCTGTACTGTCGGTAAACTGTACATCATTATTGGCAAAGGTGATTTTCTCCAAGTGGGGAGTAATGCCGTATGTATCTGGATCTAGCCCTACAGGACTATGTGCTGTTAGTGCAAACTGATGCCAAAATCCGGATTGTATTACTTCCGCCTCAAAGAGTTGGCGAACCATCTCTAGGCTATCTACGGTTTCTTGTACCGTTTGTGTAGGGTAGCCGTACATGAGGTAGGAGTGCACCATTATACCGCACTCGGTAAAGTTTCGGGTTACTCTGGCCACTTGCTCTACGGTTACACCTTTGTCTATAAGTTTGAGTAGGCGGTCTGAAGCTACTTCTAGGCCTCCAGACACTGCAATACAACCACTGGATTTTAGCAGTTTACAGAGGTCATGAGAAAAGCTTTTTTCGAAGCGAATGTTGGTCCACCAGGTTACATCAAGTTTTCTTTTTAGTATTTCTAGAGCCAGTTCTCGCATGAGAACAGGCGGTGCAGCCTCATCTACAAAGTGAAATCCACGCTCACCTGTCTGAGTGATAATCTCTTCCATTCTATCTACCAAGATGTTTGCAGCTATCGGTTCGTAGCTCCCTATATAGTCAAGCGACACATCGCAAAAAGTACATTTGCCCCAGTAGCATCCATGGGCCATCGTAAGTTTATTCCAGCGGCCATCGCTCCACAGACTGTGCATGGGATTGGCTACTTCTATTACGCTGATGTATTTGTCCAATGGCAGGTCAGCATAGTCTGGTGTGCCCAGGTCTGCCTGCTTATAGTCTTGGCGAAGTGAAAAATTATTATAGACTACTTTACCGTGTTCTCGCAAAAAAGTGCGTTTGAAAAGGAAGTCCTTGCTTGGTTTATCCGAAATAGCAAATGCGTGCAGTAGTTCTATCGGAAGCTCGCCATCGTCTAGTGTGATGAAATCCAGGTAATCGAATACTCTAGGGTCACTTACGCTACGTAATTCTGTATTGGCAAAGCCGCCACCAAAAGCGATGATAATCTGTGGGTAGTGCTCTTTGATATACTGAGCACAACGAAAAGCACTGAATAAATTGCCTGGAAAAGGAGCAGATAAGCAAACCAGCTTGGGTTGTTGTTCTGCTAGCTTCTTCTCTAAAAGTGATATGGTGATGTTATCTATATACGAATATTCATAGCTTAATTCTTCGTTTAGTTCGCTGAATGAGTTGGCACTTTTGCCCAATTGCTCTGCATATCTGCTTACTCCAAACGCTGGGTCTACGCATTCTTTTATGAAATCGGTGAGATCTTCTATGTACAGTGTCGCAAGGTGCTTGGCCTTATCGGCCATACCCATAGAGCCAAAGGCGAAGTCCATATAGTCTAACTCACTAAATCTACTGGCTTCGGGCAAGTAGTTTTCGGTACAGATTTGGCGAGCAAGACTCGAGTTTCGCCCTTGCAAAAAAGCAATTACGGAGTTTACAGTGCGCAGGTAGGCAGTTTTTAAGGCTGCTATGCGTTGTGCATTTTCACTTACTATGGTTTCGTTTGTTTCCGCAAAATGGAAAACCTTAGTAAGTCCCTCCTCAGAGAAGAGTGCTAAGATGACTTCTATGCCCAAATCCATCTGAAAGGCAGAGATATCTTTGGTATTCAAAAATCCTTTGAGATACGCTGTAGCCGGGTAGGGCGTATTGAGCTGAGTAAAAGGTGGCGTTATTAGAAGAATGTCTCTCAGTGGTGCGAAGATAGAAGTAAAGAAGAGTATTAATTAAACCTCCCTATCCTTAGGTGGTTTCTTATTATGAAAGCTGTATACTAATGCCAACCATGTGCCTATGTTCCACAACAAAATCTTCCTTATATTGAGGGGAGTTACAATCATCACACAGTGGAATTATAAACCAGTTGTTGCTTCGTTTACCATCTACTGGCATTACATGTCCGCCTACAGTTGCTCTGTTAGTGCACTCCTTGTTTGTGCATATGGTAGCAACACCTCCATAGTTCTTAACCCAATAAGCCAGCCAAGACTTATACCCTTGAGGCAGTGGTCGTGGTCCACTAGGACCCCATTTTAGGTTCTTGACATGCATTAGACTCCAAAGGTAAAACTACGGTCCATTTTCAAGGAGATATATTCAATTATTTTAGAAATAAATTAAATTAGAGTCTATTGCAGGCTTCTAAACTATTTCAGAATGGTGCGAAACGTTAAATTAATTCGGGGTGAGGAAATCTTTTTAGTAGGCGGTAAGCGGTGCAGCCAATGGGTTTGTGTGGTCCCTTTCATGATAAGAAGACTGCCATTTTCAAGGTAAATATTGACTACCTCTTTGCTTTTCTTGTGCTTGAAAGCAAACTTGCGTTCGGCTCCAAAACTCAAAGATGCAATTGCTCCGTTCTTTTTGAGGTTTTTTTCATCGTCGCTGTGCCACGCCATACCTTCAGAGCCGTCATGGTAGAGGTTTAGTAGGCAGGAATTGTAGGTTTCTCCCGATTCTTGTTCTGCACGTTGTTTTATTTCCAATAGTTCAGGAGTCCACATTAGGGCTTTTTTGGTCACTTTGGAGTAGGTATACTCAAATGATTCCTCTGCATACCAAGCTACTTCTCGTTTTGTGATGATTCGTTTACCGAAAATTATTGCTTCATCGTTTTTCCATTCAATGGTATTCAGAAGTGTATCATAAAAATGGTTTGCCAGTTCCGACGAGAATACTGCACCATAGTAGTTTACCGTACCGTCTTGTGGTAGGTGGTTTTTGTTAGGGTTAGAAGGCTGTGAAAAGAGTGACATGCTATATGCTTATTTCTAAATGCGCAAATTTTGGTTTATGAATAACAATATAGTTGCTATTTTGAACGTGCCATTTGCTATTAATCGTGCTATTTGACTTTCAGTTTAAAAACTGAATCTGCCTCATATTTTACTTTCTTTACAGCATCCATACTTTCATTGGGTATAGCTACACTTAGAACATACTGCATCAGTTTCCATTTGCCATTTTTGAGTTCTAGTGAGCCAGAGCCACGGCACGTACCCATATGTGTATCCAGTATTTCGTCAAACCAAACTGTGTTACCAGTTTCGTTTATGTATATGTCTCTTTGTACAGGGATAAAATCCCATGTCTTTTTTGTATCAAAGAAGGGCTGGCAAAAAGCAGCAAAATCATTGCGCTTCCAGTTTTCTGTAGCATCAGTACCAATATAGTTGCAGGTACTATCCATTAGTTCTATATAGCTATCTAGGTCAGCATTTGCAGCGTCGAGATGCCACTTATTTAAAAGTTTATCTATCTCAAGTCTAATTTCTTTAGGGTCGGTATTTTCTGTTTGGGGAGAAGTGCAACAGCAAAATAAAATAGACAAGAAGATCATGTTTTTCATCGTACAAGTATCGTAAATCTATTTGGTATCCGTCTTGTCTTTGTCATTTTTGACGAGTAGCTTCCTCTGATTGCTTGCACATCGTAACATTGTATCAAATCATTCTTATGCCTTTTAATGTTACTAGCATCCTTTTCCTTATTTTCTTTGGTCTTGCAGCATGCAAAGATTTTAGAGGATCTACAGAAGAACCTATTTTAATAACAGCTATTGATACTGCATATACTGAAACTCTATACTTTAAATCAGAAGATGGATTGCGAATAACGGCAGATCTGTATCACATAAAAAAGTCTGCTCCTATTATTGTGCTATGTCATCAGGCTGGTTGGAGTAGAGGTGAGTACAAAGAAATAGGGCCCAAGCTAAATGCACTTGGATTCAACTGCCTAGCAATTGATCAGCGTTCTGGTGGTGCTGTAAAGGGGGTTGATAATGAAACAGCCAAACGTGCAGCAGAAGAAGGAAAATCTACTGACTATATTGATGCCAAGCAAGATATAATTGCAGCTATTGGTAAGGCAAAGGATTTATACGGCAAAAAGGTAGTACTGTGGGGGAGTTCTTATTCTTCAGCTTTGGCTCTAATTGTGGCTACAGAAACTGAAGATGTAGAACGCGTCTTATCTTTTAGTCCTGGAGAATACCTGGGTACAGTCAACGTAAACGAGCGTATTGCTACGCTGAATAAACCAGCATTCTTTACATCTGCTAAAAACGAACAAGGACAAACTAAGCTATTGTATGATGCCATAGAATCAGACGAGAAGACCCACTTTATACCTGCAGGAAATGGAGAGCATGGTTCGAAAGCATTGTGGGAAGAAAAAACGGATAATGCTGAGTATTGGGTTGCAGTTAAATTTTTTTTGGGAGTAGAGTAGTGCTGCTTACAACAGGAGCATCAACCCTAAAATAACAGTTAATTGCACTGCAAAGAGTATCGCACCAAATACAAGACCTTTTCGGCCAGAGGTAAGTAAGGTCTTGAAACTTACTTTAAGACCAATAGCAGCCATTGCAGTAGCCAGCAGGAAATTACTACCTTGTTTACAATTTTGTAAAACGTCATTTGAAAAAGGGAAAATAGAAACAACAATGGATATAAGAATAAAAGCTACTAAATAGTACGGCAACGTAAATTTGTCTTTTTTAGACGTTTTATCATTTTTTTCTATAAACTGAGTAAATATTAATAAGGCAGGTGTGAGTAAGGCAACTCTTCCTAGCTTTACGGTCACTGCGAGCTCGCCTATTGTATTGCTCATTGCAAAACCAGCACCAGCAACATTGCCTACGGAATGGAGGCTAGCACCGATGAGTACACTGTTTTGTACATCAGTAAGCCACTCCGCAGTAAGGAGTGGAATGAAAATCATACCTAAAAGTCCATACACATTAACCACAGCCATCGCTATGCCCATATCACTTTTGTCTTCGCTTGTAAAAGGGGCCAATGCTGCGATAGCCGTTGAACCACAAATAGCCGTTCCAAAACCAACAAGTAAGCCTGCATTGCTGGGGCAATGCATTCTTTTGCTCAGCCATACTGTAGAGATTAGCACTGCAACCATAGTAACGACTACAATTAGTATCGTTTCCCAACCAAGTTTTAGGAAGCTACCGTAGTTTATACTGAAAGCCATAAGGATAATAGCCCATTCTAAAAAGCGGCCATTAGCTATCTTTATTCCCGCATCCAATGGCTTTGGTAATGAAACTATATTGCCAATAAGCATACCCAATATCAACGCTAAAAGAATGGTATTCATACCTAACCAATCTCCGAGCAATATTGCTGCTACAGCTAAAACCAAGGTTAGAATTATACCGCTTAATCTTTTAGTCAATGTTGAAAGATTTACTATTTATTGCCTTAGCTTCCCTCGATAGCTCAAGATGCCACCATCTAGGTTGTATACGTTTTTGACCCCTTTTGTCATCAGTTGATTTGCAGCTCTACTGCTTCTTGCTCCACTGCGGCAATACATTATGTATATTTTTGAAGTATCTAATTCGCTTATTTGTTGGTCAAATTCAGCGTGATTTACGTCTAGGAAAAAGCGTGTTTCTGGTATATATCCACTTGCAACTTCCGCGGTTGTTCGTACATCAATAAGTACAACGTTTTCTTCTTGAAGTTTGCTAGATAGACTTGCTTGTTTCAGGGTCTTTACCCCATTGTCTTGAGAAGTACATCCTGCAAATGCAAAAACGAAGGTTAGGAATATTCCGAATGCTCTCATTGTTTCTTTCGTATATAGCAATAGTACATCTACAATTTTATTTCGCGTGTATTACGGATATAATTCTTTCAATTTGCCTACTGCATAATCAAGCTCTTTGCGTGTTGTAAATTTACTAAAAGAGAAACGAACCGCAGATCTGTTTGTAGGATGACCAATGCCTTCTAGCACATGGCTAGAACCAATTGCTCCACTATTGCATGCGGATCCTCCACTTACATATATGCCATTCATATCGAGCTGGAATAGGAGGGTGCTAGCATTATCATTGGGGGGCAGTGATACATTAAGTATCGTGTAGAGACTCCCTTGCTCGCTGGTATCACCGTTAAACCTAATGCCGTCTATTTCTTTCTCAAGCTGTTCCTTAAAGTAAGTTTTGTTGCGCTGTACAGCATTTATTTTTACTTCAATATTTCTACTAGCAACTTCAAGTGCTTTGGCCAATCCAACTATGCCTGTCACATTCTCTGTACCTGCTCGCAGTGATCCTTCTTGACCACCACCAGTCATAATTGGACGTATGCGTAAGGACTTGCTCTTGTATAAGAAACCAACCCCCTTGGGCCCGTGAAACTTGTGAGCCGAACACGCTAAAAAATCAACGTCTGTTACTTTGAGGTCTATGGAATAATGACCAATGGTTTGTACGGTATCTGTGTGAAAATAGCAGCCGTGTGCGCGGGCTATTTTACTGATAGCTGTAATATCATTTAGCGTACCTATTTCATTGTTGGCATGCATTAGGCTGATGAGACTTCTTGGTTTTTCCTCTGCTAATCGCTCTAAGTCTGCTAAATCTGCCCTGCCCATCTGGTCCAGTTTTACATAGCTAATAGTTATTGCTTTTTTGGCTTCTAGCTCTTGGGCTGTTTCAAGTACAGCTTTGTGTTCAATTTTACTAGTGATTATATGCGTTACGTCAAGATCGTTTACGGCACAGCGTAAGGCCATATTATCTGCCTCTGTTCCGCTACCTGTGAATACTATTTCTGGGCCATTACAGTTTAATACTTTTGCGATTTCTTTACGAGCCATTTCTACTTCGGCCTTAGCCTTACGGCCTTGACCGTGTATGGCACTGGCATTACCATAGCAATCATGCATCACCTCGGTCATTTTATCAATGACCTGTACATCCATAGGAGTAGTAGCTGCGTTATCGAGGTAAACGTGCATATCGTGTTACACAAAGAACGGTAATTTTCATTAAGTACAGTATTTGTATCCTATTAGTTTGTAGCAGAGTTGTGCCATAGTGTATGCCGTACTATCATCGGAAGCAGAAGGATTAAGCTCTACAATATCAAAACCCTTCACATCACACTGTTCAAAAATCTTCTTAAGTAGTTTTAGTGTAGGATGCCATTGTAGGCCTCCAGGTTCTGAGGTGCCTACACTCGGGCATATGCTCGGGTCAAAACCATCCGTGTCTATCGTGATGTAAAGTTTTTCAGGTAGCTTTTGTACTAGCTCATCCATCCATGTATCGTTTTCCCAAATTTGATGAGCGTAGTAACAATGGATGTTATCAGAAGCCTTTACAAGAGCTGCTTCTTCTATACATTGAGCACGCACACCCACTTGCACTATTGTGGGATTTAGTTCATTGATTCGAGCCATCACACTAGCGTGTGACCACTTATTCCCTTCATACTCCATTCGTAAGTCGCTATGAGCATCAAGCTGGAGTATGCCAATATCGTCCCATTTTTCTTGAAAAGCCTTAAAAATTCCATAACTCACGGTGTGCTCTGCACCTATACTGACCAAGAATTTATTGTTCGAAAGGTGTTCTTTGCTAGCTTGGTAAATGACCTCCATTGCTTCTGCATCTACTTTGCCAGCAAAATCTATAGGTTCTATGGTAGCTATGCCACATTTTTTATAAGCTTCATCATCTAGCTCAGTATCGTAATATTCTACATAACGTGAGCTGTATAACACCGCTTGCGGTCCATTGGCTGAGCCTTTTTTGTAGCTGGAGGTGTGTTCGTAAGGCAGTTGCTGCAATACTACTTTCGAAGTATCATAAGCATGCAACTCAATTTCTGTTATGCCTAAGAAATTTACGTCAACGGGTAAAACTTTCATTTTTTTTGAATAAACGATCATTTGAATAACTTTAGTTGAGTCACCCTTTGATTCTAACTTTTTAAGATACCGCGCTTATCTTACACGCTCCACATACTCACCTGTACGTGTGTCTACTTTTATCATTTCACCGCTATCTACAAAAAGGGGAACACTTATTTCGGCACCGGTTTCTAGGGTAGCTGGCTTTAGTGGGTTGTTAGCGGTGTCTCCTTTTATACCTGGTTCGCTGTAGGTTACCTCTAGCACTACATGGTTTGGAGCATCTGCCATTATCGGGTTTCCATCATCAAAGTATACACTCAAAATCATCTCTTCTTTGAGAAATTTCATTTGGTCTCCCATCATTGTTTGTGGTATTGCTACTTGCTCAAATGTTTCCATATTCATCAACATGAGGTTTTCGCCATCCTTGTAGAGATACTGCATCTCAATTAAGTCTACCCGCACATCATCTATTGTCTCACCACTTCTAAATCTATTTTCCATAGATTTCCCTGTGATGGCATTTTTCATTTTTACCTGATAAAAGGCTCCGCCTTTACCTGGCATAGTGTGTTGATACTCGACTACCTGGCATAGCTGCCCATTGTAGCGTAGAAACATTCCTCGGGATAAGTCTTGTGTTGTTGCCATTGTTGGGCAAAAGTATGTAAATTTAGCTTTTGAAAAATACTGTAGCGTATATCTGTTTCATAATCGAAATGTAGTAAGTGTATTCGTTGGGGAAATACCACCAAATTACCAAATTGTGTACATTGTGTTTATAGTGGTAACAATATTTATCTACCTTTGGTGCGTCAAAAGTTAAGGGAAGCCAAGTGAAAATCTTGCACTGTACCCGCAGCTGTAACGTTCTGTTAATGATGTAGTTAATCTATCCACTGTAATGATATTAAAAGTCGATACGGGAAGGAAACCACATCAGGAACTAAGTCAGAAGACCTACTTATGTCGTGTAGTACTCAATATGCTTTCGGGAAGAAAAGCTGTAAGAGCCATTGGTATGTTAATACCTGACTTTTATTTTATTTATTCCTGGGCTTATTGTTTTTTTAGAAGAATAAAAAATCAATACAGTGAAAACAGCACTAGCTGCAATACTATCTATCCTTCACCTCTCAGCAATGGGACAGGTTGTAGGTACGGGTGTTTCTCCCGAGGATTCTAGCAAGATCAGTGATCATGTGACTATGGATTCTGTGGCTATAAGCGTGCGAAAGCAACAGAAAGGTCGAGAATTGATCTCTGCTGCTCTACTCAAAGCAAATCCAACGCAAGACTTTTCTGAGCTACTACAAAAACAAAGCGGCATATATATACGTAAAAGAGGTGCTGGAGTTTTGAGTACACCAAGTTATAAGGGACTAGGAACACAGCAAACACCCATATTAATCAATGGGGCAAATATGCAGAGTAGTATGAATGGTACTATGGATCTGAGTCTTATAGATGCTGTGCATTTTGGCGGTCTTAGCTTGGGTCAATCAGACGAAAGTACTCTTGGAGCTCAAAATATGGGAGATGCAGTTCGCCTTTCTTCACTCAATAGCAAGAAAGGGCTGCGTGTAGGTGTAAGCTCCAGTACCCAAGAGGAGTACTCTGGTAATGTGAAATATGTGACGCATAGGAATCGCTGGTACTACAGTTTAAGCGGTATAGCCACACAATCCAAAAATGTGGTGGATTTAAAGCACTACGATATTGCAGAGGTGCAGCCCAATACAGATTTTAGAAAAGCAAGTATACTGCAAACCGTAGGTCATAAGTGGCAGAGAAGTCAATGGTCTAATACAGTTTACTTACAAGGTTCTGAACGTGGAATTCCTCCTCCTTTCTTTCTGAAAAATGACAGTAGACAAGAGGATGCAAATGCGATGATGGTGAACAAGTATAGGCACCGTAGCCGTAAAAATTGGATTTTGGAAGCATCCAACCAAGTATGGGCTGAGCAGATTGTATTTGACAATGCACAAAGTAGTGAGAAAACAGAAAGTAAAGTACTCAATGTAAACACATCGGTTTCGGTACGTAAGTACTTCAAAAACTCGTGGAACGCAACAGCAGGTGTAGCCTTTGATGCCGCTAATTATTCCTCCGAAGCTTTAGAGCAAAATGCGGTATGGTCTCGACCTCGTGTGTTTCTGAACGTGGCCAAAAGATACAAGAATGTGAGACTGGAACTAAGCCAAAATACAATCATTTATAATGGTAAAAACACCATGAGCGGAGCACTAAAAGCCGAAGGTGCTATTGCCAAATTGTACCGATGGAGTGCTAGTGCACAACGAGTATATCGGCTACCAGTGCTCAATGAACTCTACTGGTATATGCCTGGAGAAGCACTCGGTAATGCAGACTTGAAACCAGAAAAAGGATACAAAGTGGATGCTACGCTGAGCCGCTTCGGTAAGGATATACAACTCACTATAAACCCACATGTTGGTACTTTCCAAAACTGGATACAGTGGGTGGGAGCTGGAGAAATATCTCCAAAAAACTTTCAGAATGTGGTCGTATACGGTATGGTTTTTTCGGCCAATCATGAAAAAAAAATCAATACAGTTAAACTGCTTACCCAAGCAAATATGCATTTTGTGAGTGCTACGTATGATTTTGAAAATGCCAACGATACCCGAAACGGAAGGCAGTTGATCTACACGCCACAAGTCACAGGAAATCTAACCCTAACGGTAGTACACAAAAAATTTGGTATATACGCCAATGCTCAAACTGTTAGTACAAATTTTGTGACGAGTGACAATAGTAGTAGCATAGAGCCCTACAACCTCTATGAAATAGGCGGATATTACGAGTGGAAAGCACTTAGAATAGGAACAGTGGCAAGCAACATTATAGATACGCCGTATTTTACTCAACCCAGTACCCCATTACCAGGCAGAATTTTAAAAATTAACATAAACTATATATTACAACTTAAAAAATGAAAAGACAATTACTAATCGTATTAATGGCTGCGTTCAGCTTTGGAGCCTTCGCGCAGATAGATCATCAACGTGTGTACTCCACGTTCGATAATTTGCCACTATCCAAGTCAGATACTTTTAACAATGGAGCAGACTCCAGTGGCGGTTTTAACCACTATGGAAGATTTTTCAACAATACATATTTCTCCTGGGGAGGTTGGAGCGGTTGGGCCCTTAGTAATATGAAAGATACCATAACTGCCGGTTTTACTAATCAGTACAGTGCCATCACTGGATACGGAGTAAGCCGTACACCTAATTATATGGTAAGTACAGGAAACGGTGCATATATCAAACTAGATGAAGCTACGGAAATTTCTGGAGCCTACTTTACCAATGCTACGTACACTGCTCGTGATATGGAGCAAGGTAGTGGTTTTAGTAAAAAGTTTGGTGGAGATGACGGCAATGATGAGGACTTTCTTTATATAGTTATTAGCTCATACCTTTCGGGTGAGTTTGTAGATAGTACCATCTTTTATCTGGCGGATTATCGTTTCGCAGACAATAGTCAAGATTACATAGTAAAGGATTGGACGTTTGTTGATTTTAACATTGATATGAGTACAGGTGTGATTATTGACAGTATCTCGTTCAGATACGAAGGTAGTGACACAGGTTCTTTTGGCCTAAATACGCCTAAGTATGTCTGTATGGATGATTTTAATGCAATAAGCGATAGCCGAGTTGGGGGTTATGAATTTCAACTAGATGAAGATACGTTTTATAATGGTAGTGACGATGCTGGAGGGTTTGTCCTAGACCAGATGTTTTTTTCAAATAAATATGACTTCAAGTGGGGTACTTGGAGTGGATGGAGTTTAAGCAATCAATATGATTCTATTACAGCAGGGCCTACAAATCAATATTCTTCTATGGCTAGACCAGGCATTACTTTTCCAGAGTCAGACCTGACTATTCACCAACAGAATTTCATAAGTAATGGCGTTTCCAACGAAATAAGGGGACCCTACCTCGACGGAGAAAAATCGTCTATCTATGGTCTTGTTCTACTTCCGGCACCTATTACCTTGTCTATTACAAATACTACCTATGCATATAGAGATATGGAGAGTGGTAGCGGTTTTAGTAAGAAATTTGGTGGTACATCTGGAGACGATCCAGACTACTTTAGACTATTGGTGCACAGTATCACTATAGATTCAGATACTATAAATACAGATACCATCTATCTAGCAGATTTCCGTTTTGAAGACAATTCTGAAGATTATATCTTAAGAGAGTGGAAGGAGGCAAGAATAGAGGCTTGTCATAAGTTAGGATTTCAACTAGAGTCTTCGGACAATGGATCTTTTGGTATGAATACTCCTGCTTACTTTAGCATGAGCTTAACACAAAATTTTGTAGCTTCAGTAACCGAAGAAAATAAAGTAGTTCAAGTATTAGCTTATCCTAATCCTACTTCGTCACTATTAAACCTGCAAGCAGAAGACGTGATAGAGAATATACGCATATTGAGCTTAGACGGACGTACCCTAGCTAATGAAAATACTCAGGTATTGTCTAAAAAAGTATTGGTAAACACGGGAGAACTTGCTCCTGGAGTTTACTTTGCTTTAGTAACTACGGCTAAAGGTACTGTTACCAAACGATTTATTAAACAATGAGATTTATTGCATTAGCAATCCTATTTACCACGCTTACCTGCTCTGCTCAGTTTGACAGAGCAGGCGGAGAGCCTGGGAGTAAATCCATTACGAATGATGATGCGAGTATCACTGCGTGGGCTTCTGGTGCTAATATCCAACGTGGTAAACTACAGATCGATCAACCCGAAAGTAGCCTTGCTACGCTAGGAGATAGTGTCAGTGCTACTGGGCCTTTTGATGGTGATGTTTTAAGCCTTGGTGATAGCGGTGTGGTTACACTCCGTTTTGATGATCCAATACAGAATAATACGGGTTATGACTTTGCTGTTTTTGAAAACGGATTCAAAGTAGGTTTATCCTACTACTTGGAACTTGCTCATGTAGAAGTAAGTGAGAACGGTACTGATTTCGTTCGTTTTCCAAGTGAGAGCTTGAGTGATACAGGTTTTCAAACAGATAACTTTGGATATACAGATCCAACCAAGCTCAGAAACCTTGCTGGAAAACATCAAGCACCGTATGGGACATTGTTCGATTTAGATGAGGTTGGACTTGAGCAAGTAAACTACGTGCGACTGATAGATGTGGTAGGTAGTTTGAATGACAGTTTTGGATCAAGAGATAGCAAAGGCCGATTGATCAATGATCCTTGGCCTACGCCCTTTGCAAGTAGTGGTTTTGATTTAGATGCCGTAGCTGTGGTCAATGGACGCTTACTCTCTGTACTTTCTCCAGAAGCATATGCGAAGGCAAATCCGCTCGTTTCAAATACTATAGCCTCAGGCCAAAGACTAGAACTAAAACCGGAATGGAAAAATAGTGTGGTGAGTTGCAGAGATATGAGCGGACGATTAGTCTCTGCGTTTTCTGCTGAGTTGCCGAAACTTACTGTAAGCGGGATGTATACCGTCGCTATACAAAAAAGCAATCAACTATGGGTTCAAAAAATCATTGTTTACTAGGGTTTCTTTTACTGGTAGCTGGTCTATTTATCCCTGGATGTAAAGAGGATGAACAGCCACCAGAAGTAAATGTACAAGGAGGCGAAATACTCATAGCCAACGAGGGTAATTTTGGCTGGGGAGAGGGTACACTTAGTCTCTATAATCCCGATTCAAAATCTATTCAGAATAATGTGTATAGTATAAAGAATAATGAGTCTATGGGCAATGTGCTGCATTCAATAGCTTCGTTCAATGGCCAATTTTTCTTCGTAGTTAATAATTCGAGTAAAGTGATAATCACCGATACCAATTTTGTGAAACAAGGTGAAATTACCGGACTCACTTCTCCTAGGAATATTTATAGAGTAGGTGATGATAAGGCATATGTTACAGACTTGTATGCAAATGCAATAACCATCATAGATCTGAAAGCACAAATAGTCATTGGACGTATACCGTGTAACGGTCATTCAGAAGAAGGAGTGATAAAAGACGGCATATTCTGGTTTACAGCTCCAGAGACGTCTACGATTTATGGCGTAGATATAGCCACAAACATGATTTCAGATAGTATTCAGGTCGGGTGGATGCCAGAAGGAATAGTTTTGGATAATAAGAATGTAATGTGGGTGCTCAATAGAGGGGATGAGAGGAAAGACGAAAAACCAAAATTGACATCTATATCTGAGCAAGGAGCAGATATAGTAGTTAGTTCAAGCGTTTTAGATGGAGCACCTGTAAACCTTGAGTATGACAAGAAACTGGATATTCTGTATTTCATTAATGAGGATATTTGGAGACGAAGTACAGCTCTTGATCAGTCACAACCTACCCTGTGGATGGCTGCAGATGATAGGTTTTATTATGCGTTAAGTGTTAATCCCGAGAATAGTGAAGTATATGTCTCAGACATAAAGGACTTTGTCTCTAAAAGTGCTATCTACAGATATAGCCCCACTGCTGCCCTAATTGACCAATTTTCTGCAGGTATTATCACCGGAGATTTCTTTTTTCCGTAGGATTATCTGTGGTGGATTATCTTCGTGGCCTTGATTAAGTTTCAGGACATACTAAAACTAGCCAAGCCGTATAGGCCTCAGCTGTATAAATTCCTAAGTTTCAATATACTTACTTCTATTTTTAATGTAGTGAGTATTGGTATGGTTATTCCGTTCCTCAAGGTAATATTCAGGAAAAATCCAGAAATTATTCCAACCGAATTTTCGTATAACCCTGTAGAATTTATTTCTTTCCTGGATTACAAAATCAGTTTAGTGATACAAGATCTGGGGCAATTCAATGCACTTATTTACTTTTCTGGGGGTATTATTATCGCTTTCTTTTTGAAAAATATCTCGTTGTATTTTTCATTTTTTAATCTTGCCTTTGTACGAAGTGCTGTTGTACGAGATATTAGAGAACGCATTTACAATCATATCTTAAAACTACCTCTTAATTATTTCAACAAAGAGAAACGTGGAGATACATTGTCTCGGTTTACGAATGATGTAAAGGAAGTTGAATGGAGCCTTCTAGGCGTAATAGAGTTGTACTTTAAACATCCAGTAGCCATTATGATACCGTTGGTCTCGTTATTTGTCATTAGCTATCAATTGACCTTTTTCGTGCTCATCGTATTGCCGATTAGTGGTTACCTTATCAGTAGAGTAGGAAAACGACTAAAAAATGCTGCACAAGCAGGTCAGGAAAAAATGGCTGAGGTGCTTTCTCACTTAGAAGAAAGTTTACATGGTATAAAAATAATAAAAGCCTTTGGTGCAGGTAAGAACAAAGAGGAGCGATTTAAAGCCCTAAACGATGACCATTTCATACAGATGGTAAAATTACATCGCAAGGAATTTTTGGCTTCTCCTTTGAGTGAGTTTATGGCCAGTTTGGTGATGAGTGCCATACTTGTTTTCAGTGGTTATCTTATACTCAAAACAGATTCGCCGTTGCAACCAGAATTTTTAATTGGATACATCGCCATGTTCTCCCAGCTTATTCCACCAGCGAAAGCAATATCAGAAGCGTTTTTCAGACTTAAAAAAGGAGCCGCATCTCTAGATAGAATAAATGAGATACTCGCAGCCGAAGTAGAAAAAGATAGAAGCGGATTGCCTGCTCCAGTATTTGCTTCAACGATAAAATTGAATGATGTGAGTTTCGCCTATGGAGATGGTCCGTTGGTGCTAAAAAATATAAGCTTAACCATAAATAAGGGTGACACTGTAGCACTAGTAGGATCTAGTGGTGGTGGTAAGTCTACATTGGCAGATCTGATACCTCGTTTCCATGAGTTGGGAAGTGGTACCATCACCATAGATGGTCAAGATATTAGCAAGATGGAACTCAACTCGCTGCGTGCTATGATGGGTATAGTAACGCAGGATGCTATTTTGTTCAATGATACTGCTGCCAACAATATAAAAATGGGTGACTTCTATCTGAGTGGAGATCAGCTAATAAATGCAGCTAAGGTGGCCAATGCACACGAATTTGTCCGAGAATTACCAGAGAGCTACAATACTAACCTAGGAGAAAAAGGAATGAACCTGAGTGGTGGCCAACGACAACGTATGAGCATTGCCAGAGCCGTAGCCAAAGAACCGCCTATTCTTATCTTAGACGAGGCTACGAGTGCATTAGACACTGAAAGTGAGAAGATGGTGCAAGAGGCCTTAGAAAAAGTAATGCAAAACCGTACCAGTATTGTGATAGCACATAGACTCAGCACCATTCAAAATGCCCATAAAATAGTGGTCCTAGACAAGGGAGAGATCGCAGAAGAAGGGACCCACACTGAGCTTATAGCCAAAGGTGGTATCTACAAGAAATTGGTTGACTTGCAGACGTTTGAATAGTAACAAGTTCCTGAGGCGTGTTCCTACAGAAAAAAATATAAATTTGCCCCAAGAATAAGAAAAAAAATATGAGTCACAACATCAAACCAGGGGTAGCCACTGGAGACGAGGTACAAGCAATCTTTCAACACGCAAAAGAAAATAGCTATGCACTGCCAGCAGTAAACGTTACGAGCAGTAGTACAGTTAACGGAGTCTTAGAGGCAGCAGCAAAGCTAAACTCACCGGTAATTATCCAATTCAGTAATGGCGGAGCACAATTCTTTGCGGGTAAAGGACTAAGTAATGAGAATGAAAAATCTGCAATTGCAGGTGGCGTAGCAGGAGCAAAGTATGTGCATGCTATGGCAGAAGCATATGGGGTCGCAGTAATACTACACACAGATCATGCAGCCAAGAAATTATTGCCTTGGATAGACGGTTTGCTAGATGCAAGTGAGAAGCACTTTACAGAGACAGGAAAATCATTATTCAGCTCACACATGATAGATTTATCTGAAGAACCAATAGAAGAGAACATAGCCATCTGCAAAACATACCTAGAGCGTATGAGTAAAATGAACATGACCCTAGAAATAGAGTTAGGTATCACAGGTGGAGAAGAAGATGGTGTAGATAATACAGATGTAGATAGCAGCAAGCTATATACTCAGCCGAGTGAAGTCGCTTATTCTTACGAAGAATTAATGAAAGTAAGTCCTCGATTTACAGTAGCGGCTGCGTTTGGTAACGTACACGGCGTATACAAGCCTGGTAACGTAAAACTGACTCCAGTAATCTTGAAAAATTCTCAGGAGCACGTACAAGAAAAATATGCTACCGGTTCTAATCCGATAGATTTTGTATTCCACGGAGGATCTGGTTCTACGCTAGAAGAAATCAGAGAAGGAATCTCGTATGGTGTGATCAAAATGAATATCGATACAGATACACAGTACGCATTCACAGAAGGAGTAAGAGACTATATGTTATCTAAGCAAGATTACGTTAGTAAGCAGATAGGTAACCCAGATGGAGATGATATCCCAAACAAGAAATACTACGATCCACGTAAGTGGGTAAGAGCAGGAGAATTAACATTCATCACGCGTTTAGAGAAAGCGTTTACGGATCTAAACAACGTAGGAACGCTATAAGCTAACGCTAAGTTTCGACTTGCGTCCAGGGGTCCATTTGCAATGCAAATGGACCTTTTTTATTCAATAGGTTAAAACGTAAAGGTACTTAACTACTTAAAGCTCCTATCAGATCATACTTAGTCAGAATATGAACGGTGCCGCTAAGTTCTTTTACAAGCACCGCAGGGTTTTCTTTATTGATAAGGCTAGATACGTGATCTGTAGAAGCAGAAGCAGCTACCATAGGAAAGCTTGCTTGCATTACTTCATTTACCTTATGATCTGCTAGGCTTGGGTTTTTCAGCAGTTGAGATAGTAAGTGGTTATCACTTATACTGCCCACAAACTCACCTTTAGAATCAACCACGGGTAGTTGTGAGATGCCGTGCTTCTCCATTAGGTCAAAGGCCACTTTTATAGGGTCATCATTGGCTACTGTAAGCATGGGCAAATGGCGGTGATTGCTTATCATATCCTCCGCTGTTTTGGGCGTACTGTCTAAGAACCCACGTTCTTTCATCCATTCATCGTTGAATGCCTTGCCCATATAGCGGGTAGCGTGGTCATGAAAGAGTACAACTACTACATCTGTAGGTTTTAGCTTCTTTGCACATTGCAGTATACCTTTTACCGCACTGCCAGCACTATTGCCTACCATTATACCTTCTTCTCTGGCAAGCTTACGCTGCCAAAGGAGTCCGTCTTTATCGGTCACTTTCTCAAAGTGATCTATTATGTCAAAGTTTACGTTCTCAGGGAGGATATCTTCTCCAATACCTTCGGTGATGTAAGGGTATATTTCCTTCTCATCAAACTCACCTGTTTCGTGCATTTTTTTGAAGATAGAACCGTACGTATCTATTCCCCAACATTGTATATCTGGATTTTTTTCTTTCAGGTATCTACCAACACCACTTATAGTACCTCCAGTACCTACACCTACTACAAAGTGTGTGACTTTGCCTTCTGTCTGTTCCCAAATTTCTGGCCCAGTACTTTCATAGTGAGCTATTGCATTACTTGGATTGTCGTATTGGTTCACGTACCAGGCATTGGGTATTTCGCTACCGAGTCTTTTAGAAACCGAGTAGTACGAGCGAGGATCTTTAGCGTCTACGTCAGTAGGACAAACAATTACTTCAGCACCTACAGATTTTAGAGCATCTACTTTTTCCTTACTCTGCTTATCTGTGGTTACGAAAATGCATTTGTATCCTTTTATAACACCTACCAAGGCCAGTCCCATGCCTGTATTACCACTCGTTCCTTCTACAATAGTGCCTCCGGGCTTTAGTCGACCATCCGCTTCAGCGTCTTCTACCATTTTTAAGGCCATACGGTCTTTTACAGAGTTTCCCGGATTAGTGGTCTCTATCTTAGCCAGTACCGTACATGGCAGGTCTGCAGTTACCTGGTTTAGTTTTACGAGCGGAGTATTTCCTATTGTTTCTAGTATGTTGTTATAATACATTGGCGCAAAGATAATGAAGTCTTGGGGCAAAATTTAGTGTTTTGTATTCCCATTTAATACGCCGATTATTGTCTGATCGGAGTTATGCTTAAAAGACGGATACAGACACTTTTGCCAAACTACCATTTCTGGGTTTTTCTTAGTTTTTTTATCTCATTGCTATTTGTCTCAGTAGCTCGCTTTTCTCACCCTTTACTGAAGCATAATGTAGTCATTGAAGATGCTAAGGGTTACTATGCATATCTGCCTGGATTGTTTATTTACAACGATCTGAATTTTAAATTTAATAAAGCGATAGAGCTTGATAAACATACCAAAACTAAGTTCACAGACTACCGCTACAAGCTAGACCAGGATCGCATTTATACTAAATATTATGCAGGTACAGCTATTGCTTATTCACCATTTTTTATAGCAGCGCACGGTATATCGCTTGTCTGTGGTTGGGATAGTGATGGCTATTCTGCTTGGTACCACGGTGCTGTAGTGATTGCTTCCTTATTTTATCTTCTTGTTGCTATGCTTTTCATGGGCAAGATTTTAGATTATTTCCGTATAAAAAATTGGGTGAAGATTACCGTTGTTATCAGTTCATACTTCGGTACCAATTGGTTTTACTACGCTACCTGGGAGAGTGGCATGTCTCACACTTACTCTGCTGCTATTATTGCTGCTTTCTTGTATTTTTTTATTCAGTTCAAGGCTCGTGGGGTATGGAAAACAGCTTTTGTCCTAGGGTTTTTGCTAGGCTTTATTACTCTTATTCGACCCAGTAATTTATTTGTAGTTGCATTCTTACCTCTATTCTTTAGTTCCTGGCCCAATTTTGTTTTGTTCCTGAAAAACACGTTATCGGATCCCAAAAAACTAGGTGCCGGTCTAGTTGCATTTTTGGCGGTCATTTCAATACAGTTTATTTTTTACAAAATACAGCTGGGGCAATGGTTTATATATGCCTACGTTTCTGAAGGCTTTCATTTTTCAAAACCCCATATCATAGATTTTCTCTTTAGTATTCGTAAAGGTTTCTTTGTATACACTCCACTGTACATACTGAGTGTGTTGGGTGTTGTCTGGTGGTATCGGCAGAATGCGTTTCAAGCATTTTGGTGGTGTGCAGTTATGTTCTTGCACGTTTATATATTATCCAGTTGGCATATGTGGTGGTACGGTGGTACTTTAGGTACCCGTGTTATGATAGAATACTATATTTTTTGGATGTTGCCTTTGGCTTTTTTTCTGCAGAGTCTTAAGCTTAAGTACCGCTTAATTGTAGCCCCTTTCTTTTTATTTTTTGTGCTTAATGGCGTGTTGCAGCAGCATCAATACAGACTTGGTATCATCCATTGGGACAGTATGCACTGGCAGTTGTACAAAGATGTTTTCCTGTTTCCTATCATTCCTTAGGTCAAACATCCATAAAGAAAGTGTTTTTATCCGATATGCTTAGGATACTTTGCTAAAAAATAGAGATTTGTGGCATCTAAAAACAACATGAAAAAAGTATATACATTTATTTTAGGATTAGCTGCTGTATTCAGTAGCACGTTTGCTAAGGCTGATGAAGGTATGTGGATACCGGCACTGCTCACAGACAATTATGCAGAGATGGAGCGTTTGGGTCTAAAAATGACAGCAGAGCAGCTTTACAGCATTAATAACAGTAGTATGAAAGATGCCATAGTGCGTCTAGGTTCTGGTTTTTGTACCGGAGAGATTATCTCGAGCAAGGGTCTCATACTTACCAATCATCATTGCGGTTATAGTGCTATTCAAAAATTAAGTACGACCACTGCCAATCACCTCAAAAATGGTTTTTGGGCTAAAAACCATTCAGAAGAGTTAGATGCAGGTTTCTCTGTTTCTTTCTTGGTACGTATAGATGATATTACAGATAAGGTACTCAACGGAATAGGTGCAGACCTAATGGGGAGTATTCGTAATGAAGCTGTGGCAAAGAATTCTTCAGCAATTAAAAAAGAACTTTCAGATGAAGGTACGTATTCGGTAGATATCAAAGAAATGTACAGTGGTAACAAATACTACGCATATGTATACGAGGTATTTGGCGATGTTAGGCTGGTGGGAACTCCACCAGAAAGCGTTGGTAAATATGGTGGAGATACAGATAACTGGATGTGGCCACGTCATACAGGAGATTTCTCTATGTTCCGAGTATATGCTAGCAAGGATAACGAAGCAACAGAGGGCTACGATGAAGATAACATTCCGTATTCTCCAAAACATCACTTACCCGTAAGTATGAAAGGAGTAGAGAAAAATGATTTTGCTATGATCTGGGGCTTTCCGGGATCTACAGACAGATACTTGTCTTCTTATGGAGTAAAAAATGCTACTGACCTAGACCAACCTGCTCGTGTAAAAATTAGAAGAACCAAGCTAGATGTATATGAGAAGTACCAAAAACAAAGCGAAGCAGTGGACCTAATGTATGCAGCTAAGCACGCACAAGTAGCCAACTACTGGAAATACTTTATGGGACAGACACGTGGACTAAAAAGATTAGACATACAAGGCAAAAAAAGAAAAGAAGAGCAAGCATTTACGCAATGGGTAAAGAGCGGAGATGCAGCGCGCAAAGCAAGGTATGGCGATGTTATCGGTATGTATGAAAGTGCTTACAAGGTGTTTGATGAAAAGATACTCGCTCAAACATATTGGATGGAGGCTATATATGGTATAGAGTTCGTAAAGTATGGTTTTGGTTTCAGTAGATTAAACGATATGTATACAATGCTAGGAGCAGAGAAAGACAAAGAAGCTAAAGCAGGTATACAAAAGAAAATTGATGGGATGGTGGCTAGATTAGGAGGAGCAACTCCTTCTAATTTTAAAGACTACTATGCTCCAATAGATAAAGAAGTAGCTGAGGCAATGATTGGTTATTATGTAAATGATATTCCGTCAAATCTGCGTCCTGCAAAATTCAATGCTATGCTTGCCAAGAGCAAAGGAGATATTGCTAAAATGGTAGCGTGTATTTTCGATCAATCTATACTGGTAGACCAAGTGAGAGCAGAAGCATTTTTGGCAGCTCCAAGTGCTAAGAAGCTGAAGAAAGATAAAGGAGTAGCATTTGCTGGTGCAATGCTTAATTTCTACATACAAGACTTACAAGGAATGTTTGCAGCAGCAGAGCAAAATCGTGCTACGGCAGATAGATTATACAAAGCAGCGTTATTTGAGATGCACCCAAACAAATTGTTCGCACCAAATGCAAACAGCTCTATGCGTTTCACGTATGGTCAGGTATTGGACTACTCCCCAGGTGACGCTATGATGTACAAGCATTACACTACCATGACTGGTGTGCTTGAAAAATACCAACCAGGAGATAGTGAATTTGATTTGCCAAAAGGGTACGTAGCTAAAGCAAAAGATGGCGACTTTGGGCAGTATGCAAAAGAAGGGGAAGATTTGAGAATCTGCTTCCTTACCAATCATGATATTACTGGAGGAAACTCTGGTAGCCCAGTAATCAACGGTAATGGTGAACTTATCGGTCTTGCATTTGATGGTAACTGGGAGGCTATGAGTGGCGATATTGCTTTTGAGCCAGAGTTGCAGCGAACTATTTCAGTAGACATTCGCTATGTACTGTGGTGCATAGACAAGCTTGCAGGTGCTAAGCACATTGTAGATGAAATGACATTAGCCAGATAAGCTCAATAGAAGTATTAAAAAAAGCTACTCCAAAACGGAGTAGCTTTTTTTTTGCATAAGTAGTTCATTTTTTTAAAGAAAATCAGGCATTAATTTATACGTATTCTTGAAATAGAACCAGGTTAGTCGTGGTCCGTATTGAGCCGTTTTTGTAGGGTAACGACAAATTGTTTTCAGCACTTGGTTCAGTAGGTGTTTGAACATTTTTAGTCTGTGAAAGTACCCCAAGGCATCACTAATTATCATGCTATTTTTATCAGAAGTGGTATCAAGTGTGTCATCTGCTACATTCAGCACATGCTCAAAATGTTGAAGGAGCGACAGCGTTGCGTTAAATGATTCAAATTGCCCGTATTTCTTGCGCAATAATGCCCGCAGCAAGTCAATTACTGCTTCTCCCTCTTGAACAAGCAATTCAATTAAAGCAGCACTATCCTTTGCTTCTTGTTTTGCTATCGCTATCGTGGTTATCGCTCTGCCAAATGATTTTAGTTCAGATTTAATACCTTCTATTTTACAGTGCTGCATAAACAGGAATAAGTCTCTCAAATGAGCTGCCTCTTGGCTAAATATGAGCTGCTCTTGTTCTATAAACTGACAAACCTTATTTCTAAAAATAAGGTAATGTTCAACAGCCCATAGTTGTTCAAAAAAACGATCATAAGAAGCTAGAAGGGTACGCTGATTTTCCGTATTAAGCTCATCTAGGTGCTGGTCTATAAAACTCGCTACAATGCCAATTTGGTTGAATAAATCTAACGATATATCCTTGGAGATCTCATTGCTCAATATGCAGTGAACCATTTGTAGACACGTAACATACTTCTTAGAGCGATGCGTGATTTTGCTGTCCGCTAAAAAGGGTGTGTCTATAATCAGGTGTTTATTCATTCTGCGTATACTTCTCAAAAGTACATATTATACAGTTAATACTGCATGACCAAAGAATACGTCATGGGTAGTTTTGCTTCCAGCGATTCGATGATATATTCTCCAGGAGCTCGCTCTATCATACCATTAAAACATTGGTGAGGAGAGTAATCAAATTCTTCAAAATGCTTCATATTCAGTCCTTTTTTTAATAAAGCGGTACATACCTCGGATAGGGGGTGGTTCCATCCAATTTCTTGTAGCTTTATGTCTGCTTGGGGTTCGGCGTAAGTGCCTGGATTCATTTCTATGATGGCTCCTTTGTTGAAATAGGAAAACATCAGGTCTTTGAAATCAGCATCGTACATCCATACGGCCGGATGAAGCTCTACAAAAATGAATTTGCCATTGGGTTTCATAAAGTGGCTCACTATGTCTGCCCACTTATCCATATCTGGTAACCAGCCTATGGTGCCGTATGAGGTAAATACGATGTCAAATTTTTCGTGGATGTACTCTTTGGCACTGTATACATCACAACAAATAAATTGGGCGTTTAGGCCCAGTGTATTATTTAGTTCTTGGGCCTTGGCTATAGATGCGTCTGATATGTCTAGTCCTGTCACCTCTGCACCCATACGAGCAAGGCTCAAGCTATCTTGTCCAAAATGGCATTGCAAGTGCAATATTTTTTTACCTGCAATATCTCCCAGTAAGCTGAGCTCTATTGGCTTTAACGTGTTTTTACCTGCCAAAAAATCGTCCATTTCATAAAAATCACTGTCTACATGAATTTTGGTTTTTTCATTCCACAGGTATTTGTTTATTTCAAAGTATTCGTTGCTCATTGGCTTATTAATTTCAGAGCTTCGGTTACCGAATATACAGGCAGTTGGCAAGCTCCCTGCTGACATACATATATAGTTGTTTGCCCCTTCACATATCTATTCCTAAACATAGGTAAGTTAGACTCTTGTGTAGAGAACGCAACTATACAATTGGTTAAATCACTGTTTTGTAGTTTTTTAGCCATGGACTCACCTTCTGGTCCTACTAATATTACCTCGTAGTAAGGGTAGGTATACATGAGATGTGCCTTTGCCCAATTGCTATGTCCGCCGGGGTATTGCGTTATCTGGCTTTGTACTTTTCCTATCATTGTTTCTGCTATTTCCAGGTAGTTGCTATTGGCATTGAGCAAACCCAATTGTGTTAGGTTTTGTACCATTACCGAGTTGGTTGCTGGTATTACATTATCATAAACTTCTGCTGTTCTTACAATGAGCTCATTTTCTTCATTAAAGTAAAATATGCCTTTGTCTGCATCGTAGCATTTATCAATGGATTGCCCAGCAAGTTTATTAGCGAGTGTGTAATACGATTGATTTCCCGTGGTATAAAATCCATCGAGTGATGCTTGTATCAGAAATGCGTAGCTGTCTAACATGCCTATTATGGTAGGTTTTCCTCCTTTGTATGTATGCCATAGCATATTTTCTTGCACTTGCTTTTGTATAAGAGCATCCAAGCAATTTGTTGCAAGTATTCTATACTTATTTATGCCTGTAGCTCGGTATGCATCTAGCAATCCTGTTACGAGCATAGCATTCCAAGATGTAAGGCACTTGTCATCCAACCCCGGAGGGATGCGTTTTATTCTATTGCTAAGTAGCAGCTTATTAATAGCCGATATTTTCGTAGCAACTTCGGTCTCTGTTATTCCAAACTTTTTAGCTATTTCAGCGTCGCTGTATTCTCTGAGGAGAATATTATTGCCATGCTCCCAGAGTCCTTTACCACCTATTTGGTAGTATACCTCAGCTAGAGAGTAATCTTTTCCAAGCAGTTGCCTTAATTCTTTGTCTTTCCATACGTAGTATTTACCTTCTTCTCCTTCACTGTCTGCATCCAGTGCGGCATAGAACATCCCGCTTTTGTCGAGCATTTCGCGTTCTAACCATTTCACTGTTTTATCTATGGTGCGCAGGTATTCTGGATTGCTATTTCGTTGATAGGCTTTAGAATATACACTGAGCAATTGAGCATTGTCGTACAGCATCTTTTCAAAATGTGGAGCTTTCCATATCTCATCTACACTATACCTACTAAAACCGCCACCAATTTGGTCGAAAATGCCACCATACGCCATTTTTTCGAGTGTAATATCAATAAAATCTGAGGCATAGGGGTCATTGCTATGCTTGGTGTAGCTTAGAAGGAAGTCATAATTGGTAGGCATCGGAAATTTAGGAGAACGATTCATTCCTCCTTCTTTCATATCCCAATTGTTTTTCCATCCTTCTACTGCTTCTACTATTGTTTTTGATAATAGTTTTTCGCTTCTGGTATCACTTATAGCTGTTTCTTGTAGTCGAATGCCTTGGGTGAGTTTATTGGCGTATTCTTCCAGTTTTTTTCTACTTGTGCCATATTGAGTATCCACCGTTTGGAGCAGATTTAACCATCCGACAGGCGGGTAGTATGTACCCGCATGAAAGGGCTTCCCGTCCGGTAAGGCAAAGCAATTGAGAGGCCATCCACCACTACCGGTTATGATGTTTGCAGCGGTCATGTATATGGCATCTACATCGGGTCGTTCTTCTCTATCTACCTTTATGCAGTAGAAATGCTCATTCATATACTCGGCAATTTTTTCATTTACAAAGCTTTCATGCTCCATTACATGGCACCAGTGGCAGCTGCTGTAGCCTATACTTATGAGCAGTGGCTTGTCCAATTGCTTGGCTTCAGTTAGGTTGTCTTCGTTCCATGCATGCCAATCTACAGGATTATGAGCGTGCTGCAGAAGGTAGGGGCTCGTCTCATTTAGGAGTTCGTTGGTGTGTTGGTACATATTTTTGTTTTACTCCTCTGACCACAACTAAAAGGTTATGATGTGAGGATAATCATAGTCAAAATACATTTCTCTGTCATAAAGAGGGGTAATTTACGTCAATAATCAATATCGAGACATATCGTATTTTTATTTTTACTAATTTTGGATTCAATCATGACAAGAAATATACTCTTTACACTCTTATTAAGCGCTTGTTGCTCGATGAGCTTTGCTCAGTACACTCAAATCGGAAACGCTAGTCTCTCTACTTACTTTTTTGGCCCCATTAGTCCAGATTCTGCTTTGAACGCTTATTCAAAATATGCGTACACTTACCCAGCGGCAACTCTTTCAACCTTGCAACACGGCGATACAATTCGTTCACTTTCATTCTTTTTCAATGATTCCGATTCATTGCAAGGGAATTGTAATATGCGGATACTATTAGCATCTTCAAGTGATGCAGATTTTGGACCGTCCAGGCTTAACTGGGACAGAACCGCTCGCAGCGGCATGCTAGAAGTATTTAATGGTAGTCCGAAGAATATTATAGGTAATACGCCTGGCGAGAAACGTTTCCCTTTTAGTAAAGCGTTCGGATGGGACACCACAGGCGGAAGAACTAACCTAAGGGTATTGGTGGAATATACACAATCTACCAAACAAGTGGGTAGGCTCACGTGGAATGTGGAAACCGGATCTACCGTTCCTGGTTTTGTGTCGAACAATGAGACAAAATATATTTTTGGAGCAAGTACTTCAACAGGTAACTACAGCATTGATAGCATCACAGCTTTAGAACATTTAACAAAGCCAACCATTAGACTATATCACCCTGATATCGTAGATTTAAGGATAAGTGAAATTTATAGTTTGGGAACTGTCCCTTTACTCATGCGAAGAGCAGATACCATTAAAGCAGTTGTGGTCAATGTAGGCTCAAAGCGTGCGAGCAACGTAAAAGTATACCTAAACGTAAGCGGTGCTAATACATATCTAGATAGCTTAATCTTGCCCGATTTGGGCCCCTCTGAGCGGACAATAGTAAGATTTGGTAGTTACACTCCTCAAAATATTGGTACAGAAACCCTTACTGTAAAGGCTGCTGCTGCTATTAATCCAACAAATGATAGCTTCACAGTAAACCGAGAAGTAAATTACAATGTTTATTCACATAATGATCCCACTCCCCCAACTGGAGGAGGAATCGGTTTTTCGGGTGTTACTGGGGATTTTGTTGCTAAGTTCTACGTGGGGCAAACTTCCTATATCAATCAATTGTCAGTAGGTTTTACCAGTAGTAATAGGCCTTTTCAACTTGTAATTTTGGACGATGATGGAGTAAATGGATTTCCTGGAACAGAATTGTTTGTTTCCGACACTTTACTAACTGTTGCGGGCACTTATATTTTGCCTGTACTCCCGCGAGTTGCAGTATCTGGCGGCTATTTTGTAGGCATTAGACAGGTAAGTATTATAAACGTTGGATTTGCTTACCAAGACGAAACACCTATTCGGCCACATACTTTCTATTATACTGCTCCTATCGGAAATCCTGTTTGGACCAATTTTGATCCTGGAGCTAATTATAATTTTGACATACGCCCCAGACTACAGGTAGCTAACGATGTCGCAGTTCTAGATTTTATCTCCCCCAATGATGGAGATAGCATATTGTTCAATAACACGGACTCTTTAGACTTATTGGCTCGCGTTATCAATTTTGGGTACAAAGATCAAGGTTCCTTTACTGTGAGAGGTGAGATTTACAATCAATTCAATACGTTAGAAGAAACTAGGGATGTAACAATTTCATTGCTTGCAGACACCTTTGCTACGGTAGATTTTGGAAAAATTTCTAAGTATAGGCTTGGAGAATATACGTTTAGAGTGACTACTCTACTGGCACTAGACAGTGTTACAGACAACAATACAGCAGAGATTCAATTTAATTTTGTCAAGGATTATGATGTAGGTGTAGACCAAATATTTAGTCCTTCTGCAAATGAGACTTTTGATATTGAGAGAGATCCGTTACAAGCAATAGTTCGAATAGCTAATTATGGTGTAATATCACATACTAATCTGCCTGTAGTTTTACAGTTCCTCAATAGCAATGACGATGTGGTCTATACGCAAACTAAGTTGGTTGATCTGGGACCCATAACCACAACGATAGTCGCATTTGACACAACATACCTGATGCTTAACGGTGATTTTACGATGCGTGTATTTACTGACCTCGCCTTAGATGCGTTTCCTGTAAACGATACAATTCGTGTTTCGCCTATAATTGGTACAAAATCGGATGATGTCTTGCTTTTGAGCATATCGAAACCAAGTATAGGTGAAAGGTTTGGGCAGAATACGTCTATAATACCTTTTGTATCTCTTCGTAATGATGGAACCAATAATCAAGATACAGTGGTGGTAGAAGCAACTATTTTAAACGCAAATGGCGATGTTATTTATTATGATTCATTGCATCAGTCTATACCCTTCTTTAGTATCAAACAAGCTCTTTTTAAACCTGTCGTCTTGGATTCGCTGGGAGATTATACTCTAATTTCTCGCGCATCTATAAATGACGATCAATTGCCATCTAATGATACGGCAAGTTCTCCGTTCAGTGTAGTTAGACAGAATGACCTACGCCTACTATCAGTGCTTTATCCACAAGGTGGAATTCCGATCAATACAACAGATGACAACTTGAAAGTGGTTGTATTCAATGTCGGAGTCAATGACGCCGTATCTGCGCCTATATCTGTCTCTATCAAGGATAATACGGGAGCAGTTATATATGTAGATGTTGTTAACGCTACTATCTCAAATGGAGACACTGATACGCTTATTTTTAAGCCCCTGAGTTTTGGGCAACTTGGAGATTTTTATATCACTTGTACCAATGATTGGTTAGCCGAGGATAATCTGACTAGCTCAGATACACTCATGAGCAGTTACTTTGTTCGTTATGGTTCAGACGTGGCTCTTATTAGCCATATACAGCCTGTAGATACTATAGAAATTGGAGAAGTTGTGAGTCCACAGTTTAGCGTGCTTAATAATGGCTTGGATACTGCTCAAGATATACGGGTAGAAATCGCCATTTTAGATGATAGCAATACACCTGTATTTTTAGATACCGTACTACTACCGAATTTTGCGTTCGATGCCTTAATTAATGTGACTGCAAACAAGACATGGTCATGGTACGATGGAGGAGTTTTTACATGGAGGAGTACATTGTTAATTAACGATAATAACGCTGCTAATGATGTAATTACATCTACCATAGTAGTTGCCAAAAGGCGAGATATAATTGCAGACAGTGTTCTTGGACCGGTAAACGGAGAGAATATAGTTACTGGATTTATATATAAGCCTGAAGCTACATTTAAGAATGACGGATTGCAAGATATATCAGGAGCGGAGGTTATCTGTGAAGTGAAAGTAGGTCTAGTATCCATATATAGAAATAGACAGCTATTGAGCATTGCCTCGGGTACTGCTGCAACTATAGAGTTTGATAGCTTTTTGAGTTATCCAAATGTATCTGAAGCTACTGCAGAGTTCTGGGTGGAGTATACTGAAGATCAATTAGCTAATAATGATACTTTAAGAACGACCTTTAATTTTGTAGGGGGAGTTGGTGTAGAGGAGCTAGACCCACAATTAATAGAAGTATATCCCAATCCATACATTAGTGCCTTTGATCTTCGAACGTCTTTGATAATGAGAGAGGTGAGCATAAAAAATGATTTAGGGGTTGTAGTTTGGAACAAACAAAATCTGAGTACATCAAATCTGCGAATATCACTTGAGGATATATCTTCAGGAACTTACTTTTTGGAAATTAAGACAGACTTTGGAGTAGTTACAAAGCCACTCTTAAAGCAATAAAAAAAGGTAGTCAAAAAAACCACCAAAAAAAATGGGGCGATACTAGTATCGCCCCATTTTTTTTTAACTAAACCTTAAATTGTATTAGAGAAGATTCATCAAATTTAATTTAGACAATTGTATAACTGGCTCTTTTTTAGTGTGTAAGTATCTATGCTAGATTTTAAACGTAGCTTGATTGTATATCTTTTAGAACATTTTAAAGGAGAATCAGACAGATCTATGCGATAAAAACTTTGATTGGAATCGTTTTTGCCTTCGGCTACTTTCTTTTTAGTATTGAAAAGTAACAGAAACTTTTTGTGTTGGAAGACCTGATATTCAATGATTGTAGCCTTTCCTGTGTATACATTTATAAAAGTTTGTGCGGTTGAAATTATTTTGGGCAATGCCTGACCTTGTTCTTTTAGTAGAAGAAAGTCGGCAGCAGTTTTCAGTTGAGCAATACCGTATCCTAAAAAAGAATCAGGAGTCATATATTGACTTGCAGTAATGCGTACTGCATGCTTTATAGCGTCTGGGTGTGTTTCAGGATATGCCTGTACCAAACAAGCTAATCCACCAGCAGCAATTGGTGTAGAGTAGCTTGTGCCATATCCTTGGTAATAAGAGCCGCTTGGGCTAGCTACAGATGCAAGAACACCCATTGCTACAATATCTGGTTTTACATCGCCCAATGAGTTATACCCTTGGCTACTAAAGCTACCGAGTTTTCCATTCTTGTCTGCTGCTCCTATTGTAAGTACACTTGCTACATCACTAGGAGTACCTATTTTTCGCCACTTATTATCGCCAGAGTTACCCGCACTATTCAGCACTATAATACCTTTTTGAGAAGCTATCCGCGCTGCTTTACTTGCATAAGATGTTTGTCCATCTAAGTCTTTGTGCGTGTAACTCAACGACGTATCGTCGTATTGATTGTAACCTAACGAAGAGGATATAATATCTACACCAGCACTATCAGCCAGTTCTGCTGCCTTACACCAGTTCAGCTCTTCTATAGGGTACTCTGTAGAAGCGTATTCCGTACGAAAGAGCATAAGATGAGCCATAGGTGCACCGCCAATGAATTTTCCTTTATGGTAACTGCCTATGCACGAACTCACAGCAGTACCGTGATTGTCTTTTATATTGAGTACATTGTCTAGTTCAGCTATGTCAAAGCCAAATGTGAGTAGTCCATTGGCTTGGTGTTTTAGAAAAGAGGGGATTTTATCTATTGCGTTAAATCCTGCATCAAAAACAGCTATTGTCACACCCTTTCCATTGTATCCCATCTGGTGTAAATCTGTAATCTGTATTTGCTTGTTTTGGGTGTACGTCATACCATAATCCTCAGGTGAAAGATTGTCTGTGCGTATGGTACTTTCTTTCAGTTTTATCACGGGTTTAATAAACTGAGGTTTCTCCACAGTTATAGGTGCTTTTGCTTTTCCGACGTATGATACCTTGTGAACACAAGCTAATTTTTCTATTTTCAAAGCAGCTGATTTGGAGGCGTTGATTACTAATCCATTGTGCCATTTCAGTGTATATCGAATAGTCGTGCTATCTATTTGCCGTATTGCGGTTTTGTACCCAGCATAAACGGGTTGATCTTCTGTAGTGAGGGGTATCTCAAATTTTGTTCTTCGTGCTATGCTCTTTTTGCTGAGGATCTCCGATGAACTGACTGCTGTAGGTTTATCTTTGAATTGTACTAAGTATGCGTCTGATTGTGCGATTGCAGTAGAACCAATAAGTAAATTACCTATTAGTATCAATGATAGTTTGTGTAAACTCATTTCCTTCTTTATATTTTCCTGGTTGTGTTTCCACAGATAATTTTCTTCTCCATATGAGGCCTTTCCCGCGGGAATATATTTCCTCTTCTATTTCTTGAAAAAATAGGTCTACATCATTCCCTAAGTCTACTCGTAAGGTGTTGGTATATTCTACACCTGCTAAGGTATAGGTTTGGTCTATATCAAAATATCTAGCTGTCTTTTTTTTCTGTATGTTTCGTTCATTGATGTCCCAAGATTTTCGATCACGTAGAGGAAAGCTAAGCACGATAGTACGTACGTCATTCAACATTCTTTGAGCACTATATACGTCTCTATGGGTAAATCCTGTGGCGATGAACATCCACGTTTTTCCAGAGTCATTGCTTTGCTCAATTTCTATTTTGTAAACGATTTCTCCCGTATTATCTCTGATTGTATCAGCTACTGTTTCTCTCCGCCAATAGTGCAGTGTATCTGTTTCCTCCATAAAGGGATTATGCTGCAGTTCCTCAATAGCAAAAGTTGAATAATCGTCTAGCGCCAGAGGGTAGTAGTTTGGCAACTCTGCTGGAGCATCTTTTAGCTTTGTACAAGCTGATAAGCCCAACATTACTATTATGATTAGTGTTTTATTTTTCAAAATATATAGGTATATGAATGTCCATTTTTGTAGGAATAAACGGGCTTAAAATTTAGGGTATTAGTCAAAGAAAAAGTGCTCTTAGTAAATGGGCTATGCTGAGCTGCAAAATACATTGAGTGCTGGTCTATAGCAGGTACCCATTTACCTTTTTTACTGCGAAGAGCAGCTAAGGTTGGAGATGGATAAATTAGTCTGATTCTTGTTTGCACTGTTCGCAAAAATACAATGAAGTTATATGCAACACTTCACAATAGCCGTAATATGTTATATTTTTGTCCGCAAATGACAAAAATATTAGATGGTAAAGCCCTCGCTCTAACACTGAGAAGCAAAGTGAAAGAGGAAGTTGCTGTGCTAAGAGAGGCGGGTCACAGAGCACCACATTTGGCTGCCATTTTGGTAGGACAAGACGGCGCTAGTATGACGTATGTCAATAGTAAGGAGAAGGATTGCCAGTATGTAGGGTTTGAGTCCAGTGTATATAGATTTAGCGCAGATACTACAGAAAAGGATCTATTAAGTAAAATAGAGGCCATTAATACGGATAAAAATGTAGATGGTCTTATAGTGCAGCTACCTGTACCCAAGCACATAGATGCGACTAAAATAACAGAAAGTATAAATCCAGATATAGATGTAGATGGTTTTCATACGCTCAATGTAGGCAAGCTTACTATAGATGAAGATACGTACATCAGTGCAACGCCTTTTGGAGTAATAATGCTTCTAGAGGAATATGGTATTGAAACAAGAGGGAAACATTGTGTAGTAATAGGCAGAAGTAATATTGTGGGTAGGCCTATGAGTATTCTCATGAGCCAAGGAGGTAGAGATTCTACCGTAACTGTATGCCACCGACATACTCATGATATAAGAGAATTTACGAAGACCGCAGATATTGTGATAGTTGCCGTTGGTATCCCTGAATTTCTGAAAGCAAGTATGGTAAAAGAAGGAGCTACTATAATAGATGTTGGAATTACGCGTGTAGATGCTGACAATAAGCGAGGTTATGTGCTAAAGGGCGATGTGGAATACGCTTCAGTAAAAGAAAAATGTAGTGCTATCACTCCGGTGCCTGGAGGTGTTGGGCCCATGACCCGATATGGTCTGTTGCACAATACACTGAAAAGCTACAAAAAGAAACTAAACCTATGATAGATTTTCCTGTGATGGAATACTTCTACTCCATACAAGGAGAAGGAGTGTACACTGGACAGCCAGCATTTTTTATTCGATTGGGTGGGTGTGATGTAGGTTGTGTTTGGTGCGATGTGAAAGATAGTTGGAATGCAGATAAACATCCAAAAAAATCAATAGAGTTCTTGCTTGATGAAGCAAAAAAGCATCCGAGCAGAATACTCATACTTACTGGTGGTGAGCCCGCCATGTATGATTTGACATTAATTACTCAAGCATTTAAAAAGGAAGGATTTAGAGTACATATAGAGACCAGTGGAGCCTATGAACTTGTAGGTGATTTTGACTGGGTAACGTTCTCTCCCAAAAAATTCAAAGCTCCAATAGCCATAGCGGCAAAGCAAGCCGATGAGCTGAAGGTGGTGGTGTTGAATAAAAGTGATATCGCCTGGGCAGAAGAACACCAAAAGATGGTGCCAGACTCCTGTAAACTCTACCTACAGCCTGAATGGGATAGACGTGAAATAACAGAGAAAATAATCTTTGATTACGTCCTAAAAAATCCAAATTGGTTTGTGAGTTTGCAAACACACAAGTACTTAGGAGTGGATTAGGAGTTTATACAATGAATTTTGTAATGGTCAGGTACTAAGAGTAACGCCGTTATTAGCAGATTCATTGGAGCTTTTCCGAAATGTATTCTTGTTTAAATTTATAGCTACAAAAAACCACCTTGCTTACTTACACAGGGTGGTTTTTTGGTTAATGGTCAGAAAATTTACCGCGTTATGCTAATTTTTTTGGTAAGACTGCTTACACTGTCCTCAAATCGGAGGAAGTACGTTCCTTCATATACCGTCTGTACATCGTAGTAAGCAATGGTGCTGCCTTGTGGTATAGTAGTCGTGCTTATTTCTCTGCCGGCCATATCTATGAGTGTGATTTTTACATCTGCTCTGATGAGCCCGCCCAGTTGTATAGCCACCAAGTCGCTTGTTGGGTTTGGAAATACAGTAATATGCGTACCTGACAATACATCTACTCTATTTGTGCTAGCAGTATACACCGTTGTTGCCTCGTCTACGCTAGATATTTTTCTATTGGTGTAGTTGCCATTGAAAGTAGGTCCTACTGCATACGGGTATGCAGAGTTCCATTTTTCGTTTACCGTACAGAAGTATGCGTAGGTACCTTCAGGATATTCTGGCGTGATACAAAACCTACCATTGTGTTCATCGAGCACATCTTCGTCTGGAGATGCAATGTAGCCATAGTCTTCTCTGAAGTAGCCTAACCAATAGGTAGCACCTACATCAGGACCATTATCTACTGTACTTCCATCTGCGTGTGTACTCCGTGTGGTAATATCTCTGAGTTGGTACCCAGACTTGATGCGTGTAATACCTCCAGTTCCATCTTTTTTAGCGTAGCCGTAAGCTCCATATATAGGAAATCCGTCATAGGCATATCCTATCAGGGGTGAGTGCTTGTTGCTATCTATAGCATACAGACCTTCCGCATCGTATAAGTTGCAGATCTCGGAAACTACTTCTAGGTCTAGTTTAAACGCAGATGGATTTTGGTGATGGTGGTAGTTTCCATTTGCGGGGTGGCCTTTAGCACAGTCAAATCCTTCTTTTTCTGCTGGTATGGCGTCTCTATTCCATGCTTGCACTGTTCCTCTTGCACCTGGGCAACGTTCTCGTCCTGGTCCACCGCAGAGTTCATTGGTTTGCGGGTTCCAAGCTACTCCATCTCTGTAGTCAAAGAGAGCTACACCATTTATAAATATTCCTATGTTTCCGCCAACTGTAGCATCTTTGGTTTCTGTATTTTCAGTTGGGTTGAGTGGTATTTGATAGATTCCACTTTGGTCTTCTGCATTACTGGGATTACCGTCTGAGAATGGACCTGTAGGGTACGCAGGTATTCCGGTGGCAGTTACGTACACATAATCAGCAGAATACTCTACTTTCTGACAATTCACTAAAAGGCTGTTTGGCGTTAGTGTTGCATTGCCTTTGGGGTAATAGTTGCCGGTTTGTGTCGTGTTTTGGAGCCAAGAAGATATCGCTGGAGAAGTTTGTGCCTGAGCTAGCGATCCCAGGGTTAATAGTGTGAGTAAGATAAGTTTGTTCATTATTGCTTTTTTAGACGTTGGTTATATGTTTATTCCTGCGGTAGAAGTGTTACTCGCGGGAAGTTGTTATCTGTATTAAAAATAAAGGCCTTGTCATCCAATGTAAGCAAGAATGCAATTAAGTCTGCTTTGTCGTTAGACGTAAGTGATATTCCATTTTTTAATTCATCAGACAGGTTATTATTCTTGGAAAGAGTTGTACTTGTGTAGTGATTGAGCACTTCACGCAGTTTTCTAAACCTACCATCATGCATGTATGGGTAGGTATAGCTTAAGTTTCTTAAACTGGGTATTTTAAAAAGAAAGCTATCCTTCTGATCATTGGTCACGTTGTACCTGCCTACATCATAGTTGTTTGTATCTGGTGCTAGTCCATTGTTTTTGAATGAGTACATACTGAATAGGGGTTCAGCATGACACGACCTACAATTATCTTGGTATAGTTTATAACCCAATACTTCTTGTGAAGTAAAGGTATCTTTATTCAACTTAACTCTATCGTATTTGGCGTTGCTAGAAACAAGGGTTAGTTGAAACTGCGTTAGTGCTTTTAGTATTCGTTGGCTTGTAATACTATCCTTTCCGTAGGCATCCTGAAATAGAGGTGGATAGGTGGTACTGCTAGCAAGCTTTTTGAGAATATTTTCAATGGATTCGGCCATTTCACCGGCATGGGTAATGGGTGCAAGAGCTTGCATATCGAGGTGATGACTTGCCCCGTCCCACGTCAGTTTTGGTTGCCAAGCAAGATTAAACAGAGCAGGGGCGTTGCGCGTTCCCATACTGTCGCGTATGCCATGACTTAGTTTATGATCGGTATGTGCAAAGGCATTGTAGGGAGAGTGGCAACTCGCACAGCTGATGGTATTGTCTGCAGAGAGCAGTGGATCGTAGAATAAGGTTCTTCCGAGCAATATTTTGGCAGCAGTGGCCTCCTTTATTTCGCGTTGGTATAGTGGTTTGGGAAAATGAGAAGGCCACAAGCTGGCCTTCCATGTACTCGCAACACAAATTAGAATAGACGCTATGGCGACGACCTTCTTCACAATGAACTATGTATACTAGTGCAAAATTGATTGATCAGATCTACCGCCTCTTCTCCTGGACGCATTATAAACATCCGCTCCCAAGTCATCTGTTTAAAAAATTGGTCCATCTTAATAGTGATGAGAGAGCCATAGGGCCTTGTTATGGTGCGGTATGTGTTGTACGGTGCAGTGAAGCCTCCTAGGTGAAACTGAAATTCTTCTGATTTTTCTTCCCGTTGTTTAGTTCCCTCTATTTTTACATTGATATAGCCACTCTGCCATGTCCAGTACATTCCATTTACAGGATCTAAATCATCTGCCATAGCACCTTTACTATTGGTAGTACTGTCTATTCCTATCCCAAACTGTAGTCTTAAATTGGCCGTAGAGTCAGACAAAGAATTGTAAAAATGGACTTCTTGAGACGTAGGATGTTTCAAGTCTACTAGAATATGTTTTTTGGGATGGGTATAGATTATACGATCGTTCGTATCTATAAGTACGATGTCAGATAGGTAGAACCGCAGTTTGTTTATAGCGTACGTATTGTCGTACAAGCTATCCAGTACGAGAGTGCGATTGGCATACGTCGCATCTATCTTAAAATGAGTTTGTGCTTTAATAAATATGGGACTGCACACTAGGAGCGCTCCAATAAGAAAGACCTTCATTGTTTTTTGTGGCTCCCTTTTCTTTTGGGTCCACGCTTCGAAAATATCGTATTAATATCATCTACCAAAAGGGTATAGTTATCCATCTGTTCTGGTTTGCAGATGCTTTTTATATCTATAAGATGATTGAAAAAGCCAAGTTCCATTTCACGATGTAACCCTGCAATAACACTAGAAAGGGAATCTGCTTGCTCCCTGTTTTCTGTTTTTAGCAGATTATTTAATTTGGATTTTTCTGCGCGTATTTTTTCGTGGGTATTGTTCATCAAGCTGCGGTGTTCCTGTACTTTTATTTCATAGGCAGCACTTTGATTACTATCCAAGTTGAGGCGAGTAATAATGATCTCCTTCGGGCTGTTTTTGCGCTTTCCTCGTTTCCTACCTTTGGTGAGTATAAACCCTACAAGCATTAGGTTTATAAGTAAAAATAGAATAGCGAGTACTCCATATAATTTTGTCTTATTCATAAAACGAGTATTCCGTTTGTGGTATAAATTCTTCTAATCCGCTTTGGGTTTCTGTATTCGTATTGTTTGCAACCAAATACACATTGGCTACAAATAGGAGGGCTACTGCTACGGCAATGGCTCTGGCATAGTGCATGGGCACCACGTCTTTAGCTTGGTTGGCTACATGCAGCTGCACTTTACCCCAGAGTGCAGCTGGTGCAGGTACTTTTTGTATATTTCCCAATCGTTCCATTTCGGTTGTTATTCGTATAGACTTTGTTTCTCTCATTTTCCTTCGTTTAGAGCGAGTTTTTCTTTTAAATTTTTCTTAGCTCGTTGGTATAGTGACTCTACTGACTTTACAGTAGACTTCATTATTGTAGCAGTTTCTTGTTGTGTTTTATTTTCTATTTTCATTAAGATAAGGGCAGTTTTCTGTCGTTCAGGTAATGCATTTATACACGCAAAGATCTTACTCATTTCTTCTTCTTGTTCCATTAAGATACCCGGATGGTCAAAATGTGAAACTATAATGGGTGTATCTGGATCATCTAGTCGCTTAGAGGTAAAGAAGAAACTACGTTTGTTGCGACTTTTGGCCTTTATAAAGTCAAGTGACTTGTTTATCGTGATGCGATAAATCCACGTTTTTAGAGTGGCCTTTCCTTCAAATTGGTTCAAGTTTTGGTACACAGACAGAAATACGTCTTGTGTTATTTCCTCTGCATCTGCTGTATTCTGAAGGTATTGCAGAGCTAAATTATAAACGAGGTCTTTATAATTGGTATATGATTGCTCAAACGTCAAATTTGCTTTAACAGACTAGTTTCTAATCAGCACAAGTTCGGCTTCCAATAGCTCTTTAACCGTTGATGCCTCTGTGTCTAGCGGTCTGTTTAGTAAGTTTATTTTTTCATAAGGATCACTTCGCAAGTCATAGAGCTGGTTATTGTTGTTATTTGAATTTATGATTAGCTTATAGTCTATGTTACGAATAGTCCACATTTCACTGCCATCAGTATTTCTTAATTCTGAGTATTGAAAATCGCGTATTTTTTTTTCTGTAGTCAAAAGTTCCACAATGCTTTTACTGTCATAAATCTCATTCGTAGCAGCACCTGCTAGGCTCGCTATGGTTGCAAATAGGTCGGTGCTATTTACCAGATTGGCATCTCTACCTCTGCGTGTTACTCCTTTACCAGCTATGAATAGCGGCGTGTTTATTCCACCTTGGTATACTGTACCTTTTACCGTTCTTGGTGTGTAGGGACTTTGAGCTACTTGGTTCGGAGATCCATTGTCACCAATAAATATGATAATGAGGTTTTCTTTATCGGTAGCGGTCATACTGTTCAATAGTCTTCCTATTTCGTAGTCCATTGATTCTACAGCGGCATGATAGTAGGGCAAAGGCTCATCTCCTTCTTGGTACGGAGCTAAAGTGCCTTGCGAATGAGTACCTGCAGGAGGTAAGTGAAAGGGCGTATGAGGAGCCGTGTATGCTTGCCACAGAAACCATGGTTTATTTTGCTCTTGTACCCATTCTATAGCTAGGTTCGTGAATTTTGAGGTTATATATTCGGTTTCTGTGCTCGTATTTCCGTTGCTCGTTTTGGTCCAGCTGTAGTAGTCCTCTGCGGCTCCTTTGATAAGACCTTCATAATAGTCTATCCCAAAATCTTCTGGATTGGTATTTGACTTATTCCCACTAAGGTGCCATTTGCCTACTATAGCAGTACTGTAGGCGTTATTGGTATTGTCATTGATATACTTTTGCAGCACCATTTCATCAGAGCTTAGGACTTCACTTGCATTTTTTACCTCTGTACGGTATCCGTATTTTCCGGTTATTATACTTGCTCTTGTTGGGCTACATGTAGGGTTTACCCAAAAATTATCGAAGCTAAGACCGTTCATTCGTATGGAGTCGAGCGTAGGTGTATTCGGTTTGGTAGTTCCTTCATCATAACCTGGAGTAGCATCTTTCCCAAGGTCGTCTGCTATGATGAGCAGGATGTTCGGTGTTGTGGTTACAATGGGGATCTCATCGGGGCAATCTCGGTTGTCTTTGCAAGCTGAGAATAGGGAGGCTAAAGCCAACAATATATATATGTATTTAGGCATGTTCACGTAGTCTTTTTGTTGGGTATAAACCCTTCGCTACGAATATATTAAAGTATCATAACCAATGCAAGTGGTAATCTTTTATTTCTAGTTCTAATGCTGCTTTGGTTACTCTCAGCGGTTTAAATGTATCTATCATTACGGCGAGTTCGCCCGTTTCTTTTTTGCCTATGCTTTTTTCTGCGGCTCCGGGAGTAGGACCATGAGGAATTCCCCCTGGGTGCAGACTCATTTGCCCCTTCTCTACGTGGCCTTTACTCATAAACTGCCCATCTACGTAGTACATTACCTCGTCGCTGTCTATATTACTGTGCCAATACGGAGCAGGGATACTGAGTGGATGGTAGTCAAACAGTCGTGGTACAAAGCTACAAATCACAAAATTATTTCCTTCAAATGTTTGATGTATGGGTGGTGGCATGTGTATACGACCCGTTATGGGCTCAAAGTCATGAATGCTAAAAATAAAGGGATAGTGTGTGCCATCCCAACCAATCAAACAAAATGGGTGGTATTTATAGGTATACGGATAAAGTTTGTCTTCCTTTTTTGTTTTGATTAAGAACTCACCTTCTTCTATAATGGTCTGTAAATTCTCCGGCTGTTTTATGTCGCGTTCACAATAGGGAGAGTGTTCCAGCAGCTGCCCTCCTTTACTCAAATAGTTACGCGGGTAGAGCACTGGGCTATGGCTCTCGGTTATCATTAGTTTATTGTCTTCTGTATCAAACTCCATTTGGTATATAACACCACGTGGTACGATGAGGTAATCACCGTATTGAAACTTCAGTTCGCCATAGTTGGTACGGCATGTTCCACTGCCTTCATGAACAAAAATCACTTCATCACTATCGCCGTTTTTGTAGAAATAGTCGGTCATGCTCTTGCGTGGGCGAGACATGCATATCTGTAAATCACTATTCGTCAGTAGTATGACTCTGCTCTCCAAGTAGTCGTCAGCAGGCTGCACATTAAAATTTTGAAAACTTCGGTGCAACATCTCCATCTCCCCTGCAAGCTCTGGCTTCAGGTCTATTGGCTTATCTACTTTGAGTATAGCAGTAGGTGGATTGTGATGGTAAAGCAGGCTGTAGCTATTGCTAAATCCTTCTGTACTAAAGAGTTCTTCTTTATACAACTCTCCATCTGGTCTTCTAAACTGCGTGTGTCTCTTGGGGGGTATGCTTCCCAGCTTATGATAATGTGGCATATGGTTCAAAAATAGAAAGGTTCGTTGTATTTAACCTTCCTTTTACCAAAATATACTGTCCTTATTTATCTGGAGTATAATCTATTGTATACTTGATGAAGTGTATTTGCCTTTGCTTCAAACATTTTTATACCTTCGCATTACCTTGAAAAATAGTCTATTTATCTCACTGTTAATCACGTTCACTTATGGCATATTTGCTACAGGGTGCCAGTGGTTTAACCCATCACACATCAGCTTAGCTACAGATACTACAATAAGCCTTGAGGCCCGAGAGTGGAGCAAGAAAATAGATCAGAATCCGGAAAACATAGAGTATTACCTGCAGAGAGCAGAGGTGCTCAATGATGAGAAACGATATGATTTATCCATTCGCGACTATCAAAGTGCTATAACTATAGATGATGATAATAGCAGTTATTACTATATGCTTGGAGATGCATTTTTTGCAAATAATGAGACAACACAAGCCCTAGAGCAATACCAAAAAGCCGAGGCAGTAAATCCCAATGATGTTACTGCAGTTTTCAAAACTGCCCAGTTTTTGTATTTTGTACGTCAGTTTGATAAGAGTAAGATTCGTTTCGGTAAATTATTAAAACTAAGTCCGCAGCATGCAGATGGTCATTTTTTTAGTGGAATGTTGTACAAAGAAGATGGTGATACAGCCACAGCTATTGAGTTTTTTGAAAAAACGATAACACTACTCGGTTCAGATTACAACAGTAGCCTACAATTGGCTATGCTACATGAAGCCAATGGTAAATACTCAGAGGCGTTATCCAACTACGAAAAAGCGATAAATACAGATCCTACTAGTAGTGAGGCTTACTATGCTCGTGGTCTTTTGCATCAAAAAATGGGCGATGATGAGGCAGCTATGGTCGATTATCAAAAAACTATTGAGGTCAATCCTACGAGTTTCAATGCGTTTTATAATGCAGGAAATATTTTGGCCGAAAGAGGTAGTTATCAGAAGGCAGTACAGCACTTTGAGATGTGTGTACGTTTTCTACCCGAGATAGCTAAACCGTATAACAGAATAGGGCAATGTATGGAGTTGTTAGGCATCAAAAACAAGGCAATGGAGAATTATAGAAAATGTTTGCAAATAGACCCTAATTTTGCACTCGCCAAAGAAGGGCTTGCTCGTCTTGGTAAACTTTAGAAAAACGAATCGCTAAACTGCAGTAGATTGAATATAAAAATAACATTACCCGATGGTTCGGTACGCGAAGTACCACAAGGAAGTACGGCACTAGATGTAGCTAAGAGTATAAGTGAAGGACTTGCCCGTGTAGTGGTGAGTGCAAAAGTGAATGATGAAGTGTGGGATCTTACCCGACCGATAAACGGTGATGCCTCGCTTGCTTTGCTCAAGTTTGATGACCTGGACGGTAAGAAAACATTTTGGCATAGTAGTTCTCATTTGCTTGCAGAAGCCCTTGAAACACTCTATCCAGGCGTAAAGCTAGGTATTGGTCCAGCTATAGACAACGGATTTTACTATGACGTAGATTTTGGTGACCAAAATTTTTCTTCCAATGACTTTGAAAAAGTGGAGAAGAAGATGAAGGAATTAGCCAGCCAAGGCAGTACCTACGATAGAAAAGAAGTAAGCAAAGCAGATGCCATAAAGTACTTTACCGAAAAAGAGGATGAGTACAAGCTAGACCTAATTGAAGGGCTAGACGATGGAACCATTACTTTTTATACCCAAGGAAACTTCACAGACCTATGCCGTGGTCCGCATATACAAAGTACCTCTACCATAAAAGCTGTAAAATTACTCAATGTAGCTGCCGCCTATTGGCGTGGAGACGAAAAGAATAAATCACTTACCCGTATTTATGGTGTTTCTTTCCCCAAGGCTAAGATGCTCACTGAGCATCTAGAACTGCTGGAAGAAGCCAAACGAAGAGACCACAGAAAACTGGGAAAAGAACTAGAACTATTTACGTTTAGTGATAAGGTAGGAGCAGGGCTTCCACTCTGGTTGCCAAAGGGGACTGCCATACGCGAACGACTGGAGAATTTTATGCGTCAGGCTCAGATAGAACGTGGCTATCATCAAGTGGTTACACCACACATCGCTAAAAAAGATCTCTATGTAACTTCGGGTCATTATGAGAAATACGGTGAGGATTCCTTTCAGCCCATAAAGACTCCGAATGAGGATGAGGAATTTTTGCTCAAGCCAATGAACTGCCCGCATCACTGTGAGATTTTTAAGTTCAAACCAAAAAGCTACAGGGAGTTACCGTATAGAGTAGCGGAGTTTGGTACCGTATATAGATACGAACAAAGCGGTGAGCTAAATGGACTCACACGTGTACGGGGATTTACGCAAGATGATGCGCATATTTTTTGTACTCCAGATCAACTCAAGGAGGAGTTTGTGGATGTCATTGATTTGGTAATGCATGTCTTCGGGAAATTAGGTTTTGAGAAGTTTACAGCACAGATATCATTAAGAGATCCAGAAAACAAAGAAAAATACATTGGTTCTGATGAAAATTGGGAAAAAGCAGAAAAAGCCATAGTAGAAGCCACAGCAGAACGGGATCTAGAAACGGTTACTGAATATGGTGAAGCTGCATTTTACGGTCCGAAGCTTGATTTTATGGTAAAAGACGCCCTGGGTAGAAGCTGGCAACTGGGCACTATACAAGTAGATTATAACCTACCAGAACGTTTTGATTTAGACTATATAGGTGCCGATAATGAGAAACATAGACCGGTAATGATACACCGCGCACCATTTGGTAGTTTGGAGCGTTTTATCGGTATTTTAATAGAACACACAGCAGGGAATTTCCCTCTTTGGCTCAGTCCAGAGCAGGTTGCTGTTTTACCCATCAGTGAAAAGTACCATGATTACTCAGATAAAGTTTTAAAATTCCTGAATAAAAACGATATTCGCGGCCTTGTAGATGAGCGTGCCGAGAAAATAGGCCGTAAAATCCGCGATGCTTGGGCAACCAAAATTCCTGTTATGATAATAGTGGGAGAGGAAGAGTCTGAGAACGAGGAGGTTTCGGTTAGAATTCAAGGTGAAGGCGATGTTGGCAAGTTTAAATTAGATGAGTTTGTAACATACTTCAACTCATTACTAACGAAAGAATAGAGATACTTGAAGAAGAAAAGAAGACCGTTCAGGGGAAGGGTAAAAGATCCCCACAGAATTAATGGATACATCATTGCGGATCCTGTGCGCCTAGTTGGTGACAACATAGAGCAGGGGATTACTGACTTAAAGGAAGCACTCAAGTTTGCAGTAGAACAAGAGCTCGACCTAGTGGAGGTATCACCCAAGGCTAACCCGCCTGTATGTAAAGTTATAGACTACCGTAAGTTCTTGTATGACCAAAAGAAAAAGGCCAAAGAACTAAAAGCTACGCAATCTAAGACGGACATAAAAGAGATACGGTTTGGTCCAAATACGGATGAACATGATGTCAACTTCAAGTTGAAGCACGCAGAGAAGTTTTTAGAAGAAGGACATAAGGTAAGAGCTTATGTTTTCTTCAGAGGACGTACTATCGTGTTTAAAGAACGCGGAGAGTTATTGTTACTACAGTTTGCAGATAAGCTTTCTGAAGTGGCCAAACTTGAGCAATTGCCTAAGATGGAAGGCAAAAAAATGATAATAGTTTTAGCACCAAAATAAATTTAAAGAAAGAACAGAGATGCCCAAAATGAAAACCAACTCCAGTGCAAAGAAGAGATTCAGAATCACTGGTACAGGTAAAATCAAAAGAAAGCACGCTTACAAGCGTCACATCTTAACAAAGAAGTCTAAGAAAAGAAAACTTGCTCTTAGACACAGTGGTTTAGTTCATCCAGCGGATGAAAGCAACATTAAATTCTTGTTGAGAATCGGAAAGTAATACTCTACAGGATAGAGTAAAGTACCATTATTCGGGCCTATAAAAGAGCGAAATCTAATATTGTTTCGACGCCCAGTTTAAAAAAAGAAAAAAGAAAATGCCAAGATCAGTAAATGCAGTTGCCTCAAGGAGACGACGCAAAAAAATGATGAAACACGCCAAAGGATTCTTTGGTAGAAGAAAAAACGTATGGACAGTAGCTAAAAATGCAGTAGAAAAAGCATGGCAGTATTCATACAGAGACAGAAAAAATAAGAAAAGAAACTTCCGTCGTCTATGGATTACCAGAATAAACGCTGGGGCTAGACAACACGGAATGAGCTATTCTCAGTTTATGGGTGCGGTACACAAGAAAGGTATAGAACTAAACAGAAAAGTTCTTGCAGACCTTGCAATGAATCACCCAGAGGCTTTTGCAGCTGTTGTAAAGCAGGTGAAAAAGTAAAATTTAACAAATCGCTAAAACATTATTTAGAAAGTCTCTTACTCACGTGAGGGGCTTTTTTGTTGGATATGACTTTTTGTCCCAGCCATGGTATCCGTCTTATTTCCTCATATCACGGTAGTGTTCGTATAGGGTGTGAATAAAACTGAGAATTATGCCAATGCCTAGAATGATGTAGAAAATAGTAAATAGTTTACCCGCGTCGGTCTGTGGAGCGAAATCACCAAAACCAACTGTGGTGAGGGTCACTACCGAAAAGTAAACTGCGTCTACCCAAGACCATCCTTCTAAATAGTGGTACACTATAGTGCCTCCTGCTATCACCAAAGAAGTGGTGAAGAGTAATTCCCTGTATTCTTTATCTTTTAAAAAGGATTGTATGGTTCGAAGTACAAACATTAGTGCATTCTGTCTCCACGTATTTCAAGACTAGTTACCATCTGTGCTTCAAAAGCTACCCATTCTGCCCACCGTTTTGCCACGTGTTCTGATGATGAATATTTCTTGGCTAGGTCTAAGAATGCTCTGTAGTGCCCAGCCTCGCTCACCATAAACTCGTGATAGAAATGTTGCAATTCAGGATCTGTGATGTGTTCGCTAAGCAATCTGAATCGCTCACAGCTTCTAGCTTCTATCATAGCAAAAGCTAGTAAGTATTCTACGAGTTGTTTTTCTATGTGATCGCCCCGTTTCATAAATGAATTGAGTTTATTTACATATTCATCTTTGCGTTGAGGACCCAATTCGTAGCCCCGTTTTTTAAGCTCTTTAAGCACCTTTCTAAAATGTCCCCATTCTTCGGCTACTATAGGAGTTATTACATCTACAATATCGGGATACTTACTGAATCTACTGATGATACTGATGCCGTGCGTAGCTGCTTTCTGTTCACACCACGCGTGATCTGTGAGTATAAATTCAATACTCTTCTCTGCTATGTTAGCCCAGCGAGGATCTGTAGCCATTTCTAGTCCGAGTGTTGTTTTTGAGGTAACCATTGCCATAGGACAAAGATAAGAAATATTGGTCTGTTAAAATACCATCAATACTCCTATGAATATTACTAATCCCACAAGAAAGAGAATCAATGTATACGGTAGAATATCTTTAGCTTGGAGGCCTGTTATGCTCAAAAGAGGCAATGCCCAAAAGGGTTGTAGCATATTGGTGAGTTGGTCTCCATACGCTAGAGCAAGTATCATTTTGTTGAGCGGTACACCCAGTTGTGTAGCTGCTTCTAAAATAATAGGACCTTGTATGGCCCACTGACCACCGCCGCTAGGTACGAATAAATTTACCAAGCCAGCACTAAAGAAGGTGAATAAGGGTAGTGTATTGGGTGTGGATATATGTATAAACCAATTGGAAATCACTGCTATGAGACCACTACTCTGCATAAGAGCCAGTATGCCAAAGTATAGCGGAAATTGTATGAGTATACCTGAAGACCCCTTGATTGCTTTGTCTACCGCGTCTAAAAAGGCATTGAAGTTATTGTGAAGGAGCATGCACAGGGCCAGCATACTAAAATTAATATAGTTGGGTGTAATAAAACCAAGAGCTGAACCTTTATGGGATAGAGCATTAAAGATTGCTAGACCAACAAGCATTAGCCCTATACACTTGCTCAAGACACCAGATGCATCTATACGTTCTGCACCTGTTGTATGTACTTTGGTGTGACTGGTAATCTTTGCTGAGACAACATTAGGAATAGATTCAGGGCTTCTTTTACCTATGCTATAAAAAACGAATGGGATTAGCGTTAGTAACAAACCAAACGCTACTAAATTCATCGTGCTAAATACGGTCTCACCATAATATACGGCTTGGGGTAAGCTCGCATTCTTTGCGATATCTTGAAGGTGGCCTTTTTCTGCCACTTTAGTGAGGGCAGATCCTGATATACCTCCGTGCCAGACCATCAGTCCTACGTAGCCTGCAGCTCCAAGAAGGGGGTAGTTTAGTTCCAACTTCTTTTTGGTAAAACTCTCGCCAATTTTACGAGCGATTATCGCACCAAAAATGAGACCAAGACCCCAATTGGCAAATGCCACGATAATGGTAGTGAAGGTAACTATGGCTGCTGCTTGTGCTGTCGTTTTTATGGGTGAGATAAGGGCGGATATAACGGTGTTGAAAAAGCTGCTTAATGCCAGCGTGTGACCCAGCACGAGCATAAGCATCATCTGAAAAGCAAAGGCTAGTAAGTTGCTTGACCAAAGTCCTGTTTGCCAATCTATGAGTAGGTCGCCAATAGGCTTGTCAGAAATGAAAATAGAAACGATAAAAACAACGATGGAAAGAATAACGGCTATACTAAAGGGAGAAGGTAGAAGCCTTCTAAACCAATCGGCATATTTTTGTGTAAAACTCATAAAAGACTTACAATATCTTCTAAGTAACGAGCGTCAATGTCATCAAACGTATCGAGGGCATCGCTATCAATATCAAGTACAGCAAAGACTTTTCCATTGCGAATACATGGCACTACTATTTCTGACTGAGTAGATGAGCTGCAGGCTATATGCCCCTCAAATTTGTGTACATTGGCTACTACTTGAGTATGTTGGGTATCCCAAGCCTTGCCACAGACGCCTTTACCATAAGCAATTCTAGTACAGGCCAGTGGACCTGCAAACGGCCCCAAGTGAAGCTCTTTCTTTACTACACGATAAAAACCGGTCCAATGATGACCCAATGTAGTTGCGAGCAATTGGACCACATTTGCCATGTTGGCTACATCATCCGCATTAGGATCTACAAGTGCCCCTACTTGTGTATATAGATCTAGGTATATTTTGTCTCTGTTCATTATGATTGTAATAATAGTAATAGGTGCTATATCATTCTACTTAATCCGAGCGTTATATCTTTAATCACCCTATGAGAATGAATACGGATCACCTAAAATGTTTTACAATTGTATTGGTTATAAACATGGTTTTTTTGTTGTGCCTTGCTGTGTTTTACTAGCTCTACTTTTTGAGTACAACAAATCCCCATTTTCCTAAGAAAGCACTTTCGTCTGTATACTTGTCTGTAAATACCACTTTATATCCGCTCGTCGGGTCTCGGTCTTTTTGTTTTAGCGTGATTCCTTTTCCTCCTAAGTTGAGGATGAACCGATAATTGGCATTCTCACCTCTATCTATAGTTAGGAGTCTCTCTGTAGTAAAATCAGAGTTAAATGTCAGTTTACTGTTGATTGCAAGAGCTGCATTTGCTTTTATCTCATTGAGTACTTTATAAAACTCAAAATGCTCTACCGCTTGTGGGGAATTCCAATCTATTTCATCTTTACCAAAGAAACTAAGCCTGTGCTTCAGGCCAACTTCTTGTCCGCTGTATATAAGCGGCATGCCTCGTAGGGCATAGCTTAGTACTGCTAGCGCTTTCCAAGATTCTCCTAAACGCTCGTCTACAGTTCCATTCCAACTGTTTTCATCGTGATTAGTAATCATGTTCATTGGGAACACATCTGTGCCATTTATGCTGTCCTTTTGGTGCATTACATGCATTATTTCAGAGGTATTTACTTCTCCGGAATAAAGTTTGTTGAATACATGGTGCATCTCCCAGCCATAGTAGGCGTCAAACGCAGTATCAAACTGGTCTGGCTGATGTGTTTCGCTCTCTGCTAGCATAAACATTGGTTTTACTTTATCTAAGGCAATTCGAGCTTCTTCCCAAAAATCAGTAGGTACTTCCATAGCTACATCGCATCGGAAGCCGTCTAGATCACATTCCTCAACCCAAAATTGCATACTCTTTATCATTTCGGCACGCATTTCTTTGTTGTCATAATTGAGGTCAGCTACATCCGTCCATCCCCAACTCTTGCCATCACTACCTATAGGATCGGTAATTTGTCCGGTACTGTCATGCGTGTACCACTCTGGGTTATTCGTTACCCAGGGGTTATCCCAAGCAGTGTGATTACCCACCCAGTCCAATATTACTTTCATGTCCGCCTCATGGCATTTTGCAATTATGCGTTTGAAATCTTGTACACTGCCGTATCTGGGATGAACGGCAGTATAATTGGCTATGGAGTAGGGACTACCCCAGTATTTGGTGTAGTCTGGATCAGCAAGGTCTTGTACAAAAGTATCGCCAACCGCTTTTCTATTGCGTTTCCCAATTGGTTGTATGGGCATAAACCATAATACATCTACACCAAGTTCTTTAAGTTTTGGTATACGTTCTTCAAATGCTGCAAGCGAACCCTCTTGGGTATATTGTCTCACGTTCACTTCGTAAATAGTTGCATTTTCAATCCACTGCGATGGGAGTTCTTTAACAATAGTTTGTTGTTTGTCTGGAGTGCCGCAAGCATTTAGAATGGCGGCTACTAGTAGGTATATGCATTTTTTCATTGTGTGTATATAAGTGTTTTAGGCTGTTCTATGGATTTTCTGTCTTATGGATTTTATAGTGCCACTTGCTTTTGTCAAAGGATACAGTGACCTCGTTATCAAAGTACTTACGCGTGTACGTCAGTGTCTTTTCAGTGTTTTCTACGATGGTAAAGTCACCGTAAAGTAGCGCTATATTTTCATTTCTGATTTGTATGATTTTTGTTATTTCTTTTTGTAATGCAACTTCTTCTTTTTTAAGGTTTTCAAAACGCATCATTCTACGATTGTCTGGATCTCCTGCACCAGCCATTCCAATCTCATCTCCGTAGTAGATTATGGGTATTCCTGGTATTGTCATATTGAAGGCATTGAACATGGCCATTTTACGATAAGCAATAGAATCTTGTATCATAATGTTCTGCTTCCATCCCATTCGTTTGTACTCCATCCAAGGAGTATCAAAATTCAATGTTCCGTCTGCATAACTCATAAAGCGTGGTTTATCTTGATTGCCCGTAATATTTCCCATCAAATGGTGGTATCCGTAGGTACTTAGACTTGCCTCTAATGCCTCACCTAGCCGCATCATACTTTCATTTTCTGTGGCAAATACGGGCAGTGCGTTGTCGTACATATTAAAGTCAAACTGTGCATCGAGTAATCCAGAACCGATATAGCTATTGATAAGCTCATGACTTCCGTATGTTTCCCCTATTTGGTAAATGTATTTTCCTTTTTCTTGACTTACTTTCTTTACCTTCTTGTTAAGTGTACGCCAAAAATTATTTGGAATATGCTTTGTAGCATCATGCCGAAATCCGTCAAAATCATATTCGGTAACCCAATACAAAGCAGAATCTACCATAAAATCAGTTACTTTTTGGTCCATCAGATTTAGTGTAGGTAAGAAGGTATCAAACCAAGTTGTAAGTCGGTGATTGTCCCAATTTTCGGTATTCATAGTTCCATCAGGGAAATACAGTGGTGTAACCCAGTCTTTATGTTTTTGGTATACGGCATGTTGCTCATGAACATGGTTTGCTACGTAGTCAAGAAGCACGCTTAGGCCATTGTTATGAGCTACCTGCAGCATTTCTTTTACATCTGCTGGGGAACCTAGGCGATAATCTACTGTGGTACTTGTAATGGGCCAGTAGCCGTGATAACCACTGAATTTTGTATCGGGATCATTGAATTGACCCCAAGCATTGGTAGGATTTTGGGTGATGGGAGAGACCCATATGGTATTGACACCTAGGTCTTGGAAATATCCAGACTCAATTTTTTTGGTAATACCGCGTATATCGCCTCCATAATATTGGGCTTTGGCTAATATAGCAGTGTCATTTACGGGTTCGTCATTGGTCTTATCGCCATTTACAAATCGGTCTACCATCATAAAATACATTATGCTCTTATGCCAGTCGTTGTTATTCAGTTTGCCTGGATTGTTAATTACGGTGCCCTTGTCGAGGGGAATAAGCAAGTCATTGCTTGCAGCTAAATGGTTATATCCAAAAACCCGAATATGAGAACGGGATTCATACATGGCAAAAGGAGGAATGAGTAGTTTGAAAGTATCGCCCTCTTCTTTTACTTGTATTCTAAAATTGTTCCAATAGGCATAAATACCGTTTGTGTTTTCGGAAGAGATGCAGATTTCTGTCTGGTTGAATGACGCAGTACCTAGTGTAGGTAGTTTATCCTTGCTCGGTCCTTTTACTTCTAGCACATTATTAACACCACCCATGCCATTGCTTATTTTATTTGGGTTGCTTGGGTCACTTATTTCTTTGCCGTCGGCAACTAGTTTGTATTGGTATTTTCCGGGTTTGAGATTGTGGTACAGTAAAAAGTACTTGCTGTTTTGCTGTAAGATTTCGCTAGTCCAATTATTGAATTCTCCTTTGATAGATACTTGTGTATAGGGAAGTAAGGTTTTTTCTATCTGATAACTTGCAGCTTTATTATGGTTTCCCTTCACCAAAAAGGAGTAAGGAATCCCCTCTGTATAAACAGTAAGGTTACTTATAGGCTGTACTGCTTTATTCGATACTATAAAGATATAATCATCTATGTAATTCACTTGTAAGCTAGTGTCATCACTAACTATAGAATCTATGACAACAGGTGTGGTGAAATAATCTGACTGGATAATACGGGTAGTGTCACCAATGAGTATGATAGGGGAGGACAATCCAAAAATTTCACCGTCCGTATAGTGAGTGGTGCTAGTATTGGAGCATCCAAACAGAAAAATTACGCTGGCTACGGTTACAAAAATATTCTTCATTACACTTATTTCTTCATTCCCAGCAGGTGTATAGAATCGTATCCTAAACACTTATTGGGTTTTATTTTAAACTCAAACCGTCCTTGTCTACGGTAACTTGTTTTACCTCACCTCTGAAGCGAATCTTAAAAGAGAAGCTCTCCCAGTTGTCGGGTAAGAATGGTTTAAAAGTCATTTCTCCATCTCTTACTCGCATGCCTGCAAATCCCTTTACAATACTCATCCAAGTACCTGCCATACTGGTAATGTGCAGCCCGTCTCGTGTGTCGTTATTGTAGTCATCTAGATCAAGACGAGCGGTTCTGAGGTAGAACTCGTATGCCCGCTTTTCGTCGCCTAATTTTGCGGCAAGAATGCTATGTACACATGGGCTTAATGAAGATTCGTGAACCGTAAGTGGCTCGTAAAAATCGTAATGTTTCTTATGCTGCTCGTCGGTGTATTCATCTTCAAAGAAGTAGAAACCTTGCAATGTATCTGCCTGCTTAATATAGCAGCTGCGTAATATTCTATCCCAGCTCCAATGCTCTACTATAGGGCGTTGGCTTGCTGCAAGATCCTTTACTGGTATGAGCTCTTTGTCTAAAAAATTATCTTGTTGTAAAAATACTCCATGTTCTTCTGAATATGGATAATACATTTTAGCTGATATTTCTTGCCACTTGGACACTTCTGAGGCACTAAAGTTTGTTGCCTCCACAATGCGGGTATATTCACTTGCATGGTTTTCTTTGACCCATGCAATAGCTTCTCGTCCGTAGTCCAGACACCAAGCTGCCATTTTATTGGTATACCAGTTATTGTTTACGTTATTCTCAAACTCGTTTGGCCCAGTTACGCCCAATATCACATAGCGCTGCTGATGTTTGCTCCAGTTCACTCGTTGCGCCCAAAATCGTGCTAAGCCTATAAGTACTTCTAAGCCATAATTGGCGAGGTACTTTTTGTCATTGGTATAGTTGATATAGTCAAAAATAGCGTAGGCAATAGCACCGTTTCTGTGTATTTCTTCGAAAGTAATTTCCCATTCATTATGGCACTCTTCACCATTCATAGTTACCATGGGGTATAGAGCTGCGCCACACGAAAACCCGAGTTTTTCAGCGTTTTCTATTGCTTTTTGTAGGTGTTTATATCGGTATATAAGCAAATTACGCGCGACTTCTTGATCTGCAGTTGCCTGGTAAAAAGGCAAGCAGTATGCCTCGGTATCCCAATAAGTGCTGCCGCCGTATTTCTCACCCGTAAACCCTTTGGGACCAATATTTAGTCTTTCGTCTTCACCGGTGTATGTGCAGTTGAGCTGAAAAATATTAAAACGAATAGCTTGTTGTGCAGATATATCCCCTTCAATAATAATATCACTTTCTTCCCATTTAGCTGCCCACGCTGCTTTGTGTGCAGAGCACAAATCTTCAAAACTGTGGCGTTTTGTGGTTTCTATTTCTTGGTTTAATATTGACTCTATAGTGGCGGGCTCTACATCTAAACTGGATACGATTGCTGCCCTTTTTTCGATTACGATTTCTTCTCCTTTTTTTGCATTAAAGGCAGTTGCTATTTTAGCTGTTTTTTTATTGCATTTGCTTGAGGTAAAAGGAATGTTTTTTGAAATGTGAGAAACGTTTGTAACGGTTGATATTCCCACTTGAAATGCAGTCTTTTTGGTTTCAGTGATTACCGTACAGGCGTTTCCTCCGGCTTTGGTATCCACACCTGACCAAAATTTCTCGTTATAGTTGGAGTCTTCATTGGTGACATTACCATATATATAAGAAGCAATTTTTACTTCTGCGTCTTGGTCTAAGCTTAGCGAGTAATGGAATGCAGCGTGCCTCGTTTGATGTAAACTACAGAAGCGTTTTACATGGACTGTAGCTGTTATACCATTGGTGAGTTTAGCTGTAAAGGAGCGGTGCAATACACCTCCTTTCATATCAAGTATTCTACTAAATTTCTGAACGTCTGCTTTAGCTAGGTTTAGAGACTCTCCGTTGATACGGATATTTATACGCATCCAGTTGGGTGCGTTTAGTACCTTAGCGAAGTACTCTGGGTAACCATTTTTCCACCAACCTACTCGTGTTTTGTCTGGGTAGTAAACTCCAGCTACGTAATTACCTTGGAGACTGTCCCCGCTATATTTTTCTTCAAAATTGGCACGTTGACCAAATTTCCCGTTTCCAATACTGAAAATACTTTCAGAGACTCTATTTAGCTTTTGGTCAAATCCTTCTTCTATTATTTGCCAGGGATCGTGCTTTATGTAGTTTTTCATCTACGCGTTCTTGTTAATACAAATTTTTGAACTGATCTAAATCGGCTGATAACCAATTGTCTATTTGCATGTGAGCTCCTTTTAGCCCTTTGTCCTTACCATATAAAATGCTTTTCATTCCAGCTTTTTTGGCAGCCGTAAGGCCAGCCTGTGAGTCTTCTACTACTAAGCACTCTTCTGGTTTTAATTGAAGTTTTTCGGCTGCTAGTAGGAAAATGTCTGGCTCTGGTTTAGAATTGGGTGTCATACCACCATCTACAATGGCATGAAAGGCAAGCACGAGATCCAATTTGTCAATTATACGTATGGCGTTTCTACTGCTCGAACCAACAGCTACTTTAATGCCTTCACTTTTCGCTTTTTTGTTGAATTCCTTGAAACCAGGAAACACTTCATCAGGAGCCATAGTGTCTATGTACTCCAAATACATTTGATTTTTTCTGTTTAATAAGCTTTGTTTTTCTGCTTCAGAGATACGGGCACCACTCCATTTAAGTATCTTATCCAGAGACTCTTTCCTACCTACACCTTTAAGTTTCATGTTCTGCTTCTCAGTGAGGGTGTACTCCAATTGATTTCCAACCCATTTCCAGCTGTCATAGTGGTATTTGGCTGTATCGGTTATTACTCCGTCTAGATCATAAATGACTGCTTTGAGGCTCATGTTATTTGATTTATTTTGGTTGTGTGGTATACAGCAAGCGGCTCAACCGGTCGTCTGTCTATCTTCCCGACTGTAAAGCTATGAATTCTTCCCACTTCTTCTAATACATCTTGGAAATAATATGCAACAGAACCAACAAAATTAACAGGCACATCTCTGAAGTTATTATAACACCACACATGGATTTCCATAAATTTTACTAATCCCTCGTACATCATATTCTTGAAGTATGAATGTTCTTTGTGTTTTCCTACAAAAGGCATGAAACTAGCCAGGTATACATTCGGATTTTCCTTTGTGTGTATTGCCTCAAAAATTCCTTCTTTACTTAAGTTGTATTCTTCTCCAAATGCACGGGCCAAATCAGCCGGCATTTTTTTGTACAACCACTCTGACAACATAATCTTACCAAAGTAAGATCCACTACCTTCGTCTCCCAAAATATAGCCAAGAGCAGGTACTTCCTCGTGTACGCTCTCTCCGTCATAGTAGCAGGAGTTTGATCCGGTTCCTAAGATACAAGATATGCCAGGTCTTCCTTGCGAGGTAGCTAATGCTGCGCCGGTAAGGTCATGGTCTACATTCACTACAGTTGCATTGGTAAAAACGGCACTTAGTCCTTTTTCTACTATGCGATTGCGCGAGGCGCTTGAGCATCCTGCTCCATAAAAATAGACTTCAGATACTTTCTCCTTGATTGAAGAAAACAGCTCATTTTCGCTTAATTTTTGTTCTACAAGGTCCGAACTATGAAAGAATGGGTTGAATCCCATAGTGTTTGTGTGGTGGTGTATATTGTCTTCATCTATCGCTATCCAATCGCATTTGGTAGAGCCGCTATCTGCAACTAAAATCATCTTATTTTTACTTATTTGCAAGCAAACTTAGTGTAAAATTTACACTTTGAAAAAAATAGCTAATTTTACCCCTCTATAATTGAATAAAACTGCCAGAAGATGAAAGAAAAGTATGTAAATCAAGCTAATCCAAACGTATCCGTAGATTGTGTTGTCTTTGGTTTTGATGGCTCAGATTTGAAAGTGCTGCTTGTGCAGAGAGATTTGCGCGATAATCTGGATATTGATGACGATACACTCGTTTTACCTGGAGATTTGATTAATGATGACGAAGACTTGGATGAAGCTGCATCCCGAATATTAAAAGGGTTAACAGGGATAAAGAATATATTTCTGGAGCAGATAGGGGCATTTGGAAGCCCCAAAAGACTACTCAAGAAAAGAGATCAAGTATGGCTGAATGCAATACGAATTTTACCCAATGCTCGTGTTATCACGATAGGGTATTTTGCTTTAGTTAATATCAAGAATTATAAAACAAAACCTGCAGGATTCGCGAAGCATGTTTTGTGGCAAGATTATAATACAGTAGAGGAATTGGGGTTTGACCATAACGTGATTCTAAATTCTGCAATTTCGGTATTACGAGACAAATTGTACAGGGAGCCTGTTGGGTTTCAGTTGTTGGGCAAAGAATTTTCACTGCATCAGTTGTATACCTTGTATAATGAGATAATGGGTGGCGATATTGATAGACGAAATTTTCGTAGGAAAATGCTAAAAACAGGTTTTCTAAAGGAAACGGAAAACTACCAAGAAGGTGTGCCACACAAGCCAGCAAGGCTATATACTTTTGCGAAAAAGAAGTTTGATAACGTAAGTAAGGCTAATTTTAAGTTTTATTAAGTCATGAATAATAGTAAACCAAGATTAAGTTTTTGGCAAATTTGGAATATGAGTTTTGGATTCTTAGGGATTCAATTCGGATTTGCTTTGCAAGGAGGATTTATGTCTAAGATCTTTTTGAATCTTGGAGCTGAACCTCATGAGATTCCTGGATTATGGATAGCTGCTCCTCTAGCAGGCCTTATTGTGCAACCCATTATTGGTTACATGAGCGATCGTACGTGGAGTGCTCGTTTTGGGAGGCGTAAACCGTACTTCTTGGTTGGTGCTATTTTGGCCTCTATTGCATTGCTCTACATGCCTTACAGCCCTTTGCTATGGATAGCCGCGGGTAGTTTACTTATGCTTGATGCATCGATTAATATCAGTATGGAGCCTTTCAGAGCTTTGGTAGCAGATAAGCTTGACGAATCTCAACGTTCTTATGGCTTTTTGATACAGACTCTTATTATTGGAATAGGTACATGGATTGCGAGTCAGTTGCCCCGGTTTTTGACGTTTATGGGAGTTAGCGATGTAGCTCCAGACGGTTTTATTGCTGCAAATGTCAAATTGGCCTTTGGCATAGGAGCAGGTGTTTTTTTATTGTCTATAGTGTATACGATTGCTACGACCGACGAGTACCCGCCGGAGGATATCGAAGAATTCAATAAAGAGAAGGAAGCAACCAAAGGTTTTGGTAATGCCATAAAAGAAATAATAGGAAATATCGTAAACATGCCGCTTACTATGAAAAAGTTGGGCGTGATACAGTTTTTTTCGTGGTTTGCATTTTTTACGATGTGGAGTATGGCTACACCGGCACTTACCTCGCACGTTTACAATACTCCAAGCCCTGTGAGCGAAAACTACCGTATGGATGTGGAGGTCGAAAAACAAAAGTACGAAGAAGAAACCGCAGCTTTTAATGTGTCTGCGGATCTTGCTGGATCAGCGATGGGCTCATACGGGTTGTCGTCTATGGTATTTGCTTTTATTCTATCTTTTATAACTCGTAAAAAGACGATCAATAGAAAATATGTACATATGGTTAGCTTACTTTTGGGCGGCCTAGGCTTTATAGCTATGTACTTTGCCACGAGTACCACTCAACTGAATGGTTGCTACGCTCTCATAGGCATTGCCTGGGGCAGTATTTTATCATTGCCTTACGCTATGCTGAGTAGTTCTATTGACCCCAAGAGAATGGGTGTTTTCATGGGACTGTTCAATATGTTTATTGTGATACCACAGATAGTGGCAGCTGTAGGGGGGATAAATGTGCTTTCTTCCCTTTTTGGTCAAGGAGATATAAGCCCGATGCTTTTGGCAGGTTCTTCACTTATTATAGCCGGACTTTTAAATGTTCTGATTACCAACAAAAGTGCTATTCGTTATCAGGCAGATGATCCATAATAAAACGGTGATGATCGAAGGATGCACGGTTTTATTGGATTAGTACTAGGGTGCAGGTGGGATAAAAGGGTTGCATCTCTTGTGTATCGTATCACTTTTTTGCGTAGTAGATTCTTCTAGACTAAAAGCATAATTGGGCGTGGTATTGTACTCTTCTAAACTACTTTGGTCTATTCTTGTACCAGAGCGTTTCTTTGTTCTTACCGCTACAACTGTTGGGTCACTTTTTAAGTCAATTTTTTTGTCCATAAAACCAAAGTACTGACCAGGATTTAAACCGGTTACAGTTGCAGTACCTTTATTGAATTTAAGCTTTATTCCATCGTCTTCTCTCTGTGAGTCACTGTGTATGTATAAGACGCCAGTATACGGTTTTGGAGTTTTTAGCTCCTTTATCAGTTCATCAGAGGGAGCGGCACCGCCGCAATAGTCCGAGGTAACGGCTATTTCAAATTTGACAGAATTACCCTTTTTGGTACTCTTACAAGCAAATAGGGTGGAGGTTACTAGTAACGCGATTAATATTTTTTTCACGCTACAAGTATACAACGTTTATGTAAATAGCTGAACTAAAAGATGTCAAAAAAAAGGCTGTACACAAAGTGCACAGCCCATTTTTAGCTTATAGTAACTTTTGGATTATTTCTTAGTAAAAGAAATAGACTTTGTTTCTGCAGCAGCATCTATAACAAATACTATATCGTATGTGCCGTCAGCTTTTACTCTCATGTTGTCACCATCTTTCGTATCGTTAGTTCCTTCTATGTCGTCTGCACTCGGACCACCAATAATATCACTATAACCTTCATTGATATCATCCCACGTACCTGCAGTTCGTAGTTTGAAACCACCTGTACTTACTAATTCTACACCGTTGTAACTCCAGGTATAAGTGTCACCATCTTTTGCAGGAGTAGTTGCGAAAAGTTCACTGTCCCAAACGCCATCTTTTACGCCATCGCCTATTAGACCTATTGATACAGCAGAATAGTCTCTAGCAGGTAAGTCACCTGTTCTCGTAACTGAAGCAGTATGACCTGTACCAGCTGTCCAAGTAATCTCAACATTGTAGATACCACTTTTCTCTAAGTTGAAATTATCACCACCTGGTACGAGTGCGTCTAGGTTACCACCAAAGTTTGCGTTGAATTTTACTCCTTTTTTGCCCTCACCTAGATCTAAAGTAGAATCAATTTCTACTTTCCATCCACCTGAGTAACGGAATTTCCATTCGCCACCGCCCATAGTTACATCTGTAAGACTCCATGTCATGGTATTCATATCAAATGCAGGTGCATCTAGTTTGGTGTCATCACTCCATCCTCCAGGAGTAGCTTGACCAATTACTCCCCAGTCTACCTTTACGATAGCGCCAGTTCCTGTTTCGGTGTCTATTACCACGTGGTATAGTCCATCTTCTGGTACCATAAATTTAGTATCTGTTTGAGCAATAGCGCCACGTTGGATACCCATTGGCTCTTCTCCTCCAGCTTCAGACATAGCAAAATCTGCTCCAGGACCCCAAGTGGTACGCTCAGCACCTGCTACTTGAATAATGTTGAAACCGTCACCAACTTTCATAGCTGCGAAAATTTCCAAAAGCTCAGCTCTATCTTCTTGAAGAACCTCGTTTCTGGTAGAGTTTAACGTCGCTTTAACGTCAAAACCGCTGTATGCAGAAGATGGACCTTGGATGTAGAAACCGTCTTCTACAAGCTCAGTTCCGCCAACTGGTGTTACTTCTTCATCATCTTTACAAGAGTTTAGTGTAATTACACCAAACATTGCCGCCATGATAACAAGCGTTTTGGTTGATTTTAGTAATAAATTTTTCATTGTTTTTTTTTAGTTGTTTATATATCGATTAATTATAAGCCTAAGTTTGGATTGGCGTCTATCGCCCATTGTGGTATCGGAAAGGTGGTTCTTTCTGCTTCACTGGCAGATTTTTCCCACCACGGGTTGCCAAATTTGCCAAAACGTATTAAGTCTTGGCGCCTATGTCCCTCGCAAAACAGCTCTCTTCCTCGTTCTGCAAGTATCTCGTCTAGCCCAAAACCAGCAGTAGGACCAGCGTTTGATCTGTCTCGTACGTCTTGTATCCATTGGTCTCCTGCACCAGAAGCTCCATTGCGTACGGCACATTCTGCTTTCATTAGCAGCACATCTGCATACCTGAATATTGGGAAGTCATTATTTAAATTCTCTAGGGCTCCTTCTTCTATTTCGTATTTTCGAACACGAGCACCGCTCATACGGATTTCTGCAGAGGTTTGACTTGCTCCCATTACGAGTGCAGGGATATTGGGTGTTAGAATCAAGTCTTCTCCTGCAGTTTGGTCAAATAATTTGGTTCCTGATTTGTCAAATTGTTGTCCGACCATAAACCACTCTTTTTTCCGTTTGTCATCATCATCATAGGTAGCGTAGTGATCTTCTAATACTGCAAAGCCATTCCATGGGCCAACTGCCATTCCGAAGGTAGCATCACTAAGGTAGTGCAGTGTGCGCATGTGAAGTCTAAATCCTTGAGCCTCCACCTCATCAAAAACTATGGTAAATATATTTTCGGGTACATTTACGTTATCTGCAGCAAATGGCGCTGTAACGGTATTGTCTAGGGAATATATACCTAAACCGATCACACTGTCGCACATTGCTTCCGCTTGGGTGTAGTTCGCTGTTCCGGTATACACTTCTGCATTGATATGTAGTTTGGCTAAAAGCGTATATGCCATACCCTTTGATACTGCGAACTTATTGGTACTAGCTGGCAGCAATGGTGCGGATGCGTTTAGTTCCGCTATCAGAAAGTCATAAATTTCTGATCGGGGTGTTTTTTTAGGAAAACTAGGTGCATTATTAAAGGAAGTAACCAATGGGATATCTCCGAAATTATCCATCATTAGGTACATGAAAAATGCTCTTAATGTTTTTGTCTTTGCTATAGATTTATCAATGATTGGATCTCCAGCTTTGGGCGATAGCTCATCGAGCACTTTGTTAGATTCTCTAATTCCGTCATCTATTTGGCTCCACATGGAGTTTACCGCATCCACGTCATTGGTCCATTCATGTGTATGGAGTACCCTCCATTTACCACCATCGTTCCAGTCTGTTCCTCTTACAGGAAATACAACCTCGTCACTGCTAACCTCTTGCGCCCAAAACCACCAGCCAGCATCATCAATCAGATCCCTTAATTCTGTGTATGGAGGATACAAAATATTGCTATCCTTGGTGTCGTATAGTTTGTCGTCAAATTTGGTGCATGATGAAACTAAACTAATAATTACCAAAATAAATAATCCTTTTTTCATTTTTCCTTCTTTTAAAGTGTTGCGTTTAAACCGATGGTGATACTCTGTGTTCTCGGGTATACATCGTATTGGTCTCTACCAAACTCAGTCCCGCTAAAGTTAAGCTCAGGATCAAGACCTGAGTATTTCGTCCACATCCAAAGATTGGTGCTATTTAAAAACACACGTAAGTTAGTTACTTTACTTTCTTTTTGGAACGGAATGTTGTACCCTATAGATATATTATCTAGCTTAATAAAGTCACCATCTTCCAGGTAATATGTGCTGATAGTAGGGTCACTGGTTATGTCTGAATTCTCACCTTCTAGTGCGGTATTCAGTACATTCAGGTTAGGAGCGTCACTTGGGTTGCTGAATACCATTCGAGTGACATTGTAGATTTGATGACCAAAGATCCCACGTAAACTGAAGCTAGCATCAAATCCTTTGTAAATTTGGAAGTAATTTGACCAACCAACCACTATGTCTGGTTGTGCACTGCCAGCAAATTGTCGTTGTGCTTTGCTGACGTCTCTAGTCACTCCACCAGATTCGGTCTGGAAGAGAAACTTACCATCATTGGAGAAGCCGACAAATACAGGTAAGAAGAATGAGCCTAATTCTTGCCCCGGCAGTATTACTTGTGTGTAGTTATCTCCCCCTACAAGACCTCTTCCAGATACATATAGTCTCTTTAGACCTTGTGAGTTAGATTCTATGTTTCCTAGTGAAATTGTCTCTTGGATGTTTCTAGATGCTGCTAATGAGGATTTCCAAGAGAAGTTTTTAGTGTCAAAAATCACGCCGTTGAGTGTCAATTCAATACCGTTGTTTCTGATTTCACCTGCATTTTCATACTTTTTTGGAGCAATATTTGGTGGAACCGGTACGGCGACTTCTACTACCAAGTTGTCTGTTGTTTTACTGTACAATTCTAGTGATCCAGTAACTCTATTATTGAGGACTCCGAAATCAACTCCGATGTTAACCTCTCTTACTTCTTCCCAAGCCAAATTGGGATTTGGGATATTACCCGTGTTGTTATTCCAAATTACAATGGTTTCACCGGTTTCTGGGTCTAAACCTAATGAAGTAGGGGAGTATTGTACTCTATCAATACCACTAGGGATATCTGCATTACCTGTTAGACCATAACTTGCTCGGAGTTTTAAATCCGATATATTCTGAGCATTGCGTAGAAAATTTTCTTTTTTGAGATTCCACATAGCAGAAGCTGACCAGAATGTACCCCATTCTATGTCATCACCATAGTTAGTAGATTTATCTCTTCGCAGCGAGGCGGTTACGTAATATTTTTTATCGAAATCATAGGTAGCTCTGGAAAAGTACGAAGCCAATCCTACGGGTGTCGTTCTGTAAGACGATACGTCACCCCAATTTATTTGGGAATAAGCTCGTAGGTTGTTTGATTGAACATCTTCGTAGAATGGGTCAATGTTACGAGCAGAGGCACGAAAGCCATTCGAAGATCTAGATTGCCAATTGTGACCACCTATGACATTGAGGTTATGTAGCTCATTGAACGTATTGCTATATCCGAGGACTTCTGAAGTAAAAAACGAGGCTGTGTTGTTATACGACCTTGCTGCAAGACCATTTGTATTATTACTGAATGCAGAGGCAGGTTCTGCATAAAACGTTTGGTCATCATCTCTAGTTAACGCTGTGTTTAAACTTAGATTCCATTTTGTGTTGAATTGGTAATCAGCAGCAAAATTACCTAAGAGCCTTTTGGCGTCTCGCTCATTCTGAAATTGATCAATCATCGCAACTGGGTTATTGTACTGAAAATTTCTATCAGTTTCGAAATAAGTTCCATCCGTATTGTACACGGGATCTGTGGGGCTTCTGCGCATCGCCTGATAAATAACATTGGTTGGGCTACTGCCGCCGCCATACTGCACATATGAGTTGTCTTCAAGTGTCGTACTTATTCTGGCGGTTAGTGTTAGTTTGTTATCAAGAGCTTTTTGGGCAAGATTTATTCTAGCAATGTATCGGTTCTTTTCTGTGCCTCTTAACACACCTGCTAAGTTATTTGCAGAAAGCGAAAAACGCAGACTAGTATTCTCATCGTTCTTGGTAACCGCTAGGGTGTGTTGTTGTGATACACCGGTTGTGTAAATCTCATCGAGCCAGTCCGTATTGGCACCTCCATCTATGAAATTGGCATTATTTGTTTTATCTGCATAGTCTCTAATTTCATTTCCAGTTAGAAAATTCAATCGATTTGCAACTCTATCGAACGAGATAAAGTTATTGTATTCTACTTGCACACTCTCCGAAGTTGATCCGCCACTGAAATTACCTCCTTTTGTAGTTATGATGATTACACCATTTGAACCTTGGGTACCATACAATGAGGTAGAGGCTGCATCTTTTAGCACGTTCAAGGTGATAATATCATCTTGATTAATGGTAGTGATGTCTACACCAATGATACCATCTACAACATACAACGGGCCGGTACCACCAGAGAAACTGGCACTACCTCTTATGTTTACGCTGAATCCAGCATTGGGATCACCACCTTGCTTAGAGATGTTGACACCTGCAGCTTTTCCCTGCATTCCTTGTATAGGATCGGTAACACGCCCTTTGTTAAGTTCTTCAGCGGTAACTTGCGTTACGGCACCCGTTTTGTCGCTTTTTTTCTGCGTACCATAAGCGATGACGAGTACTTCGTCCAACTTATCTTCTGGGGCCAACTTAATAGCAAATACCGTTTGATTACCCAAAGCTAGCTTTTGGTCTGTATAGCCCACAAAGGAGACTCTAATGCCAGTGGTACCTTCAGTTATTTTTAAGCTGAACGTACCTCTGTCGTCTGTAATTGCTCCTCCAGTGCCACCCATGGGAAATATATAGGCGCCTACGAGCGGTTCCGCAGTCTCGCGATCAGTTACCGTTCCTGTTATGGAAGTTTGTGCTATAGAACTGAAGGAGATGAGTACAAAAGCAAGAACAGTTAAGAAACTGGCTTTGATTGAGTGTATATTTTTCGTCATACGTAACTTAAAAATTAGCTTAGTGTCATAAGTACACTAAGTATTGGTTCCACAAATATATAGGCAGATCTGATTTGAACAACTTTATGTGTAAAACATGCAATTATTTTTGTCTGAATAATATTGGCAACAAAAGTCTGACTATGAGTACATTGTGTTTAAAAAAGATGCTTTATAGCGAAAATATATCAACTTAGTTAGCGTCATTTTTACACTACTTTCGGAAATTTTGTCCAAAATGATGCAATTTTGAAGTAATGAATCTCAAAACATATTTCTTTAGTCTGCTTGTTTTTTTGTACAGTTGTACCGTTTTGGCCCAAGTGGTGAACACATCGCCATCTTTTCCGACCATCACAGATGCTGTTACCATCACTTTTGATGCGGCAGAAGGCAATGGTGGACTCAATGGCTTTGCAGGTACTATATATGCTCACACAGGAGTCATCACTAGCTTAAGTACCAGTAGCTCAGACTGGAAATATGTACAAGGTACATGGGGTACAGCTACGGCTCCAATTATGACCAGTATAGGTGGTGGTCGATACACCTTGTCTATTCCGGATATTGAAGCATTTTTCGGTGTGCCCAATGGTGAGGTAGTAGAAAAAATTGCCATACTATTTCGCAACGAAGGTGGAGACGTATCTGGACGAGCTGCGGATGGGGGAGATATTTTTATAGATATTTATAAAGCGGGGCTTTTTGCGAGTTTTACTAAACCTACATCCAATAGTATCTACTCAGTAGGCGAGACTGTAGCATTTATGTCTGAATCCTCTGCTTCCGGTACACATGATATATCGCTTAATGGGTCGTTACTAAAAACAGGTAGCGGCACGACCATTAGTCATTCGCTCTCTGCTAACACTGCAGGCAATTATGAAGCAACGCTCTCTGTAGATGATGGTTCTACAACAGCTACAGATACGGTTAATTTCGTAGTAAATCCGGCTGTAAATTCTGCGGTACTCCCAGCTGGAAACAAACTGGGAATAAACTACACCTCTGATACCAGTGTCACATTTGCCTTGTATGCTCCTTTTAAAGAGTATGTATATGTTCTCGGAGATTTCAATGATTGGACAGTAAATACCAATTACTTTATGAACTGCGACCCCGATAATGCTACTTGGTGGATCACCGTTAACGGTCTGAAACCTGGTCAGAAGTATGCTTTTCAGTACCTGGTAGATGGCATAATAAAAATAGCAGATCCGTTTAGTGAGTTGGTGCTAGATCCCAATAATGATAAATGGATAGACGCATTGACGTATCCTAATCCACATCCATATCCAGCGGGTAAGACCAACGGGAACGCTACGCTAATAGAATTAGCCAAAACGCCCTACGCCTGGAAAGTGACTAATTTTGATGCGCCAGAAGAAAAAAATCTTGTGGTGTACGAGTTGCTCTTAAGAGACTTTGTAGCAGCACACAACTATACAACACTTTTAGATACGCTAGATTACTTGGAAAATCTAGGTATAAATGCAATAGAGTTGATGCCTGTAAATGAATTTGAAGGCAATGAAAGTTGGGGGTATAATCCCTCATATCATGGCGCTTTAGACAAATATTACGGTACACCAGCATCTTTCAAAAAGTTAATAGACGAATGCCACTTGCGGGGTATTGCTGTAATAGTAGATGTAGTGTACAACCATGGTTTTAGTCAAAATCCGTTGTGTAAGCTCTATTGGGATGCTACTAATTTCAAACCAACTTCACAAAATCCATTTGTGAATACAGATGCAAAACACGATTTCAATGTTGGCTATGATTTGAACCACAGTAGCCCAGCATTGCGTCAGTACATTAAACAAACTATGGAGTATTGGCTATCGGAATATAAACTAGACGGTTTTCGTTTTGACCTAAGCAAAGGATTTACACAAAAAAATACGCTTGGTAATGTAGGAGCATGGGGACAGTATGACCTCGACAGAGTAAATAATATAAAACGGATATACAATGAAGTAAAAGCTGCAAACCCAAGTGCCTATGTCATTCTTGAGCATTTTGCAGACAACTCAGAGGAAAAAGAATTGGCCAACTACGGCTGTATGTTTTGGGGAAACCTCACCAGAGAAGCATCTGAGGCAGCAATGGGATACACCAGTAATTTTAATGGTGCACATCACAGTAGCAAAGGGTGGAGCAACGCAAAGAACCTTGCATACGCAGAGAGCCATGATGAGGAGCGTATGATGTATAAAAGCTTGCAGTTTGGCAATAGCAGCGGAGGATATTCTACTAAAGATATCAATACTGCCCTAGACCGGAACGAGTTGGTTTGGGTAGTGTTTAGTGCTATACCTGGGCCTAAAATGATGTGGCAATTTCAAGAGTTGGGCTACGATTTCTCCATAGACAATAATGGCAGGACAGGGAATAAACCTATTCGCTGGGATTACAATCAAGCAACCAATAGACGAGATGTATACAACGTATGTGCCGAGATGAATAAACTGAAGACAACCTATCCTGCTTTTGCTGGAGCAGATTTTGGATTAGATTTAGGTGGCAAAGGCAAGCGAGTGCATCTCTCTCATCCCGACCAAAATTTTGTGGTATTGGGCAACTTTGACGTGGTAGGTATGAATATGGTAGCAGATTTCCAAAATATAGGAATGTGGTACGCCTATTTCTCGGGTGATAGTATGCAAGTGACCGACACTAAAATGACCGTCAATTTGGCTGCTGGCCAATATGAGGTATGGACAGATAAACGTATCAAAGCCGGACAGCGTATTGGTTCTGTTGACGCGTTTAACGTGGGATTAAGTGTCTATCCTCATCCTATGCAAAATAATGTACACGTAAGCTTAAGCGTTGGGAATGCTACTCAATATGAGGTTTTAAATACTAGCGGTCAGGTAATCTTGTCTCAGTATCTACCCAACGTAAAAGACTTTTCTATAAACACGCGTGAGCTTAGCAACAGCATATACTACTTGCGAGTAACCACAACAACAGGCCTGGTAACGTATAAGTTGGTGAAGTAATTTTTACAGTGAATACAACAGTAAAGGCTTCCAAAAAATAGCTACTTGTAGCTATTTTACATCTCTTATTTAATTTTTAATATTGGCGCTTCGTTTGGTAAAAAGCGATCTCCATTCTCACTAAGCGAAATTTTGTACCAATGAAGACGTCTCATAGAGTTGTTTCCATTGCGTTTGCTACAGAGTGACTCACTGTAAGCATCGCTAAATACAGACCTATTTAAACATATTGAATATGAAAAACTTTACAAATATCTACCCTCAAAGTAAGACGCTAAAATTTGAACTAAGGCCTTATGGAGCAACACTTGACAATATTCACAAAAGTGGGCTAATAGACCAAGATGAAACCCTCAAGGCAGACTATCATGCTGTAAAAAAGATGATCGATGAATACCATAAGGTAGTAATTGATGAAAGTTTGACTAACTTTAAACTGACGGATTTGCCAGCGTATGAAGAGCTGTATTATAAAAGTAGAACGGAAGTCGAAGATAAAGAATTTGAAATAATTCAATCGAATTTAAGAAAGCAGATACACAAAGCATTTAGTGAAAACAAACGTTTTAAAAGTATTTTCAAAAAAGAGCTAATACAAAAAGACTTGCCTGCTTTCGTAAAAAAGGAAGAGGAACGAGAACAGATTAGTCGGTTCTATCACTTTACTACATACTTCACTGGATTCCATGAAAACAGAAAAAATATATACACTGCAGAAGCTAAAGCTACATCAGTATGCAATCGACTAATACATGAGAACCTCCCAAAATTTTTAGACAATAGAAAAACCTACTTAAATTATATATCAAACTTTATTGATTTAGACCTGTCGCAAGTAGAAGAAGACCTGCAGGAAGTACTCGGAGACATTACGGTTGATGATTTGTTTAGTTTAGATTCTTTTAATCATACACTTACACAGCGAGATATAGATATATACAACTTAGCACTCTGTGGTAGAAGCATAGAAGGAGAAAAAAAAATACAAGGAATTAATGAATGTATAAATATATACCGCCAAAAGAATCGACTAAAAGCGCGGCAATTACCAAACATAAAACCCTTGTATAAGCAAATACTTAGCGAAAGCAGAAGCGGGTCTTTCCTATTGGATAAATTTGAAAAAGACGAAGACCTTTTTGATAGTCTACGTAATTTTTATCACTGTTTGAATAGTTTCAACTATAAAGGGGAACAAGATAAAAGCACATTTATAGAACTTATGACTCTATTTGGGCGGTTTTCAGAATCGGATATGACGAGGGTCTATTTGAGGAATGATGCTTCTTTGTCTAGATTATCTAAAAAATTATTTGGCGACTGGTCACTTATTGTTTCTGCATTGAAATATTACTATGATGCAGAGGTAAATCCCCTAATGGGGAAAAAAGCAACGAACAAGTACATCAAAGAAAAAGAAAATTGGCTTAATAAATCCAGTAATTTCAGCATCGACGTTATAAATAAGAGCCTATTGAGGTATGGTACGATAAACGAAACGGTGAACTCCCAGTTTACTGATGATATGATATTCGAGCATTTTTCTTCTTTTATGATTGAAGAAAAGAATTTACTCAATACTGTTGCCGAAAATTATATGCTCGTATCTGAGGTACTTAGTCGTGGTTCGCTAGACAAAAATCAGAACAAAAAGAAAAAGGAAATAAAGACAATAAAGACATTTTTGGATACTGTTTTGGATTTACTCCATTTTATAAAACCACTATCTGTTCAATACGTGGGTGCAGAAAAAGACGAAGGATTTTATAGTGATTTTGATGTATTGTATGACCAGTTGAGTCAGGTGATACCCGTGTATAACAAAACACGCTACTATCTAACTAAGAAGCCATATTCAATGGAAAAATTCAAGATGAATTTTAAAAATAACACTTTGTTAGATGGATGGGATGTGAACAAAGAGACAGCTAATAAAGGTATTCTGTTACAAAAAGAAGGACTGTTTTACCTGGCTATTATGAATAAAGATCACAGTAAGTCTTTTTATAATATCATGGATACTGGAGATACTACGGGATACCAGAAAATGAACTATAAATTGCTCCCAGGCCCCAATAAAATGCTGCCTAAAGTCTTTTTTGGGGTAAAGAATTTAAACTTTTTTAATCCTTCAGATGAGGTGCTTCGAATACGAAATACTTCTTCGCACTCTAAAAATGGAAATCCACAAGAAGGGTTTGAAAAAGCAGACTTTAGCCTCAGTGATTGCCACAGTCTTATTGATTTTTTCAAAGCAAGCCTTAACAAACACAAGGATTGGAAAAAATTTGCATTCGATTTTTCGCCAACCCAGTCATACAATGACATTAGCGAATTTTATAGAGAAGTAGAAAATCAAGGCTATAAAATAACCTATACCAATATTAGTGATGCGTACATTCATGAATTGGTAAAAGAGGGCAAGATTTATTTCTTTCAAATTTACAATAAAGACTTTTCGCCATTCAGTAAAGGCAAGCCCAATTTGCATACCTTGTACTGGAGAGCACTCTTTGATGAAAAAAATCTAGCAGATGTAGTGTACAAACTCAATGGGCAGGCAGAAGTTTTTTATCGAAAAAAATCGATAGAATACTCAGAAGAAAAATGGATCCAAGGGCATCATCACGAACAACTCAAAGACGGGTTCGCATACCCCATAATAAAGGACAAGCGATTTGCTTTCGACAAATTTCAGTTTCATGTACCCATTACTATGAATTTTAAAGCATTGGGAGCCCCAGTGATCAATATGAAAGTACGAGAATACTTAAAGACGAATCCTGATGTAAAAATAATAGGACTAGATAGAGGAGAGCGGCACTTACTCTATCTTACGCTAATAGACCAAAACGGAAATATAGAAGAGCAATACAGCCTAAATGAGATAGTGAATAGCTACAACGGCAAAGTATACAAAAAGGACTATCAACAATTGCTGCACGTAAAAGAAGGAGACAGAAAAAAAGCAAAAAAAAACTGGGAAACGATAGAGGCGATAAAGGAATTGAAAGAGGGCTACCTATCGCATGTAGTTCACAAAATAGTCAATATGATGGTAGAGCACAATGCCATAGTGGTGATGGAAGATCTTAATTTTGGTTTCAAACGCGGAAGGTTTCATATAGAGAAACAGATATATCAAAAATTTGAAAAAATGCTGATAGACAAGCTCAACTACTTGGTACTAAAAGATACCCAAGACCCCAAAACACCTACAGGCTTGCTGAACGCACTGCAACTGAGCAACAAGTTTGAGAGTTTTCAGAAGCTTGGTAAGCAGAGCGGGTTCATATTCTATCTGCCTGCATACCTCACTAGTAAGATAGATCCTACTACGGGTTTTGTAAACCAACTGCGAATAAAATACGATAGTATAGTTAAGTCACAGGCGTACTATCGACAATTTGATACTATCGTATATAATAATACCTCAGATTGGTTTGAATTTAGTTTTCGGTACGTGAATTTTGCCAATACCACACCCAGCGCACGCAAAATTCCGTGGACTATATGCACTACACACCATCCCCGCTACGCATGGAATATAAACAGTAATGTGGGCAATGGGGGCACAGAAGAGTACAACGTTACTAAGGAGCTAAAGAAATTGTTCGATCAGCATAAAATTGCTTATGAAGAAGGTACAGATCTGATTGAGAGTATAGCCAGCAATACAGCGGTTGATTTTTTTAAACGGCTAAATAAACTACTCTATATAACTGCCTCACTGCGTCACAACAATGGCAAAAAGGGAAAAGAGGAACACGATTTTATTCTATCGCCAGTAGCAAATAGTGAGGGTGGGTTTTTTAACTCACTAGAGGCAGATGAAACACAACCTGAGAATGCAGACGCCAATGGAGCATATCACATTGCCTTAAAAGGTCTCTGGGCATTGCAGTCTATTCGTAAAACAGATACCGATAGATTGTCTAAATTAAATTTAGCAGTAAGCAATGAAGAATGGCTCAATTTTGCACAAGCAAAACAGTATAGAAGTCAAAATTCGTCATAGAGAACAATGGAAAACTATATACCTATTGCGGAGTATACCATCGTTTCTTTTATCAGCGAAAATCATTGGTGTGCTATATAGTAGAGCCATTTAGGTGTATCATAGATAGGAAAATCAGAACAGCGTATAACCTTGGACAGATACATGTAGAGGATTTTGAAGAATACAAAGGGAAATGGACCTTATCCTATAAAAATGGCTCATAGACCGGTCTATTTTTTGGGTTCTTTATGTCTTTGTTGTTCACGATTATTGACAATGATGCGAACAAGTTGGAGTTAAAAATACCTTTCTATTCTTATGGCTGCGGATAATGGCTAAACAATGACAAATTATTTAGCCTAACCAAATTGCTAAAATTATACTATTGTACAAACTAAAAGTAGAAATCTCACGGAGAATATCTACACAAATTGTTAAATTTCTACTATCGTAGATCTATTCATGATTAGTGTGTATGCAATGTGTACACGAACTGTTGAATTTCTACTGTTGTAGATTACAGTAAGCGCCAGCTAGAGGATTTCCCTTAAAATAGATCATAGAATTTCTACTGTTGTAGATGGCAATATGGATTATCTTTTTGAGATTTATCTGATGAATTGGTATAATTTCTACTCTTGTAGATAAGGGATATAGAATTCCAAAATTGTAAGCAAACCATAACAACGCCTAACGTCTATATTATGGAGGATTGAAATCTAGCACACACACCACCACTACTATTCAGCAGGTGGTTGAGTACGATTTTTGGTATGCATTAAAGTTTGCTTGATATGCGTAGAGACGCTACGAAATACTTTTCCAAATATATTCTGCTACTTCTACGGAAGGATGACTCGTTCCTATTCTAGTATGTAGCTCTGCGTATTCTTTTTTTATCCTTGTTTGTGTCACGGGGTTGTGCAGTATGGCAGAGAGTTCATTCGTTATTCGATCGGCATTAAAATCCTGCTGTATGAGCTCGGTTACACAGGGCTTGTTTAGGATGAGATTTACAAGAGATATATAATCTAGTTTTATGATTATTCTACCTATACGGTAACTCAGTTTATTCATCTTGTAGCAAACCACTTGAGGCACTTGCATAAGGGCTGTTTCTAGTGTGGCTGTACCACTCGTTACTAGGGCAGCATTGCTTTGAGCAAGTACACCATACATATCGTTTTTTATAAGTTTTAACTTTGGATCAAATGCATGGTAAAAGGCATCATTAAAACCAGGTGCTTGTGCTACGATTAGTTCGTAGTCCGCAAAGTTTTTCATTGCACTTAGCATGATAGGTAATGAGGTATTTATCTCCTGTTTCCTGCTTCCTGGCAGCAGAGCTATTCGTTTTTTTTCTTTCTGCAATGGGTTGTTTGCGAGGTATTCGTCTACCGTTTCTTTACTCGGATTGCCTACGTAGGTCGCTTCCACGTCGTGCTTAGCAAAGTATTCTGTCTCAAATGGGAGTATCGTATATAGCCTATCTACGTACCTTTTTATCCGTTTGATCCGGCCTTCCTTCCATGCCCAAACCTTGGGTGCTATATAATAGTGTACAGGTATCCGAAGACCATGAGCATACTTGGCTATCTTAAAGTTGAAGCCCGGATAATCAATAAGTAGCACAATGTCGGGTTGCCACTGGCCAATATCTTCTTTTACTTTTTTGAGGTTGCGTACTATTTTGATCAGGCTAGAAATTATCTCAACAAACCCCATTATCGCCATCTCTTTTTGGTGAATGATGAGCTCTTGGCCAGCAGCGGCACTTTGGTCTCCACCCATACCTCTAAAGACAGCGTGGGCATCTCTCTTTTTTAACTCACTTATTACACGTGCAGCATGATTATCTCCCGATGTTTCCCCCGATATAATGTAGTATTTCACAGCGTTACATTAAGGTGAAATAGACAACAAATAAACCGACAAATATGGTGGCAAAAACAATTCCTTGACATGTTCGGTACCGGTTTGTATTAATGAGCAAAAAGAATGGGGCTAGATTAAATAGAGCTGCCATTTTTATGTAAGGGCTTAGGCTACCTGTTTCAAATCCTGTGCGTATAAACAAGCTATAGCTCAATTCCGGAAAATTGAATACATTCATACCGTACAGCACAGCAATCGGGCAAATGATGCCTATTAAAAAACCAGTCGCTATAGTATCCCATTTTAGGTTCTTCATGGCACGCTTAAAATTGCCATGTATTAAGGCGTTGCATGGAGTGATGTGCGGTGAGGTCAAACTGCACCGGCACTACTGATACATAGTTATGAGCCAAAGCCCATTCATCGGTATCTTCACCTTTATCTAAATTAAGGAATTTTCCTGTCATCCAATAGTACTCTTTACCGTGCGGATCTTTTCGTTGTACAAAATCTTCTTCCCACTTAGCTCTTGCTTGGCGGCATATTTTAATGCCCTTTATTTCGCTTTCGGGTATATCAGGAATATTAACACTGAGAAGTGTGCCCTCTGATAGTCCGTTGGCCAATACTTGTGCTACAATTTTTTGCATATATACCTTGCTAGCAGAAAAATCTGCATCCCAACTAAAATCGGTAAGCGAAAAGCCTATGGCTGTCATGCCCTCAATAGCACCTTCCATAGCTGCACTCATTGTGCCACTGTACAGCACGTTTATACTCGCATTGCTACCATGGTTTATACCACTTACAAGCAAGTCTGGTTTGCGGTCTAATACCTTGTCTACGGCCATTTTTACACAATCAGCTGGTGTGCCACTACACTGATAACTCACTACATCTGGACCAAACTGATTGTTTTTTACCAATCGGAGAGGTTTGTTTATGCTTATAGCGTGTCCCATGGCACTCTGAGGGCTGTCAGGAGCTACCACCACTACATCGCCAAACGTTTTCATTACTTCTACCGTAGCAAGTATACCCGGTGCGGTTATACCATCGTCATTACTGATGAGTATTAAAGGTCTGTTATTGATCATTTCGTACAGCAAATTTAAGAAATGTAGGGCGGAATAGCATCTATATTGCGCGGCAATGCTTTTGAGAATACAACAAGATTTATTGTGTATTGCTTTTGCTCTGCATTGAATGCAAGCAGATTCGTACTTGATTGAGATTTATTTCGACCTAACCATCGTTGTGTCATTGCGGGCTAAGGAAGAAAAATAATTAGTTTATACAGCAGTGTCAAGAAGGTTAATGGATGTATATTTTGTGATAATATAATTATCTAAATGTATGATAATATTGTTCTACTTTTGTCGCTATAATGTTACTGAGCCTGAACGTAAAAAACTATGCATTAATCACGGATGTAGATATGTATTTCGATAAAGGAATGAATATCATCACGGGAGAAACAGGTGCAGGTAAGTCCATACTAATAGGTGCTCTAGGCCTTGCATTGGGCAAGCGTGCGGATATTTCGTCACTGCGTAACAAAGAGAAGAAATGTGTCATAGAAGCCACTTTTGATGTGCAAGGGTATAGTTTAGAGCATATCTATGATAAGCATGACTTAGACTATGAGGTGCAGACTATATTTCGTAGAGAGATTGCTAGCAATGGTAAGAGTCGTTCATTTATCAATGATACTCCCGTAACTCTGGCTACACTCAACGAGCTCGGCTCTCGTTTAATTGAGATTCACTCACAGCATGACAATTTACAATTATTTAAAGCGGGCTTTCAATACTACAGTTTAGATGTAATGGCGGGTTGCTTAGATGAGCAGCGAAATTACTCAAGAGCTCTTAGCACATGGCAAAAAGAACAAGTAGAATTAGAGCAACTCAAAGAAAAAGAGGCTGAATTTGCGAAAGAAGCAGATTTTAATCAATTTTTATTGGATGAGTTAGTCACGGCTGATTTGGAAAGTATAGATGAACTTGCATTGAACGATGAACAGGAACTTTTAGAAAATGCGGAGGATCTCATTAGTACATTTAATGGTGCGGCTCAATTATTGAGTGGCTCAGAGTATACAATTATGGCTCAATTGCAGGAATTGAGAAATTCACTAAAAGGCCAGAGAACATCGCTTACAGAAAGTCTCACCGAGCGTATTAACTCCGTTATTATTGAGATGCAAGACGTTGCTAGTGAAATTGACCAGTCTGCAGAAGCAATAGAAGTGAATCCAGAAAGGCTTACAGAGGTAAACGATAAAATGGGGCAGGTGTTTAATTTAAAATCAAAACATCGGGTCACAGATGTAGCTGAACTGATAGCATTGAGAAATTCCTTGAATGATAAATTGGGTGAAACCGAGAATATGAGTGGAGAAATAGCTAAACGCAAAGAGAGTATAGCAAAACAGCAAATAGATTTACGTGTTGTTGCCCAGAGACTGAATAACAAACGGGTAAAACAGGCTTCCGTCATAGAACAAAGTATTGATGATTTACTTGCACAGCTTGGTATGCAGCATTCGCGCATTAAATACGATATTCGGGAAACGAGTGAGTTAAATGCGTTTGGATGCAATGAACTCACATTAAAATTAAGCTCAGATAAAGGAAATACGTTTACTGCTTTGAAAAAAGCGGCCTCCGGAGGAGAGCTTGCTCGTATCAACCTTAGTTTGAAAAGTGTGTTGGCAGACTTTGTGAAAATGCCTAGTAGTATTTACGATGAAATAGATACTGGAGTAAGTGGTGAAATCGCTCGAAAAGTAGGAGGGATGATGAAGCAAATGTCTGATAGCCAGCAAGTAATAGTCATAACGCATTTGCCTCAAATAGCATCTTTGGGAGCAAATCATCTTTTTGTTTATAAGTCAGAAAATTCCGAAACAGTGGAGACACAAGTACGAAAACTCAAAGGAGACGAACGTATCAATGAGATAGCAAAAATGATAAGTGGTGATAATCTTACGGAACATGCTGTAGAGCAAAGTAAAGAGCTGCTAAAGGGGTAATGAGTGTATGATAAGCAGGTGTTCTTATCCGTTTTAGTATTTACCTAGTGTAGCATTGCCTAAATTGGACTTAAGAGACTACCTTGTTTTTTAATCTGCCGATTCTTTTTGCATATCTGTCAAATGAAATCCAATACACGCTCCATTTTCATGCCTCTGCTTCCTTTTATCAAGAAGGCTGTATTCTGATAATTAGCGTCCTTAATTTGTGTTCCGAGCTCTTCCATAGTAGCCGAAGTTATACATCCACTATTGCTAGAGATGGCAGCGAAGTGGTCTCCTAGCGTATATATTTTGGCAAATCCAAAATTAGAAGCCCATTGCAGCAGCTCATCATGTTCTTGATTTGCAGTGGGTCCCATTTCAAACATATCTCCAAGGATAAGCACTTTATCTTTTTGGGGCATTTTAGCAAAATTGCGAATGGCTACCTGCATGCTACTAGGATTTGCATTGTATGCATCAAGCAATAGAGTATTGCTTCCTTTTTTTAGCAATTGTGACCGATTATTGTCTGGTTGATAGGCGACTATTGCATCTCTAATGTCCTCTATACCAACGTTTAAGTGTTCGCCGATGGCTATAGCTGTAAGGATATTATCTAAATTGTAATCTCCCATAAGCGGAGAAGTAAATGCTACAGATTTATAAGTAAACGCTATGGCTGGAACCAATGCTGATATTATACAGTCTCGCTTTGAAAAATTTATTTTCTGTTCAATTCTTCTACTCATGCGGGTGAGCCATTCATCATCTGAATTAATAAAAGCAGAACCGCTATGGTTAAGTAGGTAATGGTAAATTTCACTTTCTTCCTTAGCTACAGCCTCCAACGTGCCAAATCCCTCCAAATGCTCCTTTCCTATGTTGGTTATCAATCCATAGTTTGGGTCAGCTATTGTACACAGTTCCTTAATTTCCCCTGGGCTGTTGGTTCCTAATTCTATAATAGCAACTTCTGTGTCTTGCGGCATTTGCAATAGCGTGAGTGGGACGCCAATGTGGTTGTTGAAGTTGCCTTGTGTACAATGTGTTTTGTATTTTTTGGCGAGTACGTTGTAAATGAGGTTCTTGGTTGTTGTTTTTCCGTTACTACCGCATATGGCAAGTACAGGTATGTCAAAACATTTTCTATGAAATGAAGCAAGTTTTTGCATGAATAAAAGAACGTCTTGAACAAGAATGCATCGTTCATCTTCACTTACATTTTCATCGACGACAGCAAATAGTGCACCTTGTTCAAGAGCTTGAAGTGCAAAGGTGTTACCATTGAAATGATCCCCTCTTAAAGCAAAAAATATACACCCGTCGGTAATAGCGCGGCTATCTGTTGTAAATTTAAAATTGCATTGGACGAAAAGAGTATAAAATGACTGTAATTCCACGGATTATTTTTTATATGAGTGCAACAAATTTGGTATATTAGTTGTCTGTTTAAAAACAAGTTTATGAAAAATTTAGTTGCACTGTCTATTATTTGCTTTTCTGCATTGTCATCATGTGCCCAATTGTTCGAAATTTCTAGCGATTTAGTTTTTCAAAAAACAAACGGAGAGGTCTACACATTAGCACTAACTGGTGGCCTTAATCAACCTCAATTTTCCAATATAGATTTCAATAATGACGGTAAACAAGATTTGTTTGCTTTTGATAAAGAAGGAAATAAAATATTGGCATTTCTATCAGAAACTGCGGGCAATGAAATAAAGTATAGGTATGCTCCCGAGTACGAAGGTGCTTTTCCCATCGGAGAAGAGTTTATGCGATTAGCTGATTATGATGACGATGGCAAGCCAGATCTATGGACGTTTTCCACTGGAAAAGATCGTGGAGTTTATATTTATAAAAATGTGTCTACGGCAGAAATTACTTTCAGCAGTATGGGTAATCAATTTACCCAAGACAATGTTAGTCCAGATGCTACGGGGAATTACACAGAGCGTACCTTTACACACATAGGTGGATGTCAACCTGCCATAGTAGATCTAGATGGGGATGAAGATTTAGACTATGTAACTAATTTAAATTTGAATGGCTCTCAGATGATGCTAATACGGAGTATTTCTGCAGATAATGACCTTCCGCTCAGTGATTTAAAATTTGAAACTGTAGATAAGTGTTATGGTGGAATTGATGAAAAGAGCGGTGATATGATTACCAATGCTTCATGTTTTTTCTACGAAGCATACAAAAAGAAACATGCCTCATCCAAGACATTATTGTTTTTTGATAGTGATGAAGACGGTGATATGGACCTGTTTTACGGAAATTCTGAAAAGGAAAATACGCCGATTTACTATTTCCACAATGAGCGAGTAGAGTTAAACTTTTATAAAGATACATTTACCGAGATAGATACAAATTATTTTAGCAGTACCATAAATGACCAGGTGCCAATAGCACCTAATATGTCTTACGTAGATGTAGATTTAGATGGGGAGTTAGATTTAATATTATCGACGAACGAAGGTGATAAAACATCTTATCCAATACGAGAAACAAGTAACTGCTTACTTTTCATTAACGATGGAAAGACCGATAATCCATCCTTTAACTTTCAGCAAAATAATTTCTTAGTTGGAGAAATGATTGATTTTGGTTCTCATACAGCTCCAGCCCTCGGAGACTTGGATGGAGATGGAGACAAAGATTTAATACTTGCTACAAATGGGGATCACTACCTCACGGGAGACACAAGTGATAGATTGGTGTATTTTCAAAATATTGGAGATAGAACAGAACCGATATTTAAACTTATTACAACGGATTACCTTGCTTTATCTTTGAGTTATTATAGTGGGTTAAGGCCGGCATTTGCTGACTTGGATGGAGACGGTGACTTGGATTTATACTTGGGCAAAAGTGATGGCAGTATTGCGGAGTTTGTAAATAGTGGAACACCAACAAATCCTGTTCTGACTCTCACCACTGAAAACTTTGGAAATGTGGAATCAATTGGAAATGCTGCTCCCTGCTTTTATGACCTGAACGATGATGGTCTCCAAGACCTTCTTCTTGGATCATACTCGGGTAAAATCGCTTACTACACCAATGAAGGAACTCCAAATGTTCCTTCTTTTAGGCTTGTTAGCGAGGAATTTGGGGATATTGCTGTGAATGAAATGATACTTGTGAGTAAGATCAATCCAGACGGTACACTGGGAGATACGCTTATACCTGCTCCTTATGGTAATGCTGCTCCACAAATAATACAGTGGTCAGAGAACAGTATAGGCATTAGCGTGGGCACAGAAGAAGGCGTTGTAAGAATCTTCGAGATTCCCACTGACTTAGCCTCCTCTTTTGCAGAGGAAAAAGACTTTATGGTACTCGATTTTACTATGGATTCATATAGTCTTGACTACGGAGCCAAAACGATTCCGGCAGCTGCAGACATCAATGGTGACGGTATAAGCGACTTGTTGGTTGGGAACAGCAGAGGTGGGATCGGCTATCTCAAAGGAAATAAACGAGCTTCGAATAGCGTACAGAAAGCTACGATGCAATACGGAGAATTTGTCCTTGCTCCTAATCCTGCTCAGTCATCCGTTACTGTTCTTACCAAAAATAATGAGCCATTCTCCTACGAAATATATCATCTTTCTGGTAAGGTAGTCTTGCATGGTAAAGCACTGTCCGGTCAATCCATCTTGTTAGACGAGACTATGGGCAATGGAGCTTATTTCGTTCACCTTAAGAGTGAGACTTGTTTTTACACTACACAAAAATTGATAATCAGTAAATAGGGTAATGTTGATCTGCTAGGTTTATTTTGCGGCGGCACAGATGCAGCTACACGAGCAAATAGATACTGAGGTTGTTATTATAGGTGCTGGACCAGCAGGGTGCAGTGCATCTTTATACTTAGCAAAATTTGGAATACCACATGTCATCGTAGAGAAAGAGACCTACCCACGTGATAAAGTATGTGGTGATGCATTGAGTGGGAAAGTAGTAAATCAACTAAAAAAGCTTAATCCTGAGTGGGTAAATGAGCTCAAAGAGTTCTCAGACGCTTATATGCCTAGTTGGGGAGTACTGTTTTCTGCTCCAGATGGAAATGAGATTGGAATACCGTTTAAGCATAAGCCCAGTGATGCAGAACATAGTCCAGGATTTATCAGCAAGCGTCTAGACTTCGACTATTGGCTTTTTCAAAAGTTGGATATTCAATATGCTAATGTACTTCAGAATGCGGAAGTGAAAGACGTCAATATTTACAAAGATGGGGTAGAGGTAAAATGCGATGAATGTACAATAAACGCTAAAATTGTACTTAGTGCAGAAGGTACACGAGCACTTGTGGCTAAAAAACATTTAGGTTACACATTAGAAAAACAACATCACTGTGCAGGTTTACGTGCGTATTACGATGGAGTTACTGGCCTTGATGAGCAAGGTTTTATAGAGTTACATTTTGTAAAGGAGAGTTTGCCAGGCTACTTCTGGATATTCCCATTACCCAACGGACAAGCCAATGTAGGTATAGGAATGTTGAGTAAGTATGTGAGCAAGAATCAGATTAATCTCAAGAAACTAATGCTTGAGGTTTTGGAAAGTCCAAAATTCAAGAAGCGATTTAAAAACGCCAAACTTCAGACTAAGATACATGGCTGGGGACTGCCACTGGGGAGTAAGAAGAATAGGTCTATAAGTGGAGAGCGTTTTCTACTCGTAGGAGATGCGGCAAGTGTTATTGATCCTTTTACGGGTGAAGGCATAGGTAATGCAATGTTTACGGGTAAATGGGCTGCAGAACAAACAAGAGATTCTTTAGCAAGTAATCAGTTCTCTGCCAACGAGTTGGGTAATTATGATAAAACAGTTTACAAGAAAATAGGAGGAGAACTACGTGTTAGTACTGTAATGCAACGGCTGATTAAATATCCGTGGCTATTCAATTGGATGATTCGTAAAATAAACCGAAATCCAGAACTAAGAGAAACCATTACCTTTATGTTTGATGATATTGACCTTCGTAAAAAGTTTACGAGTCCAATGTTCTATTTGCGCATATTGTTCAAGTAATTAGGATTACCGCTCACTACAACATTATTTAGTTGTGCGTTGCTTTGTATCCCTTATAACTGATTGATTACATCGAGTGGACCGCCACAATACACAGCGTGACAAGTTTCGCATGCTTGAATGCTAGCATTATAAAAGTATTGTTGTGAGTCAAGACGTTCTATGCCTTTTAGGGCATCAGTATAGGCAGGTAACATCCCCAGAAACGCAGCTTCCTCATGCTCGCCCCGTGTAGCCGTTTGTATGGCAAGATCATAGAAACTTTGCGGTATATGGGTGATTGTGTCTCCGATCGCAAGTATAGCTTTCGCTTCTTTGCTCCAGGTTACCATTTCACGCATCATAGTGCTTAGTTCTGATGCTTCGTACATATCTGCCTGTTCACTGGTATTTTTATTGAACTGTCCGCAAGAGATCGTTGCGCTAGCAATAATGATAAACATTATATACTTCATTTGGCTGGTGGATTAAAGGTGAAAAATCAAATTATTTCATCATTACACCTTCTGCGGTGAAGGTAAGTTTCACCTCTGGTTCTGTGATGTTAGCTATTTCTTCTTCTGTAGCTTCCGCATCCCGAGCATACTCGATTCTATCTTTTACAGATACCGTATCTTGGTACGCCCAGCCTTTTATCACTGCATCATGACTTGCACTATTCTTGGGTACAAAAAATCCGTAGTCTTTGAATTTTACAAACATTTCGTTTCCCGCTATAGACATACTCATCCAGCATCCCTTTGCTTGACATGCAGCAGCTACATTTCCCGCTACAGTTGCATATACAGAGTCTTTTCCTACTAGTTCGGCCATTAGTTGTTCTCCACTTATGGTTTCGGAGGCATCCCATTCTGTATTACCATAATTACCAGCTACTGTGGTCGTTTCATTTGTAGATGCAGTATTCCCTCCGCAGCTAGCAAAAAATGCAGCGGCTGTTAGTAGGATAATTATTTTTCTCATTTTGATTGTGGTTTGTAGTTATGCAAATATATTTTTTCTGTGCAATAGGCGTGTTCTATTCCTTGATTGCTCGCCACTATGATGAGTTGGTCTTGGCAAAGTTCCTGTATAGTTTCTGTGTACCATGTAGCATTGTTTGCATCAAAATTAGTGCAGGGCTCATCTAGTAATAGGGCAGGAGCAGCCGTATACAGGGCCAAGGATAATTTTACTTTGTTTTTTAAGCCAGAGGATAATTCCACAAATTTTTTATCCAGAAACGGGTATAATTCTGATCGTTTCCACTGTTCTTCCAATGTTATTTTTTTGGTTTTGAATTGAAAATGCAATTGGAAAAGTTCTTTCACAGTGAAATCATCCAAGAGGTGCATTTCTGGGCTACAGAAACTAAATAGCTCGTTATTATTCGTCGGTTCAGAATAAGATACTTTTCCTTTGGTAGGAGCTATGGCTCCGCCCAGTATTTTAAGTAAGGTGCTTTTCCCGGAGGAATTTTCACCCAGAAGGACGTACTTCTTATTCCCATCAAACGTGTAGTTGAAATCCTTGAAGAGAATCTCTTTTATGTAGCGTTTGGCAATATCTGTACAGGTAATGCTAAGCATTTTTACCTGGAGATATAACCCTTCATTACTCCTCTGTCTGACTTGCGTATGAAACTAATTATTTCATCACGTTCCTGAGTGGCTGGCATTTCAGTTTCGATATTGACGAGTGCTGTTGCATTATTCATTCCGCGCAAGTATAACTTACGGTATATCTCTTGTATCTCGCCTATTTTTTCTGGAGTAAACCCACGTCTACGAAGTCCAATGCTATTTACTCCTTCATAGCTAAGCGGCTCACGAGCTGCTTTTGTATAGGGAGGAACATCCTTTCGTACTAAGCTACCTCCACTTATCATCACGTGTGGGCCAATATTTACAAACTGATGCACAGCTACGAGTCCACTTAGAATAGCATAGTCATGTATAATTACCTCACCAGCTATCTGTGTACCATTTCCTATTATTACATTATCTCCCAAGATGGTATCGTGTGCCACATGTGAATAGGCCATCAGCAGGCAGTTCTTGCCTATGACCGTTTTGCCCTTCGCTACTGTTCCTCTATTTACAGTTACACACTCGCGTATCGTGGTATTATCACCTATTTGTGTTGTTGTTTCTTCTCCGTCAAATTTTAAATCTTGCGGAATGGCAGAAATTACAGCTCCTGGGAAAATCTTGCAATTCTTGCCGATGCGAGCACCCTCCATTATTGTGGCGTTCGATCCTATCCATGTTCCTTCGCCTATCTCCACATTTTTGTGAATTGTTACAAAGGGTTCTATTACTACCGTGTCAGCTATTTTGGCTCCCGGATTTACATATGCTAATGGTTGAATCATATTTATCTATTTTCTACTATTTGTGCCATCATATTTGCTTCAGAAACCAATCTGTTGCCTACAAAAGCTTCTCCTTTCATCATACACAATCCTCTACGAATAGGACCTGTAAGTGACATGCGTATAACCAAGGTATCCCCTGGCACTACCTTATCTTTAAATTTAGCGTTTTCTATTTTTACAAAATAGGTGCTCCAGCTACCTGGATTTTCCTTGCCTGCTAGTACGAGTACGCCTCCGGCCTGTGCCATTGCCTCTATTTGTAATACCCCAGGCATCAATGGTTCGCCGGGGAAGTGACCTTGAAAAAAATATTGATCTCCAGTAATGTTCTTCACAGCTACTATTTCTGTGTCACTCAGTTTTACAACCTTATCTACCAATAGGAAAGGATGTCTATGCGGTAGTATTGATGCTATTTGTTGGTAGTTAAATACAGGTGTTGCATTGGCATCATATACTGGAGTGATGTCTTGTTTTTTTGCTTTTTTAGCTGCTACGTATGCCTTCTTTATTTTTTTAGCAAACTCTACGTTAGCAGCGTGACCTGGTCTGGCTGCGAGTATCTGTGCTTTGAGGGGTACACCTGCAAGTGCAAGGTCTCCTACTATATCGAGTAGTTTATGACGGGCAGGCTCATTCTGAAATCGTAGTTCTACGTTGTTCAAAATACCTTCTTTCTTCACTTCTATTTTTTCTTTGTTGAAGAGTTTTGCAAGGCTTTCCATTTCGTCATCCTCTATTACTCTATCGACGATTACTATAGCATTATTTAAATCTCCTCCTTTGATAAGGTCATGCTTTACCAGCATTTCTAATTCGTGTAAGAAACAAAATGTTCTACAACTAGATATCTCATCTTTAAACTCTGACAGATTTACGATACTAGCATGCTGACTCCCTAATACAGGTGAGTTGTAATCTACCATAACGGTAAGTCTGTAGTCATCTGCGGGTAGAGCCATCATCTCTACGCCTTCTCCGTCGGCGTAATTTATACGATGAGGTATTTCAAAGTACTCTCGCTCTTTCTTTTGGGTTTCAATACCCGTGGCAAGAAGTACATCTATGAATGGTTTACTGCTACCATCCATTATCGGAGTTTCAGGAGCATTCAGCTTTATCAAGCAATTGTCTATTTCTAAACCGGCTAGTGCAGCAAGTACGTGCTCAACTGTATTTATCCGAGCTCCATTGTCTTCTATTGTGGTACCTCTACTGGTATCTACAACCAGGTCGCAATCTGCTTTTACTTTGGGTTCTCCAGTTAGATCGATGCGCTGAAATACATAACCGTGATCCTCTGGTGCTGGCTCAAAAGTGAGCTCAACCGAATTTCCTGTATGCAGGCCAACACCTGACACTGTAACGGCTTTTTTAATAGTTGTTTGAAACTTATCCATCACTCAATTTTTATCTTGTTTTAGTTGTTGTTCTAATTCCCTAACACGCAGTTCTAACTTGGGAAGATTCCTCCAGAGAACACGTGATTTCATTTCATCCTTGAATGGAAGGTGTGGAGACCCTGTAAATATTCCTCCAGGCTCTTTCACATCTTTATTTATCCCTCCCTGACCACCAAGTGTGGTTTTGGCGGCTACGGTTACGTGGCCTACTACACCGCTTTGTCCAGCAAACACACAGTTAGGTCCTATTTTAGCACTCCCAGCAATACAAACTCCTCCGGCTACTATACAGTTTTCTCCAAGCTCTACACCGTGTGCTATTTGAACAAGATTATCCAACCTACACCCGTCTTTAATAACGGTGCTTCCCATGTTTGCTCTGTCTATACTCGTGTTACTCCCAATCTCTACTTTGTTGCCGATTACAACATTCCCTATTTGGGGTATTTTAATGTAAGTGCCGTCAGGAAGTGGAGCATGTCCAAAACCGTCTGAACCGATTACTGCGCCGCTGTGAATAAGGCAGTCATCACCAATTATAGATTGATAATATACGCTTACATTAGAACGTATTGACGTGTTTTTTCCAATGGTGGTATCCTCGTAGATACAGCTATTGGCCATTACTTTGGAGTTATCACCAATACGCACATTATTCCCAATGTACGCATGTGAACCTATGTGACAGTTCTTACCAATGGTGGCTGATGGTTCAATAACGGCTGTGGGATGGATAGCCGTATTTGGGTCCTTGTAATCAAAATATTGAATCAATATTGTGCAAAAGGCTACATACGGATGGGAACATCTTATTACCGTTAGATCTTTTGGTATATCTGTAAAAGAATCATCCAGCAATACTATACCTGCGGATGTAGTCTGGAGGTAATGCCCATATTTCTTGTTAGACAGAAAGCATAAACTTGCTGAACTAGCATCTTCTATCTTAGAGACTGTGCTAACTTCTTTTGCAGAATTTCCTTCTACAGTGCCGTTTACAACCTCTGCTATTTGTGCTGCTGTGAGATTCAAGAGATGGCAAATTTAACCTATTTCACAGAGGTAATAAAATATTTAATCTGCGGTTTCTGACCATTTGTTAGGTTATAGATTTCTGAAGTTTCGGACAATTCCTTCAGTGTGCCATCCTTCATGCCTATTTTCAGGGCATTACCGTTTGTTGAATATACTTTATTGCTCAGTTGTCCGGTAGATACAAAGTAATTGCATTGCGCTAAATCTATACCCAGTTGAGATGCAACAGATTGTTTCTTTTCATCTATATAGGCCTGAGAATAAGGGGAGTCTGCGATTTCTATTTTTAATAAATTTCGTTGCAGTATCATCGTGCAGAGCTTACTCAATGTAGTATCTTCCGAGTACTGCCAAACTTTGAGAGCACTTACAATGTCATTATCGTCTAAGTTGCAGAAATTAGCTATCACCTCATCTTTTTGTAGGTCTGATTTAGTTAAATTTTGTGTCAAGAAAAATCTTAAAAAAGGACTAGAAAAAAGTTCCTTTCCACTGGCTATGAGTTCTTTTGCTCGCATTAATGCCCCAAGTAAAATGCAATCTGCTGCGATGGATGTTTTGTGCAGGTAAACTTGCCAATACATGAATCTGCGCGCCATTAAAAATTTTTCTACGGAGTAAATGCCCTTTTGGTCTACTATAAGTTGCTCGTTTTTTACGTTGAGCATTTGAATTATTCGCTCTATACCTACGGTGCCTTCAGATACTCCTGTGTAGAAACTGTCCCTACGCAAATAGTCCAATCTGTCCATATCCAATTGGCTGCTTACTAGCTGATGCAGAAATGGTCTCGGGTATCTATTCTCAAATATTTCAATGGCTAGATCAAGTTGACCGTCCATTTTCTTATTAATCCGTTGCATGAGCTCACTACTTATATCCTCGTGATGAACGTCTGTAAGAATAGAATGCTCGAGACTATGTGAAAAAGGGCCATGCCCTATATCGTGTAAGAGGATGGCAAGAAGTACCCCTACTTCTTCTTCTTTTGAAATAATAACGTCTTTCGATCTCAGGCTCTTTACCGCGGTAAACATGAGGTGCATAGCCCCTATTACGTGTTGAAAACGTGTATGTTGAGCGCCAGGATAAACTAGACTCGTGAGTCCCAGTTGTTTTATTCTACGCAAGCGTTGAAATTCGGGAAGTTGAATGCAGTCAAAGACTAAATCGTGATGTATGGTGATGAAACCATATATTGGGTCGTTTATTATTTTCTTTTTATTCAAGACTATGAAATAAAATGCTGTTTTAAGAGTTCAAATATTACTTGCTTTGCAAAGCGAACATACTGAATTATATAGCAAATGTAAAAGAGGAAGATCAATTATATGAATAATATCAAAATACTGTGGGCAGATGACGAAATAGAACACCTAAAAGCACACTTGCTTTTCCTAGAGGAGAAGGGGTACGAGGTAACTACGGTAACCAATGGCCTAGACGCTACGGATAAGGTGAAAGAAAACAACTATGATCTTGTATTCCTTGATGAGAATATGCCTGGAGTATCTGGTCTAGAGGCTTTGAAAATCATAAAAGAGACAGATAGCAACATTCCTGTAGTTATGATTACCAAGAGTGAGGAAGATCATATTATGGAAGATGCTATTGGAAGCAAAATAGCAGATTATCTCATTAAGCCAGTAAATCCGAGACAGATACTGAGTACCATAAAGAAACTTATTGATAATACGCGGTTAGAAACGGAAAGTGTCACGCAGCGTTACCAGCAAGATTTTCGCCATATTGGTATGACGTTTATGGACTATATGAATTGGCCAAAGTGGAAAGAAACCTATAAAAAACTAGTATACTGGGAGACAGAGATGGCTAGTAGTGAGGAGACTGGAATGGAAGAAATCCTAAAAACACAGAAGCAAGATGGCAATAGAGAATTTTCGAAGTATATCAATAGAAACTACATCGATTTTTTATCGGCTTCAGCAGATAATGAAGATGCCCCAATGATGTCTCATAACCTCATGAAACGCGGAATTTTGCCTCACAAGAAAAAGGGAGAACCTTTTTTCTTGTTATTATTGGATAATTTGCGTTTTGACCAATGGAAAGTGATTCAAAAAGAGGTAAGTAAGTACTACCGTACTACATCTGAGGACATGTACATGAGTATACTACCCACAACCACACAATACGCTCGCAATGCGATTTTTAGTGGTATGATGCCCATGGATATAGAACGAAAATATGGTCATAAATGGAGTAGTGATGAAGATGATGGTGGTAAAAACTTACACGAATCCTTTTTCTTAAACGACTTATTCAAACGATTAAAAACAGGTTTTGAGTCGAAGTATATCAAAGTAACCAACCTGAACAACGCAAAACAGATGGTAGAACAATTGCCAAATCTGGTGAATGAGGAGTTCGTGACAATCGTTTATAATTTTATTGACACACTATCTCACGCACGCACAGACAGTAAAATTGTACGTGAACTAGCAGAGGATGAGGCAGCGTATAGAGCTTTGACCCTAAGCTGGTTTGAGCACTCTCCGCTACTCGAAACCATCCGTTTTTTGAGCGCAAAAGGCGTCAAAATAGTGATAACAACCGATCATGGTAGTGTACGCGTAGACAAAACAGTAAAGATGCAGGGAGATAAGGATACCACTACCAATCTAAGGTACAAAACGGGTAGACGTATTAGCTACGATGCCAAAGATGTATACGAAGTAAAAAATCCACACGATGCCATGTTACCAAAGCTACACATGAGTAGCTCGTATATTTTCAGTAGAGAGAATGATTTCTTTGTGTATCCGAACAACTTGAATCACTACGCTAAGTACTATAAAGATACTTTTCAGCATGGTGGTGTAAGTATGGAGGAGATGATGATACCGCTTATTGCTCTAGAACCAAAATAAGTGCATTTTACTATTTGCAATATCGAGACGGAGTTTGAAGGGCTAGGAGAATACCTTAAAAACCAAATTGAGAATGGGCGAAATATCGTTCTATTAAAGGGTAATTTAGGGGCGGGGAAAACAACCTTTGTCAAGCATTTTGTAGGCCACCTTGGAGGTAAAATAGGGGATGTAGATAGCCCAACATTTTCTATTGTAAATACTTATGAGTCAGCGAGTAATACTATTCATCATTTTGACTTGTACCGACTAAACAGTGCTGAAGAAATAGAAGATATTGGATTTATGGAGTACCTAGATAAAAATGATCTTTGTTTCATAGAATGGCCCGAAAAAATTGCAGACTTCTTGCCATCAGATCGTGTACTACATATAGATATTGCTGTATCTTTGGACCTATGCAGAGGTTATACTTTCTCTTAATACTTCTTTTTTCACTTGGCAATGTTTTTGCTCAGCAGTTTTTTCCTTTCATCGCAGAAAAAGTAGGGTCTGTTTCTCAGGTAAAAGAAAACCTAATTACCTATGAGGATTTTGGAATAAAACAAACAGGCTCAGAAATACTGGATTCAGTTAACAGGTGGTTAGCAGAATATTATGAATCTCTCGGGTACCGGGTGTTGTTAGACTCTTTCAATGACGGTTCTGCGTCAAATATCATTATTGAAAAACAAGGATTAGATACGAATACTTGGATAATCTTGGGAGCTCATTATGACTCACACAATACCAGCTATGGTGCTAATGATAATGGGAGTGGTGTAGTAGCTACCATGGAAATAGCACGTATCATAGCAAATGTGCCTACACAAAGAAGTGTACGAATTATCAATTTTAGTGGAGAAGAACAAGGTTTTGTTGGCAGTCAGCACTACGTTACCAATACATTAAATCCTAGTGAAATAGTAAACCTCATGCTTAATCTTGATCAGCTTGGAGGAACCAAATCTTCTGATAATAGTAAAATAGTCTGCGAGAGAGATGAGGGAAACAAAATACCGGAAAACGATGCGCTTTCTTTTCTGAAAGCAGATACATTAGCCACTATCATTAGCCAATATACCAATTTAGAGCCAGTCATTGGTCGAGCGTATAGTAGCGATTATATCCCTTTTGAAAAAGCTGGCTACACGATTGTAGGACTTTATCAAGAAAGCGATTATGATGCTTTTTATCATAGTTCAGCAGATCGAGTTTTTAATATGGATACTGAGGCGACCGAGCAAGTCATAAAAGGGGCATTAGCGGCAACCTTATATTTCGCAGGAATAGATTTGCTTGTAGGGGTAGAGGATATTTCAACTAATTCTTTTCATATTTATCCCAATGCTGCATCTGAGTCTTTTCAGATTGAAGGTTTATTAGAGACCGTAAATATGATTTTGAGTAACAGTTTGGGAGAAGTGGTTATGCAAAAGAAGGTGGCGCATTCAATGCCGGTAGAAATTAGTTCGCTAAGTAATGGTTTGTATACTGTTAGCATCTATGGCTCAGATAATAAATATATGCGCACTGCAAAACTTATTATTGCACGATAAGTTTATTATAGGAAATGAAGTACACATGTTGGGGAGCTGCCAAGCAAGTAACAGGCAGTATGCACTTATTGGAGCTAGATAGCGGTTATACCATTCTTATAGACTGCGGTATAGACTATGAGGATAAGACAAACAAAGAGATAAATGCTAAGTTCCCTTTTGATGCTCGAAAAGTAAATGTGCTCATTCTTACACACGCACACATCGATCACAGTGGTAATATTCCCAACCTAGTAAAACAGGGTTTTGGAGGAGAAATAATATGTACAGAGCCTACTGCATATCTACTCGAGAAGCTTTGGATAGACTCCGTTAATATTCAGAACAAAAACAGTAAAAGACGCAAGAGTGTAAGACTTTACGGTTTTAATGAGGTAAAAAAAGCAAATGAACACTTATTTACACTGCCCTTCTATGAAAAATTTGAGCTAAACGACGATGTATCGTTTACATTGCACGAAGCGGGTCATATCATTGGAGCTGCAAGTGTGCGTTTCGAAATAAAGGAAGGTACCCACACTAAAGTACTTGGTTTTACGGGTGACTTGGGTAACCCAGGTAGCAAGTTGATCGTAGACGCTGTACCCATGAAAGACTTGGATATGCTGGTGAGTGAAACTACGTATGGTAATAGGCACCACAAGGAAAAACGCACTGCCGAAGAAGTACTCATAGAGCAAGTGACCAATACCTGTATCAAGCAAGATGGTAGATTAATAATACCAGCTTTTAGTGTTGGAAGAACACAATCTGTACTTTTTACGCTCAAAAAATTATTCAATGAAGGCAAGTTGCCGCCCGTTAGAGTATTCGCAGATAGCCCATTGGCGCTGGCAAGCAATAATATTCACAATAGATTTTCTCATTACCTCAATGTGGAAACCCAAGATTATAAACGAGACAATGACGGTAGTCTATTTGACTTTAAGAGTTTACATCTCGTAGAAGACGATGACGATGTGGAGGATATGGAACAGTATAGAGATTCTTGCATCATTGTATCTTCTGCTGGTATGTTAGAAGGAGGAAGGATACAGCACCACATTAGTGACCACATACAAAACCCGTCTTGTACTATTCTCATCGCAGGGTTTTGCTCACCTGGCACGCTTGGTGCTCAGTTGTTGATGGGGCAGAGTTCCATTCGCATCAAGGGCAAGGATAAATACGTGTACGCCAAAATATTGTCGACAGATGTATTTAGTGCGCATCCAGATACGGTAGGACTACAAGACTATTTTGCGAAATCAAATTCGGATAAACTGAAGAATATTTTCTTTGTGCACGGAGAAGAAGAAGCGATGTATGACTTGAAAGACGCACTTGAGGAGGGCTTGAGAACCAAAGTTATCATCCCGGGCAGAGGAGAAGAGTTTTTGATATAAGGCTATTCTGAATATATTCATCTCGCTCTTTTTTTGAAATACTTTTAGGTTGACTTCTTCTACTGCATGTATACCCGCTTTGGGTGTGGGTTGGTTACACGAACAGCTCCTTATTCTGTAGTTAGGTATCCTGTTCTCAGAATAAATAACTTTCAATAAAAAGGCCTTATTCTAAAACGAATAAGGCCTTTTTTACTGTTGGGTTAAGGTATTTAGTCCTCTTCCTCTATGATCTCAAGGTCACTTAAGAAACCTTTTAAGTTCATAATAATAGGTACGTTCATCAAGTCTGATCCCAATTCATTTGCTAAGTGAACACTCACCCAGTCTAGTCTGTAGATTACATCAAAAATTGATGTAAGCGTAAATTCTGGTATTTGTAATGGAAGCACCTTATTGTTTTCTAGTTCCAGGTGTGATATTAAGAAATCAAAACGAGCAGCTACTCGTTCGTTTTCGTTTGAGTAAAGCATGATAAAATTGGTGTCCAATCTATCGGTATAACTTTCTATCACATTGTGGTTTGCTTCTGGTAGTACATTTACAAAACCTTCTAGTTTACTGTTTTCATTGATTTGCTGGGTAAAACGGACAGCTACCGGAGCGAACTGTCTATCAGATACGATTACAAATTTTGTGCGCGCTCTATCTTTGAAAAAATCGAAAATACGTTGGCCGCTTTCTTTTTGTCTATCAATATTTTTTTCAAAGTGATCTTTTACTTCTTTTAATTTAGGAGCGTAGTCTTCACCCATTAGTTCACCTATAATCATACAGATAATTCCAAGTCCAAAACCTACGGTCATGCGCGGTTGGTATCCACCTTTCAAATCATATGTCTTTAGGTTATTTTCTAGCGCAAGTTCTTTTAGTCTACCTCCACCGGTAAGGATAATTATTTTACATCCGTGGTTTTTGGCTTCCTCAAACATCTGAAGAGTTTCCTCAGTATTACCCGAATAGGAATTTAAAACGACAAGCGTTTTTCTATTGATGTAAGATGGTAAGTGGTAATCTGCAACTGTTTCTAGGGGAATAGAGCATTTGTCAAAAAACCAGTTTTTAGCTAAAACAGCACCTATTCCACTGCCGCCAAGTCCTCCAAGGACAATATTATCAAAATCGTTTACATCTAAGCCGTGGTTAGAGTAGTTATCTAAAACATACTCAAATTGTTCTTTAAAATTCTCTAATGATGATTCGTGTGTTATCATGTGTTATTCTTAATACCTTTGTAGCGAGCAAAGATATACCGTAAATTAACATATGGTAAATAGTACTATAATAATACACACATAAATGTCAGACCAAATAGACAACTCAGTAGACGTATCTGAAGACGAACTTTTTTTGAAGTACACTTTCGCCGTGGATGGAGGCCAAGAACCTGAGCGAATAGATAAATATTTGGTAAATAAAATAGAAGGTGCTAGCCGCAATAAATTGCAAGAGGCCATTGAGCGTAAGCAGGTTGTGGTAAATGGGAAAGCAATAAAGTCAAACTACAAAGTAAAACCAATAGATTTTATAGAGGTAAGAGTAGACAAGGAACCTAAAGAGATGGATGTAGTTCCAGAGGATATACCCTTGGATATAGTGTATGAAGACGATGATCTCATGATTGTCAATAAGGTAGCAGGAATGGTTGTACATCCTGGATTTGGCAACTATACAGGTACGTTGCTCAATGCACTTGCCTTTATCTTGGATAAAAAAGCCATTCATCGTGGTAATAGACCTTGGCTAGTGCACAGAATAGATAAAAATACGAGCGGTTTACTGGTGGTAGCCAAAACAGATAAGGCACTTGCTCATCTCAGTAAACAATTTAAGGACCATACAATAGAACGTACGTATCATGCTCTTGTATGGGGCAGCGTTGCAGAACAGCAGGGTACCATTGACACTGTAATAGGTAGAGATCAATATGATCGCAAGCGGTTCGTAGTATTGCCCGCTGATGCAGGCAGAGGTAAACATGCTATCACCCACTATAAAGTGCTGGAAGATTTTCTGTATACCTCATTGGTGGAGTGTAAACTTGAGACAGGTCGTACGCATCAGATTAGAGTACATATGAAGCATTTGGGTCATCCACTGTTTAGCGATGACTTTTATGGAGGCAATAGAATACTGAAAGGAGTGGTCTTTAGTAAATACAAGCAGTTTGTTGACAATTGTTTCAGCATAATGCCTAGACAAGGGTTGCACGCCAAATCACTGGGTTTCGAGCACCCTAGTACAGGTAAATGGATGCAGTTTGATGCAGACTTGCCAGCAGATATGGCCAAAGTAGTAGAGAAATGGCGAAAGACTTCAGCCACTTACCGATTTAATGCGTAGCTACTCATTCCAGTAGCTTCTTTTTACTAAAATCTTTCCAAATATATATTCCTGTACCGTAACAAGGTACGGGAAGCCTGTAAAGGATGCAAAGTAACGCTCGGTGTCTTCCACTATTGGGTTTCCTGTTTTGTCATAAATAGTGTTTCCATCACCAGATTTTTTCTGATAGAGATGGAGGGTTTGCTGTTTACCGTTGCTGAGATTAACAGTGACTTTAATATGGGGGGCACTTCCCTTCAAACTGTCTTTTACATTCTGTTCTAGGTAGTCTGCATATCCTTCAAAATTCCGAAAGGAGAAAAGAGCAAAATAGCTTTTTGCAGCTATTTGGTTGAGGGAATTTATGCCAGGAGTCAGTTCATACATAGAGTCTTTTCGCGTAAGTATAAAAGACTCATCCGGTTCGTTCAAGTAGTCTATTTCTACAGATTCAATTTCGTCTACGTTGTAATCAAATACCGTCTTATCTAGCCAATCATTTTTATCTGTGCTAAATTTCGGATATAAAATAGAGTTATATCCCAATATGTGGGCTAAGTAAGGCACCTTACCTCCATTTATATGAAGATAAGAAGCATCTTGCTCTGGAGTAGCCTCCCCAACGTAGTAGTCTCGTACAAGGTTTTCTCCTTCATAAATCCTTACGTGTATTGCTTTACCTACCATTTTACGTATGGTGGTTTCGTGAGCAGTTTTCGGCACTGGACCTTTTACCCGAATTTTGCTGATAGCAGTACTTAAAAAAAGATCCACTTTCGGAGCAAACGCTTTAATTTTATTATTTACAAACCACGTATCTTCTTTTTTCGTCAATACTACTCTTTTACGGCTTCTGTCTTCGAGAGAAATTCGTGTAATATTATCTGTATTTTCTAACGAAAAATTTTTATCGTCTACGGTAGAACTATTTTTTTTTTCTGCAAAATAGTAACCAACCATTCCAACAACTAAAAGAGCTAGTATTCCAATGTACTTTTTCATATGAGGCTCAAAGGTAAGCACGTAGCGTATATTTTTAATTCTCTTTTGACAAAAGCTAGTTTTGGGTTTACCCAGTTTGGTACGTACATTGAACTAGACAGAGTGGGATGAGTCTGCAAAGCATTAATTTTAGTGTATAGTGGCACTTGAAACCCTTTTGAATCTATTTAAGCGTATAAAAAAGTAAACAATGAGAAAACAAAAATGGACTTGGATGATAGGTATAGTAGCCTTGTGTTTATCCAGCTGCGTAAAAGAGACAATAGTAATCAATGATCCATTAATTACTGATGCAGACGTATACTTTGAGTATACAGCAGATAATTGGGGTACTGTTATAGAAGGCGATATTTATAATGACGGAGAGACATTCATAGAAGCCGTGCAGCTTGAGATTAGTTTGTATGACAGACGCGGAAGGAATATAGCCTACGAGTATGTTTGGGTAGATACTTATTTTAATCCTGGAGGTGCTGCAGGTTTTTATGTGGAGCTACCATATCGAGGTGTTTATGATTTAGATGTCGCAATCAATAGGTATGATTAAGTACGTAGTGGTCCTATATGCAGTTGCGCTAGATCCTTAGTGATGTATGTTTTTTTTGGTGGATGGTAAGAAACATGTGGAATCATACGAACGTTTGGGTAAATAATTTCATTCTATTTTAAAGCGAGAGCAATTACCTTCGTACCATCGTGAAAGGCCTATTGCTACTCCAAGAGTTTGTACGACTAAATACAAATGATATAATTGTACTTGCAGATGAACATACGTTGAAAGATTGCTATCCATTATTGGGTCAGCAGCTACGATGCATAACTGTCCCCCACGGAGAAGGCTCTAAAAACCTAGCTAGTTGCACGTATATATGGGAGAAGCTTACTGATATGGGAGCTTCAAGAAGTACAGTACTTCTCTGCTTAGGCGGAGGTGTTCTGTGCGATATGGGCGCTTATGCAGGAGCTTGTTACCAGCGGGGTATACCGGTGGTCCTTGTACCTACAAGTTTACTGGCCATGGTAGATGCAAGTACGGGAGGTAAAACAGGTGTCAATTTCCTTCATTTTAAAAATTATATAGGCTTATTCAAAAAATCAGAAGAGTTGTTCGTGTGCCCTGAGTTTCTAAAATCATTGCCACAGTCAGAAATGAGAAACGGACATGTAGAAATGTTAAAGCACGGTCTTATTGCGGATAAAGAACATTACGATCAGGTAAAAATGCTTTTTCTACAACCCTACGAAGCGTTAAATCCAGAGCTTATTTCTCATTCCATAGCCATTAAAGAAAGGCACGTAGAACAAGATTTTAAAGATGTAGGCATACGAAAACGATTGAATTTTGGTCATACGATAGGTCATGCAATTGAGTCGCATAGTTTATTTGTGAATGAAGAAAACGAGTCCCTATCGCACGGCACATCCGTTGGTCTTGGTATGGTAGTAGAGAGTTATATCAGCCACAAAGTAGCTGGTTTATCAGAAGATCAACTCCATGAGATTACCTCCGTACTAAAACAACTCGTGACTAGCATAGACGAGGATATACCTCCCTTAGACACACTTTTACCTTACCTACTAAAAGATAAAAAGAACGAAAATCAGGCTATTTGTTTTTCTTTACTAAAAAATATAGGGGAGTGTGAACACAATTACGAAGTAGACGTTCATATCATAGCAGAAGGATTAGATTTCCTCCGAGAATTAAAATGATAAACCTCTCACATCCTACGGGTATTTTAGAAGGATCTATAAAACTTCCTAGTTCCAAGAGTATCAGTAACAGAATGCTAGTGCTCCAAAAACTGTACGAACCAAGTATCAAACTGGATAACCTCAGCAGCGCCAATGACTCTGTATTACTCAAAAATATTCTAGAAAGTGATTCACAACAGATAGATGTTCAAGATGCAGGAACGGCTTTCAGATTTCTGGTTGCTGTGACTGCGATAGGTAAAGGCGATTATGTTATACAAGGCACCCAGCGACTCCATGAGCGACCTATTCGTGATTTGGTAGATGCATTGAAATTGTTTGGTGCGGATATCACTTATTTAGAAAAAGAAGGGTTCGCACCTTTGCGAATCGTAGGCAATAAACTCAAGGCAACGAGTAATCTCATAGATGTTACTAAGGTGAAAAGCAGTCAATTTATTTCTGCTATACTTCTCATTGCACCGCTCATAGAAGGTGAGTTTAATCTCAAAGTGGATACGAAGATGTCTTCGTACTCTTATGTTATGCTGACTATGTCTTGTTTGCGTAGAATGGGTTTCTCTGTTTCTGTAAAAGGAAGGTATATCTCTGTGAGCAAACAACAGAAATTTGATGGAGAATATTTTCTGGTAGAACCAGATTGGAGCTCATTTTATTACTGGTTTAGTATGGCTCATCTGAGTAAAAAATGTGACTTATTCTTCCCCGGTCTCCGTTTAGATAATATGCAAAAAGAGCGTAAGTTTCTTTTTGAGGTTGGGAATACAAGAATGGCTTTTGAAGAAACGGCGGGTGGTATGCGCATCGTAAAGAAAGAACAAGGTGATGCGGAGTACCCCAGTATGTTGCAATTTTCGCAACGCTCAGATAGTGTGATGACCTTTGGTATTTTACTGCCCGCAATCGGTTGTAAATACAGCAAAATAAAGGGGCTAGAAAGTTTGAAGTACAAAGAATGTGATAGAGAAATGGCCCTTACAGAACAGCTACAACAAATTGGAGTAAAGCTAGAGAAAGAGGATGGCTATTGGGAGCTTAACTCAAAAAACTATGAGCTAAAATCAGGCACTCTTTTTAAAAGCTACAATGATCATCGTATGGCTATGTGTGTAGCTCCGTTAGCCATCAAAGAATCGATACGCATTGAGGATGAAACCGTTGTTAAAAAATCATATCCACATTTTTGGGAAGATTTGAAATCTGTCGGATTTCAAATCCTATAGGATAGAAATCATACTTATCTTTGTAACCTTGAACGTACTCGGTAAAAATATTAGACTTACAAGCTATGGCGAATCGCACGGAGAGGTAGTAGGAGCTGTGCTTGATGGTTTTCCTGCGGGATATGAGTTGAACAAAAAATTTATACAGCTTCAACTTAATAGAAGAAAGCCAGGTCAAAGCAGTATAACCACACCACGCAAAGAAGCCGATGAGGTTATTATTGATAGTGGAGTATTTAAGGGCAAAACAACCGGAGCACCTATTCATTTTCAGCTAAAAAACAATAATGCCAAACCCAAAGACTACGCTCATCTAAAAGAAGTCTATCGACCAAGTCATGCCGACTATACCTATGATGCGCGCTATGGTGAGGGAAATAGGGACTATAGAGGTGGCGGTAGGAGCAGTGCGCGTATTACTGCCGGTTGGGTAGCTGCGGGAGCCCTGGTTCAAGATTTTTTAGCCACGCAAGAAGGCATAAAAGTGTCTGCCTATGTAAAGCAACTTGGTGACATATGTTTAGAGGCTGAAGCTCAGTATTACAGCCAAGAAGAAGTAGATGCATCAATAGTGAGGTGCCCAAATCCAATGACTGCTACCAAAATGATAGCAGCAATAGAACGCGCTCACAAAGATAAGGATAGCCTAGGTGCAATAATAGAATGTGTTATACGCGGGGTGCCAGCCGGCCTGGGAAATCCTGTGTTTGACAAAATAAATGCGACTCTAGGTCACGCTATGCTAAGTATCAATGCAGTAAAGGGGTTTGAACTAGGTGGCGGATTTGAAATGAGCAGTAAACGGGGTTCCGAAGTCAACGATGCTTTTGAAATTGTGGATGGCATACCAATAACCAAGACGAATAACTCTGGGGGTATACAAGGTGGTATTACCAATGGCATGGATATTGTGTTTCGAGTAGCTTTCAAACCTACCGCAACTATTGGAATATTACAGCATACAATAACTACGGAAGGACAAGAAGTAGAGCTAGAAGCCACTGGCCGGCATGATCCGTGTGTGGTCCCAAGAGCAGTGCCGATAGTAGAAACATTGGCTGCTTTGGTTGTAGGAGATTACATTTTTTAAACGCTGGTAATAATAAGATTGAACTTTTAGATTTATACACTTCTTTTTGCGTTTATCAATCCGTTTTCGTGATCGCTGTGATATAAATAGTACCGATTAGAACCAAAAATATAGAATATAAATCGTGCCCCAATCAGTAGATTACTCCTCCCCATCTTTGTATAGTAAATTGAAGTCGATAACTCCCAAACAATAAATACCCTATATGCAAAAAGCAATCGTTTTCATACTTGGAGCGTATCTCAACGTGATCAATATTCTTTCAAAGAAAATAGGAGGTAAACATGCATTCCTACTGTTCTGTTATCCTTTTCCTGTGAAACTAAAATCTGTGCAAGCAGAGTTTCTAAGAACCAGTGAACAATCGTTCTATGATTTTAATGGTAAAAAAATAGCAACCTACAAGTGGGGTACGGGTTCGAAGATCATACTATGCCTGCACGGATGGCAGAGCCAGAGTTACAGGTGGAGAAAGTATATTGAAGCTTTGGATAAGCAGAAGTATACAATCATCAGCATAGATGCACCTGCACACGGTAATTCTGATGGAAAAATTTTTAATGTGCCCATGTACGTAAAGCTCATAGAGCAGCTTATTGCGTTGCATAACGTAGACTTTATTCTTGCTCACAGTTTGGGTGCTTTTTCTACACTGTGTTTATTCTATGAGAAGCCTGCGCTAGCCCGTAGTAAGGTGGTTCTGATGGGAACACCAGGAGAAGCTTCGGAGTTTATAGATGAGTACGCAAGAGTGTTGAAAACACATCCACGGGTAAAAGCAAATTTGGAAGCTTATTTCTTGGCATATGCCGGATTAACGCCCGCATACTACTCTACAATCCGATTTGCCTCAGAACAGACCTCGCCAGCATTGCTCATACACGATAAGCAGGACATAGAAGCTCCCTATCATTATGCCAAGAAAATAGCCAATTTATGGCCAAATGCGACCTTGTTTACGACCGATGGTTTTGGTCATAAACTGCGCGATATTAGTGTGGTAAATGCGGTTGTAGATTTCTTTGATTAAGTGTTATTTAGGTTCATTTAGTAAAAAACATTAACATTGACGCTATGAAAAAAATAGCTCTGCACTGGCAGGTTATCATAGCGCTAGTATTTGGGATAATTTATGCCGCGGGCATAGTTTATTATGCTGATGTAAATAATACCAAAGAGGGCATACAGTTTACTGCAGATTATGTAGCACCCTTCGGAGAAATATTTGTAAATGTACTGAAACTTATTGCGGTTCCGATGGTGCTTTTTTCTATCATAGCAGGAATTGGAAGCCTCAAAAACATAAAGCAGCTTGGTGGTATAGGTATAAAAACATTGCTTATTTATGTGGGTACAACCATGAGTGCTATACTCATTGGTTTGTTGCTTGTGAATCTTATTAAACCTGGGACATTTCCTTCTGAAGCCTCCAGAATAGAAAAAAGAATAGAGTATGAATTGTGGCTAGCTGAAACGCCCTCAGCACCCCGATTAGATGATAAAAGTTTTCTCACCAACCCCTTGTATGCAGATCAGGTGGGCGGCATTCGCACGAGAATGGCTTCAGCAACCATTGACCCTGCTACACAAGATAAGTTAGACAAGGCAGCACTAGAAAAGACGAAGGGTCCATTGTTCAAGCTGGTAGATATTTTTCCGTCCAATATTCTCCACGCAATTTCAGATGATAAAGGGAAGTCAAATATGTTACAAGTCATATTTTTTGCGATATTTTTTGGTGTTGTTTTAGTACAGTTGCCCAAAAAGCATTCAAAACCCGTCCGTAAATTGGTGCATGGTTTGAATGAAGTCTTTATTTCCATGATAAATGTAGTCATGAAAGTAATGCCCATTTTCGTGTTTGCACTTATGGCGGGCACGTTAGTTAAATCAGCAGGAAAAGATTTAGACAAACTCATGGAGCAGCTTTATTTCCTTGGTCACTACTCATGGGTATTGCTACTTGCTTTGGTTTTGGTAGCATTTGTTTACTATCCTTTGCTCATACATTTTTTCGCTAAGAAAATTACACTAAAGCAATTTCTGATAGGAATAAGAGAAGCACAGATTACCGCTTTTAGTACAAGTAGTAGTATGGCAACACTTCCGGTTACTATGGAATGTGTCAATGACAACCTACACGTGCCAAAGCCTATTTCAAGTTTTGTGCTCCCCATAGGAGCTACGGTCAATATGGATGGTACGAGTACCTATCAAGCAGTAGCAGTAGTTGCTATGGCTCAGTTCCATATGATAGATTTAGATTTTATGCAGCAAATGGTTATCGTTTTGACAGCTACTCTTGCTAGTATAGGAGCTGCAGCCGTTCCCAGTGCAGGTCTAGTCCTTATGATAGTTGTGCTAGAGAGTGTAGGGTTAAATCCTGCTTGGATAGCGATCATATTACCCGTAGATAGAATATTGGATATGTGCCGCACGGTCGTAAATGTGACGGGTGATGCAACCGTATCTAGCATAGTGGCTAACGATACACATAAAGCGGCTAAAAAGCTATGACATTGAGTAAATATTGCATTAATATGTGAAAGTAACACAAACAGTTGACCGCAAGTAATCGTTCAATCTGTAGTCTAATAAAAAACATGAATAAATTAATATATACACTTTTGAGTCTTTTTGCAGCGCAAGTTGCAACTGCACAATGTGGTACCGATCAATACAACCAAGAGTTGGTAAACGAAGAAACAGGTAGAACCGATGTTAGTTACTTTGATAAGATAGAGGGTGAACGTAACTTTAATTATCAAATAACCTCAGATCTCAAAACGAAGAAAGCTACCCGCATCATACCGGTGGTATTTCATGTAATTCACAGCTATGGTAGTGAAAACATAAGTAAAGCTCAAATAGAAGATCAAATACGTATTATAAATGAAGATTTTCAACATAGAAATGTGGATGCTTCGAAGACAAGAAATCAGTTCCGTGCAAGAGCAGCAGATTTTGATATTGAGTTTAAGTTGGCAAGAAAAGCACCAGACGGTTCATGTACAGAGGGAATAACGCGTACGTATGATCCTATCAATATGGTTGATGACAGAGATTCACGTGCAGAGGAAGCAAAAGGTGCAGTACCGCCATGGGACAGAAGCAAATACTTGAATATTTGGGTAGTAAAAGAAATATTGAGTTCCTCTGAAGGAACTATACTAGGATATGCTCAGTTCCCAGGTAGAGGTGCTAGTACAGATGGTATTGTTCTGATACACAATAGGGTAGGCACTATAGGTACGGCAAATGTGGGAGACAAAGGTCGCACACTTACCCATGAGATAGGCCACTGGCTAGGTTTGTACCATACTTTTCAAGGAGGTTGTTTTCAAGGTGACGGAGTTTCTGACACACCACCAGTAGATGAACCCTCTTACGGATGTACGGCATCTCAAAATCCCAATACTTGTTCCAATGATAGTGAGGTTGATATGGTAGAAAATTATATGGATTATGCCGACGGAGGCTGTATGAACGCTTTTACAAACGGACAGTTAGCGCGTGTTGATGGTTTTTTGAATAGTTCGTCAAACAGAGGAACGAATATATCTGCGGCAACACTGTTCGCCACAGGTGTAAACACAACGCCAAGTTGTGGTCCCATTGCAGATTTTTGGTATGCATCCGAACGGCTTACTATTTGTGAAGGTCAGTCGATTGACTTTTTGGGCTTAAGTTATAATGGTACGATTACCTCACGGACATGGAGTTTTGAAGGTGGAACCCCTGCGACGAGCTCAGCACAAAATCCAACTGTTGTATACAACAAGCAAGGTATTTATAAAGTCGAATTAGAAGTTGGCAATAATGAAGGTACAGATAAGCTATCCCGCACCTTATTCATAAATGTAACACCAGGAGTTGCAACACTCAAGGCTCCAGGCGGTCAAGATTTTGAAAAGGCTAGTACAACCTCAAAGTGGCAATTAGAGAAAGAAGAAGGGAAAGGATGGCTGATAAACACTTCTACTGGATTTTCAGGGAATAGATGTTTACAAGCGCTTATTGATGAAGAGACAGCCGCAGGATTTAGGGTTATGGCTATATCTGAGCCAGTGGATATTGCAAACTATGAGGAGCAGTTAAGTCTTCATTTTAAATATGCATATGCACGCCGAATTGCCACATCTACCGAAAGACTTCTAGTACTGGGGTCTACTACTTGTGGTGCGTCCTGGGACATACTTAAGGTCTACTTGAATGCTAACTTAGAAACATCTTCGGTTTCACCAGATTGGGCTCCATCTTCTGCCGCAGATTGGGGTAGAGCAGAAATAGATATATCAAGATATGCAGGTTCTCAGAACCTATACATTCGTTTTGATGCAGTAGGACAGCAAGGGAACTCTATATTTCTGGATGATATTAATATCGGTTCATCTGCCCTAAGCGTAAAGAATCAGAAGACAGATATAAATTTATTCTTGGTGCCGAACCCTGCTCAGGACCAAGTTGCTATAAGATCAGCTCATTTGAAAGGAAAGATTAGTGTTTCTATTGTTGATATCGCAGGTCGGTTACTTTTGCAGCAAAATTTAGAACCCAACCGTTTTATGATTAATACATCAGAGTTAACCAACGGAGTGTATACCGCTATTATAGAATCAGATAATATCAGTTGGTCTAAAAAATTAATTATCAGTAAGTAATGTCAAAAAACCTAGTAATAGTTGAGTCACCCGCAAAAGCCAAAACCATAGAGAAATACCTTGGCAAAGATTTTACAGTAAAATCAAGCTTTGGACATATTCGAGATTTGGCGAAAGGTGATGGAGCCATTGATATAGAAAAGGGGTATTTACCTAATTATGTGGTTTCTCCAGACAAAAAGAAAATTGTCGCTGAACTAAAAAAACTAGCAAAAGGAGCCGATACGGTATGGTTAGCATCCGATGAAGACCGCGAAGGAGAAGCTATTTCTTGGCACTTGTCAGAAGTTCTTGATCTAAAACCAAGCAACACAAAACGTATCGTATTTCATGAAATCACCAAAACAGCTATACTGCATGCAATAGAAAATCCACGTGACATAGACCAACATTTGGTAAATGCACAGCAAGCACGTAGAGTTTTAGATCGGTTGGTAGGTTTTCAATTGTCTCCTGTTTTATGGAGAAAAGTAAAACCAAGCCTTAGTGCTGGTCGTGTGCAGAGTGTAGCAGTTCGTCTTATTGTAGAGCGTGAAAAAGAGATTCAGGCATTTACAACCAGTGCATCTTTTAAAATACAAGGCCAGTTCGAAGCAAGCAATAAAACCATTGTTGCAGATGTAAGCAAACGTCCAAAAAGTGCAGAGGAAGCCAATGCCTTTTTAGAAAGCTGCAATGGAGCTAATTTTAGCGTGGGTGAGATCACGATAAAGCCGGCAAAACGTAGCCCTGCAGCACCGTTTACTACATCCACGCTACAGCAAGAAGCGAGTAGGAAGCTTGGTTATAATGTGAGCAAAACGATGATGCTTGCACAACGATTGTATGAGAATGGTCACATTACCTATATGAGAACAGATTCTGTCAACTTATCTGAGTTTGCAAGAAACGGAGCAAAAGACACAATTACCAGTGAGTTTGGTACAGCATATTCTAAACCACGGAAATACAGTACCAAAGACGATAACGCACAAGAAGCACACGAGGCTATACGCCCTACCAGTTTTGACGTGAATAATGCCGGTGATGATGATGGACAACAAAGATTATATCAACTGATATGGAAACGTGCTATCGCATCACAAATGAGTGAAGCCCAGTTAGAACGTACTACGATAGATATTATCAACGATAAAAATAGTGATGTGTTCAAGGCAAAAGGTGAGGTCATAAAATTTGATGGGTTCTTAAAAGTGTACCTAGAGGGGACAGATGAGGAAGATGAAGAAGAAGATAGTGGACTACTGCCAAAGGTCACTGAAGGCCAAAATCTGGGGATGCTTGACATACGAGCAACACAACGATATACCAGACCGCCAGCGCGATTTACCGAAGCCAGTTTAGTAAAAAGGCTTGAAGAATTAGGTATAGGAAGACCAAGTACCTATGCCCCCACAATTAGCACTGTACAAAAACGTGGCTATGTTGTAAAGGATGAAATTGAAGGCAAAAGCCGTGAATTCCAAAACTTGGTACTGAAGAATAGCCGTATTACCATAGAAACACTCCGCGAAAATTATGGTGCAGATAGAAATAAGATGCACCCAAGTGATATTGGTAAAGTTGTTACAGACTTTTTGATAGAGCATTTTGGTAAGGTAATGGATTATGGTTTCACCGCCTCAGTAGAAAAAGAGTTTGACGAAATAGCTGAAGGAATGAAAAATTGGTCAGAGATGATAGATGGTTTCTACCAGCCTTTTCATGAAAATGTAGAAAAAACGCTTGAAACAGCTGAGCGAGCTACCGGTGAACGTAAGCTAGGAGATGACCCTAAGAGTGGAAAGCCCATCATTGCCCGAATCGGTAGATTTGGACCTATGGTGCAAATTGGTGAGCAAGATGATGAGGAAAAACCGCGCTTTGCAAGTCTTAGCAAAGGACAAAATATAGATAGTATTACCTTAGACGAGGCACTAGACCTATTTAAGATGCCACGTGTGCTTGGAGAGTTTGAGGAAAGACCTGTAAAAGCAAATATTGGACGCTTTGGCCCATATATTCAACATGATAAGTTATTTGCATCTATTCCCAAAGAAGAGGATGTGATGAATATTGAGCTAGACCGAGCTATAGAGCTAGTGCTTGCTAAGCGTAAAGCAGATGCTGAACGACTAATAAAAGAATTTGATGAAGATCCCACTACCCAAATACTAAACGGTAGATGGGGCCCATTCATAAAGAGTGGGAAGAAAAACTTTAAACTACCAAAAGACCTAGAAGATCCGTCTGAGCTAACACTGGAAGAGGTGAAGCATATCATGGAGAATCAACCCGCAAAAGGAAGAGGCAAAGTTAAGCCTAAGGTTAAAGCAAAAGCGAAACCAAAAAAGGCGGCTAAAAAATAATACAGTCTATTTGTAAGACTGTTCGCCATTACTGAGCGGTTATCTATCTTTGATAGCTTTAATGGAAGAGATCAATAAAAAAAAACTGGAGAGTATGCTGTATCTGTTAGATGATACAGATGATCGAGTAGTACAACATATTGAATCTCAAATTATGGAGCTAGGTGCCGGCGCTATCCCTTTGATAGAAGCAAGATGCACACTCGAGGAAAATCCAAATAGACTGGATCGAATGCTCTCGTTGATTAAGCGTATACAACAACAAAAACTTGCTGATGAACTATCGCGGTGGATGAAAACAGACGAGCAAGACTTACTAGATGGGTTACTTATTATTAATCAACTAAAAGATGCTTCAGTTTCACGCCAATCAATAGATATACTGCTCGATAAAATAAAATTGGATGCTTGGTTAGAATTAAACTATGATCTTACCTCCTTTGAAAAGGTTAAAATACTGAACCACATCTTCTTTGATTTACATAAGTTTAAGGGAGATACAGATTCTTACCATCACAGTGACAATTCTTTTATCAGTTCCGTACTGGAACGCAAAACAGGTAACCCTATCTCACTGTCTATTATCTACTCGCTGGTAGCTCAGCGTCTGAATATACCGATATATGGAGTCAATTTGCCACAGCATTTTATTTTGGGATATGTAAAGGACTTTGATTGGCCACCACTACTCATGTTTAATGACCCATCGGCTGCTGGAAACGAGCAAGGAGGAGATATTTTGTTTTACATAAATCCATTCAACAGTGGACTCATATTCAACCATGATAATATTCATAAGTTTCTCAAACAGCTTAAACTAGAGCCTAAAGAAGATTATTTCAAGGTATGCAACAACACAGATATCGTGTTACGGGTGTTGCGTAATCTAGAGGTATCATATGCTAGAGAGAAGAAGTCGAATAAGTTAGCTCAAGTAAAAGTGCTTATTCGAACGTTGTTGGCCGAGGATTAGTCACCTATACCGTGCACTTCCTTTTTATTCCATCTTTTTATTCCATCTTTTGATTCATTCAGAACCGTAAAATGGTTGTTGTTTTTAGGACATTCTGATGTTCCCTCTATGGTAAATACTTTTCCCTCCATAAGACTCAGGTCTATTTTTTTACCCATGGTCCTCAGCTCACCTAATGTTGTATAAAAGGTGTCCCTCGGGTAGATATCGGTTAGCAATAGTAAATGCCGATACTCTTGGCATGCGTTAGCCTGAAAGCAAGCGTACTCCTTCGTTGAAGAATGATATGTCTGTATGTGGGTAGGAGCAATGTAGGCTATCGTTTCTGAGTGTATAGTGAGCGTTATTACTATGCATAAAGCATTTACAAGTTTTGTTACAATAGCGGGTTGGTCATTGATACCTGCTGTATGAAAAGAAAAGTAGTCTAGCCCAGCAAATAAGTAGGTGTAGTTCACATCACCATTTTGGTGCATCCAGTGTGGTCCGCTCACGAGGAACAAGCAAATGCAAGCAATGGTCTAAAATCCAGTAAGAAATAGAGGTAGCCTTTTGCGTAAAGTAGTATTCTGTTTTCTTAAAGACATATTGTTGACTACCAACCCAGTACTTTAGCAAATATAAGAGGAGCTACAATAGTGGCGTCACTTTCTATAATGTACTTGGGCGTGTCTACGGCTAGCTTTCCCCATGTTATTTTCTCATTGGGTACAGCACCAGAGTAGGAGCCGTAGCTGGTAGTGCTATCGCTTATCTGACAGAAATAACTCCACAGCGGTGTGCTTCGCTCTAAATCTTGCTCCAACATAGGTACTACACAGATCGGGAAATCACCGGCTATACCGCCTCCTATTTGAAAGAATCCGAGGCCTTTGTCTTTGGTGTACGCGGTGTACCAATCTGCCAGGAAAGTCATGTATTCTATCCCGCTCTTCATTGTACTAGGCTTCAAATTTCCTGTAATGCAGTTGCTTGCAAAAATATTTCCTAGAGTACTGTCTTCCCATCCCGGAACTACCATAGGAAGGTTCTTTTCGGCCGCTGCGAGTACCCATGAGTCTTTTGGATCTATTTGATAATGTTCCTCCAAGCATCCGTCCATTAGCATTTGATAGATGTACTCGTGTGGCAGGTAGCGTTGGTCCTTTGTTTCAGCATCTTTCCAGAATCCTTCTATATTCCCTTGTATTCTTCGGAAAGCCTCTTCCTCTGGAATACAGGTATCAGTAACTCTATTCAAATTCCTATCCAGTAATTCTTGCTCTTGCTCCGGAGTCAGATCTCGATAGTTGGGTATGCGTTCGTAGTGATCATGTGCGACTAAGTTCATTACATCTTCTTCCAAATTAGCACCCGTGCAGCTTATGATGTGTATCTTATCTTCACGGATCATCTGGGCCAATATCTTCCCGATTTCTGCCGTACTCATTGCACCCGCTAGGGTGACCATCATCTTATTGCCTTTGGCTAGCTGGTTGGTATACTCATCTGCAGCATCTACTAAAGTTGCAGCATTAAAATGAAGGAAATGGTTATCAATAAAAGTTGAGATTGTTTTATTCATTGGTGTTTTGCAGGTTATTTCTAGATTAATTTAGTATCCTAAAATAGTGAGCATACTTTCTGATGATTGCTCATCTGACCATAAAGTGTACGTTAGTTCACCGTTCTGATCTCTATCAATGATTACTTTCTTTGGCTCTGGTATGAGACAATGTTTTATCCCGCCGCTGCCACTCAAACTCTCTTGGTATGCCCCAGTATTAAAAAATCCAAGATAAAGAGGAGCTTCACTATCAAACTTAGGCAGATAAATAGCATTCACGTGTTGTTCACTATTGTAGTAATCATCGCTATCGCACGTTAGACCGCCAAGCAAAACTCGCTCGTATTCGTGGTTCCATCGATTAAGTGGCAAGAGTATAAATCGCTCATTTATCGCCCAAGAATCAGGTAATGTGGTCATAAATGAGCTGTCTATCATATTCCAACGTTCTCTGTCATTCTGCTTTTTTTGCGCCAAAACCTTATAGACAGTCCCGCCGCTCTCACCTACCGTATAACTGCCAAACTCTGTGAACAAATTTGGTTCGTCAATACCCGCATCTACACATTTAGACTGTACCTGTTGTACTATTTCATCTACCATGTAAGCGTAGTCGTAGGTGAGGCTAAGGTTACGCTTAATAGGGAAGCCTCCCCCTATATTGAGATGCTTTAGGTGAGTTGTACAAGCGGCAAGCGCTGTGTATACATTGAGACATTTGTTGAGTTCATTCCAATAGTAAGAGGTATCCGCTATTCCAGTATTAATAAAAAAATGAAGCATGGTTAGCTTTACATTGGGCAGTGGCTTTATTTTTTCTTCATAGAATGGAACGATAAACGTGTAGCCTATGCCAAGTCGGCTTGTCCAAAACTCAAATTTAGGTTCTTCCTCGGAAGCAATGCGTATGCCTACGTTTATATTTTTTACTGTCCTACTAGTAAATTGATCTATTTCCTCTGTACTGTCCAAGATGATATGTACGTTTTCAAAACCAAGTTCAATCAATTCTAAAATATTCTTAACGTACGCTTCTGTTTTATATCCATTGCAAATGATAAAGCGTTGCTTATCTAACTTGCCACTCGCATGAAGCGACTTGATAATGTCTAAGTCAAAGGCAGAAGAGGTCTCAATGTGCACATCATTTTTTAGGGCCTCATCCAGGACATATTTAAAATGTGAACTTTTAGTACAATAGCAATAGTGGTATTTGCCTGCATAATTATGCTTTGAAAAGGCATCAGAAAACCAGGTTTTAACCTTTTGTATATTCTCGGATATCTTCGGTAAATAGCTGAATCGGAGCGGAGATCCAAATTTATGAATGAGGTCCATCATTGGTATATCTCTATACTGTAGTTCTCCACTTGTGGTTATGTCAAACTCCTCAGTAGGAAATTGGAAAGTTTGATCGATTAGATCGGAATATTTGTTTTTCACTGTGTTCAACTGTTTTGCAAAATAAATCATAATAATCCGTTACTTAATGATCAATTAAACGTCTAAAGTGCAATCTTGTAAATAAAAGAAATGCTGTATTTGAGTACACAATTTGAGTAAATAGGATACCATGTAGGCATGGCAACGGAACATATAGGATTAGAATCGATGCATCTGCAATAGAATAAAAACGTTTCGCGTTTGACTGGCTTGGTGCATTACTCAAAAAATAACGGTGTGGAATAGTTGAATACGATAGATCATATTCAAACCTTAGAAGCAATTATTTATGTTGTGTGAATGAACCATATGAGGTGTCTAGTTTTTTTTTAAAATTTTTATTCTATATCCAATGGTTTCTGTCGAAACAGTTTTGGTATAAATAGTGTTTACAGAGGTGTGGTTTGTAGTCTACTTACGACTGATTTAAGTACCTTCGCCATCTTATTACAATTTCAATTATCAACGAGCAAGATTCCATAAAAATAGTTGGTGCCAGAGAGCATAACCTAAAGAATATAGACCTAGAGATACCCAGACATAAGTTGGTGGTATTCACTGGTTTGAGTGGTAGTGGTAAGTCAAGCTTAGCGTTTGACACCATTTTTGCAGAAGGCCAAAGAAGGTATATGGATACATTCTCGGCGTATGCCCGCCAATTTGTTGGTGATATGAAACGACCGGATGTAGACAAGATTGAGGGCTTAAGCCCGGTGATAGCCATAGAGCAAAAAACAGTCAGTAAAAATCCGCGAAGTACGGTTGGTACCATCACAGAAGTATATGATTTCCTACGTTTACTTTTTGCCAGAGCGGGAGATGCATATTCCTACTTGAGTGGTAATAAGATGAAAAGCTATACTGAGCAGGAAATTATAGACTCAGTGAATAAGAAATTCAGTCTCCACAAAATGATGATACTGGCACCTCTAGTAAAAGGCCGAAAAGGCCACTATAGGGAACTTTTTGAGCAATACCGTAAGCGTGGATATACTAAAGTATGGGTAGATTCTGAACTCATCGACATAGAGCCAGGTATGCAGCTAGATCGCTACAAGATACATGACATCGACCTTGTAATAGATCGTATATCACCAGAGGACGCAGGTAGCTTACGCGTTACAGATTCTGTGCGGTCTGCCATTAAGATGGGTAAGGGAGTTGTGAGTATTCTAAATCCGGACACCAAAGAGCTTACTCATTTCAGCAAGTACCTCATGGACGTGGAGACGGGTCTGTCGTATAATGAGCCTCAACCTAACTTATTTTCGTTCAACTCCCCGTATGGCGCTTGTGCAACGTGTGATGGCCTCGGAACATCATCAGACATATTTGTAGAAGACCTCATACCCAATACCAAGTTAAGTATAAACAAAGGAGGATTGGCACCTATTGGTGACATAAAAGACAACTGGACGTTTACACAGTTAAAAGCCATGAGTAAAACGCTCAAATTTAGCTTGTCTAAACCCATAGAAGATATATCCAAAGATGTTTTGGAAATCATTTTACACGGGAGTGAGGATAAGTTTGAAGTAGAGTATAAAGGCAGTAGTGGTTACAAGCAAACCTATGAAACCAAGTGGAAAGGACTTGTGCCCTCACTAATGGAAGCCTACCACGAAAAAAGCTTTGGAACGCTAAGCCGCTGGGCAGACGAGTTTATGACGGTAATTCCGTGCAAGACATGCCAGGGCGGGAGGCTGAATAAAGAAGCTCTTTCATATAAAGTGGGCGACCTAAGTATAGCAGATCTTGGCAATATGAGCATTGGCCAGTTGTCAGAATGGCTGCAAGATGCCGAAAGTGAACTATCCGATCGGCAACTTCTCATAGCTACAGAGATATTAAAAGAAATACGCGAACGTGTAAAATTCCTGGTAGATGTAGGGTTGTCATATTTATCATTAAATAACTCTGCGAAAACATTGAGTGGTGGAGAGGCGCAACGTATACGTCTTGCTACACAAATTGGTTCACAGTTAGAAGAGGTGCTTTATATCTTAGACGAGCCAAGTATAGGACTGCATCAAAGAGACAACCAACGACTCATAAACTCGTTAAAAGAACTTCGAGATATTGGTAACTCGGTAATCGTAGTAGAACACGATCGTGATATGATAGTGGAGAGTGACTACGTTGTAGATATAGGTCCCAGAGCTGGAAAGAATGGCGGTGAGATAGTGGCAGCAGGTAAGTGGGAAGACATAAAAGACAACAGCACGGTCACCAGTGATTACCTTGGAGGCCAGCGGCAGATAGAGGTACCCAAAAAACGCCGCAAAGGATCAGGTAAAAAACTAACCTTAACGGGTTGTAACGGTAATAACCTAAAAAATATATCGGTTGATTTTCCACTTGGCAAGTTTGTCGCAGTCACAGGAGTAAGCGGGAGTGGTAAAAGCTCTTTGATCAATGAAACGCTACATCCTATTTTATCTGAATACGTGTATAACAGCAAGAAGAAACCACTTGCTTATAAACAAATAAAAGGCCTCGAGCACTTGGATAAAGTCATTACCATAGACCAATCACCTATAGGTAGGACACCGCGGAGTAATCCTGCTACCTATGTAGGTTTTTTCTCAGATATTAGAAACCTATATGCAGAAATAGGAGAGAGTAAGATCCGTGGCTATAAGCCAGGGCGTTTTAGTTTCAATGTAAAAGGAGGTAGATGCGAGACCTGCAAAGGTGGCGGTAAGAAAGTCATAGAAATGAATTTCTTGCCGGATGTACTGGTAGAATGCGAAACATGCTCCGGTAAAAGGTACAATAGGGAGACCTTAGAAATTCGTTATAAGAATAAAAGTATCAGTGATGTGCTTAACATGACGGTAGAAGAGGCCGTAGAATTTTTTGAGGCTGTACCTAGCATATTCAGAAAAATAAAAGCGCTTAATGATGTAGGACTTGGTTATATCACCCTAGGACAGAGTAGTACAACAATTTCAGGAGGAGAAGCACAACGGGTAAAATTGGCGAGTGAGCTTGGTAAAATAAGCACAGGACAGACTTTTTACATTCTCGATGAGCCCACCACTGGACTCCACTTTGAAGATATTAATGTGCTGCTCGGTGTGCTGCAAAATCTTGTCGATCTCGGCAATACAGTTCTTGTTATTGAGCATAACCTAGACGTTGTGAAGGTAGCGGACCACATCATAGACATAGGACCAGAAGGTGGATTTGCCGGTGGGGAGGTGATTATAACGGGTACGCCAGAAGATGTTGTACAATCTAAGAAAGGATACACTGCAGCATTTTTGGCTCTAGAGATGTAGTCATAATCGCACTTCATTTTCTGCCTTTACGTCACCCTTTTTCTTTGGCTCATTTTTAGCATCTTGTAGATAATGAGTAAGAAAAAAGTGTCTCTTAAGTGGGCATTAAAACAATATGTATGGCCCCGTCGTAAGATGTTGAGCATTGGTTTGGTGTTTATCGTTCTCCGCAGTTTGGCAGGACTAGTATTGCCATACGAAACTAAGAACCTGCTCGACGTAGTAGTACCCAGTGGAAATACGTCTGACCTCTGGACGCTGATTTTTTTTGTCGCGGGAGCCATACTTGTGCAAGCTTCTACTTCATTTATTCTTACTAAACTACTTAGCGTAGAAGCCCAACTACTCATAGCTCAGCTACGTACACAGGTGCAAAAAAAGCTACTCACACTACCCATATCATTCTTTGACAATAATAAAAGTGGGGCATTGGTAAGTAGAGTAATGAGTGATGTAGAAGGAGTAAGAAACTTGGTAGGTACAGGGCTAGTACAACTCATCGGAGGTACTATTACAGCTGTAGTTGCTTTTGTGTTCCTACTCAAAATAAATGCCATGATGACGCTATTCGTTTTTATTCCTGTAGGCTTATTTGGTTTTATTGCTCTAAAGGCATTTGGGTACATACGACCCATTTTCAGAGATAGAGGAAAGATAAACGCAGAAGTAACAGGTAGACTAACCGAAACACTCAATGGTGTGCGTGTGATAAAAGGGTTCAATGCAGAAGCACAAGAGAATAAAACCTTTGAAGAAGGAGTTGGTAGACTGTTTCAAAATGTAAAAAAGAGTCTCACTGCTACGGCCTTAATGACCAGTTCGAGTACATTCCTGCTCGGTATGGCAACAGTGGGTATCATGGGAATGGGTGGCTACTTCATTATGATGGAAACCATGACTGCTGGAGATTTAATATCGTTTCTATTGTTCCTTGGGTTTATGGTAGCACCTATCGTGCAAATGAGTAATATTGGTAGTCAGCTTACAGAGGCATTGGCAGGCTTAGACCGTACTCAGGAGCTCATGAACATGGTAGAAGAGGACGATCCTGAAGTACGTAGTGTCGTGCTCAATAAGATAAAAGGAGATATTCACTTCAAAGAGGTGAGTTTTAGCTACGAACAAGAAAAAGAAGTATTGCATAATATATCGTTTGAAGCCAATGCAGGAAGTGTTACAGCCCTTGTAGGGAGTAGTGGCAGTGGTAAATCTACCATTGCAGGGCTTGCAGCTACATTTCTTAACCCATCATCAGGCAAAGTAACACTAGATGGACAAGATCTCGCTCACGTTAATTTAAGTAGCTTCAGAGAGCATCTAGGAGTTGTATTACAAGACGATTTTCTGTACGAAGGAACAATTAGAGAAAATATTCTATTTCCAAGACCAGATGCAACGGAGGCACAATTGTTGGAAGCTGTAAAAGGGGCCTATGTGAATGAGTTCACAGACCGTTTTGACGAAGGTCTAGAGACAGTGATAGGCGAACGAGGTGTAAAACTAAGTGGAGGCCAACGCCAGCGGATATCCATAGCACGGGCTCTATTAGCGAATCCTAAGGTGATTATCCTGGATGAAGCTACGTCCAACTTAGATACGGAGAGCGAGAGTTTCATACAAAAAAGTCTAAATATGCTGATGAAAGATAGGACAACGTTTGTGATAGCACACAGGCTCAGCACCATACAGCAGGCAGACCAAATTCTAGTAATAGAAGAGGGGAGCATTGCTGAAAGTGGAAAACACCAAGAATTACTCGATGCAAAAGGGCGTTACTTTGAATTGTATACGTATCAGAGCCGTATATAATGACTACGATATTAGTTGTAAAACGTATTTTTTGCCGGCATTAAACGTTAATCTAAGCATTTACGTTTACGGAATAGTTAACCAAATACTTGATCCAAAATTTTCTCCGTAATAAGGTAGGTGGGTTTTACTCCTGTAGTACCCAGCCCACCGCTTGCAAGTGTACTACCTGTTTCTAGCGGATTATCAGAGGCGTAGTATGCGTAATTTACAACTACATCTGGGCTTATGCTTTTTCGTATTTGAGTGTGTGCTTGTATGGCTTTTTGGTAGTGTGCACCTTCCATTTCTAGCCCTACTACACCCCACGTACTGCGGTGGAAGTAACGCAGCAAATCCTTATTTTGTAGCGATGTACCTAGCACAGATATCATAGCTCCATCATATACACCAATTTCGTTTCCTTCAAAATCCTCTTTCTTGAGCCCGTTAGTAAATGGGTAATTATCTGCAGTTCCTTCAAAAATATGGGCAGACGGAATCATAATATCTCCCTTTCCTCCCGTAAGGATGCCCGCTTTTCCCATTATAGAAATGGACTTTACGTTGAGATAATTAGATGTTTCTGTGTCTGGTTTGTATGGTTTTAGCAACTCATCCATGGTTTCATAGGCTTGCTCACCGAAGGCATAGTCCATCACGATAATTACCGGTTTGTCCGCTGGGTTCGTATTTTTTAGTTTGTGAGCATATTCTCCAGAAGTATACAAAGCCGTATCCAGAATCTGTACATTAATATTTGTACCGCTTTCATCTTTTATGTAGATCAATCCTTCTTTGCTTGCCCCTTTTTTTACTGTACTTCTGTGCTTCTCATTTTCACTTAATTCTTCGAAAATGGCAAATTTATCGTGGTCCTTCAGCTTGCTTTTGAGTATGGTAGGTGCATATAACGTGTTGAGCACACTATGCATATTCGCGCTTATGATATGGATTGGACGTTGCAATAAGTTACGAGTATACAAGGCGTTTTTTATCGTATCTGCCCAAAGTTCTCCGTGTATGTGCTGACCTAGCCGCTCGCGAAGTACAGAACTAAAGGTAATGGTTCTCTTGTTGTTATTTAGCTTACCCTCCATGGCCTTTTTGCCCAGCCAATAAATAATATGCAGAAATCGCTCTGGGTTATCAGTGCTCGCAAATTTGGAATATACATCCGTAGTTTCTTTAAATGTACGCCCCAAAATACTTGCTGTATGAAATAGAGCAATCTCGCACTCATCTTTGGTTAGCCGTTTTTTCTGCATTACAGCAGATTCTAATTTTTGCCAGTCACGGTTCACGTCGCCTTTCTCATTTATGAGTACCCGCCTCATTAACTTGTGACTTTCTATGAATAAGAAAGTCAAGTGGGTAAGAATATCATAGATTTCCGAGCGCCCTCGGGTGATTTCTATATTCATCTGCTCATTGTCTATGCGGTAACAGTTTCTGCGTCTTTTGGGCGGTATTATCGCCTCAAAGTGTGAGTCTTTGTATCCCTCGTCACTTGTTAGGTTGATATATCTGCACTCTTCTATGCCTATCGGTAGGCGATCTATAACGTAGAGTAGACCAGCAAGTTCTACTTTGTCTTGCCCTATGCTGCCGTATATCTCTGGTCGTAGGGTTAGTAGTGCCTCACGCAGTGCATCGCCACTAACGCCCATTGGCTTGTAAAAACCCCTATTAAAAAGGTGACGCATCGTCACAAAAATTTTATGTATAGCTCCTGTACTCTCTTGAGCTCTGGTGCGCTCTTCAAGAAGAAGTCTGTTGGTGTTCTTCATACTGTTAATTTATTTAAGAGGTATAACGCTTAGAATATCGTCCTCAGTACTACAAAGATACATGAATCCAATAAATGGATCAGGAATCTATTGGTTTGGCGTTGATATACACTTGTTATCCGTTGGTGGTGTGAGGCTAATGTTGGAATGAGAATACCCAAAAATATATTGACATAAAATGGCACCAACTCCCCACTAGCACAAAGATATGAAAGGCAGCATGATTGTATTTTATATACTGCGGGATACTATAAAACACTGCGCCAACCATATAAGATATACCGCCTGCAAAGAGCCAGTATAGTCCTTCTGTAGGCAGATTAGCCAGCAATGGTTTTATAGCGAAAATCACCATCCAACCCATAAATACGTACATCAGTGTACTCAGCGTATCATACCTGCCGGTAAAAAATAGCTTAAGAATAATACCAACCAAAGCAAAGGTCCAGACGCATGCTAGTAGAATCAACCCTGTTTGACCAGATAAGGTAACGAGACAGAAAGGCGTATACGTTCCAGCTATGAGTACATAGATAGCCGCATGATCAAAAATATTAAGCCAGTTGCGTAGTTTGGGTTGTGTAGCATTATGGTATAGGGTAGAGGCGGCGTAGAGTATAAGCAGTGAAGCGCCGTAAACTGCTGCACTTACAGCATATCTAGGATTGCTCGTACCCAGTGTTTTTAGAAGTAGGAGAACTGTACCCAAAACACTTCCCATAAAGCCCACTGCGTGGGACCATATATTAAATCGTTCTTCTACAGGTGAGTATTTAGTGGCTTGGTAGGGTTGCATTTGTTTATGGGTGTTTCTCTGGGTTATAGCTCTAGTTTAGGTGTTATGAACTCGGAGTTTGGATGTGTTTTCTTCTAAACATAATTTAAGCAAATTTAGCTTAAAAATGAATGAGGTAAATGCATGCTTGTCTATAATCGTCTGAACCTATATTTTACTGTCAAATCAGTCAAACCGCTACTACTTAATGCAACATCCATCCTAAAATACCGCGACATTTATGTTCGCAGGCGGGGTAGAAATGACCATGGGAGCGGGAGGCTGCATCCGCTGTAGGTGGTGCGCCCCACCAGAATTCTACTATAGCCAATGGCGTTAGGTTCTGTTGGTAGGCGTAGTGCAAGAGTTTGGGAGCGGCACATTCTCCTGCTCCCGCGGGCGGTGTCTTTCCGAATATCTCATACGGATTTTTGGTTTGTCCTTTGGTATTCAAAAACCTGTAGGACTCAAAGAGTTGGTGCTGTAGCGATTGGGATAGGGCCTTTCGTTCTTGCTTTAGCGCCAGGAGTTTGCCAGTAGTTTTGCAGCCGGCTAGTTTGAGTTCACGTACCTGGTCATTTATGACTTTCAGCTGGTGCATTCCTAGATTTAGAAAGCCTTTTTCTGTCAGACTATCATACACAGGTGGCACAAAGTAGGAGTGGTGATTGGCTCCAGCTAATTTGCCACTAAACCCTGCCAAAAATCCAAGTGTTCCATTTTCAGTTTGTACTACCAGTATGCCAAACATTTTTCCAATGGGTTTCAGGTTGGCTTGCTCATTTGCGTTGCCTAAACCAAAATTGTGGTGCCACTCAAGCTGTGTGCAGAGGTGCTCCTGCAGTTGGTTTATGGCCATAGTCACAAGCGGGTGTTTTGGGTGGGTTACAGTAAATGGATCGTTGAGATACGCGGGGAGAGGGATGCTGCTGGTATCTCCAGAGTATGGGATGAGCTTTTTCAAGAGGGTAAATGTTTAAAAGTCAAACCAACTTCTTCGTCGGTTAAGTTTTAGGTCTTGGAGTGTGCTGCTTTTCACATTAATACCAAAGCTAAACATCTGACGACCAATAGGAAACCACTCAAAATTCATCTGCCAGCAGTGCAGGTCACGAAACAGGTTAATACTCGTAATAGAGATTTCCTTGTTGGTAATATTGTATCCGCTGTTGACACCTATTTTCCAGTTTTGGGTGAGTTTTATGTCGCCATTGAAAGTGATGCTCTGTGTAATCTTATTTTCGATTAATACAGCTCGTCCTGCTCTAAAATTGTAATTTAGATTTAAACTCCAGGGTAAATTGAAGTCCACATAATTTTGTCTATTGTTATTTATAAATTCCAGCTCCTGGTCATCTACATTATCAGCTTCTTTTCGCTTAAATGCTTCCGGGTTGAGATTGGTAGATATAGACAAGTAGCTCCCCACAAAATTGCCCAATTGTGTCATTTCATTAATTGCATAGGTCTTTCGACGCGATTCACGGGTACCTGAGCTATCAAGTACATACGTGTACGGATCAAAGGTAGAACCGAAGGTCATTCTAACCTTACTGAGAATGGTAGTATTCCCACTAATACGGAAGGTCGCTAGATTAAAGGAGTCTGCTTGAAAATTATACCCACTCGAGATATTGAGATTTTCTATGATTTTAATCTTTTTTACACCTCCATTGGTGGTGTCTTTGGCAGAAAGTATTTTGATCTCTAGGTTATTACCCAAACCAAAATTGAGTGATGCTTGCTTGCCAAGGGTTGGTCTTCCGATCACGCTACGTTCAAAGATATTATAATCTAGAGTTTCAGCTCCCAAAGTGTCGTTCAGATAATTCAACGTTCGATTACCACTGGCTTGGCCAGTACTGAAATCTGGGTTAAAAACAGCACTAATGTTGGGACGCATTACATGACGTATTGCTTGTATTTGCTTCTCTTTTTTGAAGGTTTTGATGCCATATAGAATAGCACTAATTCCAATACTAGTGCGGTAACTATACGCACGCTCAAAACCGCCTACTTGTTGTGTAAGAAGTGTATCTAGGTTGTCGTCATACGCTTTGCTCGTGGTTTGAAAATTCCAAAACTCATTGAAACTAAAGCTTGGAGATACCGTAATCCACTTCATCGCTTTAAAGGAGGTCGAAATGGGGATGCTATGGCTTATCCCACTACGAAAATCATCACTCAGATTGGAAGGCGTGCTTAGTGTAGGTCTACCAAATATCTCGCCTACGCCAGATATAAGTACGCTATCTACCGTTTTTAGCTCGTTCTTAAATGTACTCTGATAGGAGATACCCAGATTATTTAAAAAACTCTTTGCCGTTGCATTTTTACTCTTGAAATTTTTAAAAGGTATCTGACGACTCATATTGGCAGTCATTTGGGGTAATGTCATGGTAAGTTCTCCTGTGGTGAGATTCTGGTTCATATTACTGACCACACTTACATTTAGTTTTCTGTTAAAAAAACCGCGGCTCCAATTTACCGATGAATTAGAATTGGTACTTATCAAATCATCATAATTGGTCGTGTTATTTTTGAGGAAACTACGTGTGACAAAACGCACATTGGCGCCAAAAGAAGTACCTGGTTTTGCCTTACTGTCTCGTGTAAAAGTCCACTGCAGGTTATAGTCTGACTGTACTCTGTAAGTAGGGCTTTCTGGCTCACCAAATTTAAAATTGGAATATCGAAAAGATAGGTTTCCTCTGTAGCGGTACTTGCGGTAGTAGTTGGACCGTAGAGTTGCTGCCCAGCTACCTCTCGAGTATATATCTGCACCCAACTGCACATCAAAATACGGGTTTAAAGGAATGTAATAGCCTAGTCCTCGTACATTAAAACCTTGCTCTTGCGACTCTCCAAAGTTAGGGAATATGATACCGTGTTTTCTTTTTTCTGGTATAGGAAAAAACCCAAAGGGAACAACAAGAGGTGTATTTATTTCAGCTATTACTAAGTTGGCTGGACCTGTGATTATCTGCTTACGGGGAACAACCTTTATTTTGTCGGCACTGATGTAAAAGTGCGGGTCTGGAAGATTACACGTAGTAAACCGAGCATTTTTTACATAGATGTTTTCTTGACTATCTCGCAGTATACGCTCACCGTGAATGAAACCATCTTTTTCTGAGGTTAGCACACCATAGCTGATTCCTTTCTTGCTTTCAAAGTTGTACCGCATGGTATCTGCTTCGTATACCTTGCCCGCATCCTCAAAGGCTGGTCTACCTATGTACATTTTGGTGGTATCATTGGTGACACCGGTAGCAAATACATCTTTGCTGTCAAAATTTATGACGATGTACTCGGCATTCAGCTTTATGTCTTGGTAAAAAATTTTAGCGTTACCGTATAGGTAGGCTTTCTTATTTGGCAGATCAAGTATAATTGAGTCATCTGCTTCGTACTCTACATTATCCTCTAAGTCAGATGTATGGTTCGCAATATCAAAAGCTATGCTGTCCGTGGGTAGTGGGTTACGTATACTATCGCTTGCAGCTGTTTCTGATAGAGAGTCCGTAGCGATAGTTGCGACACGCGCACTATCTTTAGAAATCACCGTTTGAGAAATTGCCCAAAATGGTGTACAGAATAAAGCACAAAACAACACTACGCGTTGATACAAAATCAACTGGGAATTAGTACTTTGACGGTATGTATAGCTACACTTGCTCACTGAATGAGTGTCGAGAGATGTGTATCTCGTTTAGCAGTGCAAATGAACAACATATATCCTACAAAGAGTACGTCTAAAAGCATATTCTTGATGATACTAGCCTCTATTTCGATAGTAAGAACCATGTATCCTTCGAATTGGACTACATCATCGATTAAGCAAACGGTACTGGATAGTGGTGTGTGGAGTAAGAGTATGACAGCCTTGGGTCATTCAAGAAAACATGTAGCTTTAGGTATTGTACCTAAATTTGGTAGGGGAGCAGTATTTGGCACGTGAAACAGTTGAAAATGAGTTTGTAAGCAATATATTTGACGCAATGCAAGCATAAAAAAATCTTGAGTTAACCAAGATAAACAAGTTTAATGATTTTAAATAAAGAGAAAAGAGAATGGCAATTTCAAAAGAAAGTAAAGTAGGCATCTTAGCAGCATTTGCTATTACTGTGCTCGTTATAGGATATAATTTTATGCGCGGAGAAGATTTGTTTTCAAATACCAATGAATATTTTGGTAAATATGAGAAAATAGAGGGTCTTTTCAAGTCCAATCCTGTCCTTATTAATGGGTACAAGGTTGGTAGTGTAAGTAGTGTGAATATGAATACTGCGACACTCGAACTTACTGTTGGTATATACGTGTCTGAGGAGATAGAAATACCAAGAAATTCCATTATGAAAATTGTGAATAACGACATGATAGGAAGTAAAGCCGTAGAAATTATCTTCGGAGATGCAGCAGAATTAGCGGTAGATGGCGATTTTTTTATTGCAGAACAGGATCAAGGAATAGCTCAAGCTGTGAGTGGTGTCCTAGAGCCACTCACCAAGAGTGTGAGTTCTGTTCTGGGGAATATAGATACAGCTATAGCTGGTGCTGATTTAGAGTCTACACTCAAAGATGCTTCACTAGCATTACGTTCGTTCAAAGAGACTGCAGATAAGCTAAATAACTTGCTCAACGGCAAGGATGTACAGATATCTGCTATACTTGACAATGTGCAGTCTACAACGGAGGGCTTAAATGGTCTGAGCCCAAAGATAGATCGGATACTGAATGATATAGATTCCACAAGCAAAGAGTTAAGTGCTATAGAATTTGAAGCATTGGCCATACAAGTGAAAAGCCTCGCAGGAGAACTAGAAAAAACAACCTCTGCTATCAATGGTAAAGAGGGCACGCTAGGTATGCTCGTCAATGATAAAGAACTCTACACTAAATTAGATGGGACAGTCGTAAAACTAAAAGCATTGTTAGCAGACATTGAAAAGTATCCGCGAAGATATACTGGAATCACCGAGCGTCAGCGGAAAAAAGGAGACGAGGCAAAAGAAGAAGGGAAGTAGTATTACAGCATACCCAACTCTTTTACCAATCCGGGTCCTGAATATACAAAACCGGAGTAGATTTCAATAAGATTCGCACCGGCATCAAATTTAGATTTTCCGCTTACTGCATCTTCTATTCCTCCAACACCTATAATAGTCATACCTGACTTAGAGCGTATATGCCTTACAAAGGAATTGGAAACCTCCAAAACAGGAGCTCCGCTTATGCCACCCGCACCTAATTCTTGTACTATTCTTTTATTGCTACGCTTGAGCAGACTTCGGTCTATACTTGTATTGGTAGCTACCAGCCCCTCAAAAGCGATCTCGCTTTGCAGCTCTATTATCTCATCCAGTTGAGTAAATGTAAGGTCTGGAGCAATTTTAAGATATAGCGGTTTCCATTTGTCTTGTTTTTCTCTGATGGAGATAAGAACACTCAGTATCTTTTTTAATTCTCCTTTATTTTGGAGCTCACGGAGGTTAGGCGTGTTTGGCGAGCTTACATTTACAATGAAAAAATCTGCCAGATCATACAAGCCTTCGTAGCATTTTACATAATCATCTACTGCATTCTCATTTGGTGTATTCTTATTTTTTCCTATGTTAATGCCGATGAGCATAGAACTGTCACGTTCTTTCTTACGAAAAGTCTGCAATCTAGCTTTTAGGGCTTTGAGTCCCTCATTGTTAAAGCCCATTCTATTCATGAGTGCTCGGTCTTTTTTTAGCCTAAATAGGCGAGGTTTTGGATTTCCTCCTTGGGGCTTGGGAGTTACAGTTCCTACTTCAATGAAACCAAAATTGAGGGTGTTTAGCTCATTCAAAAACTTGCCATCTTTATCAAATCCTGCTGCTAAACCTACTTTATTTTTGTATGTCAGACCGTCTAGGGTAATGGGTTCTGCGTCAAATTGAAACATTCTTTGTACAATGGGCAACTTGCTAATGAGTTTGAATAATCGCATTGTAGTATAGTGAGCCTTTTCTGCAGGCATTAGGAAAAATAGGCTTCGTAGTAAATGATACATATGGGGCAAATTTTATTTAGAAAGGTTCAATATCAAAATAAAGTTTAGCCCCTTCTAAACACATTGTTAAATTTGTTGTTTTAAAATCAATATATGTCAAGCAATAAACAAGGTTTATCGAGTATCGGAAGGAAAGTGATTATGGCACTCACCGGTTTCTTTCTGATGTTCTTCCTTTTACAGCACCTGAGCATCAATATGATGTCTGTATTTAGTTCAGATATGTTCAATGAAGTATCGCACTTCATGGGGACAAATCCGGTGGTTCAATACGCATTACAACCCGTGTTGATTTTTTCTGTAATTTTTCACTTTGTGTGGGGAATGTATCTGGAGTATCAAAATAGCCAAGCCCGTGAGGTGAAGTACGCTATGTATAAAGGGAGTGCAAATGCCAGCTGGATGAGTCGCAACATGATTATTTCTGGATTAGCAGTATTGGCATTTTTAGCTTTACACTTTTATGATTTTTGGATTCCAGAGATCAATGTAAAATATATACAAGGAGATATGAGTGGAATGCTTCCTGGAGCTGACCATTATAGATACCACGAGGAGCTGGTGCATAAATTTGCGGGGCAGCCTATTCGAGTAGCATTGTATGTGCTTTCTTTTGTAATGCTATCACTGCACTTACTGCACGGTTTTCAATCCTCATTTCAGTCTGTAGGATACAACAGCACAAAGTACACACCCGTTATCAAAAAACTGGGTAATGCATTTGCTATCGCAGTGCCAGCAGGATTTGTAGTTGTAGCCTTAGTTCATTTTTTTTCTCATTAAGCTAATCGTATAACAAAGAAGATATGTCAACATTAGACGGAAAAGTACCCCACGGACAACCTCTCAAGGATACGTGGACTACATATAAAGACAAAGTAAATTTGGTAAATCCTGCCAATAAACGAAATATAGATATTATCGTAGTTGGTACAGGCCTTGCAGGAGGTAGTGCAGCAGCTACACTTGCGGAGCAAGGATACAATGTAAAAGCATTTTGCTACCAAGACTCGCCGCGTAGAGCACACTCTATCGCAGCTCAAGGGGGTATCAATGCTGCCAAAAACTATCAAGGTGATGGTGACTCTACGTATCGATTGTTTTATGATACTGTAAAAGGAGGAGACTACAGAAGTAGAGAAGCAAACGTACATAGACTTGCAGAGGTATCTACCAACATCATAGATCAATGTGTAGCACAAGGAGTTCCTTTTGCTAGAGACTATGGTGGGTTGCTAGATAATCGTTCTTTTGGTGGTGTATTGGTGTCTAGAACCTTTTATGCAAAAGGACAAACAGGTCAGCAACTATTACTCGGAGCATACTCAGCCATGAACCGTCAGATAGCTCGTGGTAAAATACAGATGTTTAACCGCCACGAGATGCTAGATTTAGTCATCGTGGACGGTAAGGCTCGTGGTATCATAGCACGAAACCTGATTACAGGCGAAATAGAAAGACATTCTGCCCACGCAGTAGTTCTTGGTACAGGTGGATATGGAAACGTATTCTTCCTGAGCACCAATGCAATGGGTAGCAATACTAGCGCAGCATGGAAAGCACACAGACGAGGCTCATACTTCGCAAATCCTTGTTACACACAAATACACCCAACATGTATACCACGAAGTGGAGACTACCAGAGTAAGCTAACCTTAATGTCTGAATCGTTAAGAAACGATGGACGTATATGGGTTCCAGCTCGCATAGAAGATGTAGAAGCTGTAAGAAACAGAAAACTAAAACCTACTGATATTCCTGTGGAGCATAGAGATTACTATTTAGAGCGTAGGTATCCTGCTTTTGGTAACTTGGTGCCGCGTGACGTGGCAAGTAGAGCTGCCAAAGAGCGTTGTGATGCTGGTTTTGGTGTGAATGCTACGGGAGAAGCTGTTTATCTAGACTTTGCTTCTGCAATAGTGAGATACGGTAAAGAGCAAGCTTTATTAAAAGGAGAGTCAGATGCTACTGACGCTAGAATAAAAGAACTTGGAAAAGATATCGTAAAGGCGAAGTATGGTAATCTGTTTGATATGTACAAGCAAATTGCAGACGAAAACCCATACGAAACGCCTATGATGATTTATCCTGCGGTGCACTACACCATGGGAGGTCTTTGGGTAGATTATAATCTAATGACTACAGTAGAAGGTTGCTATGCAATAGGAGAAGCCAATTTCTCTGATCACGGGGCCAATAGACTCGGTGCCTCTGCACTTATGCAAGGTTTGGCAGACGGATATTTTGTTTTGCCATATACCATAGGCGGGTACCTCTCTAACGACATACGTACTGGAAAAATTTCTACTGAAACTCCTGAATTCGAAGCAGCGGAGAAAGAAGTAAAGGAAAGGCTAGAAGGTCTGGTAAATAACAAAGGAACACGCTCTGTAGACTACTACCACAAGGCTCTCGGTATTATTATGTGGGAGAAATGTGGGATGAGCAGAAATGAAAAAGGACTTAAAGAAGCAATTGAAGAAATAGGTGCTCTTAGAGAAGATTTTTGGAAAAATGTAAGTGTTCCCGGTGGGGCGTATGAGCTAAACCCTCAACTAGAAAAAGCAGGTAGGGTAGCAGATTTTCTAGAATTAGGAGAATTATTCGCCAAAGATGCACTCGATAGAAACGAAAGTTGTGGAGGTCATTTCCGCGAGGAGTCTGTAGAAGTAGGCGGTCCTCAAGATGGAGAGGCACTGCGAGATGATGAGAACTATGCGTATGTATCTGCTTGGGAATACACAGGGAAACCAAGTGATGCTGTGTTGCACAAAGAGCAACTCGATTTTAAGGATATAAAATTAACACAAAGAAGCTACAAGTAATATGGATAATATGAATTTAACACTCAAGATTTGGCGTCAAAAAGGAGCCAATGACAAAGGGAAGATGGTAGACTACAACGTAGCAGACATCTCAGAGCATATGTCTTTCTTGGAAATGATGGATGTCCTCAATGAGCAGTTGGTCAATACTGGAGAAGAGCCAGTGGCCTTTGATCACGATTGTAGAGAAGGTATCTGTGGTAGTTGTTCCATGTTCATTAATGGGGAAGCTCACGGCCCTGTAAAAGGGACTACGACGTGCCAGCTGCATATGCGTAGTTTCAATGATGGAGATACGATATACATAGAGCCGTTTAGAGCGAAAGCATTTCCTGTACTCAAGGACTTGGTTGTAGACAGAAGTTCTTTTGATAGAATACAGCACTCCGGTGGATTTATCTCGGTAAACACCAGTGGTAATACACAAGATGCCAATGCAACACCCATACCTAAACATGATGCAGATTTAGCAATGGATGCAGCAGCTTGTATTGGTTGTGGAGCATGTGTAGCTACATGCAAGAACAGTAGTGCAATGTTATTTGTAGGAGCAAAGGTTTCTCAATATGCACTATTACCACAAGGTAAAGTAGAAGCAAAAGATAGAGCCCAAAATATGGTGGCTCAAATGGATGCCGAAGGATTTGGTAACTGCACCAATACAGGAGCGTGTGAAGTGGAGTGCCCAAAGGGAATATCGCTAAGTAACATAGCTAGAATGAATCGTGAGTTTTTGAGCGGTTCTATGGGATAAGGTACATATAAACGTAGTAATTGAGCTTGCGCTCGAGTGAAATGTTCAGCGGAATAATAGAAACTATAGCTACCCTTAATCATATTAAGAAAGAGGGAACCAACCTTACTTTTACTTTTGAGAGTGAATTTACGCACGAGCTTAAAGTAGATCAAAGTGTAGCCCACAGTGGCGTGTGCCTTACGGTTGTGGCTATTGATGGCAACGAGTACAAGGTGACAGCTATAGACGAAACCCTTAGACTGACCAACTTGGGAAAACTGAAGGTAGGAGATAAAGTCAATTTTGAACGTTGTATTAAAATGCACGATAGGTTAGATGGACATATTGTACAAGGTCACGTAGACGGAAAGGCTTATGTACGTTCTCTGATAGATAAAAACGGTAGTTGGGAGTACGAGTTTGAGTTAGACGATAGCTTTACAGACATCAACGGCCACGCACCAGAAAAACTCATTATACACAAAGGATCTATCACTATCAATGGAACGAGTCTCACGGTGACGCATATCACAGACCGTAGATTTGGCGTAGCTATTATACCGTATACCTACGAGCATACCAATTTTCATACGTTTAACGTAGGAACTGCCGTGAATATTGAGTTAGACGTACTTGGAAAGTACGTGGCTCGGCTAACGAGTAAATAAGTTACATCACTTCTGTACCGTAAATAAATAGCCCTTTTATAGAGGGTACAGCTCTGTGTTTATCGTGCATCCTCATGATTGTTGTCTGGATGCGACCTTACATTTGTAAACTCTTCTAATAACTTATTAGCTGCGTTAGGATCAGCCTTAAGGCTATCAAAATACTCATGAGACTTGTTCTTTTTCGTATGCTTCACTATTCTATTGGCCGTATCTATTTCTATATCATGAATAATAAAATAGGCTACCCAGTCTGTTGCACTTGATTTGAAGCCCTTAGGGAAGTGGCCGTTTTTATGCTGTTCAAACTGCATTTCGAAGTTGGTACTACTCCCAGTATAGAATGCGTTTGTAGACTTGGAGTGAATGATGTAGAATGTTGCCATGTGTATTTTGTGTTTACAGATCTATGGATACTGTAGTTTTATTTCTTTGGTGCAAAAGTCTACGATTAATACTCAAAAACAAGTTCGACTATAAAAGAGAATTTCTGAATTCAGTACCTATGGTCAGGTGTTGAGATACTATTCACTAAAACAAAAAAGCCTGTCAATCGGACCGATTGACAGGCTTTGAGCCGTTAGGCTTTGTACTCGGGACGGGACTTGAACCCGTACGACCGTGAGGTCATTGGATTTTAAGTCCAACGTGTCTACCAATTCCACCACCCAAGCATCTGAACTACTTTAAATGTAGTCAAACAAAAAAAGGGATAAATCCCCTTTTAAGTTGAGCGAAAGACGAGATTCGAACTCGCGACCCCCACCTTGGCAAGGTGATGCTCTACCAGCTGAGCTACTTTCGCTTTATTGCTAATGCAAAGAACGTTATTCTTCCTGATAAGCGGGTGCAAAAATAAACCTCAAATTTACTCTTGCAACGTGTTTCTATTATTTTTTCGCTAATTCTATAACCAACTCATTCCCTTTGCGTTGAGGAATACTGTTTTGGGTAGGTTCCATACTCAAAATATCAAATTTTTGCTCGAAAATAGTACGATACTCTCTCTCGCTTCCACCAAAGGGCGGGCCATCTGGTTTTTCGAAGTTGAATAGAACCCCAAACAGTTTACCCGATGGTTTTAGAATAGAGCTCATCTTTTCTGCATATGCATTCCGTAGTTCTGGGCTCAATGCACAAAAAAATGTTTGTTCAAGAACCAAATCAAACGACTCCTCTATATCAAAAAAATCTCCGAGCAAATAATGACTGGGAGGGAAGCCCACATTTTTATTCAAGAAGCGCTGCTTTACCTCTGGGGCATAGTCTAATGCAAATGCATTGGTATACCCTTTGGAGTGTAGGTAAGCAACCTCATATGCACTGCCTGCTCCAGGTTCCAATATTCTCGCAGAGGTGGTATAGTTTTCCTCCACATAGTCTGTGTGTATAGTGTTGTGATAACCAATGTCCCAACCGGTTTTCTGTGCTAAATAACGGTTGTTCCAATAGCTTGCGTTGAGTATGCTATCCTTTGGCATTCGGGTCACGCTTTGGCCCATCTGACTTTATTTTCGGTGTTTTCTTTTTCACCGGACTAGGGTTGGTGTTTTCTTGTGGGCTTATCGGAGTTTCTGCAGGCTGTCTAGTATCCTTATATCTCGTATTCTCCGGATACGTGTAGGTAGGAGTACTCGTAGGAGTATTGGTGTTTTTTTCTGCATAGTGATCAAACAGGTGTATCTGTAGCCCCACATTTATCAGTAAGATATCCGTTTTTACTCGTTGATAACCAGCATAACGTATTTCATTACTACCATCCACCCTTTCAATATCCTGTAGTGGTAAAGCAGCTCCAGTTTTACCAAAAGTGTAAGTTATGCTGGTTTCTATAGAAGCAGATGGCGATACCTCATAACTTATTCCTGCACTACCACCGTAATGAAATCTTTTGGTATGGACAATTCTATTTGCCTCGGTAGACGCTTCATACTCCTGGTTTAATCCTGGTGAATTCAATTCCATTAGTTGATGTGTAGTGTAATTTCTGTGGCCTACAAGTAAATCCATATAAGGCGTCACTTTTTTACCTTCAGGAGCAAAATTTATTCTACCAGAGGCAAACAGCCCATACATACGGTTGCTTGCCGTTACCGTGGCACCTCCTTCTAGTTCTACATCGCCGTCCATAATGATGATGTCATCAAATTCTCGAGCGCCTAATCGTGCGAAATCCATCCGCACTCCCCATTGAAAATTGATGGGAGATTGGTCAGGTATTTTTTTACTTAAGTATGAAATATTTAAGCCCAAGCCATCGTTGTATTCTATATCTTTTAGTTCACTCTGAGGACATGCCCAATGCAGGCCTACGCCTATAAATCCTGTGTGTAAAGATTCGTTTTCCTGTTGTGCAACACCCCAAAAATTCATTAAGACCAGTGAAAGTGTAATTATTTTTTTCATTTGAATTGTGCCAAAGATAGTATCTACAATCGTAGTTTTGGATTGTTTTGGTGTCTTTGTGCATCGCGTTTGGTTTTTTTATCCAAATTCTTGGCTAAGGCTTGTTCCAGGTCTATGTCACATTGGTTGGCAAGGCACATGAGTACAAATAATACGTCTGCCATCTCATCTCCTAGATCTACGGCCTTGTCCGATTCTTTAAAACTCTGTTCACCGTATTTGCGACTCATTATACGAGCTACTTCACCTACTTCTTCCATGAGAACAGCAGTATTCGTTAAGGGATCAAAATACCTTACTCCTACAGTGGTTATCCATTGGTCTATTGTCGCTTGTGCTTCTTTTATGGTCATACCAGCAAAGAAACCACGCTTTTGTAGAATTGCCTAAAATGCCCATGAACTATTTTCAGAATTCCAAGGGGTAACCAGGAATTTGAATCCAGACCTGAAGCCTTGTTTGTTGCTTTGGGAGACAACGTAGTATGCCCCAAGTTTGAAGCGCACACTACCCCACCGAAATAGTCTGCTAGTCCCTGTATGCAGCTCTGCGTATTGAAAATTGCGTTCAGGTACATACAGCAACCCTCCTCCTGCAGATAGCCGAATATTTAGTTGTTTTAAGCCCGGCAACTTGCTTGTCAAGAAACCATTGAACTCATGGTTGTAGTGAGACTCAAAGAAGCCTCTGAATACGGGGAATGTGCTATCTATGAGTTGATAGCCAAACATAGGAGGAATGAAAAAGTAAGGGTCTCCACCACGTTGGTAGCGATAGTCCATGGGCAACATTTCGGTAGTGTCTAAAAAGGACCCAATTTGTATGTTGTACTCGCTCGTTCCAAAGACACCTAAGTTGATTTTCTGGTTCATGCCCAATTCTATGTACTTAAAATCAGTTGTAGAATTAAAAATAGTGGGGACTGCTTGCTGGTAATACAATGTAAAAGTGGGCCAACGAGAACCCAATACTATTTTCTCTTTTGGTTCTTGAATAAACAATTGTTTTGGTGTATAGGTCAATCCTATCCGAATAACGCTGCTACCGTTATTTTCAAAGGCTAAAGGGGGGTTGTTTAAATTGTTAAACGTACTATCGAAGGCAGGATTAAATTCAAAATCAGTAAGCGGTTTACGAATGTTGCTGCTGAGGGATGTTCCCAAGTATAAGCCATTTATAAGTTCAAAAGAGTGCCCAAGACGAATGGTATTGGTCTCAAAGAAGTTTTTTCTACTCAGTATATCTTGAAAAGTGGCAAACTGATTGACAACATCAAATTCATTGAAATAGGATAGGTTCACCTTAGAAAGCCGCATAGGGTTGTACGTGAAGTTAATGGTACCTCCTCCTTTCATGTCGTTGTTCCTAAATCCATAGTTGAGAGTAGGAGAGACGTACAGGCGTTTTCTGCTTTCAAAAGTCTTGTTGTAGCTCATGTTATACTTTAGCCTAAAACCGCCTATAGCTACAGGGTTAATCATTGCAATAGCTGGGTTGAATTGCCAGACTACTTTCTTCTCTCTATTGATGTATCCTTGTCCATCCCACAAGAGGTTGAGCAACGTTACTTTATTGAATACAGAATCTATAGAATCCAAATACTGCGTACTATTTAGTCTTCGGAGAAGACTATCGTTATACGCAATGAACGTAGACTCTTCAGATGTAAGTGGTATCGGTCGTATGGTTGCCCAGTAGCTCGTATCTCTCTCGTATGCACTATCCTGAGTAATACCCATCTCCGCATTGAAAAAACGCTTGGCGTACGTGCTATCAAAGGAGTATTCTGTATAGAGAACATTGGCCGTTCCGGTCGTTGTTTCTGAGTGTGTTTTCATCTGCCATGTGAGATTTTCGGTCTGTAAAATCCATTTGCCTTGGTCATATCCGTAGTGTTGTTCTACATTAAATCGGTTGTAGACAATCAAGGACCGTTTAGGCAAGGATAGATTGACGTACTTCAATCGCCAGGTTCTATCCCATATGTGTATCTCACCAGAAAACAAAGCATTTCCCGTTTTTCGGGGTTTTACTTGTATGCGGTAGTATTTTTCTCCAGATTCAAAATCTGAACCCAGCATCTTAAACTTATAGCTAAGAAACGTGGTGTTGCTCAATGGACTAATATAGGAGTTGTCACCGAGTTTTTTTACTTGTATTACATTAGCATAAAAATCGAAGTCAGCATCTGTTGTATTGGTATACATCAAGGTTTGTTGATCACTAATACGTTTTGCAGCCTCTTTTACCTGTTTAAGACCACGGGGCGGCTGTATGTACTGGGTAAATTTTCCTTCGAAGTAATGGAGGTTAGGAAAACTGTCACGCTGTTTTTTAGTAACAGCGTCTAGTGTATTCGCATCCTCCTTCTTCTTTTCTTCATCCTCCTCTTTTTTAGAACGGATAATTTGCTCTTTACTTTTTACATAGATTGTTCTCTTTTGGTTGAGGAATTGCGTTTGGTATTTTTTCTTTTCTGCAACAGCATTCCGGATTACCATGTAGGAATAGTCTTTCCGCTTGTTTGCTATTGTAATCTGCTTTAGCAGATCGGCATCTTCTTTGAGCACAATGTTTAGTGTGGTGTTACCATTTATCAATTGATCTACTTGGGCACTTTTGTAGCTAATATATTGGAAACTAATGCGGTGCACTCCTTGGGGTAGCCTAAGCTCGTACCTGCCTGCATTGTCTGTGAGGGTTCCTCCTCCATCTCCTAATCTTACAAGCACACCTGGTAGTGGGGTGGCAATGGAGTCGGTCACGTAGCCGCGAAGCAAACTATACTCTTGTGCCGATACCGAACAGTAAGATGCAATTACAAGGAGTATGAGAAGAGATCGTTTCACGAATTGGGCTTACTGTCTTTAAGTGTTTCTATGGACAACTTTTTTGCAAATTTGCTTTACCCACACAAAGGAGCAGTTATTTATCGATGAATTTGCACTAAATGTGGGTATAAAAACGTACGGAAAGGTAGGAATGATAGGAGCAATCATAATTTTGCGTGAAATACATGAACAAAAAAGTAATTTTACTCATCCTAGATGGTTGGGGAATAGGGAACCACGATGATTCAGATGCCATTTTCAATGCAGCTACACCTTTTGTTGATAGCCTAGCAGAAAGTGCTGCGAGTGCTACCCTAAAAACGTATGGAGAGAATGTTGGTTTACCTTCTGGACAAATGGGGAACTCTGAGGTTGGTCATATGAATATAGGGGCGGGCAGAGTGGTTTGGCAAATGCTCGTGCGTATCAATAAGGCTTTTGAGGAAGACAAATTTTTGGAAAGGCAAAATTTTCAAAAATTGCTTCAGTTGGCCAAAGACAAACCTTCTCGAAATATACACTTGATGGGTTTGGTAAGTGATGGTGGTGTGCACAGCAGCATAGATCACCTTAATGCTTTGAACAAAACCTTTGCCTCCCTTGGATTAGATGATAGAGTCTACATACATGCCTTCACAGATGGTAGAGATACCGATCCTCACAATGGTATTGGATACATAGATGAGGTAGTAGAAGCAGATGGTTTTGGCCAAGCAACGCTAGCCTCTGTGTGCGGTAGGTATTACGCGATGGACAGAGACAAGCGATGGGAACGTACACAGCTAGCCTACAATGCAATGGTGCATGGTCAAGGAGAAAAGGCTAGAAGCTACAAAGAAGCCTTACAATCTAGCTATGATAAGGGTGTGAGTGATGAGTTTATCCAACCGATTATACTCAATGATACACCTATAAAAGAGGATGATATTGTATTGTGTTTTAACTTCAGAACAGACAGAGGTAGACAAATTAGCACAGTGCTAACACAACAGTCTATGCCAGACTTTGGTATGGAAACAGTAGATATTAATTATTTTACAATGACCGAGTACGATAAAACATACCGCGATGTTGATGTGCTCTTTGATAGCCAGGATCTAACCAATACATTAGGAGAGGTGCTATCTGCCAACGGTAAGAAGCAGTTGCGAGCTGCAGAAACGGAAAAATACCCACACGTGACATTCTTCTTCAATGGGGGTAGAGAAGAGCCTTTTGATGGAGAAGATAGAACCATGGCAAGCTCCCCCAAAGTAGCTACGTATGATTTGCAACCAGAGATGAGTGCAATACAGCTTACGGAGAACGTAATGCTTGCGATGCGAAAGCAGTCTTACGATTTCGTATGTGTAAACTATGCCAACCCTGATATGGTTGGGCACACAGGCGTATTTGATGCCATAACCAAAGCGTGTGAAACCGTGGATGCGTGTGCGGAAGCAATAACTCAGTATGCACAAAAGGAAGGCTACAGTGTCATTGTCATAGCAGACCACGGCAATGCAGATATGGCTGTAAATGAAGATGGTTCTCCGAATACTGCACATACCACGAACCTTGTGCCTATTTACCTGCTCGATAAAGACAAAAAAACCGTTGCAGATGGGAAGTTAGCAGATATAGCACCCACAGTGCTAGACTTACTGGGTGTGAGTGTACCGAAGGATATGGACGGCCAGTCTCTGGTGTAAGTTTTATTGTGTTCAAAAAAAACATCTGTCTATTTGCTCTACCATAGTGGAGCACTGGAACAAGCAATGTCTGTCGTTATCACAGAATAGTATAACTATATGAGTGCTATTTTCATCAATTGATACTATAGTTTTTACCGTGCGGCTATCTTTGTGCCAATGGATTACAACATTATCATCGTATCGTTAAGTGTTTGCATTGTGCTCTCTTACTTTTTTAGTGAGATAGCCAAGCGTACAAATATTCCCTCCGTACTTATGCTCATAGTTGCTGGAGTAGGTTTGGGCCAGTTCCTTAATTTTTACCCAGAGTATAATGTAAATTTTTTTCCTTACTTAAAAGTACTTGGAACGGTAGGCCTTATCATGATTGTCTTGGAAGGGGCTCTGGATCTAGAGCTTTCTAAAGAAAAGAAACCACTCATCTTCAAAGCTACGCTCTTAGGTATATTTGGCATTGCTGGGAGTATTCTGATTATTGCTCCAATTTTTCATTTTTTATTGAAAATGACCGTAGAGGCGTCTATTTTATATGCTACACCACTTGCCGTAATAAGTAGTGCTATAGTGATACCTAGTGTTACTACCTTATTGGAATATGACAAAGAGTTATTAATTTATGAAAGTTGTATTTCAGATATCATTGGTATTATGGTTTTCAATCTCATTGTAAGTATCCTCCAGAGTAATGAGGTAGGAAGTTCTCTGCGCGAATTTTCGGTAGAAGTATTGCTCACTGTCCTAGTATCATTGCTTTTAGGTGTGGGTTTGGTATTGCTATTCAAGTTCCTGAATGCAAAGGTGAAGCTCTTCTTTTTTATCTCTATTCTGATTCTGATTTATGCATTGGGTAAGATGATACATCTTAGTCCGCTAGTACTTATCCTTGTGTTCGGTCTTATCCTCAAAAACCACCACCTTGTATTTAGGGGTCCATTGAAAAACCTAATGTCACGTATGGAGTTCATAAAGATGGAAAAAGATTTTCATATCATCAGCAGAGAAACGGCATTTGTCTTGCGAACGTTCTTCTTTATTGTGTTTGGTATTACTATAGATTTAGGATCTTTGGTAGACGTAGAGGTGCTTATTATTAGTCTTATGGCATTTATCGGTATCTTACTTGGTAGGATATTATTGTTAAAGTGGTTGGCCAAGGAGGTGACTGCTGTTGTAGAGTATGTTGCTCCACGGGGTTTAATAACCATTTTACTCTTTTATAGTATTCCTGCAGAGCTTACTTCAGATATATTTCAACCGGGAATAATCCTGTGGGTAGTCATCATAACCAGTATTTATATGTCATATGGACTTATAAAAAATGGAGAAGGAACTTCAAAAACAGGAGATACAGATGCCGATTTGGTAGACGTGTAATAAATTAGCTTGATAGCATTCTCTTCTAAACATACCAATTTACGCCTTATGGCGTTACTTTGTGTAAGCAACGCGTGAGAAATAGTTTCACCATATTCGCCTTGTCCTGTATTCTTCATTGTTTTGGGCAGCTTTCTACCTTAGATACGGTAAGAGTCCTTCCTGTAGACGGAGACACCATTCGTTTTACAGATAAATTTGTAGTGGAAAACAGTGCTTTCGTTATAGACTATAAGTCTGGGCAAGATTATGAGATCACTACAAACAGACTCTTGTGGAAGACAACCGTTCCTCCCGATTCGATTTCACTGATTTATAGAACGCTCGATTTTAGGCTTTCTTATCACAAGAAGGACATTCGAGTCATCAAACAAATCAATGAAGAAAATCCGTTTGCATATGTGCCGGACAAAAAGCGTATAGGTTCAACATATGGTGAGTTGAATACTGCTGGGAATGTGTCACGTGGTATTGGTTTTGGCAATGCTCAAGACGTCGTAGTGAATTCCAATTTGAATCTACGCCTAAACGGGATGCTAGCCAATGATGTAGAGGTTTTGGCCGTAATTAGTGATGAAAATAATCCGATACAACCAGAAGGAAACACACAGCAAATTCAAGATTTTGATCAAGTGTATATTACACTAAAAAAGGATAGTGCAACAGTAACCGTAGGGGATTTTTTGATGGAAAGGCCTTCCCATTCTTACTTTATCAATTACTACAAAAAATCACGTGGGGTACAGGTTCAGAATGCCCGAGAATTGGATGGTTGGAAAGTCAATACAGATTTTGAGGCGGCAATCTCTCGAGGTCGTTTCGCCCGTAATCAAATAGCTGGGATAGAGGGCAATAGTGGTCCGTATCGACTGAATGGAGAAAACGGCGAGCTGTTCATTATTATTATAGCAGGAACTGAGAATGTTTACTTGGATGGAAAACAGCTTTCTAGAGGAGAAGACAATGATTATGTCATAAACTACAATACCGGTGAAATAACGTTTACCCCACGAATATTAATAACCCGCTACAGTAGGATAGTAGCAGAGTTTCAATACAGCGATAGAAACTATGGTCGTACCGTTGCCCATGCTGGTGCGGCAGTAAGTAAAGGAGGGTTTACCTTATATGTAAATGGGTTCAATGAAATGGACCTCAAATCGCAAGACTTTCAGCAAGACTTGAGCGATAGCTCGGGTAAGAAAGAAGCGTTAATTAATTCTGGAGATGGGAATGTCTTATTTGAAAACGTGCGAGAGCAAGCGATATACAATCCAGATAGGATTATGTATACAAAAACGAAGGTGGCGGGAAATACAGTCTATGTATATGCAGGAAACCCAGAAGCAAAAGATACCTTTTATGAGGTGTTTTTTACCAATGTGGGCATCATGAACGGTAGCTATTCCCAAGCACAGACTGCTGCCAATGGTAAAGTGTTTGAGTATGTTGGAGAGGGTATGGGCGATTATGCTCCTGTAGAGGTCCTTATTGCTCCTCAGCGATTGAATATTCTAAATGTTGGTTTGGTACAAGAACATGAAAATGGTAAAAGAGGTATAGAATACGCTATAAGTTCTTTGGACCAAAATACTTTCTCAGGTACGGATGATGGAGACAATGGCGGTTTTGGTTTAAAGCTTTTTCAAACGACAGAGCGTATGCTGAAAGACAGTATTTGGAAAATGAATATTGACATCGATTATGAGTTAGTAAGCGGAGGGTTCAACAATGTAGAACGCTACCGTGGATTAGAGTTCGATCGGCAGTGGAACAAGGTACTCAGCAATCCGCTTGCTCTTGCTTCTAAATTACCGAGCTATGAGCACATAGCTAATGCCACTATTGGTATGCAAAAGAGTTTAAGTAATTATATTAATAACAAGTCATCTACCTTTATTCGGCCAGGAAACTATTTAGGTTTTAGTAACCTTACACGGTCTGCTTTTCAATGGAATGGGGCTACGATAGCAAATAACTTAGAATTGCTTCAGAGTAACACCGCTGAAGATTCTACTGAGCTCAACAACCTATACTATAGTTTTACATCAACCATTTCACGTTCATTTTTTCAAAAGATAAATGTGGGTTTTGGTTTTGTAAAAGAACAAAGTTCCTTCGAACGAGATTCATTATTGGCACAATCGTATGGTTTCACATCGTACAATGCATTTATTCGAAACGGTGATAGCAATAGGATTAGCTACAGTCTCAGTGCCAATCAACGGAAAGATGAATCTCCCCAAAATAACGGTTACAGTGCTGCTACTACTGGTCGAGACTTTTCCTTTGCAAGTAAGTATATGTCTAAAAGTAAGCAGTCTGTAGAGTTGAGTTCTGTTTACAGACAATTGCAAATAGAAGAACCCACTCTGAGTAGTAAACCTGCGGAAAACACATTGCAAAGTAGGTTAGAGTGGAACCTTCATTTTTTCAAACGGCTGGTAAGGTCACGTACTTTTTATCAAATAGGCTCTGGTCAAGAGCAACGAAGAGAGTTTCAGTACTTGCAAGTGCAACCGGGCAATGGTGTATATATTTGGAATGACTACGATAGCAACGATTTGAAGACATTGAATGAATTTGAACTTGCCTCTGAACTAGATCGTCAACGTGCCGACTACATCCGTATTTTTACACCTGTTGCTGGATTTATTACGGCCAATAGTACCAAAATAAGTCAGACAGTTGAGCTCTCTCCAGCGGTGTACTTCAAAAATGCAAAGAAGAAGCCGTTCATAGCTAAATTTAATAGTATCAACTCCCTTATCTTAGATCGCAAAACACGTCCTACAGATATACCGACTATACTTAATCCATTCGCACAGCAATTGGCGGATACCTCACTAATTAGTCAATCGCAAAACTTCAGGTCTTCTTTGTTTTTTAATAGGGGGAATCCTCTATACAGTATAGAGTATTCCTTTATTTCAGCTATTTCTAAGGTATTGCTTACCAATGGGTTTGACAGCAGAGGGAATACGGAGCATTTGATAAATACGCGTTTTAGTTTGAGCAAAGTATTTACGCTAAGCACCCGGGGTATTATTGGCCAAAGGGAATATTCCAGTGAATTTTTTGCGTCTCGTAGTTTTGCATACAACTTTCTAGAGATTGAACCGAATCTACAGTTTACATTCAAAAACAAGTACCGTATAGAGTTGAAAACCAAGTACTTTAATGCGCAAAACAGTAATATTTATGGCGGAGAAAAGGCAGAAAATATAGAACTTGGAACCGAGTTTCGATACACAGAAGCAGGCAAGGGTTCGTTGAATGCAGGCATTAATTACATCAAAGTAGATTTTGACGGGAGCGGAAGTAGTACCTTAGGTTATGAGCTATTGCGCGGTTTACAAAATGGAAACAATGTCACTTGGAAGCTAGGTTATCAACGCACCTTGGCAAACAGTGTACAGGTCGTAGTAAGTTATGAGGGTAGAAAGAGTGAGGAGTCTGATGTGATTCACATCGGCAGACTAGTTGCTCGGTACTTGTTTTGATTTTACTTGATTGCGTTTACCAATGAGCTTAGTACCATCTTTTTCTAGGGTTACAATCTTATTCTTATAGAGGTTTCCAAGTGCTTTTTTAAATGCTTTTTTACTCATTCTGAACACTTTACGTATTTCATCTGGGTCGCTCTTATCATGAAACTTAAAGTATCCACCTTCTCTCTCTAGTATATCTAATACACCTTGAGTTGCCTTGTCTATTACATTACGGTACCCCTGTGGTTCAAGAGTTAGATCTATTTTTCCATCTGGGCGTACGGTCTTTACATACGCTTTTCGCTCGTCACCTACTTGAACAGGTTTGTGTATATCACTCTTAAATATAAGACCTTGATACATTCCATTTACTACCACATTCATACCCAGCTCGGAGCGTTTGTACATAAGTATATCTACCTCTTGGCCTTCCTCAAGATCTAGATCTTCAGTGAATAAAAAATCCTCTATTTGTGCAGAGCCAATTAGTCTATCTGTTTTCTCATCGAGCAAGCAAAAAACAACGTACCATTCTTCGGCCTCCATTTTTACAGGTTGCTCACTATACGGTATAAGAAGTTGTTTCACGAGACCCATGTCCATAAAAGCACCGGCACTATTTACATCCATAACCTTCAGGTAGGCAAACTTATCCAGTTCTACTTTAGGGATTAATGTAGTAGCTACAGGTCTCTCTTCATTATCTTTGTATACATAGACATCAATATTATCCCCTAGGTTTAGTGTTTCTGTAACATAGGCATTTGGCAGAAGTACTTCATTGCCCTCAGTATCTATCAAGTAGCAACCGTTATCTGTAGTTCTACTGGCTCTTAGCGTATTGGTTTTTCCTATTTCCATTGGTTGTGCGTGCAAAGTTAGCCCAATGTTTTAAGATTACTTCCTGCTATTGCTTGCAGTTTTCCTTATAAAGTTGAATCAGTTACTTGGTATATCTCTTCACAACACCTTTTTTTAAGCCTTTTATTAGGGTCGTATTCTATACTTTTTATATTGGCCAATAGAGCGTTTCTAGGATTTAGTTGGGGTTGGTGTTTCTTTAGTCGGTGATAATTATCTGTTTTCTGAGCACCGCGGTGGTTTTGAAATAGGGCTCTACCGACGTAAAATAGGGTTTCATATGAGCGGTCAAGTATTGCGATATCTGCTAATGAAATCCTAGCGTATGGCACCTGCAGCAATAGATTAGCGCTCTAATATTCCAACACACTCAAATTTGTCAAACACACGTATTCCGTGAGGTGCGTCTTTTAGTTCATTGGTGAGGTCTTGCCCTGCCCAATGCTCATAATGTTTGCCATTACGCCATAGTCTACTTTGGGTTACATCATATACCAAGCCATCATATGCAACCCAAATAACTTCTTTATCCTGTCCGTTATTGAGGCTCAGTCTCCTCAGAGAAATTTTTGGTAAATTGTTATCTTTCATATCCGCAGGCTTATTTTAGCCCTCAATATTAAAACTATGAGGGTAAAAGTTCTAATTATCTTAGTAATTGTATACATTCTAGCTGCTTTTGCCTGGCTTACTTTTTCATTGTTAAGCTATTCCAATACCGATTATGCATTAAAGACTGATGTGCTACAAGCAGGGCTTAGTGCATGTACACTGCAAGTCATGCAGCAGGCAAAAAACGGAGACTTGGGTGAAACAGATACGGTGGAGCATTATTTAAAGCAACTGTTACTAAATGTGGAGGAAACCCAATTGCAACGATTTGTGCAGGAGCGTTTCAATAATATGTATAGGGCAGAATTTATAGATGTCGCACCTAAAAAAAGGGTTGTACAGTTGCGAATAAACCCTGAGAGCCTAGAGCAATTAAAAACAGATCAAAACCGGCAGCAAAAAATTTGGTTGTACCAAAGCGTATTATTACTCATACTCGTAGCAGCCGGAATTTATGGAGTGTATTACAGTGTAGATAGTATCTACAAACTAAACAAGCGTCAGAATAATTTTTTACTATCAGTCACACATGAGTTTAAAACACCTATAGCATCTATACGGTTGATGCTACAAACCAGTAGGCATCCCAAAATTAATAATGATAAAAGAGCAGAGCTGGTCGAGAATAGTATACAGAATACGTACAGACTAGAAGATTTAGCTGAGAATATGCTCACTGCGATGCAGATAGAGAATGAGGAGTACAGCTATCAATTGTCTGATATGGATCTAAGCCAAATGGTGACAGATGTGATCAGTAATCAGGGAATAAAAGGTGAAATAAACGCACAGATAGAGCCTGGAATAAGTATTATAGGAGATGGTTTTATTTGGCGAATGGTGGTGAATAATCTCATAGAAAATGCCTTTAAGTATTCAAATAATCAGCCTATTGATGTGGAATTATTTCGAAAAGGTGGGGTGAAGATACTTAAAGTAAAAGATCGTGGCATTGGTATTCGAAAAGAAGACATGAAGAAGATTTTTAATAAATTTTATCGGGTACAAGATGAAGAGACACGGACAACAAAAGGGACAGGGTTAGGATTATTTATCGTAAAACAAACGGTACAGAAACAGAATGGAAAAATACACGTAAGTGCCAATAAACCAAAGGGTACGATCTTCACATTGAAACTACCGTAATGTTTTTGTGATACTGTTTTGACCTTGGTGTGATAAATATTTGTCATATTTGTGTATATTGTTCGTTTAACTAACTAACCTATTAAATATTGAACCTATGAAAAAGCGCATATTATTGGTGGAAGACGAGAAACACTTGGCTGAAACCATAAAACTTAATCTCGAAATTGAAGACTTTCACCCCATTCTAGTATATGACGGTGCCTCTGCAATCAGTACTTTCAAAGAACAGAGTTTTGATTTAGTAATTTTAGATATTATGATTCCGAATATAGACGGAATTGCGGTGTGTGAAAACATACGGCTGCATGATAGTGATGTTCCAATCATGTTCTTAAGTGCAAAGAGCCGTTCGGAAGATCGAATTCGTGGTCTAAAGAAAGGGGGTGATGATTACCTTACAAAGCCTTTTGATCTTGAAGAGCTAATGTTACGAATTAATAAGCTGATTTCGAGAAATGAAACCACTAGTAATACTTCCGCAGTAACAGAATATAGTTTTGGCGATAACTCTGTAAACTTTGATAGCTATGAGGCTAATGGCAGCGATGGAAAAATTTCACTTACAAAAAAAGAAGCATTGCTGTTGAAATTGCTGATTGAAAATAAGAATGAAGTGGTAAGTCGTGAGAAAATATTACAGACCGTATGGGGCTATTCTGTATATCCGAGCACCCGTACTATCGATAATTTTATTTTGGCTTTTAGAAAGTACTTTGAGCCAGATCCAAAAAATCCAAAATTCTTCCTCTCACTTCGTGGTGTTGGCTACAAGTTTATGAATCCGATGTGATAGCCGTTATTTGTTTATAACTTGGGCTTTTCGCGGTTACGCGCTGCGCCTAGATTTTAATATTTTTGCGTGCTTATATCACACAATGCACGAGCAACTATTGATCATCGATTTTGGTTCACAATTTACGCAGCTGATTGCGCGTAGAATAAGAGAACTAAATATTTATTGCGAGATTCACCCGTTCCATAATCTCCCAGAAATAACTGCACAAACCAAAGGTATTATACTCTCGGGGAGCCCAAGCAGTTGTACCGATCCGAAAGCCCCAGTTGCAGACTTGGATTTAATGAGCCTTGATATACCCATATTGGGCCTGTGCTACGGTGCGCAGTATATGGTTAGTCAGAATGGTGGTAAAGTAGAAAAAAGTACACACCGAGAGTATGGAAGAGCCAACCTCACACAAACTTCTGATGATAAACTCTTAGCGGGCATACCCGAGGGGAGCCAAGTATGGATGAGTCATGGTGATACTATACTTGAAATGCCTCAGGGAACTACTGTTTTGGCCAAAACAGAGAGCATTCCTGTAGCAGCGTATCGCTTTACAAATAAAGAAATATATGCTGTGCAGTTCCACCCAGAAGTGAGTCACAGTACAGATGGTATGCAGCTACTTAAAAACTTCACACAAGGTATCTGTGGATGCACTGGTGATTGGACTCCTGCACACTTTGTTACTGAAAGCGTTGCCCACTATAAAAAGACCATAGGAAACGATAAAGTAATCATGGGCCTAAGTGGTGGCGTGGATAGCTCTGTTGCAGCATTCATTCTTCATCAAGCCATCGGAGATAACCTGGTGGGCATATTTGTGAACAACGGCTTGTTGCGCAAAAATGAATACGACGAAGTATTAGAAGCGTACAAGGGCCTTGGGCTGAATGTCATTGGAGTAGATGCCTCAGACCTATTCATTAGCCGATTAGCAGGTATAAAAGACCCAGAAGCAAAACGAAAGGTTATTGGTAACTCATTCATAGAAGTATTTGATGCTGAGGCCTCTAAAATAAAAGGGGCGAAGTGGTTAGGGCAAGGGACAATTTATCCAGACGTAATAGAATCTGTTAGTGTCAATGGACCATCTGCTACGATAAAGTCACATCATAATGTAGGGGGCCTTCCCGATGATATGGAGCTGCAACTAGCAGAGCCGTTACGTCTCTTATTCAAAGATGAGGTACGCAGAATAGGAGCCGAGTTAGGAGTGCCAAAGATTATCCTATCAAGGCATCCTTTTCCTGGCCCTGGACTTGCCATACGCATCATTGGAGACATTACGCAACAAAATATTGCTATATTGCAGGATGCAGACGCTATTTTCATTGGAGAGATGAAAGCGCAAGGTTTGTACGATTCTATCTGGCAGGCAGGAGCTATATTTTTACCAATACAAAGTGTAGGGGTAATGGGAGATGAGCGTACGTACGAGAATGTGATTGCTCTACGAGCAGTGACTTCGGTAGACGGTATGACCGCAGATTGGGCAGATCTACCTCATCGATTCCTTGCTACCGTTAGCAATAAAATAATTAACCAAGTAAAAGGAATAAATAGAGTAGTATATGATATCAGCTCAAAACCGCCTGCTACCATTGAGTGGGAATAAATTTATAGGATATTTCTTACTTCCATTATTGCTGATTAGCTGTGGTGCCTTCAAGAAGAGCCAAAGAATAGAACGGCCTAAAAATGATGCTGGTATTGTCGTAAATCCGCAGGGCAGTGAGGACCAGCCGGCAGTGAAAATCGTAAATGAAGGAGATGCCATTGTGTACAGCTCCGTAGTGTTTAAAGGTCAAAATTACCGTGTACCACAGCACAAACACAATTTTAATATAGCTGTTCTACTGCCTTTTCATTCAGATAAGTTTAATTCTAAAAGAGATAAACGTAGAGCGAATATAATGCTCGAATACTACCAAGGAATTAAGCTTGCTTTACTGCATGAAGAGAAGCTAGAAAGTAAATTTACAGTCCATTTCTACGATACAGATAACGATACCAGTCAGTTGAAATCTATCTTACGGAAACCAGAAATGGCGAACATGGATTTAATTCTTGGACCTACAGACGAAATGCAAGTAAAGATAGCTGCCTATTTTGCTCGCAATCGAAAAATACCGCTGCTCTCACCTTTTACTACGGTTATAGATTTTTGGAGTAATAATCCCTTTGTGATTAATTTGAATCCGTCCAATGAGATGCAAGCACGTGCATTTGTAGCATATTTTCAGAAAAATCATCATGGTGAAAAACTACTTTTAGTAAGAGATGGAAGTCGCTTTGACAAGGGCTTTGGTGCTGCACTTGTGGCAGAATGTAACAAACAGAAGATTGAATTTAGTAAGATTGCTTACAACAAAGATATAGATTGGAAAAATTACGTAGGAGCGGAGAAAACAGTAATACTTCTTACCTCTGAAGAGAAGATAGACCTAACCTATATCGTTACAGGACTGCAGCCCAGTGCTCCCAATGTTACACTTATTGGTTCTGATAAATGGATGGAATTTAGTAATGTAGATTTTCACCAATGGCAAAAACTCAATATAAGATTTATAAGTACGAACAAAGCGCACGTCCTGAACGATAATGCACGCTTTGTAGTAGATAATTACCGCAGTAGTTACACAGATGACCCGAGCTGGTACGCGTACATGGGCTACGATCAAATGCTCTTTGCTCTAGAAGTTTTAGACGCATTTGGAGGGTATTTTCCATTATTTTTGGAAGGAAAATCTATACCGTATGCTAATTCTACTATGGCAATTACCAAGACTTCAACCTGCTTTCAGAATAAGTTTATACAGTTGTATAAACTAGAAGATTGCGAACTTAAAGCGATAGAATAAAATTGAAATATTTTCGATCACGTTACTCCTCTGCACTGCAACTTTTAGAAGGGTATAAGTACCCAGAGCCATTTCATATTGCCGCAAAAAATTTTTTCAAAGGTTCCAAGAAATTTGGATCTAAGGACCGTAAGGCCATTGCAGAAATTTGCTATACTTATCTGAGATGTGGTAGGGTATTTGAAGGTATAGAGCTCAAGAAAGGGTTGTTACTCAGCTCACTCTTTTTGGAGTTTGATCGGGTTGAAGACTGGAACAGGCTAGCCGAAGAGAGTAAATACGACTATACTCTACCAGCGGATTTCTTTTACTCTGGCAATAGTTTAGACTTTGTGTCAGAGGCAGTGGGCAAAAAGATATCCTATTTTTCAGAAGGGATTCTTATGGAAGATTTTGAGCACTACAACGATGCAGAGAATGTGCGTTTTAGACCCAAGAACTGGGCCAAAGACCATACAGACAAAGAGGTCAGAAAACTTGGTGCAGTAGGCGTAAGAGAGCTTAAGCTTAATGAAAAATTGGCAGACACTTTGCAAGTACAAGATTTATCCTCACAGTTTATATGTACGGGTATAGATATAAAAGAAGGAGATAAAATTTGGGATGTATGCAGTGGCGCAGGAGGCAAGAGCCTCAATCTAAGTGCACAAGGTAACGGGACATTTTTTTTAAGCGACATACGTCCTGCAATTATTCAGAACGCTAAGTCACGCTTTGCTTCTATGTATTACAAAGCCAATTTTGGTATCGCAGATATGCAAAAAGAGGCCAGTCAGCTCAAGTTTGGAGCGAACACTGTAGATGGAGAGTATTTTGATACCATAGTAGCGGATGTGCCGTGTAGCGGCAGCGGTACATGGTTTCGCACACCAGAGCATTTTACCCGTTTTGATTACACGGAGATAGAAAGTTATGCAACCCGGCAGCAAACCATTGTAAAAAACGCAGTACCATTTCTCAAAAAAGGAGGCTCTTTGTACTACATTACGTGTTCTGTATTTGCGCAAGAGAACACCGAGGTGCGCGACTGGATAACGGCCAATACAGACCTCAAGTTTGTAGAAGAAATTGCCTTTGATGGATTGCGCCAACGTGCAGATGGCATGTATATGGCGACATTTGAAAAGTAAGCCAACGCAAAATTTCTGCTCTCCGCATTACCCCAGCCAAAGATGACCTCAGCGGCAAGATCATAAAATAGTAGCTTGTAGTTTCTTGGGCAATGACTGCACTACGAGCATATAGCTATTGTCTACTTGTTGTAAGAAGTGCGTGTCATCTACATCTTGATTTACATCAACGGTATTCCAATGGACTTTATTCATATGATAGCCTGGCTTCACAGCGATATAATTTGCACGTAGCTCTTGGGCGAGCTCTGGATCACATTTTAGATTGGCACTCGTAAAGTTATCAATGCTGCACAATGCAAACATCTTATTATGTACCTTGAATACAAGTGTGTCGGGACCAAAAGGAGTATGTTCCGTAACAAAACGTTTTTTTAGGCAGTAATCGCGTAAGTGCTCTAAGTCCATTATTTTTTCATTAAAAAGACGGTTAGCTTATCATCTGAATATACATTCTCTGCGATCTCTAGCAGCCTAGGCTGGTCCGCCATTAGTTGGGTTACATTGCTGCTTTGTACCACGATACACTTGGGCTGTATGGTTTTAAGGTAATACCAAAAAGGGCTCTCGTCACGGCTCATTTCTTCGGTATTAAAGGTAGCTCCTCGTCTATTGAAATAGACAAGACTGTGGTTTGGCTCAGGTGCGTAGCATACATATATATGCTCTTCGATAGATACCCATTTGGCAATCTTCTCTTCGCCTCCAATGAGCCACTTGTATGCATAGCTTTCTGGAGAACCTTTTACGTGTACTATCTCACTCATTCGCTCAAAGTAGCGACTATTAGCTTGCGAAAATGAGAGCAGAGTTATAATACCAAGCAAAATAGCTGTGGTGGTAGGATGTACGTACGGTAAGTAGCGAGCAGAAACCTTGAACACACCATAAATGAGTATGGGAAAAACAGTGCTAATAACATAATAGTCGTGGTTCATAAACTGTACTCCAAAAAGTACTGAGATGCAGAGTAGACCAATAATTAGCAAGAAGAGTAGCTGCACAGCAGGCCGGGTATAAGACTTTCTTGTAAAACTAAGGAGTGTACCTGTTGAGATAAGCAGCAGAAACCAACGTAGTGTGCGGGTAAGATAGTCATCTTTGAATCGCCATGCAGTATCCAATACATTCCAAAATTCTTCATATGAATTTATGGGCATAGTAGAACTGAGAAATACCGTTGACCATAGTCGTTGGTTTACCTCGGCAACGTAGTAAACATCGTAGTAGGCAATGCCGGCACCTATGCATCCAAAAAGCAAAGAAGCAAGACCAAACTGGGCGTTTGATTTGCGTATATTTTGTAAAAAATAGACACCATAAATTGCAATAAAATAGATGCCAGACGAAGTTTTTATGAAGAAGGATAATCCGGTGATAAGTAGCAGGGTAAATATGTGCTTGGATAACCCTTCATGAAAAAAGTAGAGCGCATATAATACAAGGCTAAGTGCCCATACATCTGGTAAATAATTGTAGCCGTAATACATCAAGATAGGAGATGTGAATACAATACTTGTGATGAGCAGTATGGTAACTGTACTCTCCTTTCTCAATACTCGAGTGCCAAGCATTGCTAGTGCTAAGTAGAAGAAAGAAAGGGTAAAAAACTTGTATAGGAATGGCAGATACTGCTTTGGGTAACCCAGCCGCACTACCTGTGCTAGTGCATATTGGAATACAGAAAATTCTACACCTACATCTCCATTTATAGTTTTAATACTAAGTGTAGCAGGATTAGTGAGGCTCTTGCCGTCCACATAGCGATAACACAGAGCTAATCTGTCTGCTTGTGCCCATTGATGTATACCCCGTGGCAGGTCATTTGCACTCGGATAATAGGTGCTAAAAAACGTAACCCCAAAGATGAGAATAAAACCAAGGAGTAACCATTTAGGCTTGTAAAAGGACATTTAAGATCGTTTGTATAAAAGTGTAACGGATTTACATTCTGTAAAAAATATACGTACTTTACGTATATGTATTTGCCTCCAAATGTAAGGATGATGGATCTTTATTGGTAAAAAAATCTGGTGTAAAAACAGGGTCTCAGCGCTATTGCCTTTTTTAACTTCGATAACGGCCAATATGACGATAGTTTCAGCAGGGGTATACAGTGTGAAAATACAATCGTTTGATTTTGTAAAGATTGCGTAATCAACAAATTACGGAGTAAAAGCTACATAGCAAGGTACGCAGACAAAATCTGCCACCATGTCACTCTTCTGATTTTGGTCTACTCTTTGAATAGACTTTGGTAACGAAGTAAAAATAAAAATGCAAAAAGGAAAAGTTTCAGTAAACACGGAGAATATATTCCCGATTATCAAAAAATTTCTTTACACAGATAATGAAATTTTCTTGAGAGAGTTGATTTCGAATGCTACAGACGCTAGTAACAAACTAAGAGTATTAAGTCAGCGTGGCGAGGTGAAAGGCGATATAGGAGAGCTTAAAATAAGTGTAACCTTAGACGAAGAGAGAAATACACTTACCATTAGCGATAATGGTATAGGAATGACCGAGGATGAGATTGATAAGTATATCAACCAGATTGCTTTCTCAGGTGCAGAGGAATTTGTAGAAAAATTCAAGGACACCAAAGAAGACGCCAATATCATTGGTCATTTTGGTTTAGGTTTCTATTCCAGTTTTATGGTTGCAGACAAGGTAGAGATAGACTCCCTGAGCCATGCAGAAGGATCACAGCCGGCTAAATGGACGTGTGAGGGATCTACGGATTTTAAAATTACCAAGGGAAAGCGCAAAACACGTGGTACGGATATTATCTTACATATCAATGAAGAGAGCAAGGAATTTGGACAAAAATGGAAAGTACAAGAATTGCTTAATAAGTATTGTAAGTTCTTGCCTATTCCAATTGAGTTTGATGAGAAGATAGTAAATGAGGTAGCACCATTATGGAAAAAAAATCCAGCTGAGCTTACAGATCAAGATTACCTCGATTTCTACAGCAAACTTTACCCTATGGGTGAGCCACCCTTATTCTGGATTCACCTGAATGTAGACTACCCCTTCAACCTTACTGGTGTATTGTACTTCCCTAAAATAAAGAAGGAGATAGACCCCAATAGAAATAAAATTCAACTGTACAGCAACCAAGTATATGTTACCGATAATGTAGAAGATATTGTGCCTGAGTATCTTATGCTACTTCATGGTGTGATAGATAGTCCTGATATTCCACTAAACGTGAGTAGAAGTAGTTTGCAGGCAGATGGAGCTGTGAAAAAAATCACAAGCCATATCAGCAAGAAAGTAGCGGATAAGTTGGCAGACCTTTACAAAGCAGACCTAGAAGATTATACAGCCAAGTGGGATAGCATTAGCATTTTTGTGAAATACGGAATGTTGTCTGATGAGAAATTCTATGATAGGGCAAAAGGAATCTGTTTACTTCAAAACACGAACAAAGAATACAGCAGTATCGAGGCCTATATTGCTAAAATAGAGCCAAATCAGACAGATAAGGACGGCAATAGAGTCGCTTTATATACCAACGATGCGGATAAGCAATACAACTTTGTAGAAGCTGCTGCCGCTAAAGGGTATGACGTACTCGTACTAGATGAGGTAATAGATAATCACTTTATAGGTAACCTAGAGCAGAAGAATGAGAAGTTTCAGCTAAAAAGAGTAGACGCAGATACTACCGGAAAACTCATAGACAAGGATGAGAAAACCGAAAGTGTATTAGGTGAGGATGAGGTAACGAAACTAAAAGAAGCCTTTGAGGGAGCTTTAAACAAAGAAAAGTACACCGTAGTATCAGAAGTAATGAGTCCAGACGAAGCGTTTATTACCATCACTCGCAGTGAGTGGGAGCGACGCATGAGCGAAATGGGCGGTATGGGTGGCATGCAGATGTTTGGCCAGATGCCAGAGAAGTATTCTGTATCTGTAAATACCAATCATTCACTTGCAGCTAAGGTACTCAAAGCAAAAGGAGACAAGCAAACAGCACTTATGAATAATGCCATAGACCTTGCTAAGTTATCTCAAAACCTGCTTACAGGTAAAGAGTTAAGTGAGTTTGTGAAGAAGCAGTACGCAACGTTATAGTCCCTTCATATGGATGCCTTGACCTAATTGGTAAATAGGCTGTTCGTTGGGTGAAAATACAGACAAAAAAAAGGCCTCGTTCTAGCGAGGCCTTTTTTTGTCTATTGAATTGGTCTGGATCTTAATTTCCTTGTTTAATAATTTTTCGATTGATTCTTCCATTCTTTGTTTGAATATTGATTGCGTATACACCATCTGAAAGAGTAGATAAGTCAATGGGGTGATTTTGCCCCGTTAAGGTGAACGAGTGAACCACTTGTCCGAGATTATTAGTAATAGTACCTACACCATTCCCAGAAGGCAACTGTACCGAAATTACATGCTGAAATGGGTTTGGAGCAAGCGTAATCATTTCAGCAGAAATCTGGTTTTTCACACTTGATGTCTCGGGAGCACTCTTGATAGGCATAGATTTTCCAACCTGTTCCACGGATTTGTTTGTTTCATCCTGGAGTATAGCCATAACATACATCTGTGTTTTGTCCCACTCCGCGTGCTTTGCTACACGAGCATATAAGATGATAGAGTCTCCTTTGGCTTGTGGGAGATTGGTAATCGATTTATTGATAAGTACTTTTCGCAGCACATCAAAATGTTCTGTTTCTCCGTTTGGAGCATTGAAAAAAATGGTATCCTCCACTGCTGGTGCATACAGGTTTAATGATTGAATCGTATTTGCCTCCTCGGCATTAATTCGAATTTTAGCTACAAGCGAATCATCGTCACTTACCACGGTGGTTACCTGTATACTAAATGAAGAGGTTTGCTCTTTGTATCCATTGAATATGGCACTACTGTTATAGTCTGTTCCTGCACTTACTACATTTCCTTGAATTACTATCCTGGGTGTTGATCCCAGAATGCCATAAAAATTGGTGCGTTCGTCATTTTCAACTGTATTATGGAGATAGAGTTCACAAACTCTGTAAGGTCTACTCGGGTGTATAGCAAGATGCAGTACATCAGGATTGTTATTTAAATTGGTATAAAGACCGGGGTTTCTGGATGTACAAATACCGCAATATGTATTGGTAAAATGCTCTAGTACTACTTTTTTTTCTACTTGAGCTTCTAGTTTCTGAGTTAACAGTAATGCACAAGCGGTTATAGATAGGATGATTATTTTATTCATTTGATAAATGAACGTAAATATATTTTAATCCTTAGTGATTTTTTTTTGTATTTCGCCGATATAGTAAAATATGATTTCTATCTGACAATGTCCCTTGATTAATTTTTGGATTATTTTTTTGAAAAATGAGAAGTATCTTAAAAGCAAACGGAGCATATAATAAATGCTTGAATCAACGCTATCTTTGTCCTATGTCAAAATTAGCTGTGTCCATTGTTCAATTCAATATTACTTGGAAAGAAAAACAAACGAACTTTAGCAGAATAGAAGAGATGCTTCACGGTATAGATGCAGAGCTAATAGTCTTGCCTGAGCTATTCCAGATCGGATTTTGTACCGATGATATGAGTCTTGTAGAAACCATGGAGGGACCTACCGTATCCTGGATGTGTACGTATTCTAAAACACACAAAAATGCAATATGCGGTAGTTTTTTGTGCCAAGACAATGATCTAGTATTCAATCGGTTTATACTCGTGAGTGAAGGTGAGATTGTGGGGCATTATGATAAAACACACCTCTTTGGACTCGGCGGTGAGCAAGAGCATATCTCGGCAGGTAGTAATAAGGTAGATATGGTTGTTAAAGGGTTTAAGATACGACCCCTTATCTGTTATGATCTCCGGTTTGCGTATACATCGTTTAATGATACAGAATATGACATTTTGCTCAATGTGGCCAATTGGCCGAGTCAACGTATTGCTCATTGGGACACGCTGCTACAGGCTCGTGCTATTGAGAATCAAGTTTTTGTATTGGGGTGCAATAGAGTCGGAGAGCAGGACGGACATTTTTATCCGGGACACAGCTCTGTCTATGCTCCAGAGGGTTTGCAAGTGGCTCATTCTGTGAAAGAAGAAGTCATTAGCATTACCCTTGACAAGAGGCAAATAGAAGAGACGAGAACCAAGCTTCCGTTTTTGCAAGATAGGAGAATGTGACGTTTGTAGGTAGTCTCTCGATGGTGACTATGGGTGAATACACGCCTAAAATTTATTTTCAATTGAAACATTACCTTCTCTTTTGGGCTATTTTTCCATATTGTAATTTTACCTTTGTAACTTCATTTTACAATGGCAATCAAAATTAAAACCAAAGAGCAGATAGAAGGAATCCGAAAGGCGTCCATACTATCGGCTAATGTGCTAAAATACTTAGAGCAGTTTGTAGTTGCAGGAAATACCACCCAACTGATCAATGATAAGGCGCTAGAATACATTACAGATCACGGAGCAACATCAGCTACATTGGGTTATAAGTCTCACGGCTCAGCTGCGTTTAGTGGAGCAGTATGTACGAGTGTGAATGAGGTCATCTGCCACGGTGTGCCAAATGAATATGTGCTAAAAGATGGGGATATACTAAATATAGATGTAACTACTATTTTGAACGGCTACTTTGGTGATACGTGCAGAATGTACTCGGTAGGTAAAATTTCTGAAAATGCGCAAAATCTCATTGATGTGACACGGGAGTGTCTTGCCATAGGAGTGAAGCAATGCAGGCCTGGCAATCGTTTTGGGAACATAGGTTATGAGATACAGAAATTTGCAGAAGCAAAGGGTTATGGTGTGGTTTGGCAGTTTTGCGGACACGGTGTGGGACTAAAGTTTCACGAAGAACCAGAAGTAAGTCACGTAGGCCAAAAGAATACAGGTAAGAAAATGAAACCAGGTATGGTATTTACCATAGAGCCCATGATAAATGAAGGAGTACCTGAATGTATCATAGACAAAAAAGATGGATGGACAGCACGTACCAGAGATTACAAGCTATCTGCACAGTTTGAGCATACTATTGTTATCACCGAGGATGGCTGTGAGTGTTTAACAGATGTATTCGGAGAATTTTAACGTTCATCTGGATCATTCGGAGTTATCGCCAATGGTGAGCATAGTTTAGGATGAACAAAGTTTTGCGTAACATCGTACGGTAAAAAGAATACACAAGCATGAATGCATTTCTGATAGAACGCCTAGCTGATCATCTGAAAAAAGCATTGGATAGCAGTGTGCTAATCGATGTTTTTTCTACTTCATTACACGACATTTACTTTGTTTTTGAATCTATCGTACTCAAGGTGTCATTCTTTCAAGGGCAGGCATATTTTCAAATTCCGGATTTCGAAAAACTTCAGAAGAAGAATAGATTAACTGTTTATGAAACGCTGAAAGGTAAAAAAGTAACCTCTGTTCAAAGCTTTCCGTATGACCGCATTTTTAAAATCAAGTTTAAAAAAGGCGAAGTATTAACGTTTCATTTATTCGGTAGATTTGGCCAAATAACACATTACCGTGATGGTGAGTGGTTAGCCTCTTTTCCTTCCAAAAACACCAAAATTGAGATTGAGCCGGTATATTCTTTCACCACAGAAGATAAGTATGCTGTAGACCTTAAGTTTTTATCCAAGACCGAGATAGAACAATTGCAAGATGAAGGATTTGACACAGCAGTAGAGGCAGATAAAAAAGCAATGCTTACATCACTAAAATCCAAGGTACTGAGTCAAACCTTGTTTTTGAACAAAGGAGAAAAGAGGTATACGCTAGACCATGCATCAGGTCCAATGAATGTAGCGAAATATGATGATGTATTGAATGCATTGGATCACCATGCACGTTTGCACATTTCGCATCAAGTCTACAACCAGACGCGTACGAGCTATACCGGTAAGTTAACCAAAGAGCTATCCAATCTCAAAAAGAAACTCAAATCTGCAGAAAGAGGCCTTGCAGAACTAAATAGAGCCAGCTCATACAAAGAGAAAGCCGATTTGCTTATGGCCAATATGTGGCAAATAGAAAAGCAAGCCAAGGAAGTAAAACTCACTAGTTTCGATGGGGAAAAAGAAGTAGTTATAAAACTACAAGAGATGCTTACTCCACAAGCCAATGCCGAACGGTATTATAAAAAAGGTAAGAACGAAAGTAAACAACGTGTGTATGCTCAAAAGCATTTAGACAAAATCATTCAAGAGATTGCTGACAAAGAAAAAGAGATAGCCGATTTTAGTGATTTAGAAAGCTTGAAAGAAATACGAAAAGTAACCGAGTCTAAAAGCAGTCAGCGGCAGGACCGTGTACCGTATCGTAGCACTACTATCGATGGCTATGAGATTAGGATAGGTAAAGGTGCCAAGGACAATGATGCGTTGCTTCGCTCTTACACCACGAAGTTTGACCTATGGTTGCACGCCAAAGATGTGAGCGGATCTCATGTTATTATCTGTAATCCGAGTAAGAAATCTATTGCTCTTTCTACCATAGAAAAGGTAGCATCTATAGCAGCCTTTTATAGCAAGGCTAAAAGCGAAAGTCTGGCGGCTGTTATCTATACCGACCGTAAATATATACGCAAGCCCAAAGGAGCTACACCTGGTTTGGTAAAAGTGGATAAGGAGAAAGTGCTATTAGTAGAGCCTAGTGGTATATAAATCTACTATTTCGTCTCTTTTTTTAGCATGTATACCTGAAGTACATAGCCATCATGATTGATACTATAATGGCTTTTTTTATGGATTAAGATTTTCGTTTCTATAGTTAGTGCTACTATTGCACCTTACTAGCCAAAAAGGACTAAATAAACCGATGAAAAAATACTTAAATCTCTTCAATTTCAAACAAAATGTAAATTACGTAACAGAAGCGTTATCTGGACTTACAGTAGCCTTAGCACTTGTTCCAGAAGCCGTTGCCTTTGCTCTTTTGGCAGGATTATCTCCACTTACAGGGTTGTATGCAGCTTTTTCTATCGGTTTAATTACGAGTATTTTAGGAGGTAGACCCGGAATGATATCGGGTGCTACTGGTGCTATTGCTATTGTATTTATTGGTCTTATTGCAGAACTGAAGCTGATGATTCCGGGGATAGACTTAAATGAAATTACACAGTATATTTTTGCTACGGTCATACTCGCGGGTGTTATTCAGATGGTCGCTGGGTTTTTCAAACTGGGAAAGTTTATACGTCTTGTACCGCAGTCGGTGATGTATGGATTTGTGAATGGTCTGGCTATAGTAATTTTTATGGCACAGATGAGCTCTTTTAAAGTGAAAAATGGAGCAGGTGAATTGGAGTGGATGACAGGAACACCCATGGCTATAATGATAGGTTTAGTAGTACTCACGATGTTCATCATATGGGGCTTGCCGAAGCTTACTAATAAATTTCCCTCTTCGCTAGCAGCTATTCTGGTGGTTTTTGCCATTGTAAAGTTCTCTGGATTAGATACCACATCTGTTGGAGATATAGCTCCTATAGCAGGTGGATTTCCCCCATTTGGGATACCTAGAATAAGCCTTACGTGGGAGTCGCTATTGCTTATAGCACCTTACGCACTTATCGTGGCAGCAGTAGGACTTGTAGAGAGTTTACTTACCCTTAACCTCATAGATGAGATCACAGAAACTCGGGGAAGCGGAAATAAGGAAGCTGTGGCTCAAGGTATTGCCAATGTAGTTACGGGTATGTTTAGTGGAATGGGGGGCTGTGCCATGATAGGTCAGAGTCTTATTAATATTAACAACGGTGCACGTGCTAGATTATCGGGTATAGTAGCATCTGTTATGCTCTTGGTATTTATCATGTTTGGTAGCAACCTTATAGAGCAAGTACCTATGGCAGCACTTACGGGGCTTATGATTATGGTGGCCATTGGCACCTTTGAGTGGGTGAGTGTAAGAGCACTTAATAAGATGCCAAAGCATGATATATTCGTTATGATAGTCGTTATTCTGGTTACTGTATTTATGCATAACCTCGCACTTGCTGTATTAGTAGGTGTTGTTATATCTGCTTTAGTTTTTGCTTGGGAAAGTGCTAAGCGTATTAGAGCGCGCAAGTTTATAGACGAGAAAGGAGCCAAGCATTATGAAATTTTTGGTCCTTTATTCTTTGGGAGTACAACTGTTTTTGGTCAGAAATTTGATATTGCTGATGATCCAGATGAAATAATTATCGATTTTAAAGAAAGTAAAATAGCAGACATGAGCGCTATAGATGCTGTGAACAAAATCACAGAGCGTTATCTTAAAGTAGGTAAGACGGTTCACTTACGACATTTGAGTGCCGATTGTCGTGAGCTACTTGCAAATGCAGATAAGCTTATTGATGTGAATATAATGGAAGACCCTACGTATAAAGTGGCTGTAAATAAATAAGAAAAATAAAAACGAAGATGGCTATAGAAGGGAATAAATTTTTACTTTTGCAGCCGTTTATGGCGAGATAGCTCAGATGGTTAGAGCACAGGATTCATAACCCTGAGGTCGGCAGTTCGATTCTGCTTCTCGCTACCAGAGCGGAATAGTTGAATTTTA